>Ga0182024_10021908_pt1 | contig 11560 bp, 6 predicted proteins | sample P32metaG_FD_120480 | JGI IMG/M metagenome (GOLD analysis project Ga0182024, IMG submission 120480) | Permafrost microbial communities from Stordalen Mire, Sweden - P3-2 metaG (Illumina Assembly) | ecosystem: Environmental > Terrestrial > Soil > Wetlands > Permafrost | place: Sweden: Stordalen... | reverse complement strand
GGGCTGACTTTCCCGGCTTTCATCGGCAAGAATATACTTGATTTCAGGGCAGATCGCTATTTTGGCGAGCCACAACAACTCAACCGCGCAAGTAAGGCTTGAGGTAGGTATCAAGCGCCTCGCGGATGACCTTCTTGTCGTTTTCGTTGAGGGGAAGCTGCTTATCCGCCGCCTGACCCATCCCGGGCATCGGGCGCGATTTGGTATTCTCCTTGAAGATTCCACGCGCTACCAGCAGGTATTTATCGGATTGAGGGATCGAAGAGAACGCCAATATCCTGCCAAACATGTCGAACGCCTCCCGGCGCTTACCCGCCTTGTAAAGAACGAAGGCTTCTTGATATAGATCCGAAAGCCCGACCGTCGGGCAATATCCCGCAAAGCCAAGCCTCATCTCATCGATCATGAGGCGAACTCCGTTGCCGGCAAACACCGCGAGTTTGTCGCCGGTTTTCTCTCGAATCTCGGTTACGCGCTGCAGAGGATCTCCAGCCTCATCCTTAACAACCCGCATCGTGGGAACGGATCGAAACAGTTCGAGCACGAGATCAACTGGCATATCGCCGGTAGTTTGGACGAAAAGCGGAAGATCCGTAGCATTCCCGATGGCCTGGTAATAATTCAGCACCGCTGCGCTGTCGCCCCGGGGAGGGAGCGAGCAGATCGCATCCGCGCCGTTTTGGGCAGCATGTTTTGCGTAAGCGATCGCTCCCGGCAGATCGTTGCCCTTGGTCTGCGCTCCAATTACGAGTGCAGTCTTACCGCCTTTTCCGGCTGCGAGAATGGCCTCCGTCCCCGCGAAACGCTCACTCGTGGATAAGGTTGACCACCCGCTTGCGATCTGCGGCCAGATGAAGCCAGGAACGCCCGCGCGGTTGCAGAAGTTCACCTCGGCGGCAAGGCAGCCGAGGTCGAGTTTGTCGTCTTCTGTAAATGGACTCTGGCCGATAGGGAAAAGACCACGCAAAGATTTTGTCGTAGAATTTGAGGGCACGCCAGCGAATCCCACACGCGAGAACGTCAGTCCTGCTGCAACAGAGCCGAGCGTCTTCAGCATGGTCCTACGGTCAACTCCGTATTCGTGAATCGCCATGAATTTCTCTCCAATAATGGAGCCATAATATACCTGTTGTCCGAATTCGCGTAGATCCACTATCGGAAGTTCTTATCGCTCGCGAGCCATTCCGTCTCGAAGACGTCCCATCTGGCTGGCTGAAGCGGCGTAGTCTCACATCACTCTGCCTCCGACAATCCAGCACATGGCCGGATTGCGCGCCAAACGGTCGGCATCGTTCACGTCCTCGAATCCGGCAAATCGCCCTATCTGTGATGCCAGGCGACAAGCTAGAAAGAGATCAGTTTGGCCTTTTGATCGATAGTTGAAACATCGATGCCGGGGACCGACTTCAGGTCGGCTAGGCTGGTGAATTTCTGCGTGTTGCGCCGGGCCGCGATGTTCTGGGCGACGGATTCCGGCACGTTCAGCACGATCTCCAGCTCCGACACATCGGCGATGTTCACGTCGATCGTGGTCAGGTTCCGGTGGAGATAGTCCATGATGTCATCGAATTGCTCATCGGTCCCTTGCGCGCCCAGATCCACCATCTGCTGGACGGTATATTTCCAGTCGGAATAGCTCCGCGGACTGGACAGGATCATCTGCAGATTGTGACACTTCGCACAAACAGCTTGCAGCGGTGGCTCGGCTTGGGCACTGGCTGGCGCGGCAGCGGCCGCCTGGGCCGCGTGATCCATCAGGAAAAGAAACCCGCCGCCCAGTAAAATCCCCAGGCAGCTGGCCATGCATGCAGGCAAAAGCATGTTCAAAAGAAAATGCTTTGTTGTGTGCTTACTGATTTGCGGCATTCGCGCCCGTCAGCGTGACCGGCGAGGCGCCCGGCATCGGTGTGACATGCGGACCGACGCCCAACCCCTCCGCCGTCTGGTAGTCGCCAAAGCTGTTGGCGAACTGGTTGGAGACACGCTGCAGGTGGCCATTGTTGAAGGTCATGTCCAGCAGCTTTTCGCTGTACATGGTGTGGCCATATTCGTCCTTCATCGAGCCCACGATCTTGTGCGTCTTCACATCGATGATGTCGCCCGACGAGACATAGGCATATTTGCCGTCCAGGCCGAAGGTGATCCAGAAGGGACCGTCCGTGGTGTCGATAGTGTAGATTTCCTTCGGATCATCGGTGTTGGAGAAGATGTGGATCTTGTTGAACATGCCGTCCACGACCCAGACCTCTTTCTCATCCGGGGTCAGGGCGATGCCATGGCTGGGGCAGCCATGGGGAATGGGCGGACGCGGCGTCATATTCCATTTAGACTTCCAGTCGACGCTGGTTACTTCAATATGCTTGATGACTTTGCCGGTTTTGACATCGGCGATTTCATAACCAAGCAGACTGTTGGTGTTGGCGTAGATCAGGGATGCGTCATGGTTGAGGACGAAGGGACGCACATTATCGCCGAAGGTGATCGTCTCCACCGTCTTGAGCGACTTGATGTCAGCGATCGACATCACCTTGCCGTTGGGCGACATGAAGGCGAGCTTTCCATCCGGGCTCAGCACCAGATTATGAGAGTTGGGGCTTTTCGGAGCGTCGATTTTGCCGATCAGCTTGCCGGTCCTGGCATCGACCTCATACCAGAAGTCCTGCAGATCGCCGCCGACCACCACGATCTTACCGTCGGGGGTGACCTGGTCACGCTCGCAGCATTTGCCGTCCAGCGTCACCGACCAGACCAGCTTGTCGGTGGCGAGGTCGAACGCGCCCAGGCGCCCGCGCGCCGCTACATAGATCAGGTTGGTGACGGGGCTGGCGGCCACGCCGGAAACCGATTCCGGGCTCATGCTGCCGGCATATTCCCAGGTCGGAATGCGCTTGACAAACCGCCAATTGTCGTTGGCATCCAACACCACGATGCCGATGCCGTTGAGAAAGCCGGGCCGTGTCAGCGTGCCGGGCAGAGTGATATAGATCAGATGCCGGGCGAGGGGACGGAACTCGTCGCTGGGGGCGCGCGGTGCTCTGCCGGGCGCGCCAGGGGCACCGCGCGCAGCAGCGGTGGGCGCGGAAGGCGCCGACGATTGGGCCATGACGGCAATCGAGCTGCCCAGCAACAAGGCGGCTGCGAGCTGCGATATAGATTTCAGGTTCATTTTCATTCCTCCAAATGAAACCTTTTCCGCCTCGGCCTTTATCTTGGCCGACATTTCCCAGATGACCCTGGGCTGGAGTAAATAATACAATCTTTCCGGGGTGGAGTGCCCGGCAAATTTTGTACCCGTGGGGTGGCTATCCATCTACACCAATAGCTGCGCTACACTTACAATCCATAGGTTCCGTGTGGAGCCCGCGACGCAACGTTTCGGAGGAAGTCGGCGGCCAAAATGAAAAGATGGACGATTGCAATTCTTCTGATTCAGCTAGCCGCTTTTCAGGCGCCTGCGCAGAGTGCCGGTGGAACTGACTCCCAGCAAGCCGAAAAGCAGTTCAGCCAGCTCTGCGCGGGTTGCCATGGTGAAGACGGCGTCGGCGGAGAGCGTGCCCCGGCGCTGGTTAACAATCGCGAGTTGCGAAGACGGAATGCGACGCAGATCGCGGATCTCATCAAGAATGGCACTCCTGCCGGCATGCCGGCATTTCCATTACCCGACCACGAACTCGAGCTGCTTGCAAGCTGGGTGCACTCGCTAAATACGACGGCCTTTGACACGAGACCCGTGGGCGACGCTGCCGCTGGCGAACAGGTATTTTTCGGAACGGGGCAGTGCTCAACATGCCACATGGTGCACGGACGCGGGAAGGTGAATGGGCCCGATCTATCCGACATCGGCCGGAAATCAACGATTCACGAAATTGAGTTGGTTCTCGACAATCCAACGTCGCAAATGGGGATTCACACAACGCCAACTTGTCCGTCTTGGGCGTTCTGCCCAGACGAAGAATGGGCGGTTGTGAATGTTCGTCTGAGGGATGGGTCAACGTTGCGTGGGTTCGCTCGCAACGAGTCTGAACATAATTTGCAATTGCAAACCTTCGACGGAAAGATGCATTTGCTCACAGACGATGGATATACCGGGATTACTCGTGAAAAACAGTCGTACATGCCTGCTTTCAAGTCGTCGCCGGACGGGCGCCGAGACCTGATCGCCTACTTAAGCACTCTCGCAGGTAGCCCGGTCGGTTCGCTGACGTTCGAGGCTAACCCGGTGTCCGCCGAGGCCGTGCGTGCGGTTACCGATCCAAGACCTGGAGAATGGCCTACGTACAACGGCGTTCCGGGGGGCAACCGCCATAGCGCGTTGACTCAGATCAATTCTCAAAACGCGAGTAACTTGCAGTTGCAGTGGGTGTATTCGCTTCGCGGTTTTGGACTCGAAACCACTCCGATTGTTAGCGACGGCGTCATGTATGTTACGGCGCCCGGTGAAGTCTGCGCCCTCGATTCGGGCACGGGGCGTGAGATCTGGTGCTATTCGCGACCAACCGGTCAGGGCCCAACCGGAGGGCGAGGAAACGCGAACCCAGTTAATGCCGGCGGTAACGGCTCCTCGCAGCCAAACCGCGGCGTCGCGCTGCTTGGCGACCGTGTCTTCTTTACCACCGGTGACGCACATCTCGTTTGCCTCAACCGTCTGACTGGCGGAGTGATGTGGGATATCAACATGCCAGTGACACCTGGCCAATACGCCGCGACGTCTGCTCCTCTAGTTGTCGGGGACCTTGTTATTTCGGGAATGTCGGGCGGCGATGCTCCTTTGCGGGGCTTCCTGGCGGCATATAAGGTCACAACCGGCCAATTGGCTTGGCGTTTTTGGACAGTTCCCAAGCGTGGGGAACCGCCTTCCGAAACATGGACCGGCTCGGCGATCGAAACCGGCGGGGGCGCGACCTGGCTGACCGGATCGTATGACGTGGAGACTGACACCGTGTACTGGACCGTTGGCAATCCATTTCCGGACACGGACGGCGACGAGCGTGACGGAATCAACTTGTATACCAATTGCGTCCTCGCGCTGGAGCCGAAGACAGGGAAGCTACGCTGGTATTACCAGTTCACGCCACACGACCTTCACGACTGGGACGCGACAGAGCCTGTAGTGATGGTGGATACGAAATATCAGGGTCGCGATCGAAAACTGCTCCTGCAGGCGAATCGAAACGGATTTATTTACGTCCTTGACCGGACGAACGGTGAATTGCTATTGGCTAAACCGTTCGCCAAGAAGTTGAATTGGGCAAGCGGGATTGGCCCTGATGGAAAACCGCAGTTGCTGCCCGCAAATAAACCGACAAAGACCGGGATTAAGACGTGTCCTGCAGTGCGCGGTGCTACAAATTGGTATTCAACGGCCTTCGATCCTGCCACGAAACTGTTTTATGTAATGGCGGTGGAGGATTGCAGCATTTATAAGCAATCTCAGACAGGTGGCTATGAGGGCTATCGTGATCCATCCGATTCGGGACTGAAATACCTGCGGGCCATCGACATCTCTACTGGAAAGGTCGTCTGGGAGGTGCCACAGGTGGGTCCGCAAGAGGCGAACTACTCGGGCGTCCTTTCCGCCGGAGGGCTCGTCTTTTACGGCGAAACTGGAGGTGGATTTGCTGCGGCCGATGCGAAGACAGGAAAGACTCTCTGGACATTCAAGGCAAACCAACCGTGGAAGGCTTCGCCAATGACTTACATGATGAATGGCCGGCAATACGTGGCAATAGCATCGGGCGGAAACATCCTGTCGTTCGCCCTTGGCGCCCACTAGCTTATATCGGGAGGTATCGATGGGTGATCAGGAGGCGTCGCTGGGAATAGCCAGTTGCGGAAGAGGTGAATCATTGGCGGCGCCAATTAATCGGCGACTCTTTCTCAAAACGGCTACTGCTGCATACGCCGGATCGGTGATTCATGCCCAGGTGCCACCGATTCCCGTCATCGATTGCCACATTCATCTGTTTGATCAGACGCGCCCGCAAGGCGCACCGTACACGGGCGACAGAGGAAATTTGGAGCCATCTTTACCTGCAAGATATCGCAAACTAGCCGCCCCGCTGGGAATTGTCGGCGCGATTGCAATCGAGGCCAGCCCATGGATAGAAGACAATCTGTGGCTACTCGAAGTTGTGGAGAAGGATCCTATCATGGTCGGCGCAATCGGCAATCTACAGCCGGACAAGCCCGAATTCAAGGAATATTTGGATCGGTATCACAAGAACAAGCAGTTTCTCGGCATCCGGTACGGCAATCTTTGGGATTACAACCTCGTGAACCAGATTTCGAACCCGACCTTCATAGATGGGTTGAAATTGATGCAACAGGCCGACCTCGTGCTCGATACCGCCAATCCACGGCCAGACTTGATTGAAGCGATCCTTAAAGTCAGTGACAAGGTTCCAGCTCTGCGAATTGTCATCGATCACATGCCTGCGATGCTGCGCCAGCTGCGCCGCCTAGATGGGAGCGCGAGGGCAGCTGTTGACGCGAACATCCGAGAGCTGACGATGCGAGACCAGGTGTACGTGAAGGTTTCTGAAGTGATGCAGATGGTCGACAACAAGCCGTCTGTGGATCCAGCTCCTTACAAACTGACTCTCGATTACCTGTTTGACAACTTCGGAGAAAACAGGCTGATTTTTGGAAGCGATTGGCCCAACGGAGCAGCTGTAGATAACTTGTCCACGATTGTGCGAATCGTGCAGGATTATTTCAATGGAAAGGGCCACGCCGTTGCCGAGAAATTCTTCTGGAAGAACTCGAGTACAGCTTACAAGTGGGTAAGGCGAGATCCGACGCAGCCATAAAGCGGAGGATGCCCGGATCTCCGTTGAAAGCTAGTGAATGGCTCACCGCTAAGCTCCTCCTGAGACAAAAAGGCCGCGTCGCAAAGAGACGCTGCCTTTTCGCCTTCCTTTACTGCTGTGGCTGCTGCCGGGAAGGCCACGACGCCGCTGGAGGGGTCGCCCACGTGGTAGCCGGTGGCGGCACATTGGGTGCGGGCGTCTTTGCCGTGCCTGCCGGATTGAGCTTCGCATTCGCTTTCACCGTTGTATTGCCGTTCGCGTCGGTCTCGTACGGCTGCCAACGCGCCGGACGCTGCTGACCGTTTGCGGCAACCGCCTGGGCCTGCGCTGCGATCTGCGCCTGTCCTGCGGCCGTCTGTTGAACCGGCCGTGGCGCCCCGCCGAAGCTGGTCACCCGCAGCGCCGTCCATTTGTTCGCCTGTCTAGCGGCTGGGGTGGGTGGCCCGTCCCACAGGCTGCTGGAGCGGCCGTTCAGGTCATAGACGAGCCTGCCATCCTTGATCGTGAGCTCGCACTCCATCTTCTCGTGAGCCTTCATCAGCGCGCCGCTGCCATCCACCAGGCCGAAGTCGCCGTGCCGCACACCCAGCACCGCGATGTCCGCGATTGCGCCCTCTGACAGATTGCCAAGCTGCGTCTGCTGGACCTCCACCGCGGGATGCCACGTCATGTCCGCGATGACCTCCTTCAGCGGCAAGCCCATCGCCAGGAACTTGTCGCCTGTGGTCAGCAGATCCTTCATGCCGGCGTTCACATTGTCCGAATGAATGTCGGTGGAGATGGAATCCGGTATGAAGCCTGCCTTGATCAGCGGTACCGCAACGCTGAAGTTGAAGCTGGCCCCGCCGTGACCCACGTCGAAGTAGATGCCGCGCTGCCGGCCCTCCCACATGCCTTTGCCCGGGCCGCCGGTCTCCGAGTCCTGCTCGCCGCGCCCGCCCATATACATGTGCGTGTAGATGTCGCCGGGGCGCAGCTTCTCTTCGAGCAACTGGTACAGCGGCCGCTCAATGCGCCGTGACCCGTAGTCGATCATCAGCGGAATATGCGCCATAGTGCCCGCGATGAGGCCCTGATCGTAGGGCTTCCACTCCGGGCCGGTGAAGTGCGCACTCTTGATGCCGACAATCACGCCGGGATACTTCAGCGCCATCTCGCCGGTCAGCTTGCCATCCATGTCGGCGGTATTCTGCTCGATGGGTCCGTCTCCCATGCCCGCGCCGACGATGTTCAGCATCGCCAGCACGCGTGTCTGGCTGCGGTCGATCACGCGTTCCTTGAACACCTCGAAGTTGCGCCATCCGGACGAGCCTGCATCGACGATCGTCGTGACGCCCTCATGCAGCGTAAATCCATCCGGCGCAATGCTCCAGTCGCCATCGTCGTAATCATTCTTCTTCAGCCCCCAGAACACGTGCACGTGCAGATCAATCAGACCGGGCACGACGTACAGTCCGGCCACGGTTACGGTCTTAATGGCGGAGCTCGCCGGGATTCCCACGGCCACCTTGGCGATCTTGCCGTCCTTGATGGCGACGTCCCGTATCGCGTCGATGTTGTTCTTCGCGTCGAGAACGTGGCCGCCCTTCAAAAGAAGGTCGTACTCCTTGTTATCGACTGGCGCGGCCGGACCAACACGCCGCGGCGACGCTGCTGGCTGCTGCGCTGCCTGCGCTGACACCTGTGGAACCATCGTGCATCCCGCAAGCAACGGCCCCAGGCACACAGTTGATAGAAATTTTCGATTCATGGCTGGCCTCCTCATTGGCTCTCCTGATTGGTTTGGAGTGTGCCAATCCTAATACACCGAAGAGGATGGGTGCCAGACGCAGCTCTTGCGATAAGCCTCGAAGCATCAGTCGCTTCAAACGCTGTTCGTTGAGCGCGATCACATGGTCGAGTAAATCCCGGCGGCAGCTCCTGACCCAACGCTCTGCAACGCCGTTTTGCCGGGGACTACGGAACGCAGTTCGTCTCTCAACAATTTGCAATCCGAGGTGTGCCTCGCCAAAATAGAGATCTGCTGTCAAATCAGGCCGATAGCCTATGTACATCCCGATTTGCCCGTTTCCCTGTAGAACGCGATCCCAAGGTGAAAACAAGACCGTTATGCTCACGGATGGAATTTGGGCGAGGTGATGGTACAAGGTCAATGGGTTGGCGGCGGGGCCACGGTGAAGGTCTGGGTCACCGGAGTGGCGGCGGCGTAGGTCGCGTTCCCGGGTTGCACGGCGGTGACCGTAACGGTTCCGGCGCCGGTCAGTGTCAGCGAGGTGTCGTCGTTGTTGAGCACGGCGGCGCCGCTGACCACATAGTAGACGGGCAGCCCGGAGCTGGAGCTGGCGTTAAGGTTGACCAGCAGCATCGCGGGCGAGAAGCACTGCCCAACCGGTATGGCCGGGAAGGTAAGGGTCTGCGCCGTCTGCGAGGAGCTGGACCCACCCGGGGTCACGCTGGCGGGATTGGACCAGTCATTTTGGTCGAGGTCGCCGTCGCCGGTACCGCCGGCGTGGGCGCCGTTGTAGAAGGCCTCGGGCGTCCCCGCCTGGTCCTTGTTATTGGAGGGCAGACCGCACGCATTGCCGAGCGACGCCTTCACCCCCAGCAGGTTGTAACCGGTGGCAGCAGTAAATGTGCTGGTGTCTTCGGCTTCCCACTTCCAGGCTACGGTCGCGCCCGGGGTGTTGGACCCGATGGTTCCGCTCCAGCCGACCTGCAGGCTGGCGGGCAGGCCGCCGTTAGGCACGGCGTAGGCAAGCGCGTCCATGAAGACTTCACCACCGCCGACATCGTCCTGGTCCCAATCCAGGTCGTACTGGTTGCTGGCGGTAAACGGCGCTACCGTGTGCCAGGTATTGGTCGAGGTGATATAGGTCGTCGTGGCACAGGTAACGGTGGAGGAGAAGCTAACGGTTGCATTCGGCGTGGCGAACGTTACCGGACTGCCATGCAGCAGATAGGTGACGGTGCCGTTGCTGAAGCTGATCACCGTGCCATCCTGGATGCCCCGGGCATTGAGCACGCTGGTGAAAAACACGGTGCTGTTCGCGGGCAACGCGGTGCGATTGAAGGTTGCCGTGATCGAGCTGTTGGCCGCCAGCGGGGGCGGCGCGGCCACCGACAGCGTCTGGGTCACGGTGGCAGCGGCAGCATAATGGGCGTTGCCGGATTGGGTCGCCGCAATCACCACGCTGCCGGTCCCGGTCAGGGTCAGGGTCGAGCCCGAGAGCGTGGCCGGTCCGCTGACCACGGTCAGCGTCACCGGCAGCCCGGAGCTGGAGGTAGCCGCCAGCGTCAACGGCGCGCTGGGATAGGTCAACCCGGTGGGCGCGCTGAAGCTGATGGTTTGCGGCAGGTTCGTCCCCAGCGAGCCGATGCCGGTGCCGGCGGCGAGCGCGCCCAGAGACTGGTCGTAGTGAACGTTCACGTTGCCGCTCAGATTGATGGTTGCGGCGATGATGCTGCCCATGAAGTCGGCGTTGCCGCTCACGGTCACGGCCGCGTTGGGCGTATACACCACCGCCGCCGTGGTCGAGCCGCCGGTGAAGTTGATCTGACCGGCGCCGGCGTAGAGGAACAGCAGGTTGCCGGCGCTGAGGGTGTTGTCGATATACGAGCCGCCGCCGAAGTTGACTACCTGCGGCTGCGCCGTGCCCTGCAGGTTCACAATCACCGGCCCGCTCGACAGGTGCAGGATCGAACCACCGCCGACATTCAGGCTGTTGAAGTTATAAGTGCCTGCGCTCAGGTTCACCTGGGTATTGCCGTTCACCTTGAGGTTGCCATAGGTGCCCGGGGCCAGCGCGAAGACGTTTTGTGAAACCGACGTGCAACCGGCGATCCCGTTGCAGTTCGGACCCAGGTTCTGGTTCGTGGTTGGCGGCGCCGGGCTGGGCGCCGAGGGGGCCGCGAACACCAGCGCCGCGGGCAGCGTAATCACCCCGCCGGTTACCGCGCTCGCATCGCCGGCATCGGCAAACGAGCCGGTCGCCGCCTGGTTGGATCTGCAACCGTTTTGCGCCACCGTGTTGCCGTGCGGATCGAAGAAAGCTCCGTAAATCCTGGCGTTGTTGTCGAGATCGGCGCTGCCATTGCTGCCGGCATTGCCGCCCGACAGCATGTGCGTCGCGGCATAGGAGCCGCTGTTGGAGTCGAAGCTATCCAAGGTGGCCCCGCCGCTCATATCGAGGGCGTTGCACACCCCGCTGGTGGCGTACAGACCATACCCGTAGCCGGGCGCGACGTTGAGCGTCTGGCTAACTGACGAAGCGGCCAGCCAGTTGGGACTGGTCGCCGTAACGCTTGCCGTCACCGTGACCGTGCCTTGTCCGGTAACCGTGACCACCGCGCCGCTGACCGTCGCCGGACCGGCCACGGTAAAGACGACCGGAAGGCCCGCGTTGGAGCTGGCGGTCACCGCTACGGTCACCGGCACGCCGTTATACACCGGCGCAAGCACCGGCGCGAAGCTGATGACCTGGGTCGCTGGCGTCACGCTGACTACGCCCGGTACATAGGTAAACGAGTAGTTGTTATCCACCGCGCCGCTGCAAGTGCTGGCATACGTGCCCACATTGCTGGAGCTGGTCGCTGCCGTTCCGCACAGCACCGTACCCAGGTTAGCCGCAGTGTCACTGCGGGCAAAGGCGCTGTAGCTGGCCGTGATCGCCGGAGGAGCGCTCAGATAAACCATGCTGGCGCTGCTCGCGGTAATCGTCAGCGCCGCCGGAGCGATGGTGAAGTTTGCCGTG
>Ga0182024_10021907_pt1 | contig 11561 bp, 12 predicted proteins | sample P32metaG_FD_120480 | JGI IMG/M metagenome (GOLD analysis project Ga0182024, IMG submission 120480) | Permafrost microbial communities from Stordalen Mire, Sweden - P3-2 metaG (Illumina Assembly) | ecosystem: Environmental > Terrestrial > Soil > Wetlands > Permafrost | place: Sweden: Stordalen... | reverse complement strand
GCGAGGCCGAAAACTCCCGAGCCGCATTGGAACTGATTACCACGCAGGAATGGGACATCATCCTGCTGGACATCAACATCCCGGGGCGCAACGGATTGGAGGTGTTGGCGGAGGTGAAACGACTGCAGCCTCAAACACCGGTGCTGGTCGTGAGCGCCTATTCTGAAGAGGAATTCGCCGTCCGCTCACTCAAACTGGGCGCGTCCGGTTATCTGAGCAAGTGCAGCTCTTCGGATGAGGTCGTGGCCGCGGTCAGGAAGGCAATGGCTGGCGGGAAATATGTCACGGCCTCGCTGGCGGAAAAACTCGCAGCCTCGCTTGGCAGTGACATCCAGCAGACGCCGCACGAAAGTCTCTCCGCCCGGGAACTGCAGGTTTTGCGCATGGTGGCCAGTGGCCGGACGATCAAGGAAATCGCCGCCGAAATCTACTTGAGCGAAAAAACTGTGGGAACTTATCGCGGGCGCACGGCGAAGAAGCTCGGGCTTAACACCAATGTTGAGTTGACGCGCTATGCCATGAAACACCGGCTGGTGGATTAGCCGGTGTTCTTCCGACCCAAGTCTCGTGATTTCAGTCTGTCAGGAATTCTCCTGACACAACATATCTTGTCAAACTGACAGGGATCCGAGTCATTTACCACCTATCAAACTCGCGTTTTCGGAGTCAATTTCTTTCTAAAGAAGTCGCATGATATTAGACGAAAACGTAGAGAAACGATTTGGACTGGTCCTTAGGAGCTGGCGTCACAAAGTTGGCATTTCCCAGGAGGAACTGGCCTGGCGGGCAAATCTGCATCGGACGTATGTCTCTGACATTGAAAGAGGAGAACGAAATCCCTCTTTACAAACGATCGAAAAGCTGGCCAAAGCATTGAGACTGTCTTTTTCAACGCTTTTCCAACCGCTCGGAGAGATTCACGAGCCCGCTGGAACGACTCCGCCAGACAAATAAAGCGCGTTGCCTTGCGCCGGAAAATGCGTTCTCTTTGTGCAACACGCATGAATTTAGCCCGCGCTTTTGCCGAGACAGCCGCAAAGAACGAAAAAAAGACGGCGATTTTCTGGGGTGAATCGCAAATTTCCTACGATACGTTGCGTCGGCAAACCAACTGGGTCGCGACGACATTGCAGTCTGAGTTCGCCGTGCAAAAAGGCGATCGTGTCGGTGTTTGGCTGAAAAACTGTCCCGGATTTGTCCCGGCGGTTTTTGGAATTTTAGAAGCGGGAGCGGTTGTCGTGCCCATCAACAGTTTCCTCAAGGCAGATGAAATTTCCTACATTTTGGCGGATGGCGGGATTGATGTCTTGATAACAGACACAAGCTGCAACCTGGGCGCGCGGGAATTGCCCATCGAAAGATTAGGCGAATCAAACGAGGCGCAGCCCCGGCCAGAATTGGCGGAAATAGATCTGGCCGTGATCATTTACACGTCCGGCACGACGGGCCATCCGAAAGGCGCGATGTTGTCGCACGGGAATTTGCTGGCAAACGTCGAGAGTTGCCGGCAGGTCCTGACCGCCGTGGGGGAAGATCGTTTTCTGCTCGCGCTGCCGATGTTTCACAGTTTCATGTTGACAGTTTGCGTGTTTCTGCCGCTGCTGATTGGCGGCTCCTTTGTCCTGGTGCGGACACTTCATCCCCCGAAAAACATCGTGGCCGAAGTCATTCAGAGGCGGGCCACGATTATTCCCGCCGTGCCGCAATTTTTCCGCGCTTTGACGCATGGCGCGGTGCCAGTGGATTGGCCGGCGCGGTTGTGCATCAGCGGCGGCGCGCCCTTGCCGGGAGAAATCTTAAAGGAATTCACGGAGCGATTCCCGATTCCATTGCTGGAAGGCTACGGATTGAGCGAAGCCAGCCCGGTCTGCTCGTTCAACCCGATTGCGGGACCTTGGAAAGCAGGTTCCATCGGCGTGCCAATTGTGGACGTCGAAATGTCCGTGCAAGACGAGTCTGGAAATGTTTTGGCCCCGGGCGAAACTGGCGAAGTGTGTGTGCGCGGCGCCAATGTGATGCAAGGCTACTGGAAACAACCGGAGGAAACGGCCAAGGTCATGCGCGACGGCTGGCTGCTAACGGGCGACATTGGCCATCGCGATAGAGACGACTATTTTTATATTACTGACCGCAAGAAAGACATGCTGCTGGTCAATGGCATCAACGTCTATCCGCGCGAAATCGAAGAGGCGCTCTACCAGTATCCTGGAATCAAGGAAGCGGCCGTGATTGGCGCTCGCGACGTCCGCAAAGGTGAACAACCTATCGCTTTCGTTTCCCTGCACGACGGCGCGGCCGTGGAAACGCGCAAAATTCTGGAATTTCTACGCGAACGCCTCGCCGATTACAAGGTGCCACGCCGTTTGGAAATCCTTTCCGCGTTGCCCCGCAATGCCACCGGCAAAATCCTCAAAACCGAGCTGCGCAAGGTCACGCAAAGTCTAAACCTCGACAATTAAAGACGTAAACATCTTATGATAAGCATTTTGCAACTTCCAGTTACGAGTTGACTGCCCCGTGGCCCGGCCCATAAACTAATAGCCGCGACACACGCCGCCAGAAGCGGCGCCGCGTCACACCGATTTTATGCCAGAAGGATATTGTGTTAAATGCAAAGCAAAGAAGGAAATCGCCGATGCTGTGGAAGAGACGATGAAGAATGGAAGAAAAGCGATTAAAGGAAAATGCCCCACTTGCGGAGTTGTGATGTTCAAAATTCTGGGCGGTAAGGCAGCCGTGGCCACCGCTGGCGCGGCCAAGACCCCAAATCCGGCAAGTTAGACATCACTATGGCCCAGCAATTAGCTTACGTCATCATCACCCCGTACACGCTGCACAAATCCCGGACAGGCGGGATTTTGGCGCGCTTGATTACGCGCACCGGTCTGGACCTGGTCGTCGCCCGCATGTTCGCGCCAAGTCAAGAACTCGTGCAGAATTACGCCGACGTCATTATTTCGGGGGCCGACGAACAGGATCGGCGCATCCAGGAATTGATCCGAGATTACATCCTGCGCAATCTCGGTCCAGATCCAAAAACACAACGCCCGCGTCGCGTGATGGTGCTGCTCTTTCGCGGCGAGGAAGCCGTGCGCAAAGTGCGTTCAGTGGTGGGAAAATTTGGTCCCGATCGCCGCGGTGGAGAGTCCATTCGCGATACCTATGGTGACTTGATCATGGACGAGAACGGCCAGGTGCGTTATTTCGAACCTGCGGTCCTCGCTGCGCCAACGTCCGAGGAGTCAGGCATTAAATTGAAGCTCTGGGCGCGTTTTTCGGACAGTGACGGCGGCGTTTTGCAAAACTCCTTGCAATATCCAGCGGGTGAAAAGCCGCAACGGACGCTGGTGCTGATCAAGCCGGATAATTTTCGCTTTGCGACGGGACGCCCCGGCAACGTGATCGATTTTCTCTCCCGCACCGGCCTTTACATTGTGGGCATCAAGGTGCATCGCATGAGCGTGGCGCAGGCGTCGGAATTTTACGGACCGGTGCGCGAAGTTCTGCGCACCAAACTTAAGGACGTGGTCAGCTCCAAGGCAAAAGCGGCCTTGGAAAAGGAGTTTGGTTTCAAAATCGCCGCTCCGGAAGAGAAACAATTGGGCGACATTCTTGGGCCGGTCTTCGGAGACTCCCAATTCGACAATATCGTGAAATTCATGTCTGGCCATTCGCCATCGGAGTGCGATCCGGAATCGGCCAAAAAACCCGGCACCGAAAAGTGCATCGCGCTGGTTTACGAGGGGATCGAGGCCATCGGAAAAATTCGCGATGTGCTCGGGCCAACGGATCCGTCGAAGGCTCCGCCCGGATCGATCCGGCGCGAATTCGGCCAAAACATCATGGTGAATGCGGCTCACGCCAGCGACTCGGAAGAGAACGCGGAACGGGAAATGAAAATCGTCAACGTGGGCGAGAATAATTTTCGGACAGTGGTGGAAGAGTTTTATGGGAAACTATAGCCTGAAAGTTTTTCAGTGTTCAGTGTTCAGAACTGAAAACTGACCACTGAAAACTAACAAACTTTTTCAAGCGCCATGGCCAAGCTAATCGCAGAGATGGAGGTCGAAACGGCGACCATGGAGTTGCCGGACACCAAGACCCTGAAGCTCAAGTGGCCGGAAGGCTACGATATCGATTTCAAAACCGGGCAGTTCATCACCGTTTATTTTCCAGACACTCCATCCTACAAGCGCGCTTATTCCCTGTCCTCTTGCGCTCTGGATCGCGGCCATTATGAAATCACGGTCAAACGCGATGGCAAAATGGGCGCCCGCATTGTCGATTGGGTCAAAGCGGGCGACAAAATGTGGGTGATTCCACCGGCCGGCCGATTTCTCCCCGTATTCGAGGAAGATCGGCATTTGATTTGCATCGCCGGCGGCTCAGGCGTCACGCCGTTCCGTGGATTTTGCCGCGAAGCCACCCGGCGCGCGCTCACCACCAGAATCACGATTCTTTATAGTGTTCGCGCCACTTGCGACATCATCTTCAACGAAGAATTTCGCCGGCTCGAATCGGAAAACTCGCGCTTGAACTTCAAGGTCACCTGCACGCGACTCGGCCATGACGACCCCTGGCCCGGGCGGCGCGGGCGGATCGATTCCGAATGGATCCGCGAGCACATCACAGACCTGTCTCGCACCGTTTTCTACGCCTGCGGCCCCAACACATTGGTGGATTCCACCGAAAGCCTGGTCCTCGAGGAATTGAAAGTCCCCAAGGAACAAATCAAAACGGAGAAGTGGGGATGAAACGCACTCCCCTCTTTGCCGCGCACCAAAAGTCGGGCGCACGCTTGATCGAGTTTGGCGGCTGGGAGATGCCCGTTTTTTACAGCAGCATTGCCGACGAACACCAAGCCACGCGCACCGCAGCGGGATTGTTCGACATTTCGCATATGGGCGAGTTTGTGCTGTGCGGCCCGGCCGCGGACGCGTTTTTAAATTCAGTATTGACAAACGACATCCGCAAACTGCGCCCGGGCCTCGGCCAATACACGTTGCTGTGCAATGAGTCCGGGGGCGTGATCGACGATCTCTACGTTTATCAAACCGGTGCCGAGGAGTTTCTCATGGTGGTCAATGCCGCGCGCATCGAGGCCGATTTCAGATGGATGCGCAAACTTTGGTCGGCTTTCCCGAACCATGACGACGTGGACTTGGTGAATGCTTCAGACGCATTTGGAGCCGTTGCTCTCCAAGGGCCGAAGGTCGCGGCTTTTATCGACCACTGCGTGGATCGCGGCGGTAATCCGTCGGAACTGGGCAAAAACGAAATCAAGCAGACAACCTTCGACGGGAAGAAAATCTTCGTTTCGCGCACCGGCTACACCGGCGAAGACGGATTCGAAATCGTCGCCCCCGCCGATGTCATCGAGCCGGTCTGGAACAGGATTCTTGAAGCAGGTCGTCCGCACGGCCTGAAACCGGCCGGCTTGGGCGCACGCGACACCTTGCGTACGGAGGTTTGTTATCCGCTCTACGGTCACGAATTGGACGAGCAAACGACACCGTTGGAGGCCGGGCTTGGATTTTTCGTCGCGCTGGACAAAAGTGATTTCATGGGAAAGCAACCGTTGCTGGCGCAGAAGGCCGCCAGCCCAGCGCGCAGATTGGTCGCCTTCAAAATGCAGGGCCGATGCGCTCCACCGCGCCCGGGCTATCCCATTTGGACGTCTGGCAGCCCGGCGCCAATTGGCAACGTCACCAGTGGCACGCAAAGTCCGTCCCTCGGCATCGGAATTGGACTGGGCTACGTGGGTAAGGATTTTGCCGCTCCAAACACCGCCATTGAAATCGAAATTCGCGGACAGCGCGCGCCGGCCACGATCGTCGCGAAACCCATCTATAAATCCGGCAAAAACAAAATCACCGTTTAATTTATGAATGTTCCCGCAGATCTAAAATACGCCAAAACACACGAATGGTTGCTCCTCAAAGGCGAAACCGCCACCGTTGGCATCAGCGACCATGCTCAGCATGAATTGACGGACGTCGTCTTCGTTGAGACGCCCGCAGTTGGACGCAAGGTTAAGGCGGGCGAGGCCTGCGCCGTGGTGGAATCAGTCAAGACCGCGAGCGACATTTACGCGCCGGTCAGCGGCGAGATTACCGCCGCCAACACGGAACTCGCGCAACACCCGGAACTCATCAACAGCGATCCTTACGGCAAGGGCTGGATTTTTGAGATCAAGCTCAGTCAAGCATCGGAAACCGCCCAATTACTCGCCCCCGAGGCTTATTCCAAGCAGATTTCCGGCTAGCGATTTGGCAACGCGACCGCGCGATAGAAATCCTGCGCGTCGGTCGTCGTCGGCAAGCTGATGAAACGATCGGGAACGCTGTCAAAGTTCGTGGCGACATCGCTCCAATCGACTAGGTTCGTGGAAAGTTGCACCACGTACGTGACGTCGCTCTGTCCCTCCAACATAAAACTTTCGCCATTGGTCGTCATCAACGCCTGCGCCAATTGCGGCGGTTGCAACCTGCTCAGAGCCTCAATGTTAGCGACGCACACCGTCGTCGCCTGGTTCGTTCCAGGCGGGGAATATACTCGGCATGTGCTGGCTTCAATGTCCAAGGCATAGACATTTCCGACGTTGTCCCAAGCCACGTCGATAAACTCATCTTCGGTGGGAGGGAATGGGGTGGCGTAATGGAATCGTTTAACCAATGAGCCGTCCAAAGCAGAGAACAAACTGAGATTGCCTCCGACAAAAGTGTTCACGTTCCCGGCGCCATCGCCGCGAACAGCAACCGCCACCAAGGCCCCACTGGCATTGACAGCGACGCCGCTGGCGTTGATGAGGTTCGTATCTCCGGCCCCAATCTCCCATAACGCTTCAGTTTCCGGCGCGAAGCCGTTGGTCCATTGAGGAAAGCAATATATTCTATTGTCTGCTTCATTCGTACCTGGAGTGCATTCGATAGTGTAAATGAGGCCGTTGGTGGTCACCGCCACATCATAGGGAAAATTGCCCAAATCCGAGTTGGTTGTCCCTATCACGTACGAAACATCCGTATCCCCAAAGTTCACCGATCCGTCGGGAAGTGTATCCCAGCGAAGGACTCCGAGGCTTGAAGACATGGGTTCAAAATCGACCATCCAAAGCTGTTCGTTGGTCGCGTGGCCGCTTACAAAAGGCCCGCTCAGATTCACTGATTCGTTGGTCGGATAAGCGTCTCTGGCAAACGCTATGAGATAATTTGTGTCGATCAACTGATTAAATTCCAGCACGACGCCCGGACCAGACCAGTCGTTTACATACACCGCATCATTGGCGCCGATCGCGATTTTCCACGGGCTGAATTTGTTACCAGGAGCCCAAGGGTAGCCGTCCGTCCCAAATTCACCCTCGTCTGCGGGATTTCCATCCGCGTTAAACTTGAAGACATCGACGGGTTCGGAGCCTCCATCGTTCGCCACAAACACCCGGCCATAATAAGGGCTGTTGGTGTTCCTATTGACATCGAGGCCGCGCGGATAGTCCACTTCAAAGTTCGCGCCTTCGTTGGTGATATTCGTCCAATCCGCATAGCCCACCGCCCCGGCGGTGATTTGCAGAGCGTAAAGGCCTTGGGCGACATTCGAACCGTGCGAATCCGTTCCATCCCACAAAAATGCATTGGAACCGGTCAAGGCGCCGGGTTGGCCGTTGGTGGCCACCAACGTTTTAATGACATTCGTCCCGAGGCAGATCTTCACCTGCACACCCAGAGTGGCCGGTTCGTTGAGAATGTAGCTGATCTGCGCGGGATAACCGGGCGCCACCCAGGAATTGGTGAGCGATCCATTGAGTTTGATGTTTGTCGCGTAAACGTTGGCGCGACAGGAAAAAAAGGGCGCGAGAAAGAGAGAGATCCCGATGACAAAAGCGCAGTGGCGGCGGCGGTTCATCTCTTTGTCCCGATGTGAATAAGATTCAGGATAAGGCCGCGCTCGTCCAAGATCAAGCCGGCTTCCTCCTGCGCGTAACCATAATCGGAAAAAAAAGGCGTTGACAGTTCAAATCCTATGAATCAATCTATCCGCATTCGTTGATATAACGAATCTCATTGCGAGTGGTGGAGGGACTGGCCCTGTGAAACCACGGCAACCGGCGGCGCAGGCCGCGTCAGGTGCCAATTCCAGCCCGGTGCGCGGATCGGTTTGTCCGCCCGGGAAAAAATGAGAAGAGAAACAATTTGACGCCTCTTCTCGCAATGGGAAGAGGCGTTTTTTTATTGTATGGAAAAACATTACGGTTTCATGAAGGCGCTCAAGTGCCGCGAATGCGGACGCGAGTATCCGCTAACCGCCACGCACGTTTGCGAGTTTGACTTCGGCCCACTGGAAGTGGCGTATGATTACGACCGCATCAAACAAACTTTGACCCGCGCCGTCGTGCAATCCCGCCCCAAGAGCATGTGGCGGTTCCGCGAATTGCTCCCGGTCGCCCATGAACCAACCGTCGGTCTCGAAGTGGGCGGCACGCCCTTGATCAAGGCCGACCGCCTGGCTCACGCCCTGGGCATTCGCGAATTGTGGATCAAGAACGACGCCGTCAATTATCCGACGCTCTCGTTCAAGGACCGCGTCGTCAGCGTCGCTTTGAGCCGCGCCAAGGAACTCGGGTTTTCCACCGTTGCCTGCGCCTCGACCGGCAATCTGGCCAATTCTGTCGCCGCCAATGCGGCCGCCGCCGGCTTGCGGGCCTATGTTTTTATTCCCGCCGATCTCGAGCAAAGCAAGGTCGTCAACTCGCTTATTTACGGCGGAACGGTCATCGGCATCAAAGGCCACTACGACGAAGTCAACCGGCTTTGCGCGGAAATCGCGGGCAAATATCCGTGGGCCTTTGTCAATGTGAATATGCGCCCTTACTACGCCGAAGGCTCCAAAAGCATGGGCTTTGAGATCGTCGAGCAATCCGGCTGGCGCGTGCCCAACCACACCGTCATTCCAATGGCTTCCGGCTCATTGTTGACCAAGATTCACAAGAGTTACCAGGAATTGACCAAGCTCGGCTTGGCTCCGGAATCCAAGTGGCGCATTCATGGCGCGCAAGCGACGGGTTGCTCGCCCATTTCGTCCGCCCAAAAATCGGGGCTGGATTTCTTTAAACCAGTCAAGCCCAATACCATCGCCAAGTCCCTCGCCATCGGCACGCCGGCAGACGGCTTTTACGCGCTGCGGGTCATGAAGGAAACCGGTGGCGGCGCCGAAGATGTGACCGATGACCAAATCCGCGAAGGCATCAAACTGCTGGCGCAGCACGAAGGCATCTTCGCCGAGACAGCCGGCGGCGTCACGGTCGGTGTCGCCAAGAAACTAATTGCCTCAGGCGCAATTCCCGCCGATGATTCGGCCGTGTTGTGCATTACGGGCAACGGACTCAAAACGCTCGATGCGGTGGTTAGCCACACCGGCCATACCGTTGAAATCAAGCCGAGCCTGCGCGAATTTGAAGCGCTGCTTGACGCCGAACCAAAAATCCACGCCAACGCCTGATCACTGCCTATGCCAGTCAACGTTCTTATCCCCACTCCGCTCCGCAAATTGACGCACGACGAGGACACCGTGCAAGTCGCCGCCACCACCGTCGGCGGCGCCATCGCTGAACTGCAAACCCGTTATCCGGGAATCAAGGAACGGTTGACCGACGACAACGGCAGCGTGCGGCGCTTCGTCAATGTGTATGTCAATCAGGAAGATATTCGTTTCCTGCAAAACCAGGACACCGCCCTCAAGGACGGTGACGAAGTCAGCATCATTCCCGCCATTGCGGGAGGATAAAGGCCACTCATGCCCGCTAAACCTCACGCGAAACAGCAGACGCACACTCGCCTCTGGCTGATGTACCCGCCAAAACTGATCACCAATCCGGTCATTTGGGAGCTGGCAAGAAAGTTCCCTGTCATTACCAATGTCCGACAGGCCAGCGTCACGGACGAAATTGGAATTGTTTGCATCGAGTTGAGCGGCGCGCGGCCCGACATCAAGGCGGCCATCAATTGGCTCGAGAAAACGGGCATTAAGGTTGAGCCGGTCGAAATTGGCGTGATCGAAAGCTAGATCGAGCGCGCTTGACAGCAAATGCCATACCGCGCCTTACTCATGAGAATGATTTCTAAGGGTTTGCATTACAAAAATCTAATAGTTTCCGCATTCGCGGCTTGACCGCCCCTTGCGCCTGCTATAGTGCTTTGAGTGACATCGGAAACTGCGCCAGAGGTTGCATGTCGTATGCAGTCAAAGCGCGAAATCAGGCGTTATGACAAAACGTGATCTAGTAGTCCGCATCAGTGAAGAAACGGGCCTCGTTCAACAAGAGGTTCTGGATGTGGTGCAGAAGACTCTCGACCACATCTCCACCGCCGTTGCTGCCGGCCAAACCGTTGAATTGCGTAATTTTGGCGTCTTTGAAGTCAAAGTGCGCAAAGCGCGCATCGGCCGGAACCCAAATCAACCGGAAACCGATGTTCCGATTCCCCGGCGGGCCGTTGTTAAGTTCAAGCCCGGCAAGGAAATGCGTGAGGCCGTTCTTAAGCTCTCGCCAGACGGGCAGGGCGATGGCGCTCCGAAATCCGACGGCCAGCCGGCTTGACGCGCGTCCTGCGCCATTGACGGCGCATGGCTCCCGCGTGTATTCTGGAGTGTCATGATCGCCGGAAAAATCCTCGCCCCAACCCAGAGCGGGTCCGCGTCTTCGCCTGCCTATCGTGTTGGCGACGAACGGTTAATCAAAGTGAGCCCCAGCGCCGCCCAAAAGGTTAGCGGCCTGCTACGCAAGCAAGGACGCCCGGAAGGCGTCTTGCGCGTCGCCGTCGTCGGCGGGGGATGTTCCGGCCTCCAGTACAAAATGGACCTCCAGGATCAGCCGGCGAATCGCGACTTCCTGGTCCACAGCGGCGGCATCAAAGTCGTTGTTGATCCAAAAAGCGCACTCTACGTGACAGGAAGCGAGCTGGACTTCGTGGACGCCCTCCAGGACGGCGGGTTCAAAGTCAAAAATCCCAACGCCGTGAATAGTTGCTCCTGCGGCGAGAGTTTCAGCGCCTGACGCGAACGCCGGGCAAAGCCATGGACATCCATTTTGGCGCCCGCATCCTGGCTCTTCTCGGGGTCGCCGCAGTTTTCTCCGGAATCGATTTCTACCGGAACGGCAAACAGGCAACGGCATATCGCGAATACGGTCTGATATTCTTGACTGGAATGCTGGGTTCCATTGTTGGCGGAATCAATGATGCCATCACCTCTTCTATCTCGCCCGAATATTTCACCTTCGGCAAAGGCCTCGAGCCCGGCTCGAACCTGCGATCCGAAGCGGTCCGCTATGGAATCCAGGTCGGATTTTCTGGCGGAGGGGTCAGCGGAGCAATTCTGGTTTTTCTTAGCCGTTACAAATCCAACCGGCAGCCCGCGCCATTTTCCTATCTCTTGGGCTCACTCTGGATTCCGGTTGCCGGCGCTATTTTAGGCGCGCTAATTTTGCCTCCCATCGCCTCGCGATTTGATCCTTTCGACGTGACGAGCATGGCGAGACCCGTCATCACCACGAATCGCATCCCGGATTTTCT
>Ga0182024_10021906_pt1 | contig 11561 bp, 21 predicted proteins | sample P32metaG_FD_120480 | JGI IMG/M metagenome (GOLD analysis project Ga0182024, IMG submission 120480) | Permafrost microbial communities from Stordalen Mire, Sweden - P3-2 metaG (Illumina Assembly) | ecosystem: Environmental > Terrestrial > Soil > Wetlands > Permafrost | place: Sweden: Stordalen... | reverse complement strand
CCATGGGTTTCCTTTTCTGTTTGCCTCGGGCGGCATGGCCACCGGCGGCGGGTGATCGGTTTGCGGAAAGTTCCGCGGGGTTCGACGCAAGCCTTGACTTCGGCTAACTAGCCCAACGGGTCCGGTTACAACAGGGGTTGAGAAACGCGCCGATTAGCCCTGGCGCTGTTTATGCTTTGCGTTTTCGCAGATTACACGCACCACGCCGCGGCGGTGAATGACCTTGCACTTGTCACATATCTTCTTTACGGATGCACGAACCTTCATTACAACTCCTAAAGACAGCTTTTAGCCTTTAGCTCTTAGCTTCCAGCTAAAGGCAGAACATTGCAGTTTGAAAGGCGAGCTAGCGGTTGGAAACTAACAGCTAGAAGCTTTCCTGCGTCTATTTCCAGCGGTATCTCTTCTGTCTATTTATACCGGTAGACGATGCGGCCGCGGTTGAGGTCGTACGGGCTGAGCTCGATCGCGACACGGTCGCCGGGGAGGATGCGGATGAAGTTCTTACGCATCCTTCCGGATACGTGGGCGAGAGCCTGATGTTTATTCTCAAGCTCGACCTTGAACATCGCGTTCGGCAGGGTCTCAACGACCACCGCCATCACTTCAATTGCATCTTCCTTCGACAAACGATCTCCTTGTTTATTCAGCAGCGCATATGCCCGCCCGCAAGGTGGACGGCGTACAGACGCAGCATCTCTTATTCTACCCCAATCCGGGCTTTTTCAGCGCGTCAAAACCTGCGGTCCGGCATTCGTAATGGCCACGGTGTGCTCAAAATGAGCGCTGTAGCTACCGTCGATGGTAACGGCGGTCCAGCCGTCTTCGAGGACCTTCACGTCGGGGGAGCCGGCGTTGATCATGGGCTCGATGGCGAGGACCATGCCGGCCTTCAGGCGGGGGCCTTTGCCACGGGTGCCGAAGTTGGGGACCTGGGGGTCCTCATGCATGGACTTGCCGATGCCGTGGCCGACGAATTCGCGGACGACGCCGAAGCCCTCGGCCTCGCACATTTCCTGCACCGAGGCGGAGATGTCGCCAAGGCGGCCGCCGACCTGACATTCCAGGATAGCCTGCTCGAGCGCAGCGCGGGTGATGTCGAGGAGCTTGCGCGTGGATGGGTTTGGTCTGCCGATGGGGTAGGTGACGGCGGCGTCGGAGTAGAAGCCGTCGACGATGACGCCGCAATCGATGGAGACGATGTCCCCGTCGTGGAGGATGCGGTGCTCATTGGGGATGCCATGCACGACTTCACTGTTGATGGAGGTGCAGAGCGCGGCGGGGTAGTCGTGGTAGCCCTTGAAGGCGGCGATGGCGCCCAGCTCGGCGATTTTGGCGACTGCGGCGTTTTCCAGGTCCATGGTGCTTGCGCCCGCAGTGACAATGGGGGCGATGGCGTCGTGGACCTGCCGGAGGATCGCGCCGGAGCGGCGCATCTTCTCGATCTCCTGCGACGTTTTGATCAGGATGGCCATCAGGCAGGAACCTCTTGTCCGCGAAGACGGCGGAGCGCGGCCTTGATGGCGGCGGTGACCACTTCGACGGGCTGGTCGCCGTCCACTTCCTCGAAGCGCCCCTTCCTGCGGTAGTGATCGATGACGGGAGCCGTCTGCGCGTTGAAGGTCTTCATGCGCTCGGCAAAGACCGCTTCGGTATCGTCAGGACGCTGCTGAAGGGCTGCGCCTTCCACGTCGCAGATGCCCGGCTTGAGAGGCGGCTGCGAGTAGACGTTGTAGCTCCGGTTACAGGCGGGGCAAGTGCGGCGGCCGGTGATGCGCTGGAGAAGCTGGTCGTAGGCGACGTTGATGCTGACGGCGATGACCGGGAGCACCAGAGGCACCGGAAGCGCAGCCTCCTGGGTCGAGCCGGCAGAGGCGAGATGCTGATCGAGCCAGTCGGCCTGCGGCAGTGTGCGCGGAAAGCCGTCCAGGATATAGCCACGGGCAGCATCGGAGTGGGTAAGACGCTCGGCGACCATGCTGTTGACGGTCTCGTCGTCGACGAACTGGCCCTGAGACATTAGGCCCTTGGCCTTGAGGCCGAGCTCGGTGCCGCTGGCGATGTTGGCGCGGAGGAGATCCCCGGTTGATATCTGCGGGATGGCGAACTCAGCCATGAGCACCTGCGCCTGCGTGCCTTTACCGGCACCGGGCGCTCCAAGCAGAAGCACCGGGCCGGGCAGGAACCTGGCACCTGCAGCGACCGGAGCGGGAGATGCGGGGCGTTGGCTCAAAGCACTTCCCTACCAGCTGCGGCGGCCACGGCTGCGGCCGGACTTCGGGGTAAAGCCGTCGTAATGACGCATGATGAGCTGCGACTCGACCTGCTGCACCGTGTCCATAGCGACGCCGACGACGATGAGCAACGAGGTGCCGCCGAAGTAGAAGTTGACGCCGAGGCCGTTGGTCATCCAGGTGGGAAAACGGTCGAAGACCGAACCAATAAGCCATAGGTGGTTGAAATGGATACCGCTGATGAGGATCGTCGGGATGAGTTGAATGATGATGAGGTAGATGGCGCCGACCAGCGTGATGCGCGTGAGCACGTCGTTGATGAAGTCCGAGGTGCGCTTACCCGGGCGGATGCCGGGGATGAAGCCGCCGTACTTGCGCATGTTGTCGGCGATATCGTCTGGACGGAAGACGATGGAGATGTAGAAGTAGGCGAAGAAGATGATCGCCGCCATGTTGAGGACCACGTACCAGGGCTCGCCGGGGCGCAAGCCTTCGGTGAGCTTGCGCGTCCAGATCGTATTCTGGACCCACTGCGCATTCGCGAACAACAGCGGTGCGGAAAGGATGGAGCTGGCGAAGATGACCGGCATCACGCCGCCGGAGTTGACCTTCAGCGGAAGATGCGTCGACTGGCCGCCCATCATCTTGCGCCCTATGATGCGCTTGGCGTACTGCACGGGGATGCGGCGCTCGGAGCGCTCGACAAAGACGATGAAGGCGACCACGGCGATCATGCCCACGATGAGGATCACAAGCGCGATGGGTGTGAACGCCCCCCAGGCGTCCTGGGAGGCCTTCAGGTAGAGCTCGTGCACGCCGTTGGGCAGGCCGACGACGATACCGGCGAAGATCAGCAGCGACATGCCGTTGCCGATGCCGCGCTCGGTGATCTGCTCGCCGAGCCACATGATGAAGGCAGTGCCGGCGGTGAGCGTAAGCACACACAGCGGGATGAAGGCTCCGCGGGGGATGGTCACCATGGGCGCGCCGGTTGCGGTCGTAGTCAGGGTCAGCGCAATCGCGAAGGACTGCACCATGCCGAGAAGCACTGTGACGTAACGCGTCCACTGGGTGATCTTGCGGCGGCCGAGTTCGCCTTCCTTCTGCAGCTTTGCCAGCGGCTCATAGATGACGGTGAGCAGCTGGAAGATGATGGAAGCAGTGATGTACGGCATGATGCCGAGCGCGAAGATGGTGAGCTTGCGGAGGTTGCCGCCGGAGAAGAGATCGACCAGGCCGAGCCCGGAGCCAGCGTTGGCATTGAAGAACTGCGCCAGCATGTCAGCGTTGATACCAGGCGTGGGGATGTGGCCGCCGAGACGGTAGACGGCCAGCATAGCAAGCGTGAAGGCGATCCTGGTGCGAAGATCGGGGATGCGAAAGATGTTTGCGATTTTCTCTAACATCGGAGTCCTTAAGTCTTGCGGCGGCTTTTTCAAAAAAGCTGGAAGCAGCATCTGCCGGACGGGCGGAAGATCCGCCCACCGGGTAAGATTACCCGATCAGGATGGCCTGACCGCCGGCTTTTTCGATGGCTTCTTTTGCTGTCTTTGAGAACTTGTGCGCGTGGACGGTGACGGCGGTCTTGATCTCGCCGTTGTTGAGCACCTTAAGCAGGCCGCCCTTTTTGCGCAGCAGGCCGAGCGAGACGATCTTCTGGAGAGTGAACTCGGTCTCCTTCGAGGCAGCGGTGATCTCGGCGATGCGGTCGAGGCCCAGCACCGTGTACTCCACGCGGAAGATGTTGGTGAAGCCGCGCTTGGGGAGGCGGCGGTGAAGCGGCATCTGACCGCCTTCAAAACCGCGCATCAGGCTGGAGCCGGAGCGCGAGCCCTGGCCCTTGTGGCCGCGGGTCGAGGTTTTGCCCATGCCGGAGCCCATGCCGCGTCCGACGCGCTTCTTGTTTTCGTTGGCCTTCTTCGGGGCCCGGAGATTGGAGAGATTGCGGATTGCCATAATTTCCTCGCTATAACGCCGGGAGGTCCTTCCCGACTCGCATTTGGTTGGCCGCCATAGAAAGCGCAGCGCATTGGTTAAAACGAAAAGCTGTTAGTCGACGACGCGAACCAGGTGGGGGATCTTCGCCACCATGCCGCGGATCGACGGTGTATCTTCGCGTTCAACGACCTGGTTGAGCCGCGTAAAGCCGAGGCCCTTGACGACGAGCTTGTGTTTGACCGGGGTGCAGATCTTCGAGCGGAAGTATTGCAGCTTGATTTTGGCGACGGCCTTTTTGGTAGCCATGATGAAACTCCTCTGGAACTTGTCTGCGTGGCGTTGCTTAGAGCTCGTCCACGGATTTGCCGCGCAGGGCGGCGACTTCGGCGCGGTCGCGAAGCTGAATCAGAGCGTCGAACGTGGCCTTGATGACGTTGTGCGGGTTGGCCGTGCCGAGCGACTTGGTGAGAACGTTCTGCACGCCGGCCGAAGTCATGACGGCGCGGACCGCTCCGCCGGCGATAACGCCCGTGCCTTCGGGCGCCGGCTTCAGCAGCACCTGACCGGAGCCGTAGCGGCCCAGCACCTGATGTGGAATCGTGGTCGCGGTCAGGTTGATCTTGAAGAGGTTCTTCTTGGCCGACTCGATGCCCTTGCGGATGGCCTGGGGAACCTCCTTGGCCTTGCCCGAGCCGTAGCCGACGACACCCTCACCGGGATCGCCGACGACGACGAGCGCAGCGAAGGACATGTTCTTACCGCCCTTGACGACCTTGGTGACGCGGTTGATGGAGACGACCTGGTCCTTGAGGTTCAGGCGGTTCGCATCGAGTTTCTTTTTCAGCATTGCCATGATTTTCCTGTTCAGCTTTCCGGCGCACGCTATGCGCGCACCCTAACCTAAAAACCTAAAATTCCAGACCGGCTTCGCGGGCGGCATCGGCCAGCGCCTTGATGCGGCCATGGTAGAGATAGCCGCCACGATCGAAGACTACCTTCTTGATGCCCTTTTCGTGCGCGCGCTGCGCGATCAGCTTGCCGATCTCAGCAGCGGCGGCGACGTTGCCGCCGGCCTTCTTGCCTTCGCCCTTTTTGCTGACGGTGGAGGCGGAGACAAGGGTGACGCCGTTGAGGTCGTCGATCAGCTGGGTATAAATGTGGTTCAGCGAACGGTAGACATTGAGGCGCGGACGCTCAGCGGTGCCGGACATCTTCTCGCGGATGCGGAAGTGAACCCGTTGGCGGACGACGTTGCGTTGTCTCTGATTGATCATGTGTTCCTTCCTAAAAGCGGCGCCAGAGTGCTGGCGACGTTCGGTTCCATTGCGATTGCGGCAGACTCCTAAGAATACCAAGATTCCGAATGCCGAGGGTGCCTGCCGGGATTGGGTTTACTTCGCGCCCGTCTTGCCGACCTTCTTCTTGAGCTTCTCGTCGGAGTAGCGGACACCCTTGTTCTTGTATGGATCGGGCTTGCGCAGCGAACGCATGTCCGCGGCAACCTGTCCTACCTTCTGCCGGTCGATGCCGGAAATGGTGAGGTGGGTCTGCTTCGGATCGATGACAACTTCGATGCCGAAAGGCAGCGGAACTTCAATCGGATGCGAGAAGCCGAGCGTGAAGACGACCACGCCCTTGCCCTTCATTTCGGCACGATATCCGATGCCGACAATGTCGAGCTCTTTCTTCCAGCCCTTGGTGACGCCTTCGACGGCATTGAAGACCAGCGCACGGGCAAGACCATGAAAGGCCGCCTGGGCGTCGTTCTCACGCTCGGCGATAAGATGGCCATCCTTCTCGACCAGCGTAATGCCGGCCGGCAGAAGAGCGTTGACCTTGCCCTTCGGGCCTTCGACGAGGACGGTGTTGCCATTCACGGTGTACTTCACACCCTTCGGCATTGCGATCGGCTTTTTACCAATACGAGACATTTCTAATTTCCTTATGGCTTGCGAGTCGCGAAGTGTAACCACTTCGTTCCACTGCAGCCTCGAGTACCCATTTAGGCGCTCGGTAAATCTTTTCTTCTACCCAGCCGAGACTTCTAACGGCAGTCAAAAACAATCCACATCGGCTACGAAGGCGTGCGAAGCACGCGCCTGCCCGACGCGGCGAGCGTCACCAGACTTCGCAAAGAATCTCGCCGCCGACACCTTCGCGGCGTGCCTGACGGCCGGTCATGACGCCTTTTGGGGTAGTCATGATGGAGATGCCGAGGCCGCCCTGGACGCGGCGGATCTCATCGCGGCCGAGGTAAACACGGCAGCCGGGACGAGAGACGCGCTGCAGGTCGCGGATGACGGCTTCATTGTTCGGGCCGTACTTGAGATAGACGCGAATGATTTTCTGACCACCCTCCTCGGTGGGCTTATAGTTCGCGATGTAGCCCTCCTCCTTGAGGATGCGCGCGATCTCGGCCTTGAGCTTGGAGGCCGGAACATCGAGCTTCTGGTGACGCGCACGGATGGAGTTGCGAATGCGTGTGAGAAAGTCTGCTACTGGATCAGTAAGGTTCATCGTTTCTCCTTCATCCCCCGTTCTCTCGAAGTGTCTCTTCGAGAACCAGCGGAGATGTTTGCTGCGGTAGTGCTTGACTCAATGCCGCGCGGCAAAGCTGCGCGCGGACCCAGGAGCAGGTGTGCCTTCAGGCGGCTACCAGCTCGATTTGACGACACCCGGGATCTCGCCCTTCAGCGCGAGCGCCCGGAAGCAAAGCCGGCAAACGCCGAACTTGCGCAGATAGGCGCGCGGACGGCCACAGAGCTGGCAGCGGTTGTGCTGACGGGACTTGAACTTGGGCTTGCGTGCGTCTTTTACTCTCTTTGCTGTTGTTGCCATATCTCTCGCTCTTTTCTTGAAACTCAATCCGTTCTAGTCTTTGCGCGAAGCGCGATTACCCAGCCGGTCAGGCCTCCTGGCGGAAGGGCATGCCGAAGGCCTTCAGCAGCTCGCGTGCACCGTTGTCGTCGGCCGCCGTCGTCACGATGGTGACGTTCATGCCCTTGAGCTTGTCCACCTTCGCGTAGTCGATCTCCGGAAAGATGAGCTGATCGCGCAGGCCAAGGGTATAGTTACCGCGGCCGTCGAAGGACTTCGAGCTGACGCCCCGGAAGTCCCGCACGCGCGGAAGCGCGACCGAGATCAGGCGGTCGAGGAACTCGTACATCCCGTCGCCGCGCAGGGTCACCATCGCGCCGATGGGCATGCCTTCGCGCAGCTTGAAGGCGGCGATCGACTTCTTCGCCTTGGTAATGACGGGCTTCTGGCCGGCGATGAAGCCGAGGTCGGCGATCAGCGGGTCCATGATCTTCACGTTCTGGGTGGCTTCGCCGAGACCCATATTGATGACGATCTTCTCCAGCCTGGGCACGGCCATCGCATTGTCGATGCCGAGTTCCTTCGCCAGGGACTGCTTGATCTCTTTTTGGTACTTCTCTTTCAGCCGTGCTGCCATAGTCTTTCTTCGCTTTCTCCACGATTGCCGGAGTGGGATGGATTCCGTCTACCGATGCGTGGGGTGAACCGTTGTTTCAAATTCCTTTAAAAACTTCGTCTCTGCCGAAGAGCTTTTAGCGCTTCTTCTCCGCGATCGTATTGCCGCTGGCCTTGGAAAAACGGACCTTCTTATCACCCTCGATGCGCGAGCCGATGCGGGTCTTGTTGCCCTCGCCGTCGACCAGCATGACGTTCGAGACATGGATGGGCGATTCCTGCTCTGCGATACCGCCCTTGATATTGCGCTGTGGGTTCGGCTTCATGTGCTTTTTGATCATCATGACGTGCTCGACCAGGACGCGGTCCTTGTCGGCGATGACGCGAAGCACGCGCCCGCGCTTGCCCTTATCTTTACCCGCGATCACTTCGACAGTGTCGTTGCGCTTGATCTTGATGCCTGCCATAAACCTCTCCTGCCTCGGCGATCGGATACGGAGCCGGAATCCACTTGAGTGCGCCGGAGCGCGGTGAAAAAACTAGATGATCCCTAAATAACTTCAGGGGCGAGCGAGACGATCTTGAGGAACTTCTTCTCGCGAAGCTCGCGGGCCACAGGGCCGAAGACGCGGGTGCCGACCGGCTCGTGATCATCGTTGATGACGACTGCGGCGTTCTGGTCAAAGCGAATGTAGGTGCCGTCGCGGCGGCGATACTCCTTGTGCGTGCGCACGATGACGGCTTTGACGACCTTGCCCTTCTTCACGGTGCCGTCGGGCGAGGCTTCTTTGACGGCGGCGGTGACAACATCGCCAAGGCCTGCCTTCTTGCCGAGTCCGCCGCCGAGCGGCAGGATCACCTGCAGCTTGCGCGCGCCGGAGTTGTCAGCAACGTCGAGCATCGTTCTCATCTGTACTGCCATGGCGAATCTCCTCATCTGGAGGATCGTGAACCGAAGCTCAGTCTTCCACTTTCAATGTGCGTGCGTTAGCAAGGCACGCCTAAATCTTTGGACAGCTACTTCACTTCCCCGGCAAGCGCATCTTCCTTGATGTCGGGCAGCTGCGCCAGCGCGGAGCGGCGAACGATCTCCTCCAGCGACCAGCGCTTCAGCTTCGACAGAGGCCGCGTCTCGCGGATCCGGACGACGTCGCCCACGCGCGCCGAGTTCTGCTCGTCGTGTGCGTAGAACTTCTTGTTCGACTTCATCACGCGCTTGTACTTGGGGTGCGCCTTGCGCATCTCGATCTCGACCACGATGGTCTTCTGCATCTTGGTCGAGACGACCTGGCCGACCTTCTCATTGCGGCGCGAAGCCTGCATCTCGGCGGTTGCGGTCTGCGGCTCGGTCGTTGCTGCGGCGGGAGTGGGTTTCTTGTCTACCATGAGTTAGTCCTTCTTCGCTTTCTTGCGCGTGGTGCGGGTGCTCGCGGCGGGGGCGGCTTTGACCCCAACTGGAGCGGCAGCCTTGTCCATCTCCAACACGCGCTGGCGTGCGACGGTCTTGATGCGGGCAATGTCATGCTTCAGCACGCGAATCTTCTTCGTGCCTTCGTTGTTGCCCAGGCTCTTCTGGAAGCGAAGACGGAAGAGCTGCTCGCCCGCCTGGGCCTCCTGCGTATTCAGTTCCGCGTCACTGAGATTGCGAATCTTTTCGAATTCCATGTTTCTTCTTCCTTCAGGCTTCTAAACTTCAAGCTTCTAAATTTGTAGACCGCTACTTCGCTGCGATCGCTGTCTTGACGTCGTGACGCATGACGAAGCTGGTCTTGAGCGGCAGCTTGTGCGAAGCCAGGCGCATCGCTTCCTTTGCGAGCTCGGGCGTAACGCCCTCCATCTCGAAGAGGATCTTGCCGGGGCGAACGACGGCGACCCAGTGGTCCGGCGCGCCCTTGCCCTTGCCCATACGGGTCTCGGCCGGCTTTTTGGTAATCGGCTTGTCCGGGAACAGACGCAGCCAGACCTTGCCTCCGCGCTTGATAAAGCGCGTCATCGCAATACGGCTGGCCTCGATCTGACGATCGGTGATGTAGCCGCACTCCATGACCTTGAGACCGAAGTCTCCGAACGCAAGATCGGAGCCGCGCCACGCCTTGCCGCACATGCGGCCGCGCTGCTGCTTGCGATACTTGACCTTCTTTGGCATCAACATAAAGAAATCCTCTAGCTACAAAACTTCCGTTACGACTGAAAAACTCCTGCATTGGCAACGGCAGGAACATCGCGGCGCTTCTTCTGCTCGTAGATGTCGCCGCGATAGACCCAGGTCTTGACCCCGATGATGCCGTAGGTGGTGTGCGCCTCGGCGAAACCGTAATCAATGTCGGCGCGCAGTGTATGCAGCGGCAGACGCCCCTGCAGATACCACTCCGACCGCGCGATCTCGTTGCCGTTCAGGCGGCCGGAGACGCGGACCTTGATGCCCTTGCAGCCAAATCGCAGCGCCGAGTCCACACTCTTTCTCATGGCACGGCGGAAGCTGACGCGCTTCTCCAGCTGCAGCGCGATGTTCTCGGCCACCAGCTGAGCATCCAGCTCCGGCTTGTTGACCTCGAGGATGTCGATGAACACCTCGCGGTTCGAGCGCTTTTGGATATCTGCCTTCAGCTTGTCGATCTCCGCGCCCTTGCGCCCGATGATGATGCCGGGGCGTGCGGTGCGGATGATCAGGCGCAGCTTGTTGCCGGGGCGCTCGACTTCGACCGAGCTGACGCCGGCGGCCTTCAGCTTTTCGCGCAGTTCAGCCTTCAGCTTGACGTCCTCGACCAGCAACTTGTCAAAGCCGCGCTCGACGAACCAGCGCGACTTCCACGGCTTGTTGATGCCGAGGCGAAAACCGTACGGATGGACTTTCTGTCCCATAGCTTCCCTTTACTCCGTGCCAGACCGGTTGAGCCGGCAAGGCGGTCAAACAAATTTCTAAAAACCCATTACTGCTTAATTTCTTTACTTCTTTGCCTTCTTCGCAGCAGTCTTCTTGGCTGCGGACTTCTTCGTCGCAGACTTCTTTGCGGCAACATGCTTCGCGGACGTCTTCGCCGGCTTCGTGGCCGCCGTCTCGACATCGGACGCGCTGTCGGCAGCAGCATGCAACGCCGCCGGCTTCTTTTCCGCCACGGTGACGATGATGTGGGCGAGCCTGCGCTGATAGCGGAAGGCGCGGCCCATAGGGGCCGGACGGATGCGCTTCATGCGCGGGCCTTCATTGGCAATCGCCGTCCGCACATAAAGGTTGTCGACGTCGATATCGAGGCCCTTTTCCTGGCTCTCATAGTTGGCGTTCTGAATCGCGGAACGCAGGACCTTCTCGACGACCGGAGCGATGCGCTTGGTGCTGAAGTGGACAGTGTTAATCGCCTGCTCCACGCGAAGGCCCTTGATCAGGTCAAGCACGAGCTTGGCCTTCTGCGGGCTGGTCCGCTGGAACTTTGCTTCCGCGCGAAACTCCTGGATCTTTTCTGCTGCCTTTGCCATGACTTCTTCCTCAAATGCTAAAACGAAAGCTAAAACGAAACCCGATTGACTTTCTTTATTTCGGCTTCGCAGACGTCTCTGCCGACTTGGCGGAGTGACCCTTAAAGGTGCGGGTGGCGGAAAACTCGCCAAGCTTATGGCCGACCATGTTCTCCGTGCAGTAGACGGGAATGAACTTGCGGCCGTTATGGACGGCGATGGTATGGCCGACCATATCCGGATGGATGGTGGACCGGCGTGACCACGTGCGCAGAACCTTCTTGTCGTTCGACTGGTTCATCACCGTGATCTTGGTCATCAGGTGAGCGTCGATGAAGGGACCTTTTTTCGTAGAACGTGCCATTTGCTGAGCTCCAAAAACCGTAATGCTGGTTACTTGCTGCGACGCGAGACGATGAACGTATCCGTCCGCTTGTTGTTGCGCGTCTTGTATCCGCGCGTTGGCTGGCCCCATGGGGTGACCGGATGGCGGCCGCCGGAGGT
>Ga0182024_10021905_pt1 | contig 11561 bp, 9 predicted proteins | sample P32metaG_FD_120480 | JGI IMG/M metagenome (GOLD analysis project Ga0182024, IMG submission 120480) | Permafrost microbial communities from Stordalen Mire, Sweden - P3-2 metaG (Illumina Assembly) | ecosystem: Environmental > Terrestrial > Soil > Wetlands > Permafrost | place: Sweden: Stordalen... | reverse complement strand
CTGATCCGGGAGGGGGCCGACGTCGCCTACTACGACCCGCTGATCCCGGTGCTCGACCTGCCGGGCGGCGGCCAGCTGCGCAGCCTGGCGGCGCCCCAGGCACCGGACTTCGACCTGGCCGTGGTGCACACGCTGCACCCCGGGCTGGATTACACCTGGGCCCACGACGCCCCGGTGGTCCTCGACGCCACGTACCAGTTCTCCGGCGCGGCGCACCGCGCGGTCGTGTGAGGGCCAGTCCATGATCACCGATCTGCGGGCAGCGGACTGGAGTACCCCGGCGGTGGTGCTCAAGTTCGACCAGAACATGCTGCACCACGGCAGCCTGGGCGTGATACGGAGCCTGGGGCGGCTGGGCGTGCCGGTGTACGGCGTGCACGAGGGGCCCTGGGCCCCCGCCGCGAGTTCCCGCTACCTGGCGGGCCGCTTCTTCTGGCAGCCCCATCCGGATGATCCGCAACGGACCGTATCGGGGCTGCTCGACCTGGCCAGCCGGATCGGGCGGCGGGCGGTGCTGTACGCGACGGACGACGCGGGCGCGATCTTCCTGGCCGAGCACGGGGACGCGCTGCGGGAGGCGTTCGCGTTCCCGCGGCCGCCGGCGGACCTGCCCCGGCAGCTGGCCGGGAAGTACTCGATGTTCCAGCTGTGCCGGGACCTGGGGGTGCCCACCCCGCAGGCCATGCTGGCCTGGTCACCCGGGGAGGCCGCGGGGTTCGCGGCCCAGGCGGGGTTCCCGCTGATCGCGAAGCTGACGACGCCCTGGCGCGGAACCAGGACGGCCTCCGGCCCGCCGCTGCGCAGCACCACGATCGTCCGGACACCGGAGGAACTGCGGGACGTCTGCGACCGGGCCCAGGCGGCGGACGCCGGCCTCATGATGCAGGAGTACATCCCGCCCGCCCCGGGCCAGGACTGGTTCTTCCACGGGTACGTCGACCAGGCCGGGCACTGCATGCCCGCGTTCACCGGGGTCAAGGACCGCTCCTACCCCGCTTACGCCGGGCTGACCAGCCTGGGCCGGTCGGTGCCGAACAGCCGGCTGCGGGAGCAGGTCACCGCCATGACCGCCGCGATCGGCTTCCGCGGCCTCGCCGACCTCGACCTCCGTTTCGACCCGCGGGACGCCCAGTACAAGCTGCTGGACTTCAACCCGCGGCTCGGCGCGCAGTTCCGCCTGTTCACCACCGGCACCGGCGTGGACGTGGCCCGCGCCGCGTACCTCGACCTCACCGGGCAGCCGGCCGCGGCCGGGGAGATGACCCGGGGGCGCCGGTTCCTGGTCGAGAACTACGACCCGCTCGGCGCCGTCGGCTACTGGCGCCGCGGGGAGCTGGGGCTGGGGTCCTGGGTGAAGTCGCTGCGCCGGGTGGACGAGGTCGCCTGGCTGGCCCGCGACGACCTGCGGCCGTTCGGCCTGATGTGCGCGCGGATGGCCTGGCGGGCCATGACGCGCCACGCACGTGCCCGGGGCCCGTCCGCGCTGCCGCGCGCCGCGGGCGGGCCCCGTTACCGTCCTGGGCCCCGGGCCATGGGGGACATGTGGAACACCAGCGAGTTCAGCACCGAGGGGGAGAAAGTATGAACGGCACCACCGATGTGGCCATCGTGGGGGCAGGCCCTTACGGGCTCTCGGTCGCCGCGCACCTGCGCCGGTCCGGGCTGGCTGTCCGGCAGTTCGGCCTGCCGATGCACCTGTGGCGGGCGAACATGCCCCAGGGCATGTTCCTGAAGTCCCAGGGCTTCGCGTCCAACCTGTCCGACCCGGCGGCCAGGCTGACGCTGGGCGCGTTCTCCCGGGAGACCGGGCGTCCCTACGCGGACTACGGGCTGCCCGTGCCGCTGGACACGTTCGTCGCCTACGGCCAGTGGTTCCAGGCCGCCGCGGACCTGGACGTCGAGGAACTACTGGTCGCCCGGGTGGCACCGGCCGGGGACGGCTACGAGCTCACCCTGGACGACGGGGAGACGCTGCGGGCCCGCCAGGTGGTCGTGGCCGTCGGCGTCGAGCACTTCGCGTACCTGCCCGGCCAGCTGGCCGGGCTGCCCGCCGACGCCTGCACGCACACCTCGGCGCACACCGATCTGGCGGCGTTCGCCGGACAGCGGGTGATCGTGGTCGGGGCCGGCCAGTCCGCCCTCGAATCGGCGGCGCTGCTGCACGAGCACGGGGCCCAGGTGCAGATCGTGATGCGGAAGCAGAACGTGGTGTGGAACGGCGCGCCGCTCGCCCCCGCACGGCCGCTGACCCAGCGGCTCCGCGAGCCCGAGGCCGGCCTGGGCTCGGGCTGGGGCACCTGGTTCTACTCCACCCAGCCGGGTGCCTTCCGGCACCTGCCCGAGGCCAGCCGGGTGCGCCGGGCGCGGACCGCCCTTGGCCCGGCCGGGGCGAGCTGGCTGCGCGGCCGGGTCGAGGGTGAGTTCCCTGTCCTCACCGGCCACGCACTGGACTGGGCGGTGTCCGGCCCCGAAGGGGTCCGTCTCGGCCTGGTCCGCAGCACGGGAGCCGGCAGCACGGGAGTCAGCAGCACCGGAGTGAGCGGCACGGGGGGGCGCACCGAGGTGGCCGCGGATCACGTGATGGCGGCGACCGGGTACCGGCCGGACCTGGGCCGGCTGACGTTCCTGGACGAGGAACTGCGGTCCCGGCTGCGGACCGTGGCCCGCACCCCGGTGGTGGACCGCGACTACCAGACCAGCGCACCCGGGCTCTTCGTGGTCGGCCCCGGAGTGGCTCCCACCTTCGGCCCGGTCATGCGCTTCGTGTACGGCGCGGACCACGCGGCCCGCACCGTGGGCCGGCGGCTGGCCGGCTCGTCCGCCCGCCGCGCCGCCGTGGCCGTGGGAGCCGGCCGGTGAGCGTGTCCCAGACCGGTGAGCGAGCCTGGACCGCAGGCCCGGGCGAGCGGCCGGTGCGGGTTTCTCTAGGGCACGCGGACGTCCCGGCTAGCACAGTGAGCGGGTCCCCGAGTGTGTCCCGGCAGGTGCACGGCCCGCCGCGGGCGGCGGGACCGGGCCGCGTCCCCCTGGGCCGCCCGGCATCGGCGCCCGCGGCGCCCCCCGGGCACGCCCCGATGGGGGTCCCGGCAGGCGTCCCGGCCAGGCACCGGCCCACCTCCGGGGCGGTCGCGGCGGCGGTGGCCATGCCACTGGCCGACGTGGCGGCCCTCGGTGCCACCCTCGCCTGGGTCGTCATGAGCACGGGGCTTCCCGGCTGGCTGGCCGGGGCGTACGCCGGGCTGGCCTTCACGGCGCTGTCCGTCAGCGGGCTACACCGGCTGCGGATCTGCCTGCGGGTCGCCGACCAGGCCGGGCGGATCATCGCGGCGACCGCGCTCCCGGCCGTGGTACTGCTGCCCTGGCTGGCTGCCGGGCAGGCCTTCCAGCTCGTGGCGACGGCGGCGGCGCTGCTGATCGCCGCCCGGGTCGCGGTGTCGGCGGCGCTGCGCGCGGCGCACCGCCGCGGCCGGCTGACCGAGCGGGCCCTGCTGGCCGGGGACGGGCCAGAGGCCCGGCAGCTGGCCGGCCTGCTGCTCGAGCACCCCGAGCTGGGGGTGATCCCCGCAGACGTGCTGGATAGCCGCACCGAGCTCACCGGCCCGGCAGCGCGGCACCGCGTCACCCGGGTGATCGTGTGCGCACCCGCGGCTCCCGGCGATGACCTGGCCCGCCTGCTGCGGGCGGCCCGGGCGCTGGCCGCCGACGTATGCCTGGCTACCCGGCTCCCCGGGCTCGGCGCGGCCATGCCCGGCGGGCGCCAGGACGAGGTGTGGGGCATCCCGCTGGTCCCGCTGCGCCGGCCGGCCTGGTCGGCGCAGGCCCCGCTCGGCCGGGCCGCCAAGCGGGCCTTCGACCTGCTCGCCGCGTCGGTGCTGGTGGTCCTGACGGCCCCGCTGGCGGCCGTGGCGGCCCTGGCCGTCCGGCTGACGCTGCGCCGCCCGGCCCTGTTCCGCCAGGTCCGCGTCGTCGGGCAGGGGAAGCTCGCCGAGATCGTCAAGCTGCGCACGCTGGGACGGCATGGTGACCCGGACACGTCCTGGTCGGTGCCGGCCGGGCAGTGCGGTGCCCTGGGCCGTGTCCTGCGGGTCACCCACATCGACGAGCTGCCGCAGCTGGTCAGCGTGCTGCGCGGGGACATGTCCCTGGTCGGCCCCCGGCCCGAACGGCCGCACTTCGTCCGGCAGTTCAGCGACGCCGTGCCCGGCTACACCGGGCGGCAGCGGATACCCGCCGGCCTGACCGGCTGGGCCCAGGTGCACGGGCTCAACGGGGACACCTCGATCACCGACCGGGCCCGGTTCGACAACTACTACATCGAGCACTGGTCGTTCTGGCTCGACCTGGCCGTGCTGGGCCGCACGGTGACCAGCATCGCGGCCGAGGCCACCACGAGGAAGCACGGGCCGGCCGGGAACCACGGGCTGGCCGAGAACCACGGGGGGAACTGACATGAAGGTCCTGCACGTGATCACCGGCCTGGGGGTCGGGGGCGCCGAGCTCCAGCTTCGCTCGATCCTGCAGCACACCCGGCACGACAGCGAGGTCATCACGCTCTACAACCCAGGCCCCGTCGCGGACATGATCCGCTCTGACGGGGGCCGGGTCCGGGACATCGGGATGACCCGCAACACCGAGCTGTCGGCGCTGCTCCGGCTGCGCCGGCTGATCCGGGACGGCGGGTACGACGTGGTGCACGCGCACCTGTACCGCTCCCAGGTGTACGGCCGGTCGGCGGCCTGGCTGGCCGGGACGCCCGTGGTGCTCAGCACGGAGCACTCGATCGGCGAGACGCACCTGGAGCGCCGCAAGATGACCCCGGGCGTCCGGGCGCTGTACCTGGGCACCGAGATGCTCTCCGACATGACCATCGCGGTCTCCGGCACGGTCCGGGAGCGGCTGGAGAACTGGGGGGTCCGCCGTAAGCGGGTGGCCGTCATCCCGAACGGCGTCGACCTGCAGCGGGTGGCGTTCGACGACACGGCCCGGCAGCGGATCCGCGCCGAGTTCGGCGTCGCCCCGGACGTCTACCTGATCGGCGTGCTCGGCCGGCTCGACCCGAACAAGCAGTTCGACCTGGTCATCGAGGCGGCCTCGGCCCTGCTGTCGGACAAGGTCAGCCTGCTCATCGTGGGCAAGGGCGCCGAGCAGGAGCACCTGGAGCAGGTGGCCCGCGAGCACGGGGTGGCTGGCCAGGTGATCTTCGCGGGGGAGCGGCACGACGTGTCCGCGATGCTGTCGTCGATGGACCTGTTCGTGGCGTCGTCGAAGCAGGAGACGTTCGGCCTGTCCGTGCTGGAGGCGCTGGCCAACGGGGCCCCCGTGCTGTACACCACCTGCCCGGCGCTGGACGGCCTGGACGCCGGGCGGGCCCAGCAGGTCCCGTCGTCCGTGGCGGGTATCCGCGCGGCCATGGCGGGCGAGGCGGCCGCGGGGCAGCGGCCGCGGATCGCCGAGCCGGCCGTGGAGAAGGAGTACAGCGTGGCGGCCGTTACGGCGCGGATCGACGACCTGTACGAGCACCTGGCCAGCCGGGGCAGGCTCCGCACCATGTGGCGGGGCCGCACCGCCAGCCCAGCCACGGCCAGCCCAGCCACGGCCAGCCCAGCGACGGCCAGTCCAGCGACGGCCAGTCCAGCGACGGCCAGCCCAGCGACGGCCAGTCCAGCGACGGCCAGCCCAGCGACGGCCAGTCCAGCCACGGCCAGTCCAGCCACGGGGGAAAACAAACGATGAGGGTTCTTGTCACGGGGGCGGCCGGGTTCATCGGCTCGCACCTGACCGAGGAACTGCTGGCCGCCGGTCACCAGGTGACCGGGCTCGACGACCTGAGCACCGGGCGGCTCGAGAATCTCCGGGCGGTGGCGGGCCACCCGTCGTTCCGCCTGGTCCAGGGATCGATCCTGGATACCGCGACGGTGGGGGAGCTGACCGCCGGGTCGGACTGGGTGTTCCATCTGGCTGCCGCGGTGGGCGCGTTCGTCATCCGCGACCGCACCCTGGACAGCCTGCGCACCAACATCCGCGGCACGGAGAACGTGGTGGAGGCCGCACACAGGAATGGAGCCCGGCTGCTCCTCGCGTCCACAAGCGAGATCTACGGCAAGAACACGAAGATCGGGCTGCGCGAAGACGACGACCGGGTGATCGGCTCCCCGCTGAAGTCGCGGTGGAGCTACTCCGAGGCCAAGGCCATCGATGAGAGCCTGGTCGGGTCCTACGTCCGCGAGCTCGGGCTGAACGCGGTCATCGTGCGGTTCTTCAACACCGTGGGGCCGCGGCAGACCGGCCGGTACGGCATGGTCATCCCGCGCTTCGTCCGGCAGGGGCTGGCCGGCCAGCCGCTGACCGTGTTCGGCACGGGCCAGCAGGTGCGCTGCTTCTGCCACGTGCTCGACGTAGTGCCCGCCCTGACCCGGCTGATCACGTCGGAGCGGGCCAGCGGCCGGGCGGTGAACCTGGGCAGCACCGAGCAGGTCACGATCGAGGGCCTCGCCGGGCGCGTGATCGCCGCGACCGGCTCCCCGGCCGGCATCGAGCGCACCTCCTACCTGGAGGCATACGGCTCCGGCTACGAGGACATGCAGCGCCGGGTGCCGGACTGCACCCTGGCCTTCGACCTGGTCGGGTTCCGGGCCACCCGGAGCCTCGGCGACATCATCCAGGCCGTAATCGGGGACCAGCTGGCTGGACGGCCCGCGGCGGCCGCGGCGAGCTGAGAACTGAGAGCCGGCGAAGGCTGGTGAGAACGAGGACCGCCCAGGAAGCCAAGGCCCGGACAACGAAGGCCCAGACAGCAGAGGCAGAGACAACGAAGACGGCATACAACGGCAGCCGGGCACCGGAAACGGTGCCGAAACGGCCGCGGCACCGGTTCGCCGGTGCCGCGTGGCTGGGCGTTGTCCTGATCGGGGCCGTCCTGGTGGGACTGACGATGGTGAACTTGAGGGGCAGCACGCCACGGCACACGCTGGTCGTGGCGTCCATGCCCTACTGGAATATCAGCCACGGCACCACGGTCGTGCTCGGCCACGCCAGCGACGTGACCGAGGTGTCACCCTGGATGTACGGGCTGACCGGCTCCGGGCAGATCGGCACGCAGTACCCGCCGGGCCAGGCCGCGCCGGTGTCGGATGAGATCCAGCGGCTCCGCGCGGCGGGCAAGCTGGTCGTGCCGAGCATCGCGAACATCACCGGTGGCCAGTGGTCCTACGGCCCGGTCGGCCGCATGCTGCACTCCCCGCGGCTGGTGGCCGCCCAGGTCGCCGCCATCGTGGCGCTCGTGCAGCGCCACCACTACGCGGGGATCGACCTGGACTACGAGAACCTGCACGCCGGCGACCGGCAGGCCTTCACCACGTTCGTCACCCGCCTGGCCGCTGCCCTGCACGCACGGGGCAAAGTGCTGTCCGTCGCGGTCTTCGCCAAGACCACCAACGCGGGCACCGACCCGCGCAACCTGGCCCAGGACTACGCGGCCATCGGCCGGGCCGCCGACCAGGTGCGGCTGATGGCCTATGACTACCACTGGGCAACCTCCCCGCCCGGGCCGGTGGCCCCGATCAGCTGGGTCCGCGCGGTGCTGCGCTACGCCAGGACCCAGATCCCGGCCAGCAAGATCATCCTGGGTGTGCCGCTGTACGGGTACGACTGGGTCGGCAACCGCGGCACCGGGATCAGCTGGCTCCAGGCGCTGCGGCTGTCCCGCCAGCACCACGCGACGGCCCGCTACGACCAGGCCAGCCAGACCCCCTGGTTCCGCTACCGGGACGCGTCCGGCCACGAGCACACCGTGTGGTTCGAGAACGCGGCGAGCTCCCGGGCCAAGTTCGATGCGGCCCAGGGCGCCGAGATCGCCGGGGTCTATCTGTGGATGTACGGCTATGAGGACTCGGGGACCTGGCCCGCGCTGAGCCACGTGCTGCCGACATCCGGTCCGCACGCGCTCAGCACCGCGAAGGCGGTGCCATGATGCCCTGGTGGGTGCTGGCGGTGTTCGTGCTGGGCGCCAACGTCGCGCTGTGGGGGGCCGTGGGACTGGTCCGGCTGGCCGAATCGGTGGCCGGACGGCGGCGGTCCAGCCGGATGGGCGGCACCGGTCTGGCTGGCACCAGCCTGCCCAGCGCGGGCCTGCCCATGACGGGGCCGGCCAGCACGGGCCTGGCGGCCAGGGGACTGGCTGGCGCGGGCCAGGCCGGCACGGGGGACGGGGAAACGCTGATGGCCATCACGGCCGACGAGGCCCGGCCCGGCCCGCCCGGCCGGGCGGGCCCGGCGCGGTCCCTGGCCACGCGCTCGCGGCCCGAGCGGTCCCTGACGGCACGCTCCCTGACGGAACCCTCCCCGACGGCACGCTCCCTGACCACCGCGGACGTGGCCGTGCTCATCCCGGCGCACAACGAGGCACTGGTGCTCGAGGAGAGCCTGCGGTCCATCATGGCCCTGGTGCCCCGGGACAACGTCCACGTGGTGTCCGACGGGTCCATCGACGCCACGGTCGAGATCGCCCGGCGAGCCGGGGCGCGGGTCATCTCGACCCGGGAGAACATGGGCAAGGCCGGGGCTCTCGAGGAGGCCATCGGCCGCTTCGACCTGATCAGGAGGTTCCCGGTCGTGATGCTGCTCGACGCCGACACCCGGGTCGAGCCCGGCTACTTCACTGCCGCGCTGCCCATGTTCGAGCACCCGGAGGTGGTCGCGGTGGCCGGCTGCGTGCGGACGGCGCCGACCCGGGGGATGAGGTTCGGCGGCCAGGTGCTGGTGGGCCACCGTACCCGGATCTACGCCGTGGGCCAGCGGGCACTGAAGTTCGGCCAGACCTGGCTGCGCTCCAACGCCACGCCCATCGTGCCCGGCTTCGCCAGCTTGTACCGGACCGATGTCCTGCCGCGGATGGACATGAACCCGCCCGGGCTGGTCATCGAGGACTTCAACATGACCTTCGAGGTGTACCAGAAGAGCCTGGGCAAAGTCGGGTTCACGCTGCGGGCGGTGGCCGTCACCCAGGATCCGGACAACCTGCATGACTACGTGTGGCAGACCAGGCGCTGGGCGGTCGGGCTGTGGCAGACCGTACGGCGGCACCCGCCGCGGGCCAACCTGTTCACGGCCATGCTCACCCTGCTGCTGCTCGAGCTGATCTCCTCGAGCCTGCTGTTCTTCCTGCTCCCGCTGGCTCTCATCGTGCTGGCTGTGCCGGAGCTGGCCGGCGGCGCGCTGACCTGGCCCGGATTCAGCGAGGTGCACACGGTGGTCGCCGCGCACCTGACGGTGACCGCGGTGCTGTTCGGCGTGGTCCTGCCGGACTACCTGCTCACCTGCGCGGTCGCGATACTGGAGCGGCAGCCGAGACTGCTGCTGCTGGGCGTGTTCTTCCCGTTCATGCGGATGCTCGACGCGGGCATCGGCCTGTACGCGATCCCGGCCGCGTGGCTGTCCCGGTCCAGCGGCCGCTGGAAGAGCCCGGCCCGGCGCGCGGTCGGGCCCGCGGATGGGACCGCGGACCCGGCGGCGGCGCCGGTGCCGGACCCGGAGGCCGCGCTGCCCGGGCCGGACCCGGCCCTGGTGATGACCAACACACTGAACTCCCCGGCGCACGTGGCGGAGGCAAGTCATGTATCTGGGTGAGGATAGGCCGGCCGCGACGGTGCACAGTGAGCTCATGGATCCGGTGCGGATACTGCTGGTGGACGACCACCTGATGGTCACCGAGGCGCTGGCCTCGCGGCTGTCCGCCGCGATGGACCTGTGGGTGGCCGGACGGTGCACCACGGCTGACCCCAACCTGTTCGACATCGTGCGCGGGCTGCGGCCCGACGTGATCACGATCGAGGTCGAACCGCTCGGCGCGGCCGTTGGTGAGGTGCTGCACGGCCTGGTGGCCGCCCGTCCTGAGGCCCGGGTGGTCGTGCTGAGCGCGGACCACGACGTCGCGCACGGCGTGGAGGCGGCCCGGGCCGGCGTCTCCGCCTGGGTGGCCAAGGAGCAGGGCGCCGCCGAATTGGAAACCGTGATCCGCGGCGTGTGCCAGGGCTATTCCTGGTTCCCGCCGGACATGCTGGGCGCGATCCTCAGCGAACTGCGCGCCGACGTCGGCCGGGCCCGAGAGCACGAGGACGTGCTGGACATGCTCAGCCCCCGGGAGCGGGACGTCCTGCTCAGCATGATGGACGGTAAACGCGGCCGCCAGATCGCCCAGGACCTGCTGATCTCCACCGATACGGTGCGGACGCATACCCGGAACATCTTCGCCAAGCTGGACGTGCACAGCCGATTGGAGGCGGTCCGCGTGGCCCGGGCCGCTGGGCTGCGGGCCCCCGAGCGGGCCGAGTGACCGGCGCGGGTGACACACTGGTAGTCCCGGGGGGCGGGTGAGGTTCATGGGGGGCACGGCGGTTCGCGTGGCCACGGTCATTACCCGGCTGGAGGGCGGCGCGGGGCAGCATGCGCTGCGCGGGGCGCTCAGCATGGACCCGGCCAGCTTCGAGATGATGATCATTACCGGGAGCGGGGACCCGCTGCTGCTGGACCAGGCGGCCGCGGCCGGCCTGGAGGTCCTCACTGAGCCCGCACTCCGGGCGCCCATCGCGCCCCGGAGCGACCTGCGGGCCCTCGCCCGGCTGCGGGAACTGCTCGGCCGCCGGCGCTTTGACATCGTGCACACGCACACGGCCAAGGCCGGGGTACTCGGCCGCCTGGCCGCACACCGGGCCGGGGTGCCCCGCCTGGTGCACACCTACCACGGCTTCCCCTTCCACGAGTTCCAGACGGCCGCGCGGCGGCAGGCCTACGTCCGGATCGAGCGCCGCCTGGGGCGGATCACGGACCTGGCGCTGTGCGTCGGCACCGGGGTGGCCGTCGAGGCGGTCCGGCGCCGGCTGATCTCCCCCGAGCGGATCCGGACCATCGGGGTGGTCGCCGACGGTCCCGCCCCGTCCCCCGGGGCGCGGGCCCGGGCCCGCGCCGCGCTGGGCCTGCCCGCCGACGCGACCGTGGTCGGCGCGGTGGGGCGGCTGACCTACCAGAAGGCGCCCGGCGACTTCGTGGCCGCGCTGCGGGCGCTGGGCCGCCCGGACGTGACCGGGGTCTGGGTCGGTGGCGGGGAACTGGCCGGGCAGATCGCCGCGCAGGCCCGCGAGACGCCCGGCCTCCGGGTGGTGCTGGCCGGCCAGCGCGGGGACGTCCCCGCGCTGCTGCCCGCCTTCGACGTGTTCGCGCTGCCCAGCCGCTACGAGGGCCTGCCCACGGCTGTAGTCGAGGCGATGGCCTGCGGCATCCCGGTGGTGGCGACGGCGGTGAACGCGGTCGGCGATGTGGTGGTGCCGGGCGAGACAGGCCTCCTGGTGCCGCCGGGCCGGCCGGGGCTGATGGCGGACGCCATCCGGTTCCTCCTGGATTCGCCCGAAGCCGCGGCGCGGATGGCCACGGCGGCCCGGGACCGGCTCGGCCAGCGGTTCGGCGCGGAGGCGCTGCGCGAGGCCCTGACGGCGGCGTACTCCACCGGAGGTGACGCGGCCTGGTCAGGGCGTGGTTAACTGTCCGTAATGCCTCATCCGGTGACTAGT
>Ga0182024_10021904_pt1 | contig 11561 bp, 10 predicted proteins | sample P32metaG_FD_120480 | JGI IMG/M metagenome (GOLD analysis project Ga0182024, IMG submission 120480) | Permafrost microbial communities from Stordalen Mire, Sweden - P3-2 metaG (Illumina Assembly) | ecosystem: Environmental > Terrestrial > Soil > Wetlands > Permafrost | place: Sweden: Stordalen... | reverse complement strand
TCGAAGAACCAGGTGGTGTGGGCCAGGTGCCATTTCGTCGGGCTGACGTCGGGCATGGACTGAACGACGTAGTCCTCGGCGACCAGTGGCTCACATAACCGCTGGGTGTCGCTCCGGACGGCGACATACGCGGCGGACAGATCAGTGTCGATGTTGCCGCAACATTTCTCGCCAGTCTTGGGTTCGGATGGCGCAGCTCCGACGATAAGGCCGGGGTTGGTCATGGGCAATGCCTCCATCAATACCGATGCCATCCCTGGCTTTCAGAGTTCTCGGACGTTCGACCGTCGCATTGTTAGGGGGAGTGTCGCGCATTGTCTAGGGAGGAAACTGGATTAGCAAATGGGACGCCAGCCAAATACCCGCTGCCGGAATTGAAATAAGCGGCAGAATCGGACCCGTGCGAAGTCCGATAACCATCGCAGGGCGAGCGAGAAGGCCTAAACGTTGTCGCTGCCATCGTCGATACAAAACACATTGGCGCGGTCGGTGTGCGCGGCCTTACTGCAGGCCGCCCAGATTTGCCGGCCTGCCCATTTGCACGTGCCGGCGCCAAATCGTAGTTCCAATGACGTGGGTGGTGCCGATCGCAACGATCACCCGGCTTGAGCCAGATGGCTGGCCGGCATCGCTGCGAAAGGCACGTTTTCGGGATGGAGAGACACCATGTTCGGTTTTGTCCAGAGCTGGTTTGCACAGCTAGCCAATCCCATCGGGATTGACTTCGGCAGCGACGGTCTGCGAATGGCGCAGGTGGAGGCGCTGGCGAGCCCGGCGGCCGGCAAGGCCGGGGCAACGGATTTCAAGCTGGTTGCCGCGGCCCGCGCCGATGTCCCGGCTTACCTCCGCGACGACCCGTCCGCCCGTTTCGACTTTTTCGCCCGGACGGTGCGCGAACTCTGGGCCCAGGGGAACTTCCGCGGCCGGCGCGCGGTCTTGTCGCTGCCGGCTTCGATGATGTCGATGTGTCACCTGCGGCTGCCCCGGATGGAGGACGATGCGCTCAAGAAGGCGCTTCCCTGGGAGGCGCGCGGCAAACTCCCCTATGACCCGAGCCGGGCGCTGTTGCGGCACCTGGTGGCCGGTGACATCTACCAGGACAGCGAGCAGCGCAGCGAGGTGATCCTGATCGCCGCCGTCCGCGACAGCGTCAACCAGTTCCTGGACGCCGCCGCCAAGGCGAAGCTGGACGTGGTGGGAATGAACGTCGAGCCCAAGGCGCTGGTGGACTGTTTTTCCAACGTCTACCGCCGGAAATCCGACGCCGAAACGACCTGCTGCTTCGTGGACATCGGCTGCTGCGCCACCCGCGCGGTCATCGCCCGAGGCGGACAAATCCTGTTCGGGCGGATCGTGCCGGTGGGCGGAGACCACTTCACCAGCGCGGTCGCCAACGCACTGAAGCTGAGCGTCGAGGACGCGAAAATACTTCGCATCAAGCAATGTCAGGCGGAGACGCTCGCGGCGGGTTCGGCGCTGACCCCAGGGCCCGACGACCCGGCGTCGGGGCCACTCCCGGAAGCAGGCCGGATTGACCAGGCCTGCCGCGAACCGGTTGCCAAGCTCGTCGAGGAGCTGGCCCTGTGCCGCCACTATCACGAGGCGACTTTCCCGAACCTGCCGGTCGGGCGGCTGATTTTCGTCGGCGGCGAGGCGCGGCAGCGCGGGTTGTGCCAGCAGATTGCCCGAGGACTGGACCTGGCGGCCCAGGTCGGCGACCCCCTGGCGCGAATGGGCCGGATCAGTGACATCGGACCTGAAACCGGGATCGATCGACGACTCCCGCAACCCGATTGGGCGGTCGCCATCGGCCTGAGCACCGGCCCGGCGGCGGCCGGGACGACATTCGCCGCCGAAGCGATAACCAAGGCCCCCGCGGAGTCCGTCCGATGAGCCGATGCCAAATGAAATGTCAATGGCCCGGCGCCGCTCCAAGACGGGTGCGGCCCTGTGGGCCAGCCGCTAAACGAATGTCGGGCGCTGCTTCTGCGGATTCAGCATTCAGCATTCATCATTCAGCGATTTCCAACGAGGTCCCCCATGAGCTCCCCTAATTCCCCCAACGAACTGAGTTTCCTTCCCGAGGATTATCTGGAACGAAAGGCGCGGCGACGCGCTAATTTCCTGTGCGGCGCGCTGTCGGTGATCGTGATGGGGACGATCGGTTCGGCGTTCGCGGTGTGCGAGCGCTCGATGCGCGGCCTGGACGCCGCCGCCGTCGCGGTCAACCGCCAGTCTGACGACGCCGCCGTGCGGATCGCGGAGATGGACAAGCTGCACGCGGCGCAGAAGCAACTCGTGCAACATGCCGAACTGGCCGCGACCCTCGTCGAACGCGTCCCCAGGACCAATCTTCTGGCCGAGCTGACCAATTGCTTGCCGAACGGCACTTCGCTCCTGGAGTTCTCCATGGAATCGAGCGCCCGACCGGCTGCCGCCGCGGCAAACGGCGAAGCCAAGAAGGGCGATGACCGGCCGGTCTTCGACGTCAAGATGCGTCTCTCGGGGATTGCGGATAACGACGTGGAGGTAGCCCAGTTCCTCAACCGGCTGAACCATACGAAACTCTTCAAAGACGTCAACCTGGTGATTACCGACTCGTTCGTGCAGGACAAGGTGACCTTGCGCCGTTTCCAGATCGACATGATGCTCAACCCCGACGCCGAGATTCGGGATGAGCCCGCGCCGGCCAAGTTGGCGGCAGTCGGAGGCGCGAAGTGAATCGATGACCATGGAGTCCATATGAAAAACGTGAAATTCGGGAACCGCGAAGTGGTCTTTACGCTCGTCATGCTCGGCCTGCTCGCCGGGTCGTATTTCCTGGGCTTTGCCAAGCAGAACGAACGGAGGCTGGCCAAGCAGGCGGAGATCGACTCCCGGCGCCGTTCCCTGGCCGAGTTGCAGGAGGCCACCGCCGGCGTCCGCGACGTCGAAAAGAAAATCGACGAGCTGCAACGCGCCACCAGCGTCTTCGAGGCCAAGCTGCCCCAGGCCAAGGAAATCGAGACCATCCTCAGGGAAGTCTGGCAACTGGCCGAGTCCCACAACCTCACCACCAAGACGGTCCGCACGCTCGAGAGCCATCGACTCAACGGCTACAGCGAGCAGCCCATCGAGATGAGCCTGAGCGGCGATTTCAACGGGTTCTATGAGTTCCTGCTCAACCTTGAAAAACTGCCCCGGCTCAACCGGGTGACCCACATGTACCTTACCAAGATCAGCGGGCACGACGGCGAAATGCAAGCGCAGATGACGTTGAGCATCTTCTTCGCGCCCGGCTCGGACCTGCCGGCAGGCCAGGTGGTGGCGGCGACACATTGAAATCATGTCCGTCGTCAGTGGTCAGTTGTATGGAAACCAGCGCCCGACGACCAACACGCGGCCCATAACGACTAACAACTGACCACTGACAACTGACAACGGACAACTGACCAAACAGGGAGCTTCCTATGAACTTTCAAACCATGCAGGACGAGACGCAATCGAATGAGGTCGAGGATGCCGGCGAGGTGTCGGGCGACTCCGAGGTTTCGGGGTCGGCCCAGAAGAAGCCGCAAGTCAGCCGCGAGACCCTCGGGCTGGTGGGCGTGCTCCTGGCGTGCGGCGGCGTGGTGGCGTTCATGTACCTGCGCAACGGCCCGCAATCCGCCGGCGCGGCGACGCTCGCCGCAAATAATGCCGCCGTCGTCGACCAGTTCCTGGGCAACGGCGACGCGCACGTGAAGATGATGCAGAAGGCGCTGCAGCACACCGACGCACTGGTGCAGGAGTTCCGGAGCTATCCCTCGCGCGCGCAGGTCCCCTTGTCGGATCTGAGCACCAACCCGTTCAGGGAATCCGCCGTCAAAGGCGACCAGGTGGAGACCGAAAGCGAGGGCGCGGCCAAGCGCCGGCACGAGCAGGAACGCTTCGACGTGACCAAATCGGCCGAGGCCCTGCAGTTGCAATCCGTGCTGCACGGACCGCGCAACTCATGCCTGATCGACAACACGCTCGTCGAGCAGGGCCAGCAGGTCGAAGGTTTTACCGTCGAGCAGATCGGCATCGACTCGGTGATCGTCCGCAAGGGCACTTACCGTTTCGAACTGCGCATGCGATAGGTGGTAAATGCTGAATGCTGAATGCTGAATCGCAGAGGCACGGGACCGTATGTTTGGACGCCGCACAAATTCATCTGTCGCCGACGCAGCCGATCAAGAGATTGAGTCAACCGTCGCCAGTGGCCCGGCGGTGTCTGCTTCTCAGGAGGCACCCGATGGTTTCAAGCCGCTTTGGGAGCCGACGCGCGGGCCCGGCCGCAAGTCGGTCGATGCGCTATTGCTGGAGCGCGGCGAAATCACCGAGGCCCATCTGGCGCAGGCCCGTCAGGTCATTTCGCAGACGCCGGGCAAGACCCTGGCGCAAGTCCTGCTGTCGATGAGCGCCGCCAGCGAGGCGCAGGTTCTTTCCGCCCTGGCCGAGACGCTTTCTTTGTCGTTTGAGACGCCTGACAAGAATTCGATCGAGCTGCGCGCCTTCGAGATGCTGCCGATTGATTACATCCGCAAGCATTCCGTCCTGCCGCTACGGCTGGAGGAGGATACGCTGGTGGTCGGCACCGCCGACCCGGCCAACGTCTTCATGATCGACGAGGTGAAGCGAACCACGCGCCGCGACGTCAAGGTCGTCGTCATCACCTGTGCCGACGTCAACAAGCTCGCCGAGCAGTTGTCGGCCCATGCCAATGACGTGAAAGTCGATGACATCATCAAGGACATGTCCGACGACGACGTGCAGCTCGTCGCCGAGTCGGCCCAGGACGAGGTGACTGACCTGGAGAAGATGGGCAACGAGTCGCCGGTCATCCGTTTCGTCAACTTTCTGATCTTCGACGCGATTAAGCAGGGGGCCAGCGACATCCACGTCGAGCCCAAGGAAAAGGCGCTGAAGATCCGCTACCGGATCGACGGCATCCTGTTCGAGGCGATGTCCCCCCCGCACACGATGCAGGCGTCAATCGTCTCGCGCCTGAAGATCATGGCCAGCCTGGACATCGCCGAGCGCCGCCTCCCGCAGGACGGCCGGATCAGGGCGATGGTCCATAACCGCAAAGTCGACCTTCGCCTCAGCACGCTGCCGACCCCGCACGGCGAGAAATGCGCCATGCGCATCCTAGACAACCGCTCCCTCCAGGTGGCGCTGCCGGACGTGCGATTTGGCGAGGACGCGCTGACGCGCTGGCGGAACGCGATCGACCAGCCGCACGGGATCGTCCTGGTGACCGGCCCGACCGGCAGCGGCAAGACGACCACGCTCTATGCCTCGCTGCGCAGCATGGACGGCAACAAGCTGAACATCAGCACCGTCGAAGACCCGATCGAATACCACCTGAGCCAGGCGACGCAGGTGCAGGTGCACGACAAGATCGGGATGACTTTCGCCGCGGCCCTGCGCAGCCTGCTGCGGCAGGACCCCGACGTGGTGATGCTGGGCGAGGTCCGCGACTCCGAGACCGCCCGCATCGCCGTGCAGGCGGCCTTGACCGGTCACCTGGTGCTCAGCACGCTGCACACCAACGACGCACCGGCATCGATCACCCGCCTGATCAACATCGGCGTCGAGCCTTACCTGATCTCGGCGGCGGTGAACGCCATCCTGGCACAGCGCCTGGTCCGGAAAATCTGCCCCAATTGCCGGGAGCCATACACCCCGTCCACCGAGATGCGCGAGTTCCTCAACATGCAGGGCTTTGCCGACGCGCCGACCTATAAAGGCAAAGGCTGCGACCGCTGCCGCAAGACCGGCTATGCCGGCCGGCTCGGCATCTACGAGCTTCTGGTGATGGACGACGGACTGCGCGACATGGTCACCGCCAACCCCGACGTGAACCAGCTCCGCAAGCTCTGCCGCGAGCGCGGCCTGGTCACCCTGCGCGAAGACGGGTTCCGCAAAGTAATTAAGGGACTTACAACGGTCGATGAGATACTTCGGGTGACTGAGAATGCATGACGTGTCAGTCGTCAGTGGTCAGTTGTTCACTACTGTCAACCGATGCCTCATAACCGCCAAGCGGCTTGTAACAACTGACAACGGACGACGGACGCCTGACCAACAATTATGAGCATCCTAAACGACATCCTCCGCAACGCTGTTTCTGCCAAGGCGTCGGACGTTCACTTTACGGTCGGCTCGCCGCCGTTGTACCGGGTCCATACCATTGTGGTGCCGAGCGATTTTCCCATTTGCACGCCGGAGGGGATCGTGCGGCTGGCCAAAGAGATGATGCACGAAAAGCGTTGGGCCGCTTTCGAAGAGAAAAGGGACAGCGACTTTTCTTATGAAGTCCCGGGCGTCGCCCGGTTCCGCGTCAATGCCCACTTCCAGCGCGGCACGGTGGCGCTGTCAATCCGCACCATCAACGACAAGGTGCGGCCCATCGAGCAGTTGTACCTGCCCGACATCGTCAACAAACTGACCTTCCTGCCGCGCGGCCTGATCCTGGTCACCGGTCCGACCGGCAGCGGCAAGAGCACGACGCTGGCCGGTATGGTCGACTCGATCAACCGCCGCGAGCAGGGACACATCATCACGCTCGAGGACCCGATCGAGTACGCCTTCATCAGCAACAAATGCTCGATCGAGCAGCGCGAAGTGGGGGCCGACGTCCCCAGCTTCGCCAGCGGGCTGCGGCACGTGCTGCGCCAGGACCCCGACACGATCCTGGTCGGCGAAATGCGCGACCTGGAGACGGTCAGCGCCGCCATCACCGCCGCCGAGACCGGCCACCTGGTCTTCTCGACGCTGCACACGGTCAACGCCCCGCAGACGATCGAGCGCATCATCGACGTCTACCCGGCCGGCGAGCAGAACCAGATCCGTTCGATGCTGGCCAACACGCTCCAGGCGGTCATCAGCCAGACCCTGTTCAGGCGCAGCGACCAGCCGGGGATGATCCCCGGCGTCGAGATCATGCTGTGCACACCCGGCGTGCGCAACTGCATCCGCGAGAACCGCATCTTCGAAATCCCCAACATCATCGCCACCAGCCGGGCACTGGGCATGCAGTCCCTCGACGACTCGATCAAGCATTTGTTCGTGAACGGGTTCATTAACAAGGAAGATGCCGTAGCCCAGGCGGCCCATCCGGAGAAGCTGGAGAGGTCGCTGGCCGCTTAGGAAATGCTGAATGCTGAATACTGAATGCTGAATCGAGGTTCTCCCCAAGCATTCGATATTCAGCATTCAGCATTGCATTCCATGCCTACCTATCGTTATGAATCTCGCTCCGCGGCCGGCAAAGTGCAGGCGGGGTTGGTCTCCGCGCCGAACCTGGCGGGGGCATCGCAGCAGTTGCGCGCCCGCGGGGAGTATATCCTGAGCCTGGCGCCCGCCGACACGGCGGCCAAGAAGGGCGCGATGGAGTTCTCCATCAACTTCGGCCCCGGCCTCAAGGACATCCAGAACTTCACCAGCCAACTGGCGGTCATGATTCGGGCCGGCATCAGCATCCGCGCCGCCATCGAAGGTATCGCCGACCAGGCCGCCAACCCCAAGTTCAAGGCCATCCTGAACCAGATGAAGAAGGACGTCGAGTCGGGCAAGCAGTTCTCCGACGCCTTGAGCCGCTACCCGAAGGTCTTCAGCCCCCTCTACATCAACATGGTGAAGGCGTCGGAACTGTCCGGCGGGTTCTCCAAGATGCTGGATCGCATCGCCCAGTACCTGGCTCAGCAGATCGAGACGCGCAGCATGGTCATCGGCGCCATGATTTACCCCTTGATCATCGGGCTGATGGCCATTGGCACGACCATCTTCCTGCTCACTTTCGTCCTGCCGCGATTCATGGTGATTTTCAAGGGCCACGAAGCGGCCCTGCCGGCGCCTACCAAAATACTGCTGGCGATGAGCAGCTTCATGACCAACTACTGGTACGTGCTGCTGGCGGCGGTGGTCGCGGCGGTATGGGGCTTCTATCTGCTGATCAAGACCGACTGGGGCCGGACCTGGTTCGACAAGGGCAAGCTAACCGTCCCGATCTTCAAGAAGCTGTTCCGAGCCCTGTACATCAACCGCAGCCTGCACACGATGGGGCAGCTCATCAACGCCGGCGTGCCGATCCTGGACACCATCAGCATCACCGCCGACATCGCCGGGAACGTGCTGTACCGGCGGATGTGGCGGGCGGTGTTCACCGCCGTCAAGCAAGGGAAGAAAATCTCTCATCCGTTGCTCAAGAGCCCTCTGCTGCCCAAGTCCGTCATCCAGATGATCAATGCCGGCGAAGAATCAGGAAAGCTCGGCGAGGTGCTCGACGAAGTCAGCGACTTCTACGCCAAGGAACTCAAATCGGTCATCAAGACCTGCACCGCCATGATCGAACCGCTCATGATCGTTATGATGGGCGGTTTGGTAGGCTTCATCGCCATGAGCATCATCCTTCCCATCTTCAAGCTGAGCCAGATCATGGCCAAATAAGGGTGTCAGTGGTCAGTGGTCAGTTGTCAGTGGTGAAGACGTGAAACGTGAAGACGTGAAACGTGAGAACGAATTATTTACAACTGACAACTGACCACTGACCACTGACAACTGGTCCCTTCACGCCTTCCCCTTGCCCCGCATCGCTCGTGGCTTTACTTTTCGCCCATGACTTTCAGCACCGGACCCGCGCGACGTTCCGACGGCTCGATGAGCCTGGCTCAGGACCTTCAGTATGCCATCGAGCTGGCTCGGGGGGCGGGGCGGATCGTGCTGGAGCATTATGGGAAGGTGGAACGGCTCACCAAGACCCACGCCACCACGTCTGCCGAAGCCGTCACCGATGCCGACCGGGCCAGCCAGCGGTACATCGTTGCCGGCCTGCGGCGTCGGTTCCCAAATGACGGACTGGTCGGGGAGGAAAGCGACAGCGGGTCTTCGATTACCTTTGATTGCCCGGACCCCAACGGCCGGGTCTGGGTCATCGACCCGATCGACGGGACCAACAACTTCATCGCCGGGCTGGGGGCGTTCGCCGTCTGTATCGGGTTGCTGGACCAAGGCCGGCCCATTCTGGGCGTCGTGTTCGACGTGACGCGCGACTGGGTCTACTCCGCCGCCGCCGGGCAGGGGGCATGGCTGGGCACGCGCCGGCTCCATGCCGTCGGGACTGCGATGAGCGATGCCTCAATGTTGATGGTGACCAGCAACCTGATCGACAAGAACGGCGCCTGCCCCGAGTGGGCCCGGCGCTGGATCGGGCAGACCGACTGGAAGATCCGCATGCTCGGCTCGGCCGCCTTGGAAGCCTGCCAGGTGGCGTCAGGCGTCGCCCACGGCGCAATTACCGTCAACGGCAAGCTCTGGGACGTAACCGCCCCCGCGGCGGTGGTCCTCGAAGCCGGCGGCATCCTGACCGGCCTGGCCGGCAAGCCGGTTTTCCCCTATGACCTCGCTGGCTACAACGGCGCCAAAGTCCCGTTCCTGGCCGCCGGGCCAAAGGCGCATGAAACGTTGCTCGATGAGATCATGCGGTAGGGCGTTACGCTCCACGTGGGACTTTCTCAACTCAAAAATCTTCGGAAGGTTGTCCGTAGTTGGTGACGCCCCCGCTGGCTTCCGCCGGCGGCTATCAAGGAAAACCGACGATACGCACAACTGACCACCACGAAACGAGAACTAAAATGACTGATCCCCGCATCGACAAACTGGCTGATCTGCTGATCAATTATTCCTGTGAAGTGAAGCCCGGTGAGACGGTCCTCATCGAGGCGATCGATGTGCCGCACGCCTTCACCAAGTCGCTGGTCCGGACCGCGGCGGCAGCGGGAGGACGGCCGGCTGTCTGGCTCAAAAGCAATGAGATCAACCGCGCCCTCATGGCGGCCGGCAGCGACGAGCAGTGGGAACTGATCGCCGACGTCGAGAAATCGATGATGGAGCGCGCCCAATGTTACATCGGCGCGCGCGGCAACCCCAACATCGCCGAACTGTCCGATGTGCCGGCCGACAAGCAGAAGATCTACGAGCGAACCGTTTGGAAAAAGGTCCACACCACCGTGCGCATCAAGCAGACCCGCTGGTGCGTGCTGCGCTGGCCCAGCCCTTCGATGGCCCAACTGGCCGAGATGAGCACCGAGGCGTTCGAGGACTTCTATTTCGACGTCTGCACCCTCGACTACCGCAAGATGGGGCGGGCCATGCAGCCGCTCCAGCAACTCATGCAGCGCACCGACAAGGTCCGGCTCAAAGGGCCAGGCGACACCGACCTGTCCTTCTCGATTGAGGGCATCCCGGCAGTCTGCTGCGACGGCAAGGTCAACATCCCCGACGGCGAAGTCTTCACCGCCCCCGTGCGCGAGAGCGTCAACGGCGTCATCCACTTCAACGCCCCCACGATCTACCGCGGCACGTCGCACAACGACATCCGCCTGGTCTTCAAGGACGGCAGGATCGTCCAGGCCACCAGCACCGCCACCGCGAAACTCAACGAAGTGCTCGACACCGACCCCGGCGCCCGCTACGTCGGCGAGTTCGCCATCGGGTTCAACCCTTACTGCACCAAGCCGATGAAGGACATCCTCTTCGACGAAAAGATCGCCGGCAGCATCCACTTCACGCCCGGCAACTGCTACGACGAGGCCAGCAATGGGAACAAGAGCGACATCCACTGGGACATGGTCATGCTGCAAACCCCCGACGCCGGCGGCGGGGAAATCTGGTTCGACGGGACGCTGGTCCGCAAGGATGGGATGTTCTTGCCGGAAGAGCTAAAAGGGTTGAATCCGGAGAACTTAAAATAGACGGCATATCATGGTGGTAGCAAATGGCTCAAGAAAATGATTCTGCCCCAAATGTAATCGTGATCGGCGGGCCAAACGGCGCCGGGAAGTCGACCATTGCGCCATTGGTCTTGAGCGGAACTTTGGCAGTCACCGAATTCGTAAACGCGGACGTTATCGCGCAAGGTTTATCTGCATTTCAACCGGAGCGCGAGGCGACGCAGGCGGGTCGCATCATGTTGAGGCGATTAGATGAGCTGGCCGCCGCCAGGGAGGACTTCGCGTTCGAAACGACGCTGGCAAGCAGGACTTTCGCCCCTTGGATTCGCCGGATTCGTGGCCAGGGTTATCAGTTCCACCTCGCTTACGTCTGGCTGCCGGATGCTGAACTGGCGGTGACTCGGGTGGGTATGCGGGTTAAGAGCGGAGGACACTATGTTCCCGACGAGACCGTGCGGCGGCGCTATCGCCGGGGCTCGTCAATTTCTTCGAGCTTTACAAGCCGATTGCGGATCGATGGCTGCTGTATGATAATTCCGAACCAACCGGAGCCCGACTCGTCGCGTCGCAGACGGTCAAGGCAGGATTCGTGGTTGACGATCAGCCCCGATGGGCAGAAGTGAAGGCGGTTTATGAAAACGCGAAGCACTACTCGCAGCAAGACGATCAGTGAATTGTTTGAGGATCACACTGAAATCGATCGGGCCGCGAAGGAGGCGGTCCGGCAGGCGATACTGCGCCACAAGTTACTTGGCCAGTCAATCGCGGTTTGGGAAAACGGCAAGGTAGTATGTATTCCCGCTGACCGCATCAAGGTCGAGCCGG
>Ga0182024_10021903_pt1 | contig 11561 bp, 2 predicted proteins | sample P32metaG_FD_120480 | JGI IMG/M metagenome (GOLD analysis project Ga0182024, IMG submission 120480) | Permafrost microbial communities from Stordalen Mire, Sweden - P3-2 metaG (Illumina Assembly) | ecosystem: Environmental > Terrestrial > Soil > Wetlands > Permafrost | place: Sweden: Stordalen... | reverse complement strand
GCGGAACCCGGCTGGGCGAGGCGATAGACTGTGCCGGTGACGTTGACCGTTTGGTCCGCGAGAGCGGTAAGGCCCAGACCGCTGGTGCCCTGGCCATCGCTGGTTAGAGCGATGGTGGCGGTGCCTTCCTGTGCGCCGGCAGTAGCAGTGCTGATGCCGACTGAGAGAGAGCTGCTGTCTGTGCCACCGGCAGTTAGGAGACTAATCGAGCCGCCATTGGTCGTGACGCCGCCGGTGGGAGAGCCGATCCCCGCGTCCAGCGATTCGGAGTAGCCGTCGTCGGCAGCGTTGTTGGCGATGGTAAGCGACTGGGACGGAGCGGCGTCGCCTACGTGGAAGTTGCCGAAGTTGATCGTCGAAGGTGACGCGGAGCTGGGCTGGGCGAGGCGGTAGACGGTGCCGGTGACGTTGACTGTTTGGTCGGCGAGAGCGGTAAGGCCAAGGCCGCTGGTGCCCTGGCCATCACTGGTGAGAGTGATGGTAACAGTGCCGTCCTGCGCACCGGCGCCAGCGGTGCCGAAGCCGACGGAAAGGGAGCTGTCGTCCGTACTGCCCGCAGCCAGGAGATTGATTGAGCCGCCGTTGGTAACGACACCACCGGTGGTCGAGCCGAACTGTACATCCAAGGATTCGGAGTAGCCGTCGTCGGAGGCAGTGTTAGTAACGCTTAGTAACTGCGAGGGTGCGGTGTCACCTACGTGGACATTGCCAAAGTTGATCGTCGAAGGTGACGCAGAGCTGGGCTGGGCGAGGCGATAGACTGTGCCGGTGACGTTGACTGTTTGATCCGCGAGAGCAGTGAGGCCGAGGCCGCTGGTGCCCTGGCCATCGCTGGTGAGAGTGATGGTGGCTGTGCCGTCTTGAGAACCGGCGCTCGCAGTGCTGATGCCGACTGCCAGTGAGGAGTTGTCTGTTCCGCCAGCGGCTAGGAGGTTAATTGAGCCGCCATTGGTTGTGACGCCGCCGGTGGGTGAGCCGATCCCTGCGTCCAGCGATTCGGAGTAGCCGTCATTAGCGGCTGTGTTGGCAACGCTTAGTAACTGGAAGGGGGCGGCATCGCCGACGTGGAAGTTGCGGAAGTTGATAGTCGAAGGTGACACGGAACTGGGCTGGGCGAGGCGGTAGACGGTGCCGGTAACGTTGACTGAATGTGAACCGAGAGCGGTGAGGCCGAGGCCGCTGGTGCCCTGGCCATCGCTGGTGAGAGCGATGGTGGCTGTGCCGTTCTGTGGACCAGCGTTTGAAGTGCTGATGCCGACTGAGAGGGAGGTGCTGTCTGTGCCACCGGCAGTTAGAAGGCTGATCGAGCCGCCATTAGTCGTAACTCCACCGGTAATTGAGCCGAATTGCGTATCGAGGGATTCGGAGTAGCTGTCGTTAGCGGCTGTGTTGGCGACGGTCAGTAACTGGGACGGGGCGGTGTCGCCTACGTGGAAGTTGCCGAAGTTGATCGTCGAAGGTGACGCGGAGCTGGGCTGGGCGAGGCGATAGACTGTGCCGGTGACGTTGACTGTTTGGTCGGCGAGAGCGGTAAGGCCGAGGCCGCTGGTGCCCTGGCCATCGCTGGTGAGAGTGATGGTGGCTGTGCCGTTCTGTGGACCAGCGTTTGAAGTGCTGATGCCGACTGACAGAGAGCCGCTGTCTGTGCCACCGGCAGTTAGAAGGCCGATCGAGCCCCCATTGGTCGTGACGCCACCCGTGGGAGAGCCGATCCCCGCGTCCAGCGATTCGGAGTAGCCGTCGTCCGGAGCGTTGTTGGCGAAGGTAAGCGACTGGGAAGGAGCGGCGTCGCCTACGTGGAAGTTGCCGAAGTTGATCGTCGAAGGTGACGCGGAGCTGGGCTGGGCCAAGCGGTAAACGGTACCCGTAACGTCCACTGTTTGGGAAGCCAACGATGTAATACCGAGACCACTGGTGCCGGCGCCGTCACTAGCCAGGGTGATCGTGGCGGCGCCGCTCTGTGGGCCGGCAGAGTCCGTGCCGATGCCGATCGCCAGCGATGTACTGTCAGTCCCCCCGGGGCCCAGTAGATAGATCGATCCGCCATTGGTGGTAGCTGCCCCGCTCGGTGAACCGATTAGAGCGTCCAATGATTCCGAGAAGCCGTCATTCAGGACACTATTGGTAATCGTCACCGATTGCAGAGGCGAGTCGCCCATGTGCACGTTGCCGATATTAACGGAACTGCCGGCGTCTGGATCGGCATAACGATAAGCCGCGCCAATTATCTCCAGGTTCCGCGGCGATACATTGTCAAAGTTGTTCAGAATATGGACAACCTGGCCATCAAGCGCTCCCGCGGTGCTCGCGTCGAAGACTACGGCAAAATCGCCCGTGCTCGAACCGGTGGCAAGCGGACCCCAGTTTGCTGCGGTGACACCGCTGCCTGAAAGGCGCGCATCGGTAACATTGCCGCCGTTGACGTTTGTTTGGATAGCGCCCCGGATAACTGGCCCGGAAGTGCCGCTATTGGTAATACTATAATCGTCAGTATCTATATCTCCGACATGAACGCTGCCGAAGGACATGATAGCGGTCGCCGTCCCGCCGCCAGTAATGTCGCCGGATAGAGTCTGCGCGACGTTTCCGGACGCCATAATCCCGCCGGTACCAGTAATATTAGCGTGGGGATTAAAACTGTTGCCGACGCCGAAGTTCGCATTGGTATAGTCACGGGAAACAACTATATTGTTTCCGCCCATATTGAGGTTCGTTCCGTTTTGAATAAGATAATCGGCGCTGCTGCCAACACTGGCGCCACTTATATCAAGGCTGGCGCCCGGATCGATCTGGACCGTGCCACCCTGGAAGCCGCCCGGCATGGCAAGAAGTCCCCCGGTTGCGCGAATTTCGCCGTTATTGGTGACGCCGGGATCAATGGCGCCGAATCCGTAGATTTCTCCGACCAGGTCATTTGTAATCACGGGCCCGGTGAAAATGCCACCGCCGAGTTGGAGTAGGCCACCGTTCTCAAGCGGGCTCGCACTGGTGTAATCGCGATAATCAAGGATGCTGAGGGTTCCACCGTTCTTGCTAAGGGAGCCTTCAATCGGAGTCGAATCAAACTGAATGACGGAGCCGGAACCACTTACTATTACTTCGGTATTAGCGGCTATTTCGGTAACAGGTGCTCCATCCAGACTGACTGTCGCCCCATCACCCGCTGCCGTGGCACTATAGAGACCTCCGGAAAGCGTCCCGGCATTATCATTAGCGAGGGAGTAGCCGCCTTGCATCGTGAGGCTGGCGCCGTCGAGGGCCTGGAGGGTACCGGAGTTCGTGAGATTGCTCGCGATACTTAAAGTGCCACCCGACACGTCGGCGGAAATAGTACCGTTATTTGTAAAACCCGAAACCGCGAATCCGCCGTAGCCGTGGATATACCCGGTAACGTCATTGGTAAGCGAAGGGGCGGTGAAGGTGCCTCCACCCAGTTGCAGGGTTCCGCCGTTTTCAAAGCCGTTAACGTTTGTGAAATTGCGATTATTGAGGACAAGAAGGCTTCCGTCGTTCGTTTGAAGCGTCTGCTCGATTGCTATTGTGTCAGACTCAAGGAGAGAGCCTGGGCCGGCAAGCTCGACTTCGGTGCCTGCTGCGATCTCAGTAATGGCCGGACCGCCCAGGGAGATCGTCGCGCCATCGCCAGTAGAGATGGCATTATATGCGCCATCGGAAAGAGTGCCGTTGCTATCATTGAACAGCAGGTAACCGGATTGCATCGTAACGTAGCTGGCGTCCAACGCCTCAAACGTGCCGGAATTATTTACATTGCCAAAGAGGAAGAGAGTGCCCCCGTTTGCCGCCTCGAACATACCGGCATTGACTACGCTACCCGGAGCGGTGCCTGTGGTCTCAATCGTGATCATGCCGCCTGGAGCGTCGGCTGAGATAGTGCCTTCGTTATTCAGCGCAGTAATTCCGCCGTCAATGAATGCCGTCTGCCCGATGATACCATTTGTTCCGTGCACTAATACGCCCGGGCTGAGTGTCAGCGTGGCGGATGACCCGGTATCTATGGCGAGGCGGTTATCGATGTTCGATCCGAAAAGGATCGTGGCGGAGCCGCTCAGGGCCTGCGTCTCCTGGAATGCGAGCGCACCCCCGCCGTCAATAGTGGCCGTGCCATTAAGAACGAGGCCATTCAGAACACGCTCTTCGCCATCGGCGGTTATGTCGAGGTTTCCGTTAATTCTGACGCCATTGAGAAAATTCGCTCCATTCGGCTCTGCAACAAAACTGCCCGCATTACTTTGATTCACGACCCCGCCCGTAATTGTGATGCCGTTTTGATCAAAACTGCTGCCGGCGCCAGTAACGTCAATGTTACCGCCACCGATATTCGTAACATTTGAATTAAGAATCAACGTACCGCCGCTGGCCGCTTCGATCACGCTAGAGTTAGTTACATTGCTGTCCACGACCAGTTGGCCGCCATTAATCGCCTCGAGGGCGCCGGAGTTTGCCACACTATCAGCGGCGGAGCTGTTCGTTTCGAGGCTGATTGTGCCGCCGTTTGAGTCGGCTGCGATGACGCCTTCGTTAATCAATTTTGTCGAGCCTGCCAGGAAAACGGGCTCTCCGATGCTGCCGTTCTGGCCATGCACCAGGACGTTCTGCCCCAGCGTGAATGTACCGGAAGTGGCGCTATCGATAGCGAGACGGTTGAAAAGATTGGAACCGAATACAATAGTGGACGTACTGCTCAGGGTTTGCGTCTCCTGGAAGTCGAGTACGGCGCCATTATCTATGTTCGCGGTGCCATTGAGGACCGCGCCGTTGATGACGCGCTCGATGCCCCCCGCGGAAAGATCGAGGTCGCCATTGATTGTGACGCCACTCAGATAATTGTGACCATTCTGGGCCGCGAGGAAATCGCCTGGAGCGGTTTGATTGACAATTCCACCGGTGATTGTGATACCGTTTTGATCAATGGTGCTTCCGGATCCATCGACGTCGAGTTGCCCGGAGCCGGTGTTGGTTATGTTCCCGTTAAGGATCAGCGTGCCGCCACTGTTGGCCTGCATGATGGTCGCATTAGTGACATTGCTGTCAACGCCGAGAGTCCCGCCGTTAACGGCCTCGAGCGTGCCGGAGTTGAAAACGCTATTAGGGTCGGTACTCGTTGTGTTCAACGCAATGGTGCCACCCGATCCATCGGCGGATATTATACCATCGTTAATCAGCTTGGTGGTACCGCCGATAAACACTGGTACGCCGATTGTGCCGTTCACGCCGTGAACCAATACGCTTGGGCCAAAGGTAAGCGTGGCGGACGACCCGCTGTCGATCGCCAGCCGATTAAAGGCGCCAGAACCAAAGAGGACTGTCGCGGAGCCACTGAGGGTTTGTGTCTCCTGGAATCCAAGGACGCTGCCGTTGTTGATATTCGCAGTACCGTTGAGAGTGAGACCGCCACCCACAATTCGCGCTATTCCGCCTGACCCGAGGTTCAGGCCAACGAGTGTCGAGTTCACCGAAGAGAGGATGTTACCGCTATTGCTGGAGAAGGAGAGCGGAACCGCGCTGACGAGGTTGCCACCGCTTAACTCGCTGCCGTTGAAATCCAACACGCCACTACCGGAAATGGTAATAGTGCCGGTGCCGGTCTGCGAGACGCTGGCATTGTTCAGATCAAAATTTGCGGCGCCTATATAAATGGAAGCCGAATTATTAAGCGCGGCACCGTTAAGCGAAAGTGTGCCGCCGCCATCGGCCAGCATCTGGCCGGCATTGCTCACATTGCTATCGAGCGCCAGTGTGCCACCGTTGACTGCGTCAAGTGTGCCATAGTTAAGAACGCTGTCGGCGGCCGGGCTGGTGGTCTCGATTGATATAGTCCCACCCGCGCCATCCGCGGATATCACGCCATTATTATCCAGTTTCGTAGTTCCACCGACGAATACGGGCGCGCCGATCTCGCCGTTCTCGCCGTGCACAAGGACATTGGAGCCGAAGGTCAACGTAGTAGTGCTGTCGATTGATAGTCTATTGAATGGGTTGGAGCCGAAGAGAATGGTGGCGGAGCCGTTCAAGGTTTGCGTTTCCTGAAAACCGAGGACTCCCCCACCGTCGATGGTGGCTGTGCCGTCAAGAGTAAGACCTCCATTCAAGATGCGAGCTATTCCGCTGGCGCCAAGATTCATGCCGCCAAGGGTGGCATCGACCGAGGCCAGTATATTGCCGCCGTTGCTGGTGAAGTAAACAGGAGTCGCGCTGGTCAGTGTGCCGCCGCTGATCTCGCTGGCATTGATGTAGAGCCAGGCGCTTGGGGAAACCGAGATCGAGCCGGTGCCGGTTTGGGTGACGTTTGAATTATTAAAGGCGAGAGTAGAGATGCCGATGCCGTTGCCGGCCTCGATGTCGGCCGTGTTGGTGAGGTTGCTGTTGATTGACAGCGTGCCGCCGTTGATCGCATTGAGCGCCGCATTATTGGTAAGACTATCCGGGTTATTGCTGGTCGTTTCGAGGGTGATTGTCCCTCCGTTTACGTCGGCGGAGATTGTGCCATTGTTTATCAGCTTGGTTGGCCCGCCGAGAAAGTCCGGCTGGCCGATGGCGCCGTTCTTGCCGTGGATAAATACGTCCGGCCCGAGTGTGAGAGTGGGATAAGCAGTGCTGTCAATGTCAACCTGGTCGCCGATATTGGATCCGAATAGGATCACCGGAGAATTGCCAAGGGTCTGTGTCTCCTGAAAATCCAGAATTCCGCCATTATCAATATTCGCGGTACCGTTGAGGACGATGCCGTTTAGAATGCGCTCGATGCCGCCGTGGGAGAGATCGAGGTTTCCATCCACGGTGACGGCGTTCAGATAGTTACCGCTGTTTTGCGCCGGGGTGAAAGTGCCGGAGTTGCTCTCGGTGATTACTCCACCGGTGATTTCGCTTCCATTCTGGGATAGGATGCTGCCCGAGCCTGTTACCTGAATGTATCCGGCGCCGGTATTGGTGACGTTCGCGGCCAGCACCAACGTGCCTCCGGCGACGGCTTGAACCGTGCCTGCATTGCTGACGTTGCTCGCAATGGCCAGAGTGCCGCCATTCAGCGCTTCGAGCGTACCACTATTGACCACGCTGTCGGAGGCGGGGCTTGTGGTCTGCAACGTGATCGTTCCATTCGCGACATCCGCGGCAATGACTCCGTTATTAATCAAGCTAGTGGCCCCACTTATAAAAACCGGCTGGCCGATAGTGCCATTCTGGCCATGGACAAATACATCCGAGCCGAGGGTGAGCGTTGCCGAAGAAGCCGTGTCGATTGCAAGCTGATTGTCGGGATTCGCCCCGAAGGAGATGGTGGCGGAACCGGTGAGGGATTGGGTATCCTGGAAAACGAGCGCGCCGCCGCCATCGATGTTTGCGACGCCGTTTAGCACGAGGCCGTTAAGTATGCGCTCGGCGCCGGTGCCTGTGAGATCGAGGTTGCCGTTGACGGTGACGCTGTTCAAATAGTTGGTTACACTGTTTGTGATAGCGATCTCGCCTGAACCGGTTGAGACCAGGAGGCCGCCGGTAATCGACGCGCTGTTGAGCAGCACTTCGGAGCCGTCGAGCGCCTGGATTGTGCCACCGATGTTATCAATGGTGCCGCCGGCATTGCCATCGACGACAAGGATGCCGCCGCCGCTCGCCTGGATGGTGCCTGTGTTGAGCAAGGCATCGGAGGCATCGACCGGCGCGATCACGAGCTGCGCGCCGCTAACATTGGCGTCGATGAGACCCTGATTGTTGATGGCAATCAGATAGCTGCCGATATTCCCCTGGCCCTGGATAGTGCTGGTGTTAACAAGCTGCCCGGTACCCTGGATGAATGCATCGCCGGACATAGTGGTAACCCCGCTGCCGGTGAGTGAAATTGAGCCGCTGATACTGAGGACCGACGGGGCGCCGGTGGAATTGAGGTCCAGGCAGCCGTCATTGACGATGGCGCCGAGCCCGCTGGCATCGCTGACACTGAGCGATTGCGCGTCGTCAATGACGACGCTGTCCCCTGCGTCGATGGTCAGTTGGCCGACAGTGAAGCTATTATCCACAAAAACCGTGGAGGTGATGGGATTGCCACCATCGACATAAACATTCTCACTTGTGCTATCCGGTGAGAGACCGGCGCTCCATTGGGAATTGTCGCTCCAATTACCGGAGCCGCCGTTCCAAGTGGTCTGGGCGCTTGTCTTGAAACTGACCAAGGCGATAACGATGAAGGCCAACGAAGCGAGGCTCCGCAGGCCGGCAAAATGGGCTTTTGTGCCGTTCATGATAGATAGTTGCCGATTAGTTATTATCGGCTTTAGCTCTGGGGCATTAGTGTGAGGTCGCTTCGACTGATAAATCTATTTGCACGGCAAATGCGCGCCGCGGGCGCAGCCGAAAATCCGATGCCTTTCGGCTCCTCTGAATGCCGTATGGGCACCATACCAAGGCCGCAGATTGCGGCCTTCCCAGACGTTGCGGATGTAGACAATCCGGGCGCGCGCGACGAGTTGCGAGTGAACATGGAGCCCGGTTGTCGCATCTTACATGCCAACCGGGGCTCTCCGGATGCCCTTTTCTACCGTGCGCGCTCCGGCCCTGCGCAAACGGTCAAGAAACCGCCGCAGACCATCGAAAATGCCGACATCCCCTCCCCTGCCGCTATTGCAAGAATACGCAGCCCCAATTCGAGGGGACTGGATAGTTGTAGAGCCAGTAATTAGTCACGTTGGCGACGGCGTTGCCATTGATGAGGTCTGTCCAATTGCCATTGGACGGGAATGGGATGTTTACCCATTGGGCGCCGCCGGTAAAATTCAGGACGACCATGAAACGCTCCAACTGACCGTTGGCATTGTTTCCCCACCGGTGATAGATGGCGACTTGCATGGATACATTGATGCCGTAACCATCGGGAGAGAATGAGGTCCAGTTCTGGTCGTAGGTGTTCGGGTAAAAATTCGGGGTGCGGAGCCCGGGATGATTCTGGCGAATCTGGAGCAGGAACCGGTAGATACCTTCCATGGTCTGGCCTGTGGGATCGGCGCATTGAGTCCAATCCAAAGGGCGAGCCTGCACACGGGCATCCTGCGGCGGGGCATTGCTGTCATCCTCCCAGATGTCCTCAAACTGGCCCCACTCCTGGCCGTTGTGGAGCATGATGCCGCCGGAGCAGGTGGCCAATGCGATCATGTAAGGCTGCGTCCTGTACCAATAATCGCGGCTGCCGACCCTGCAAGTGACGGTGCCGTGATCGTGATTCTCGATGTAATTAACCGGTCCGATGGGATAGTTGAACTGGTAGGCGGAGTTCAAAATACGCATGTAGGCGGTGCTGACCTGCTGCCCGGGACATGCGTAGCCGGAGAAGATCGCGAAGGGGCCGGCGCGGAATTCATCGAACCATGTGCCAGTGGGCTTGATGATATTGGAATCATTGACGGCACTGAAGTCCCAACTGTCCTCAAGGATGAGCGAGAAGTTATTCCTGCCAGTGGCGGCGATGTGGTTGGTGAGGTCAGCTATGAGGCCGGGCGCGCCCTTTTGCGGGAACTGCGGATTATTGTAGCCGGTGATTTGATCGAAGCGGAAGCCATCGAGATTGAAGCTATCCATCCAGTACTTGCAAACATCGCCAATGAATTGCTGGGTGCAGGCGTTGGCGTACTCCAGCGGCAGCATGCCGAAATTATCCGTATTTACATATTGGCCAATGAACGGACATTCGGTGCCGGGATTCTGCCAGAGCCAGTAATAAGGGAAACCATTCGTCTTAGACCCCTGGAGGGCGTGCTGGAGGACGATGTCGAGGAGGACGTGCAGGCCGCGCTTGTGGCACTCGTTAATAAGATTGGCGAGGCGGGAGAGACGGTCGAGCGGATTGGCCGCGTCGTTCATGTAATTTGACTCGACGGAGAAGAAGTATGCAGGATTGTAACCCCAGCTAAAGCCGACATCATCCGGCCAGGCGATCCACGGCATGAATTCGATGGCGTTTATATTAAGGCCGGCGAGATAGTCCAACTTCGTGACAACCGCATCGAGGGGCGCCTGGGCGCCGCGATATTGACTGGTGAAATCATCGATCATCAACTCGTAGATGCGCAAATCCTGAGTAGCGAGGCGGGTGGCGATGCCATTGACCGCGACGGGGTCGCCACCGATTACGAATGCGGAGCGGTCATCCGAATCGCCACCATATTTGGTGCACGGGTCTCCGATCCATCGGACGCTGGAGTCCTGGAACTGGACGACGTATTGGTATTGGTAGTAACCGTCCGGCAGGGGGTTATTGAATTGGTAGACGTAGAGGTAGCCATTGGGATGGGGTTGTGGCACCATGTCCAGGCCGGTCGTATAGTCCCAATCTGGTCCACCGGGATTTACGATGCTTTGAAAATCCGAGACGACCTTGACTCCGGCGATCCGGCATGGGCCGCCGATGGCGTATTGGGTCGGGTCAACGGTGTTATCGGGAACGAATAATTGAATTTGATCACCCGCGGCGGTGCGATTGAAGCCGAATGTCTCGTACATGATGTTCTCCTTTTTCCTTGTTGGGATGTGGTTATACGCTGTGGAGCGTGGGTGGCAACGTTTTTAACGATTGATTGAGCGTGCGGAGTATAAATTGAGAGACATGTTGTCCTGGTGGTAATTACCTATTGACAATGGCCTTGGGGGTAAGTGGTTATAGGTAGAATAAGTCGGAAGTTGAGATCAGTTTGTTACCCGAATATCACGTCGCATACGCGGACTGCGGGAGTGCCTGGAGGAAATGCACGAGGAGTGGGGGCACGAAAAAGGGATGGCGACGCGCTCCGTGTCATGGCTGAGCCCGCCTGAGGAGGGTAAACTATGGCCCCAACGCTGCCCCGAATGGCGGCGCCGAGGGGCCTTATCAGGGCGTTTTAGCGGGAGAAGCGCGGCCGGATGCGTGCTTGCATTGTCTATGGGAAACTCGGAAAAATTCAGTTCATGCCCCCCCAATTCCATCGACGCCTGTGCCGGAGTCTCCTAGTATTAACGCTCACTGCGGCGCCAATCGCCGCGTTCGCCGGCAGGCAGGCGACCGGGCCGAACCTGGATGCGCTCGAGACGCCGCTCTATACGGTGGATGGGGATGCGTTTGTGCGGCACAACGGACCCGGGTATTCGAACCGGTCGCTGTATTGCAATCACATCCCGGCAATGGCGATAGGGGGGGATAAGCCGTATGTGTCGCTGGGGAATCTGAAGAATGTGCTGGGGAGTATGATGTATGCCCTGGTGAGGAACGGGAAAGGGACGTGGCTGCAGAATGCCTCGGATATTACCTCGAAATACCGGCCGGGCCGGATGGAATGGATCATCAAGGATGCGGGCTGGGGCGGGACTGTGATCCACCTGGATGCCGTGCCGGCGGCGACCGGGCCCGGGGTTATAACCCGGATGCGGGTGGAAAATGCGATGCCGGGGGATACGCTCGTATGGGCGAGCGGCGGGGCGGTGATCGAGCGGGAGAGCGTGCTGTACCATTACGACTTGACCAGCCAGAGGACGGACATAGGCCGGCGCGGATTCGTGCCGGGAGATTGCGCGAATAATACGGT
>Ga0182024_10021902_pt1 | contig 11562 bp, 14 predicted proteins | sample P32metaG_FD_120480 | JGI IMG/M metagenome (GOLD analysis project Ga0182024, IMG submission 120480) | Permafrost microbial communities from Stordalen Mire, Sweden - P3-2 metaG (Illumina Assembly) | ecosystem: Environmental > Terrestrial > Soil > Wetlands > Permafrost | place: Sweden: Stordalen... | reverse complement strand
TTTCTCGCGACGGATATGCTGCTCGCGTGTAGCCAGTGTTAGAACGAAACCGCGCTTGCCGTTTCTGTCGGTAGTCTGGCCAACCAGGCGACCGGGCATCTGACGCACGAATTGCTCGCGGGTGGCAATCACGCCGCAATACGGTCCACCAAATCCAAGAGGCACGCCAAACGATTGCGCTTCCATGGCAATAATGTCGGCCTGCCGCGGAGGCTCGACAATGCCCAGGGAAACCGCCTCTGCAATTGAAACCACGAGCATGGCGCCGTGTTTGTGGGTGATGTCAGCGATGGCAGCCACGTCCTCGATGGTTCCAAAGAAATTCGGAGATTGAATCAATACGCAGGCGGTTTCGGCAGTGATCGACTTCTCAAGTTCGCCAAGATCCAGCCGCCCGTTGTCGCCAAATGACACGGTCGAAAGCGGCATCCCTTGATGGTGGGCATAGGTCGCCAGAACTTCTCGATACTCCGGATGCACGCTCCGCGCGATCGCGACCGAATGCCGTCCGGTAAGCCGCGCAGCCATCATCACCGATTCAGCCGCCGCAGTTGACCCATCATACATGCTGGCGTTGGCGACCTCCATGCCGGTCAACTCGCTGATCATGGTTTGGAATTCGAAGATGGATTGCAGCGTACCTTGGGAAATTTCAGGCTGATAGGGTGTGTAGGCGGTGAGGAATTCTCCGCGGGAAATCAGCGAATCAATGATTACTGGGCGGTAGTGATAGTAGGCGCCGGCGCCCAGGAACGTCGTGAGGTCGTCACCGTTTTCGCGGGAGCGTTCGCGGAACCAGTCTACGATTTCTGATTCGGCCATCTGTCGGGGAACTTTTAAGTCACGATTGAGCCGGTACTCGGCAGGGATGGGCGCGAACAAGTCGTCGATCGAACGCGCGCCAATGGCTTTCAGCATGGCTTCGCGGTCGGCGGGAGATTTTGGCAGATATCGCATAGGAAATGAATTAGATGTAATTAGCGGTCAATTCGATTGACGATTGCCATCTTTGCACCACCGAGCCACAGAAACACAGAGAAAGAAAAGCCAAAGAACTTCTCTGTGACTCTGTGACTCTTTGGTGATTCTAGCCGCCTTCTTCTGCTACGAACTTGTCGTAATCTGCGGCAGACAGCAAGCCGTTCAGTTCATTCGGATCCTTCAGCGTGACCTTCAGCATCCATGCACCGTGCGCATCTTTATTGATTTTCTCCGGAGCTGTCGCCAGTTCAGCATTCACCTCGGTTACGGTGCCGGAAGCGGGAGCGTACAGGTCGGACACGGCCTTGACCGATTCGACTGAGCCAAAGGTTTTGCCCTTAGTAATTTCAGTGCCTGGCTTGGGCAGTTCGACGAACACGATGTCGCCGAGCGCTTCCTGCGCGTGATGCGTTATGCCGACGGTTGCGGTCTTGCCATCGGGTTTGATCCATTCGTGTTCTTTGGTGTATTTGAAGTCGGTTGGGTAGGGCATAAATAGGTTTTGGCTCCTAGCTTTTGGCTCTTGGCTACTTCAAAAACATTGTCATTTCGAGCGCCGGGTTTGGGCGCGAGAAATCTGCAGTTTCTTGTCTTCGAAAGAAAATGCAGATCCCTCGCTATGCTCGGGATGACAACTACCAAAAATACTCTCATCCCCGCCTTTAGTTCTTTTTCGGACGCTTGTAGAACGGCGTTGGCACTATTTGGGCCTTCACCCCCTGGCCGCGTATCTCTACTTTAACTGTCGATCCTACATTCGCGAACTCTGGCGGCACATACGCTAGCGCGATATTCTTTTTCAGAAACGGCGCGTAGGATCCGCTGGTTACGTAGCCGATCTCGCGTCCAGCTTCGTCTTGAACTTTGTAGTCGTCGCGGGCGATGCCTCGCTCTATCATTTCTAGTCCAACCAATGTGCGCTTCAGTCCTGTGGCTTTCTCTTTTTCCAGGGCGGCGCGGCCGATGAAGTCCCGCTTCTCCATTTTGCAGAAGCGGTCCAGCTTCGCTTCCCACACATTAATCGTATCTGAAATTTCGTGTCCGTAGAGCGACAGCGCGCCTTCGAGCCGCAGCGTGTTGCGGGAGCCCAAGCCGCAGGGGAGGACGCCGAATTCCCTTCCCGCTTCGAGCACTTTATTCCAGACCATGGCGCTGGTGGCTTCATCGGCGGGTACGTAGATTTCGAATCCATCTTCGGCGGTATAGCCGGTGCGCGCGATCAGAATATTCTTCAGCCCGCAGACTGTGCCGCGAGTGACCCAATAAAACTTCACTGCGGAAAGGTCGGCGTCAGTCAGCTTCTGCAGCAGGTGCACGCCCTTGGGGCCCTGAATCGCGATCTGAGTGAAATCGTCGGAAAGATTTTCGACCTTGCAGTTAAACTGGCGCGTGTTGTCGCGCACCCAGTTGAAATCTTTTTCCCGCGTTCCCGCGTTGATCACCAGCAAGTATTCGTCCTCGCCCAGACGATGCACGATCACGTCGTCCACAAACGTCCCCTGCGGATAGAGCAGCGCCGAATACTGCGCCTGTCCAATGGCAAGCCGCGACGCATCGTTCATGGAAATGTGCTGAACCGCAGCAATCGCCTCAGGCCCTTGCAGGCGAATGTCGCCCATATGCGAGACGTCGAAGATGCCCACGCCGGTGCGAACCGCGTTGTGCTCGGCAATAATGCCGCCCGCCGACGGGTATTCGACCGGCATATCCCATCCGTTGAAGTCGACCATCTTCGCGCCCATCTGGCGATGCACGGCGTTCAGCGCGGTCTTGCGAACGGTCGGCGTGGTCGGTTGAACAGCGGACAATGGTCCCTCGATCAGAGCAGTGGCTGCTGGGATGGTGAAACTCACTACCCTAACATGCGGATGGCAAGGGCATCAACCGGAGCCTCTGCCCGGTAGTGACAAGGTTTCGATTTTACTTCTGGAAGAAATGAGAAAGCAGCGTATTGGCAAATGGCGACAAGAACGTGAGTAGCACTCCTAGGAATGCTATCACCGCTACGGCTGCGGTGAATCTGTGGCTCAGTTTGTCGAGCTTTTCGCCGTATCCCTTTTGCTGCTCCGTGAGGGTCTGAACCGCTTGCTCAAGTTTGCCGATACTTTTCTGAATATCGAACACTCCTTGTAGCATGAAGCTGTATTCGCTCCCGGGATAAGAAATCGGAGTGGTCTCAGGGAATCGCTGAGGCGTCGTTGGGGGGCCGGATTCGCGTGGCGGATTACGTGTAGGCATGCATCACTTCTGGGCCACTACTTGCGGAGGCGGGGGCGAGGGTATACGAGGCGGAGCCGTAATTTTCGCCGCAATCCACTCCCAAATATTCATTGGGGCTCTACCGTAATAGCCGGAAACTGCAAGGACAATGACCGAGCCCACCGTTCCCTCACTCACTCCTATTTTGTCCGATACGTCCTTTGCAGTGCCTGTGTCGGAAACAAAATGCAAGCGACCGTCCGGAGCAGCTTGGATGTAATCGTTGGGGTAGGCAGTAGCTATGGCACTCGCCAATGGCGGATTATCAGCAAGGCTCACAATAGCGAAGATCATTGTATTAATGATACGCCCGGCAGAATCATGTCATATGGTCCACCGAATTGCAATTTTACCTCCCGGACCGGTGCAGTTCCACGCGACGAACAAAACCCCCGCCCAAGCGGAGCTTGAGCGGGGCACCCTCAAGAGTTAATCAGAGCGTTTACTGCGGGCCAGCCCCCACCCGCCCCTTGCAAAGACGCAAGGAGCGGGGCACCCAGCATCGGGCAACATCGAGCGGCGTCGTTTAAACGGTTTTCTTCGGCTTCGCGCTGCCGTGACCAATGTGCTGGTCTAGTGGTTCGTCACGGTGGTGAATAACGGCTCCTGTGGCCGGGTCGGTCACCTTCTCCCGATAGCGGTTTGCTTGTCGGTCGATGAGCCTTTCCTTTTTCACCCACTTCGCTTCTTTGCGGAAAAACTCGTCACCCGAGACGCCTTCTGCAATGGGCTTACTCTGGCCGATCCGCTTCTGCTTGAATCCCAACGATTCATGGAACTCCAAACTGTCGCCAAGCGACACTTCAATCACTCGCGCCATCGACCCGCAGCCTGGGCATGGCACCCGAAGTTGTGGCTCGGGGGTTCGAGATAGAACTGTTCCACACCCAGAGCACTTTTCTCGGCCTGCCGTGGCAGCCATTGTGTAATTTTACTCCTGCCTGGTGCCGGGTGTCCCGCTCCTTGCGCTTTTTGCGCGGGAGGGTCGACGGTCGCATCTTTGGCCTGGGTTTTCTCTATCCACCTGCACCCGCCCCTTGCACAAGACGCACGGAGCGGGGCACCCATAATCTTTTGTTCTTCTCCGGACAAAATCTGGGGGCGGTCGAAAACAGCAGGTCCCCCCACTCCGCTTCTCATCCCCTTTAGGTATGAGAAGCTGCGGTCGGGATGACAGGCCGTGAGAGGGCCGGGTAGTGTCATCGCTCGGTTCGGAGTGCGCGTCCCTCGGGGGCTAAAGCCCGTCTTTTATCAGGCCTCATCGGCATGGCTGAAGCCATGCCCTACCCGAAACCGAGATAGGCCCAAGAATCGATACAAACTCAGAACCGATATCAACACACAGCTACAGTGAGGCCAGGTTCGCGTCCAAAGAACGCACGCGAACCTGGGCACCGCTCGCACCGTGTCACTATCGGTGACTAAGCTGACATGGCTCGGCGCTGAGGACGGTTCTCGCGGACCGTGGCCACACCTCGGCGGATGTTCAGCCAGCCATTTTCCTGGAGCAGACGGAAAAGGTCGTAGCTGTAGGGAATTTCGCCGGTGATGATCTCTTCTTTTCCTTGATCATCGGTCACGGCGAAGGCAACTTGCACGGCATCATCGGGTGAGTTTTGCTTGGTAAAGTGGACGAGTTTCACGTTGAGGGTCGACTGCTCTTGGACTGGTTGTAATTGCATTTTTTCTCCTTTGTCCCTTGTAGGGTGGTTACAACTAGAGAAAGATCTAAGCCGCCAGTAATGCGCATATTTTTGTAAAGGTTTGTCCTCGGTCGACGAACCTTATCGAACAGGAAGAGAGGGATGCACGCTCCTGCCCGGTGCCCCAGCATTTGTGATCGTTAAGAATCGGGTGCAGGGATCCTTCGTCGGGAGTCGTTCGCTTCGCGAGCGACTCCGCATCCTCAGGATGACATCGCTAGCAGGATGACAGTCGTCTTAGCGTCCGGCTCGGGCGGCGTGGGACTTTGGTGGTTGGGCGCGGAGGAGGTGCCAGGCCTCGCGGTAGCGCTCGAATTTCGAGGTCTTCAGATGTGGTGAAAGATGAATGTGGTATTGCCCCTCGAATACGTGGGCGGGAACGATGTACCAGAGATTCTTTGGGATGATGTAGGCGGCAACGAAATCGATCTCGTTGGCACCGTAGGGCCCGCTGCGGGTGAATACGCAGCAGGCGTAGGTACCGCGGCGCAGGAATTTGGTCGACTTGACCTGGACGCGCAGGAAGTGTCCGTGATGCTCGATGGCGAAGTCGTAATGGGCCATTTCGCCCCAAGGCTTGGTGATGCATAGTCCGTGCTCGGCGGCGCGAGCCATGAAGATCAGTTCTGCCCACTCACCCCGCTGCTTGGGGTGCTTGATGTCGATTCCTCGATTTGTCATGAATGTGATTTCCTGGGAAATGCTGGTTTGATGGAAAGCGGCCAATAAAAAACGCGACCCTGGTGGGGTCGCGTTTGAGCTAATTAATATGTTTGTATTATATCATAGGGAAATAGGTAAACCCGCCAAATTTTAGAATTTATATTTCCAATGACGACAGAGAGTTGGGTGTGATCGTGTAGTTTCTGCCTATTGACAAGATTTCCGGCCCAGCGCCCCAGAGCGATCTGGGTTTTTGCTGGGGACAGCAAGAACCTAGATGCCTCGCTTCGCTTGTTCGCACGTCAGTCACCAGGCGGCATGGCATTTCGTCACTTTCAGTTACGAAAGTAAGGGTTCAAATTCCCGACATGTGCGCGAAGATAAGAATGGGACGATAGGGAACATTTGAGGAGACACACGATGCGAACGCGCGCATTCCGTTGGTTCTGCCTGGTGGCAGGACTGCTCATGCTCGGCATTTCCGTTTTCGGACAGGTTAGAATGGATCGGCCTTCATCACCGGACGCAGCCGGTGAACACGCTCATCTGGGATATCCACTGGACTGGAGTTCGCGTCACTTATTGATGCCGGGCGCACGCACCGAGGACGTCATGGCTGCGGCGCAGCACGATCCGCGTTACGTTTACAGTTTGGTCATGCGGCAAATCGCGTTGCAAAACGGACGCTGGGGTATCCCGACTCCGCGTATTCCGGCTTCACTACCCAAGCACAGAATGAAGATCGACTGGGCGGTTTCACTGGAGAATGGCTACGTCCCGCAGAACCAGTTCCCTGCCAAATACCAGTTCGGCATAGGCGCGGAAAATTGCAATACCGATTACGCGATCTTTGGCCTTACGGTTACTTCAGGGACACAAGCGAACCTGGTCGGAATTAACAATCTGTACACGTCGGCGAGTACGCCGTGTAATGGCGGGTCTCCGTGGGTCGCGTTCGCCTACAACACGGTGACGCAGACTGGCGGGCAGATTAAGACTTCGCCGGTCCTGTCGACCGATGGAACGAAAGTGGCATTTGTCGAAAGCACAAGCGCGGGTTCGTACTTCCACGTTCTCGTGCTGCCCAATCCGATTCCGGTGCCGCCCTCTCAAACGGGAACAGTTTTGAGTCCGCAAACTCCGACGTCGTGCTCCAACCCGACTACCGCGGGTTGCATGAGCACGCTGGCCATCCAAACCACGGCGACTGATTCAAATTCCTCTCCCTGGGTGGACTACAACAACGATACCGCATATGTGGGCGCCGATAATGGCTTGCTGTATAAGATCACTCCGGTATTCGGCGGCGGAGCGCCGGCGCTGGTCAGCACCGGGGGATGGCCAGTCACGGTTTCGACTCAGACTACTAAAGTACTGACCGCTCCGGTGGTCGATGACACAGCGGGCAGAATTTTTATTGGAGATGGGGAAGGCTACCTGTACGCGGTCAGTCTTTCCAGTCCGGGTGGCACGTATGCGGCGCAAGTGGAAGTGGGATGGGCTACACACGGCGCAGGCACCGGGGTTGTAGATCCACCAATTGCGGTCACCGATTCTGCCAATTCCACAACCGATCAGGTGTTTGTCTTCACCGGATGCAGCATAGTGCAAGGCATCGGCGGCGCTGTCAGTCAGATTGCAGCCAACTTCACCAGTTCGACAACGCTCACCACCAGCAACACAGTCGACTTGGGATCGGCGAGCGGCACTGGCGACTGTACCACGGGCAATGTGCATGCGGGGACGTTTGATAACGCATTCTGGTTGAATGGCTCGACTTCGGGGCATTTAATGGCATGCGGATTCGTCTCCGGGACTGCATCAAAACCTCTAATTCCCTCGAATCCAAAGATGTATTTCTTCCCCTTCGCAAGCAATGTCATCACCAGCACCGGCTCGTCTACGTTTGTGGTAAACAGCACCGTAGGGGAAGAGTGTTCGCCGCTGACCGAGTTTTACGACGGCACGACCGACAGATTGTTTTTCGGCGTAGGCGGCTCATCTAACGCATACCTGGAGAGTTCCACGATTACGACTTCGTTGACGACTCCGAATTGCACTGGCACGCCGACCTCCAGCTGCGTGACTTCTCCGAGCATTCTTGGCGGCACCAGCGGGATTGTGATCGACAATCAATTGTCGAATGGCGGGGCGAATATTTACTTCTCGACCATGGCGCCCGGGTCGGTGAACGGGCAGAAGTGCAATGTGTCGGGCGGAACGGCAAATCCTTATTGCGCGGTGAAGTTGACTCAATCAGCCTTGCAGTAAGGCCTGCTCGAACAACCTGATGACGATTTGAGCGGGGCCACGTCTTTTCAAAGTCTGCCGAGAATTTCTTTCTCCCCGCTGGAGCTTTGTTTGCATCGCCGTTTTAACACGACTTACGAGGTTGCGGAAAAGTCGTCGAGGGTGCGAAAAGCTCACCTCAGGCGCTAAGGCGCGGACACATTTTGAATGACCTGGCGGCCCGACTGAAGTCGGCCCCTTCCCAAAATCTTCCTGAATCAGAGTTTTTCCGCAAGCTGTTACGCCGTGGTCTGTATTCTTACGCCGCGTTGCGGCTAGCAGAGGAGTCTCGTCGGCAAGTGGTCGTTGGGCTTTTGTGAATATGCGCCGACAGGCCTTGCCGCGTTAGTGCATTCGACTAAGGTTACCCGCAACCCCACCGATGTGCCATTCCTCGAATTCTTCCTCGGAGGCACACTGTTCCCTGAGAAAAACAAATGCATTGCGCATCTATTCAAAGCGAACTTTTTGTGACTCTGGCCGAGCACTATGAGCACAACCCGCAGGAGTTTGTGACCCTGCCGCAACAGACTGTCGATTCCTCTTTCGCGCGTGTAGCAGTCGCCGAATTACGCAACGAGGGCTATGTCGAGGAACAGGTTCGCGGAGTGGTCAGGCTGACCCTGCGGGGATACAACGTGTTTAAGAGCAAGCCGCATCCGGCAGCTTAAATCAGTGGCGGCGTTCACCCAATGAACTTTATACAGCGCTAGAATGGCGCTCTGCCATGCCAACCGGTCTACCCCCTTTAGCTCGAGTGCAGGCTTCGCAGCTTTCGTTCCCTGCGGCGTTGTAGAATGTCAGCTATGCCATTCAACGGACAAGCAGGAGCCGCGTCTCGGAAGGGCAAAGTTACCCCTCCCGAGGAAACCTCGCAGGAAGCCGCTTACTTGAAGTCGTTAGGTGAAAAGCAGAAGCCGGTCAGCATCAAACTGGCAGATGGCGAAACGGTGCATGGCTGGATCGAATATTACGATAAGAACATGCTCCGGCTTACGCGCGAAGATGGCCCGAATCTATTTATTTTCAAGCATGAAATTATGTACATCGCGGAAGACGGCTCAAGGCACCGGTGACGCGCCTGCGTCTGCAGCGAGATTGATCTCCTCTGAATGACCCCTTCAAATACTCACGACTTTGTTCCGGGCATGACGGAAATTGCCCGCGAAGCTGGCGCGCTATTAATGGAATACTTCCGGCAGCGCGTTACCGTGGAATACAAAGGCGAGGCCGACCTGGTTACGGTCGCGGATCGAAAGTCAGAACTCCTCATCAGAGAGCGTCTGCGCGAGCGCTGGCCTAGCTTCGATATCCTCGGCGAAGAAGGCGGATTGCAGGACACTGGCAGCGATTATCGCTGGTATGTCGATCCGCTCGACGGTACTACGAATTTCGCGCATGGGTTCCCGGTATTTTGCGTTTCCATGGGACTGGATTACAAAGGAGAACGGATCGCGGGAGTGGTCTATGATCCGACGCGAGACGAATTGTTTGCCGCGGAGCGCGGCGGGGGAGCGTTTCTTAATCAGCAGCCGATCCGCGTTTCGAAGGTTGGCAAGCTGTCCGAATGCCTGGTAGCGACTGGTTTTCCCAGCCATAAGCGCCATAAGAATCCGAACATATTTTTCTATCACCAGATCACGCTGCACACGCATGGAGTGCGGCGGGCGGGGTCGGCTGCGCTCGATCTTTGCTATGTGGCTTGCGGGCGTCTTGATGGATTTTGGGAGTTCAACCTTAACCCTTGGGACACGGCGGCGGGTGTGCTGATGGTGGCGGAAGCTGGAGGGAAAGTGAGCGACTTTAAGGGTGGGCCATTTCAGTTAGACAGTCGCGAAACCTTGGCTTCGAATGAGTTGGTGCATGAGCAATTGCTGAACAAGATCGAACAGGTTTTCAGTGGGACTGACTTGGAGCCATTGCCTGATGTTCGCAGTTTCCGCAAGTGATCTGGTCGCGCCAGCATCTTGCCGGTTCTTTACGCTGCTTTATTCCGGTGTGGGCGGGCCGCCCACACGACAGCCGCCAAGATGGCGGCGGCACTAGGACGGTAGCTGGATGCTTTCTACGTGGATGGTATTGGTGGCGGTATCTAGCGAGCCGACGACTGTGACTTGCTGGTCTTGATAGCGCTTGGCTTTTTCCTGATCGTCGAGCTGGTAAGTCGTGGTCCCTCCCGCTTTCAGAACGTACTTGTCGCCCATGCGCACGATGATTCCAGTAATCTTCTGCATGGCCGATTGCGGTTGAGTTTGCGACTGTTCCGGTTGCTGATCTGGCTTCGCTTCAGGGTTAGGCAACGGAACTGGATCCTGCAAATGCGACCATGCTACCAACTGACAGCCTACCGTCCCGGGAGTGACTTCAGGACAGGGTTGGGCACTTCCGTCCTGCGAGAATGCTAGCGGGGCGGTGGCTAAAAACAAAATCAGCCCGAGTTTGAAAGTCGACCGCATATTTGCTCACTGAAACAGCAGGCGCAAGCGGAGTGCCATTGCGTGTTCTTTTGCTTTCAACGGATAGGTTCGCGAGAGTCTTGTTCCGTGAAATTTGTACTCGCTTGGGATTCCAATTCGTCCTACGGGGTTGGCGTGAAGGCATACGGTGTTTGCTGTAGACCGCAATCGGGGAATTGTTCGTCCAGCCGGGCGAGGAAGCCCGGCCTCCATTTGCAAAAGAAAAGGGCGTCCGCGGACGCCCTGATCGTTTCGAAGCTAGGACTGGAGCTTACGCGGCTGAGCCCTCAGTTGGGTTTTGAAAAGGGGCGGGTACCTGCACCTGGATGATATTGTTCTTCACCGCGTAAACAACCAGGTCTCGGATGGAGTGGAAACCGAGTTTGCGCATGATGTTGCTGCGATGAGTCTCGGCGGTCTTGGTGCTCAAGTTAAGCAGGCAAGCCACTTCTTTCGAGCTCTTTCCCTCGGCCAAAAGCTGGATCACTTCGCGTTCGCGCGCAGTCAGTTTCGGCAACCGCGGCGGTTCGCCACTGGATCCGTTGTGCCCTCGGTCGAGAAAGCCCGCAAGCACCATGTCGTTTACTCGCGGAGTAAAGAACATACGGTTGCGCTGCAGCGCTTCCACGGCAGACACGAGATCGCGAGCGGCATCAGATTTCAAGACGAAGCCGCGGGCGCCCGCATCCAGAGCCTCTCTTATTACCTGATCTGAATCCGTGATGGTCAACACAATGACTTTGCAATGGGGATCATGCTGGGTCAATTGGCGCGTGGCCGCCAAACCGTTGAGGTTCGGCATGCCGACATCCACGATCACAACGTCAGGTTTCAATTGCGCCGCCTTCTCGACGGCCTCGCGGCCATCTTTTGCCTCGGCGCAGATTTCCCAACCCTCGCGGGCTTGTAGAAGCGCACACAAACCTCGGCGTACAACTTCGTGATCGTCTGCAATCAGGATTCGTAACTTCATTGCCCTACCTCCATACTGGGTGCGTCTCGATCAAGAACTTTTTAAACCCAACTAATCCAGTATAACCAACGCGATAAAAATAAGGACGCTCTTTTATGCAGATTCGGCGGAACGATTCAAAGCTGTAAACGGCATATGCTGGCTTACAGCTTCTACCGCGGCCAACAGATCGCGCGACGCATTCGACTTCACCACATAACCGCGAGCTCCGGCTTCCATTGCTTCGCGCATCATGTGC
>Ga0182024_10021901_pt1 | contig 11562 bp, 11 predicted proteins | sample P32metaG_FD_120480 | JGI IMG/M metagenome (GOLD analysis project Ga0182024, IMG submission 120480) | Permafrost microbial communities from Stordalen Mire, Sweden - P3-2 metaG (Illumina Assembly) | ecosystem: Environmental > Terrestrial > Soil > Wetlands > Permafrost | place: Sweden: Stordalen... | reverse complement strand
GCGGCCGACACTGAAGTCGACGAAGACCCTCGACGCGAAGTGTGCCGCGTACGAGTGTCTTGCCGGTGAGTTCGCAGGGCAGTCCTTCCGATCCTACCTCTAAAACCGCCGCTGACCTGGTGGTCTTGGGGTGTCATTATACGAACACCCCCGTATCGGTAAAAGACCAGGTCACAGCCGTAGTCGACGGCGACGCTATCCATCTAGCGGGGTCCAACACAGTCCTGCGAACCGGCGATGGTGACCGGTAGATCGGGCGGCCAGCGGTTCGAGTCCTCGCAAGTGGAGGTGGTGCCTCCGATGCCTCATGACCAGCTCTAGCGCGCAAGTCATCCGACAACTCATCCCACGGCACGACCCATTCTCCGACGATCGGCGCCTTCGCATAGTGGACATACCTAGGATTGACCGGTCGAGGGAAGCCCTGCTGCATCAGGGTTCGTCATTCTCAGGTTTGGGCTTTCTACGGAGATACACCTCCGGCATGGCTACGACGCGAATCCCCTCTGCCGTGGCTCTCAGGGTTATGCCCGTGTCATCGCTCACCAAGGTCACGAACGTGACTCCTTGGCCCCCGGATTGCAGCTCCCGGCAGGTGTCAAGAATCTCCTGATCGGCGTCGAGTGTCCGTCGGCGAGGCCCGTCGTCAACGGGTACCTCAATCGTGACCTTCTCCCGGAGGGGCGTCGGACCGCCCGCCGAGGGAGCAAGCTGGGTTCGCAACTGGCTCAGGAGACGCCGGGCTCTGTCGGCCAGGTTGTCACGGGCGGTGTACTTCTTCTCGTCCAGCTCCTCCACGACCCGGAGCGGGATGACTAGTCGAACCTCGGGTGTACCGACGATGGCGGGCCAGTCCACTTGGTCGGGCGGCTGGAAGTGAAGGAGGACGTTAGTATCGAGCACCGTCAGATGACCTGGAGCCGCCGCCAGGCGATCGGACAGTTGTTTCAGGCGATCCGCCAGCTCCTCCAACCAGGCAGCTTGGAAGGTGGCTTCATTGTTGATGAGCTCGATCGCCCGGGGACTCTCCTGGGTCAGGCCGTAGATCTGCCAATGGCGCTCGCCGTAGAGACGCTCCCAGGTTGACGGGTCAATGAAGATGTTGCGCAGCTGGCTCTCGGCAGTACCTACCCAAGCCAGAAAGCTGTTCTGGTGAATCGGTACGGACTGGCCAGCAGAGCTGCCCACGAGATTCCGACCGTGGGTGGCGGTCTCACACAGGCGTCGCTGAGCGTCGGCAAGCTGGGTTCCATCTTTCAGGCGAGGGATCACCCCCGTGAAGCTACGACCGGGGTGTGACCACCCTGGCAAGGGGCGGACCTCAGCCCTTAGCCCGACGAACCAGAGGGCGACGATTCATCCGTTTGACCTGGAGTAACGCGTCTCCATGTGAAACTCTTGGGATGGCTTCCGTCGATCGCCAACAGCCGACCCGGACCGATCCGACGGACAAGGAACTCACCGAATGGGCTGATGCGCTTTTGGCGGAGATCGATGGAACTCTCTCGGCCGACGCCTGGGCGATCATCGACAGGGCCAGTGACCACCGTATCCATCGGCTCTACGACGCTGCCAGTCTGCGTCACTGTGCCGCTTTACTCGCGGAGATCGAAGCCGTGGCAAAGGCCGGCCAAGAGCTGGCAACTCGTGTGCTCATCAGGACGCACATTGAGGCATTCCTGTTCGCCCTCTACATCCACTTCGGTGGCATCGACGCGGTGACGAAGATCGCACAGGACACCCTCTCCTCCCTCGCGGCGACCCACAACGACTTCGTGGCGTGGGACGAATGGGTGGAAAAGGAGAAGGTGCGCACGGCGGAAGCCCGCGACAAGATCCGACGCAACAACGAAGCCAACTCGAAATGGAACGCCGAGCATCCTGAAGAACCTCCCCGTCCCATCTTCGAGGAACCGTACGTACCGCAGCTTTCTACGACTGGCGTCGACCTCAGCGACGCGATCGCAGATTTCGGAGAGCTTGAGGCGGAGGCCCTTCCGGTGAGGACCGTCGTCGATGCACTGACCAAGTGGGGACCCGAGAAGGGATTCGGGCGAGAGAGCTTTACGCCGATGTACCACATATATCGAGTGCTCTCCGGTGGATCGCTACATCCCACCCTTAACGTCTTGGATGCCTACTTCCTTCCGGGCGGATTCGTTCGCACACTGCCGGTTCAGCTAGGCCCGTCAATGCTCAAAGACGCTCGGGTGACTGCGCTCTACAGCACGGCCTTCCTTGCTGGTTGGGTACTGGGAGACGCGGGCTCGACCACGACCGTCTCCAGTTTCCTACGCAACCGGCTCGAGCCAGATCCGAGCGGCGGTCGGGGTTGGGCTCCCGGCCTCTAGGCGAACCGAACGACAGCTACCTGCCTAGTCACGTCCGCTCCCGCACTTGCGCCAGCGACTTTCGCTGCTCGACCTGCATGTTCCCTGACTCCCAGAGTGACTGTGCAATCACCTGTCGCCGCCTCGACCTGTTCGCCCGAGACGCCGGGCACAATGGATGGCATGCCGAATCCGGAACTGGTCAGCGCTGCGGACGTGGATCAGTGGGCAGGGTCACTCGCTGCTCGTTCGACCCTTCCCCGTCTCGTTCGCCGGCTCATCCTGGCCAACACCTCGGTGACGAAGGTGGCCATGCGAGCGGGCGAGGGCACGGGAATCCCCGGATGGGACGGCCTTGTCGAGGCAAGCGTCGGGGATGCCCATGTTCCCAAGGGCGTTTCTCGCTGGGAGATGAGCTCTGGGGAAGACCCACAGGACAAGGCACAGGAGAACTATCGAAAGCGAACCGCCAACCCGCAGGACGTCGACCCTGCCTTGACGACCTTCGTCTTTGTCACACCTCGGATCTGGAGGGAACGTGACGACTGGGTCCAACGACGGAAGGCCGATGCCCGGTGGGCCGACATTCGTGCATACGACGCCGACGACCTTGAGACATGGCTGGAGCGGACTCCCAGCGTTCATATCTGGATGTCCGAACTCCTCGGCAGGGATCCGCGAGACGTCAAGACGATCGACTCCTGGTGGGATACCTGGGCAAATCAAACGGCTCCGGCACTCCCCGCCGCCTTCATTCTGGCGGGTCGGGCGGATGTGCCGACGGGCATCGACCAGGCCCTGAACGGACCTCCCACGATGACGCCGGTCATCGCTCAGTCCCGCGACGAGGCAACCGCCTGCACCGTCGCCGCACTGCTGGAATTGTCCGGAGACCAAGAGAGCCTCGCCGCCCGAGCCCTCGTGGTCTCAGGGATCAGCGCCTGGGACCGGATCATCGATTCGCCAACTCCGTTGATTCTGATTCCGATCGTCGACGACGTTGATATCCCCACCGCGGTTCGCAAGGGCCACCACGTGTTCGCACCCTTGACCGAGCGGATGCAACCCCGGGGATCCGGGATTTCCGCCGCACCCTTGGACCCAGAAGCAGCCGTGGAAGCGTTGGTACAGGTGGGCGTTTCTCAGGATGACGCACGACGGTACGCACGGCAGGGGAGACGGAGCATGCTTTCCCTTCGCCGCACCATCGCCGCCAGCCCTCTGACGCGCAGACCTGACTGGTCCCGGCCCCCGAGTGGCAGCCGTCTCGTCTCACTCATGCTCGCCGGATCATGGATGGCCGACCACGATGGTGACAAGACAGCCATCGAAGCGCTGACCGGCCGCGAGTACCCGGATATCGAGACCGATTTGGCGGCGTGGTCAGCGGAAGAGGACGCACCGATCCGGCGCTCCGGCCGTCAGTGGCAGATCGTCGCCAAGGACGATGCCTGGGATCTTGTCTCGGCACTCATCACGCAGACAGACATCGACCGCTTCCTCTCGACCGCGACGTCCGTCCTGCGCGAACACAATCCCGCTCTCGACCTTGAACCCGATAAACGGTTCATGGCCAGCGTGTTGGGTGCGGAGCGGGCATGTTCCAACGTTCTCCGCGAGGCGCTTGCGGATTCGGCCGCTTTCCTGGCTGGGTATGTCGCCGAGGTCCCATTGCAACCCGGAGGCACAGGGCAACAGCTCGCTGCCCGCCTCGTGTACCAGGTCCTCGATGGCGCCAATGGGGATCCGACCTCCAGGTTGTGGCCATCGCTTGCAGACGTCCTGCCGCTGCTCGCAGAGGCGGCCCCGGATGTCTTTCTCGATGCAGTCGAGACTGGGCTCTCCGGCGACCCCCCGCCGCTAATGGCGTTCTTCCCCGACGAACCCACCTCCATCTTCGGAAGTACTTCGACGCACGTGGGCTTGATCTGGGCTCTTCAGAACCTGTGCTGGTCACCCGATTACCTCAGTCGTGCGGCATCGGACCTCGCCCGGCTGACACCCTTTGACCAGGGCAATCGGAGTGGCCCACATCCTGCAGAAGCGCTCGCACAAGCAGTGAACCTGTTCCTCCCGCAAACCTCTGCACCACTAGAGCGGCGCCTTGCCGTCATCGATGGATTGCGTCGCCGACATGCCGACGCCGCCTGGATTCTGATGCGGACGCTCCTGCCGGCGAACTTCGGCATCCTGCAATACGGCCACACCCCTCGCTGGAGAACGTGGCACCATGGCGTCTCGAATCAGATCAACCATTCCGACATTGCGAACGGCATCCCCGAGATAATCACGCGGATGCTCGACGACGTCGTCGCAACACCCCATCGGTGGACGCAGCTCGTCGAGCACATCCCCGACCTTCCGGTTGCAGAGCGAGATCGCGTTCTCGCCGCCCTCGAGGCGCTGAATCCCTCAGAGTTCGATCCGGAGGACGGCACCGCCACTTGGCACGCGATCGTTGCTCTTGTCGAGAAGCATCGGCGGTTTCCCTCCGCCCAATGGTCGATGCCGGCCACGATCACGGATCGCATCGACGCAGTCGCACAACGTTTCACGCCCGAATATGCCGTCGATCGATATGTCGATCTCTTCGACCACCACCCCTACCTTGCCGACGTCGACATGGACGACTACCCCGCCTACAACGAGGCTCTGGAAGGGGCACGCCGTGATGCCGTCGTTGATCTTGCTGGCACGAGTGGTCTCGATTCCGTTCTGGCTCTCGGACGCCAGGTAGCTCTCCCGTATTTCGTCGGATACGCACTCGCTGACACCGACCGGACCGACCTAGAGGATCCGGTCCTGTCTCACCTCGGTGAAGACGGCCCTGAAGGACGAGTCGCCGTCGGATTTGCGGCCGGCCGAGTCGACCAAGAACACCTTGACTGGATCAAGGCACAGCTCGACCACCGGGAGAAATGGACACCCGCACAGCGAGCCACTCTCCTGCTGACTCCACCACGTACCAGCAGGGCGGTGCTGGACCTCCTTGCTGCCGAGGATCCCGACGTCGGTGTGGAGTTCTGGAAGAGAGTCGACCCCCGCTTCTCGGAGATGGATGCCCGCGCCGACATCGCTCGTGCGCTGCTCGATCGTGATCGACCATGGCTCGCCGTCGATGTCTTGGCGGGACTCGCCGTTCATGGTGGTCCCACACCGCCCGGACTCAACGTTGAACTGGCTCAGTCTGCTCTCCTCGCGGCTGGCCTCGGATCCTCGGAAGAGATCGGCCAGATATCGATGCTTGCCTGGGAGGCAGGCCAGCTCCTGGACTATTTGGAGCGATCGGACGCCGATCCCGTCGCTCGTGCACGCATCGAATTCCTTCTGCTGCCCCTTCTCCAGCACACCCGCCCCGCCCAGGCCCTGTCGAGCGCCCTTCAAAACGATCCCGCCCTCTTCGTGGAACTGGTCACCTATGTCAGTGGGCCCGAGGGCGAGCCGCCGGAAGAGGCATCGGAACAGAGGCAGGCCATTGCCACGTACGGCTATAACGCTCTTCTCGCATGGCGAACACCGCCCGGCCTCACTGAAGCTGGGACCATCGACGAGGCAGCGTTGAAAACTTGGGTGACAGAAGCTCGGCGTCAGCTGGCTGACGCGAAGCGTGCGGAGATTGGCGACGGTCTGATCGGCCAGGTACTTGCCCACCTTCCTCCTGACCCCGACGGGCTGTGGCCCTCCCGACCGGTACGCGATCTGATCGAGGACCTGGCCTCCTCACGACTCGAATCCGGATTGCAGAATGGCAAGGTCAACAGCCGAGGGGTTCAGAGTCGGGATATCAGGGCTGGCGGAGACCCCGAGCGAAGCCTCGTCAAGACCTATCGGGGCTGGGCGACCCGCGTGGCTGACGCGCACCCTCGAACTGCCGCCATGCTCCGACGTATCGCAGATAACTACAGCGAATGGGCACGCCGTGAGGACGACCAGTCCTCCCACTTCCTGGACCAGGGATGATGCGCCTGGTCGGATATTGCGCCTCCGATTGGATCAGCTACCGCGACCATCGCCGTCTGGGATCGGAGAACCCACGACTGCTGGCGATATCAGCGAGATAGATGCCGATCCGGTAGGCGCTCACAGCCGGCATAAGTCAAGTGAGGAGATGCCCAGGCCTGCATGACACTTCAGAGATGGGGCTGCGAAGCGTTGAGTCGCCTCTCCCGACGAGTCAGGAAGGACGGGGCGCCGGAAGCTGCCTCTTGCATCCACAGGGTGTGCCAGAAATCGAGCAATGCAAACGTCGCGTGGTCCTCCTTCCGCGGCGCCTCGCTGAGCGGTAAACCGGCCCAATGCGGAACCGGCTGCTCGCTACACAGGACGGATCGGCCTGCGGGCATCCCGAACTCTGACCCCTTCTCCAACGTATTTGCTGCTACGTCAGCCTCGTAGTATGCGAACTTCAGCGCGATGTCGTCGTTGACCTGGTCGGGCGTCTCGAAGAACGGCACGAACGCGCACTGGTTCGTGAAGGTAAACCCAAACAGGATCGAACCTTTCGTGACGTCGGTGAGGCTGCCGCAGACAACACGAAGGTCCCCGCCCGGACGCCGCCTGGTCATCCATGCAAGCGCAGCGATCTGGTCGTCGGGCTCCTCAGGGTGGAGGCGCGACGACACGCCCGGCTGATGGCGCAGCGGGAAGCCAGTCCACTCTCCGTTGGCTTGGCGATGAACAAGGTCGGGGCACACTTCGGCGAAGAAGCGCGCAGCATCGAGCAGCGTGTCGACGACCTCCCGGCCCTGAAGGTTGTGTTCGTAGGTGGGCTTTAAAGCCTTGGTGTTCGACGTCAGGCGTCCATGCACGGACAATGGGACCTCCTCCCACGTCGCGTACGTTCGGAATTCGAGTCCCGCGCCACCGAAGATCGCCGCGGACTGCGGACGAACGGGATCGATGTGCTGCGTGACGTGCCTCACGTACTCAAATCCCTGGATGATTCCTGCCCGCGAGTCCACTGGTGGCTCGAAGATGGCGCAGTACTCGGCGGCTCTGCTCGTCTGTTTTCGAAGCAGTTCGTTGAGCACCTGTACGAAGCCGATGGAGCTTCGTACAGGCGTGGCGAGTACCTCGGCCTCCACGCCGAAGCCCTCGCTGCACCGGTAATAGTTGCCGATGGACACCTGCAGGTCACGCATCGCCGATCGAAGCGTCGCCAACTGGCCAGGGGGCAGCGTAAGTGGCTGAGACAAAGGTGGCACCAGGATGACCCTAGGTGAGCAACCCAGTCCCATGAGTCCAGCCGGGAGGTATCTTTGGCCTAGAGGAGCGCCAGAACGGCCCGCTCGGACATGGAAGGCCGTGGCGTGGGATCGACGATCAGCTGGTTGGATCACTCAGAGGAAGACCAGCGAATGGTCCGGGAAATGCTCCGGCTCACTCGTCGTCCCGGTCGACCCGGACCGGCCCATGCGCCTGGCCCGCTTCACTGGCAACGCGACACGAGTTCGAGGCCGGCTGTCAAACCACCCACACCGCTGCCCGAACGGCGTTGATCGCCGTCACCGATCAACCCGCCTCGCTCGGCCGGCTCTACGCAGGCCCTGCTAAAAGACCATCCCCAGCTTTGACCCACAGCACGAATGGCAAACGACCTCGCTCCCGCCTCCCGGCACAGCGGTTCGCTCGAACCACTCGGGCGGATTGAGTTCGTTGCAGTAGTAGCAACGGCGAAACGTTCTCAGGCGATTTCGGCGGATGCGTTTGACGGCGGGCAACGCATCTGCTCGGGTCTTCGCCTCCACGATTTTGGAGACGTGCAGCTTTGGCCACGCCGGACCGTTCCACTGGACGCCGGGCCTTCCAACTAGCAGCCGGCTGTCTTCGGTGTAACCGACAAGCACCTCGATCGGATCGCCGTAGGAACACCAGGTTTGACCGGGCTCAGCGCCCGCCAAGTGTTCGAGGAGTTGACCTTCACCGCTGAACCGTTCGAGCCAGGTGAGATAGTCCTCGGCCTGCTCGTCGTCTTCGTCTGTCACGGAAGATGACACTACGATGGGGGTGAAATGCTTGTCTCGGGAAACTCGACGTAGTTCTCACCGGAGATTTTCGCCTCCCCGTCCCATCGGTATGCAACAAGGGGACCACCCTTCACGGCGCTGAAATCGACGCAGACAGTGTTGGACGTCCAGTCTTGTCCCTCTTCGGGCTCCCACTTTCGCCAGTAGTGACCGTAGAAGGCGGGCTTCGCATCCTTGTAGTCGTAATCAGCCTCGTCTTGGCAATCGATGCTGGGAAGCGGCGGGTAGGGAGAACCTCCTGATGTCTTGGCACCCGGCGGGATCTCGGCCAGCTCCTGCAGAGTCGTCCCGTTGGCGTTCCACCAGCGAATCCGTGCCTGGCTTCTGACGTGATCGTCTTTGTCCTTGAAGTTTGGTTGCTTGTACTTGGTGAGACTCAGCTCGGGACCCTTGAGCAGCACCTCAATCGCCTCATGCTCGGCGGTCCCCTTCTGGTTTGCCCTGATGACGAACTCAGTCGGCATCGGCGTGCCAGAGGCAATCCACTGATTGACCTTCTCGATCTGTTCGTCGTTCCAGCAGGCGTGGACGACCCGGAACCCGCCAAGATCGAGATGGATCGGCATGGTCTTGAACCACTCGATCCATTGTGCGTAGTGACCAGCGAAGAGCTGCACCTGGTCCATGAACTCTTTGTGCTGCTTCCGGTTCTTGTCGCTATGCGACCGCATGAACTCGCCGGGGATCTCGGGATTGGGCGTGGCAAACGAGATGGCGTTGAATTCGTGATTCCCCATCACGGTCTGAGCGCTGCCCGACTCGATCATCGCTCGGACGAGTACGAGAGTTTCGATCTGCTGGTCGCCTCGGTCGATGAGATCGCCGACGAAGATCGCCTGACGCCCCGGGTGCCGGTAGACACCATCTCGCTTCTCGTAGCCCAGCCTCTTGAGGAGGCCTTCGAGCTTGTCGGCGCAGCCGTGGACATCGCCGATTACGTCGTAGCCACCCATGTGCTCTCCTCGGCGCTCAGCCGTTGTCCGACATGATCTTGGCGTACTCGTCGTAGGCGGCGTGGAGGGTCTTGAAGTCCCGCTCTCGGCCGGCGTCGGTTGTCTGCGAAATCAGTTCCACCGCTTCCTCGTGGGACGCCCAGGTAATGTTCCACGTTTCCTTGTTGCGCTCCACAGCGGTGGAGTCGACCTGACGCTCGGTGTCGTAGGCCAAATAGAACTTGTTGGCCGACCCCACGGAACCTCCCCGGAAGGTCTGTGGGATGTGCCCGATTATCACGGGTTTGTAGCCGGTTTCCTCCAGCGTTTCTCGGAGCGCGGTGTCGACAGGGTGCTCACCTTTGTTGGGCCGGCCTTTGGAGAACGTCCAGACATACCCTCCGAAGTGGTTGGCCGGCTCTCGGAGCAGCACCTGGCCCTCGTCGTTGAATACCACAAGGCCGTACCGGGAGTTCTTGTCTTCCTCCCAGATCCCGTCGCGCTGGAGATCCCGGCCTCGGTACTCATCGGTCCTGCTGACCGGCCGTGTGCGGTGGTCATCGACGACAAAGGGTTTCTCCGTTTCGAGGACCCTCTGCGGCGGCTTGCGTACCGAGTTCTGCTTGATCTTGCGGCAGTCGCTCCAGACGTTGCCGTAAACGTGGGCTCGCTCGCTACTGTGCCGGACTGCCACGGCGCTCTTGAAGTTGTCGTAATCGATGGCCATGGCGATCTTCGTCAGGCAATCGGCAAATTCCTTGTGCGTAGTAAACGCCCGCACCGGGTAATCACGTCCGGGAATGTGGACGTTCTCGCCGAGCGTCGGGAAATACGAAGACCGGAGCCGATCGAGATCGTCATCGCATCGGGCACGAACCTGGAGCGGATGACCGAACTCGTCGGCCGTCACGACGCTGTAGAAACCGTCCGGGGTAAATAGCCACATTTGAGCTCGTCCTTTGCCTTGTCCTCGCCCCACGGTACACACGGGCTGTATCCATAGCTTCTGCCTGCCCTTCAGCCAGAAGGCACCGAACCGTTCGGTCAGCCAGTCACCGGCGGGTGAACCCGAGGTATGCCCCGTAGGCGGCGACCAGCTCGCTCCGCGGGCACTACGGGCCCCCAGCCACGCCTGCCAATCGATCCCCGTGGCGTGGATGAGACGCACCAACGCGGTCGTGGCGTTGTACACGGCAGATTCGAGGACGCCGGCCAAGGCGAGCTCCTCCACGCCGCGGTTAGCGTGCACTGTGGAGCCGGGATAGCCAGGGGCGACGAGGAAGGCGGAGTAGGACAGAGCACAGTCGCCGGTTCAAGACGGAGTCAATCACGACAACGACCGCTCTAGGCTGTGGTTATGGACGACACCTGGATGAAGAGAGATCTTCCAGTCCTCACGGCTCTCGTCGAGCGGTTCGACGACCCAGCGGTCGACCAAGTGAGGCCGCCAGAGGTGGGAGTTCTTACGGGACTGGATGATGCCGCGGTACTACGTGCACTCACCGCACTCTGCGAGGCCCGCCCCGCTTACCTCGAGTGCATCACTGTGGGCGAAGAGCGGGGTCCGGCGATCATCACTGGTGTCACCGCGCATGCTCGACAGGCCACCGGAGCATGGCCAACGGCAGAGTCTCTGGTGGATCAGCTCATACACGCGCTCGCTGGCGCTGCCGAGCGAGAGCAGGATCCCGAGCGCCGCTCGAAGCTCCAACAGACGGCGCTCTGGCTCGGGGGGGCATTACGCGACGTTGCCATTCAGGTTGCCGGCACCGTCGTGGCACATCACGTTGGGTGAGCGATCCGATGCTCACATGGGGAGTCGGAGGTCGCTTCAGCGGCGCCGGGGACCGAGCCCGATGGCGCGGACGAACGTGTTGATCTGGCGGTTTCCGGCGCGGTAGATGACCCGACGAGCTTGGCGTTCCACCTCGCCTTCGGCGCCACCTGAAAGCCCGGCGCGTCTATAACCGTGCTCGAAGGACTCGACGTTCCCGAGGTCCCGGGCGAAGCGATAGAGCTGTGACCTGGTCGTACTCATGAGGGCAACTCTTCCTTGGCCCGGCGATCGGCCAGGATCACGGTCTCCACGATCGCCCGGAGCTCGTCCGGATCCTCGGTGGCCTCCATGCGAGTCAACATCTCAGGCGGTACCGGGGCACAGCCCATGCCGGCATCCTCGTGGCCCCGGCGCCAGGCCAGCCAGGCCTCGCCACCCGGATCCGCCCCGTCTTCCTCCACGGCATTGATGAGGGCCACCAGCTCGACCATCCCCTC
>Ga0182024_10021900_pt1 | contig 11562 bp, 13 predicted proteins | sample P32metaG_FD_120480 | JGI IMG/M metagenome (GOLD analysis project Ga0182024, IMG submission 120480) | Permafrost microbial communities from Stordalen Mire, Sweden - P3-2 metaG (Illumina Assembly) | ecosystem: Environmental > Terrestrial > Soil > Wetlands > Permafrost | place: Sweden: Stordalen... | reverse complement strand
GACGGCAGGCGGCGAGATTTATGTTCATCAGGCCGATGGGGCGGTGCAAGCTTCCACGGGCGGGGGAAATATTCGCGTGGAACGCGCGGCGAGCACGGTGGTGGCGCGAACGGCCGGCGGCCTCATCCAAGTGGAACAGGCGGATGGTCCGGTGACTGCAGAAAGCTCGGGCGGCGCCATTCAGGTGAACTCCGCCAATGGTGTGCGGTGCGAATCGGGAGGCGGAGCCATCCGGTTGCGAAACGTCGCCGGCGCGGTGCATGCGTTCGCCAATTCAGGAAGCATTCTGGCCGAGCTGGTTTCAGGAGCCGGCATGGCGGATTCGATATTAAGCACCAACGCTGGTGACATAACGGTTCTGATTCCGTCCAATCTTGCGTTGACTGTGCAAGCCATCAACGAGTCGGGCGGATCGGCACGCATTCATTCCGACTTCCCGCAGGTTCATACGCAGGCAGCGGGCGCGCCGGGCGGTCCGTTAACGGCTGCAGGCGCGCTGAACGGGGGCGGCCCGGTGCTGCGAGTGAATGTGCTGGGCGGCACCATTTATCTTCGTAAGAAGTAGCGGGGTAGGAAGTAGCGGGGTGATGTTTATGAAGAAGCTTTTTGGTCTGATGATTGTTTTCTCCGCGGCCACCGCGGCGGCCGTTGCGCAAGGCCCGGATTTCTTCCAAGCGCCGGGCGGTACTCAAGTGCGCGAATTCAATCGGACGCCGTTGCCGTTTGTGGGAGGCACGTATTTGGGTGTGAACCTGGCGGAGATCGACGCCAATCGCGCGAAGGAATTAAAGCTGAAGGAAGACTACGGGGTGGAGATCTCGCGCGTGGAAGAAAACAGTCCCGCCGAGAAGGCCGGCGTGAAGCCGGGCGACGTGGTGTTGGAATACAACGGCCAGCGCGTGGAAGGTATGGAGCAATTTGGCCGGATGGTACGGGAAACTCCGCCAGGACGCGAGGTGAAGCTGACGGTCAGCCGCAATGGCGCCGTGCAGACCCTGACCGCCGTCCTTGGCAGCCGCAAATTTCCGTTCTCTGGAAACTTTCCTCCGGGATTTGAGGTGCCGGAATTTCATATGCCCGATATCCCACAGATTTTTACCACTATACGCAGCCCGATGCTGGGTGTGGAAGCAGAATCGCTGGGAACACAGTTGGCAGTTTACTTCGGGGTGAAGGAAGGCGTACTGGTTCGTTCGGTGCTCGACAACACTCCCGCGCAGAAGGCCGGCATCAAAGCCGGAGATGTGATCACGAAAGTGGACGGAATGGCAGTGAGCGCGCCCAGTGAATTATCGAATGCGGTAAGAGCGGCGAACGTCAAGAAGACCTATGCGATCGAGCTGGTACGGGATCGCAAGCCGGTAGCGGTGAGCGTGAACGTGGAGGATCGCTCCGAACGATGGATTCCGCGCGGACGCACGGTTCAAAACAGCGTCACGAACTGACTTCGCTCGAGCTGTAGACCACGCGGCTATAGATTTTCAGCAGCAACTCCACCTCGCGTTGCGGCAAGTTCAAGGATGCGGCTATCTTCTCGGCTTGTTCCCCGCGCCGCGACATGCGGATTACCTGGCTGCGTTTGTTGAGGTTCAAACCGGACTTGGGCGGCGTGGGCGCCACCAGAACTCCGGTGCGCTCTTCGGTATCGAGCACGCGCGCGGTTAGTTCCGCCACCTGTGCCTTCAGTTCGTCAGCGGCCGTTTGCTGCGCGTTCTGACGCCGGTTCAAACGCAGTTTCATGATGCGCATCTCGTGCTCCAGGCAAAGAAAGAAGAACAGACACAGCACGCTATTAATGCCGATCAACAAAAAGGGCGCGAGCGGAATGAGATAGCGGCCGATCATGATTGGTTCAGCGTCTTCTTTTAATACAGCGTTCTGAGCCGCTCCTGCCGACTGACGACCTGCTTGATGCGAATGCCGTAGTTGCCTTCCACCACGACTACTTCGCCGCGGGCGATCACGCAATTATTCACGATTACCTCGACGGGTTCACTGAGGGCGCGATTCAACTCGACGATCGAACCGGTGGTCAACTTGATGACGTCCTTTAACATCAACTGGGCGCGGCCGAACGATACGATCACGGGAAGCTCGACATCCAGCAGCAGGTCCATGGAGCCCGCGGCGGCCCCTTTTGCCGCTGGGCGAGCGACCTGGGCGCGTTCTTCGGGCGCGCCTTTGGCCGGGGCTGGCGGTGGGGCGTCGGAAAGATTCGCTACAGTAGCGGCAAAAACGGCCAACAGGGGAAAGGGCTGGCCGCCGAGCGTGATCTCGAAGCCATAAACGCCGGCGTCCGGCGCGGCCGGGGGAGCAGCGGAACGGCCTTGCCCGCAGGAGATTTCTTTGCGGGCCCGCATGGAGACCACGCTTGCCACCCCGGAGAGGCTTTGGTTGACGATCTCCAGATAAGTGCTGCGGATGTCTTCCGGCGTGGCGTCGTCCACACCGGCGCTGCGCAGTACCCGATTGCCGATATCTTGCCAACTGCGTGTTTCAGCGCCGATCCAAATGATGGCATCCGGCGCCAGGCTAAGCGGCTGCTCCCACCAGAGCAGCTCTTGTTGGGAAGGTTCGATCTCGGCAGGCGCGAGCTTGCGCGGGGCAAAAGTGATTTGAGCTGATTCACCCGTCATCGACTCCACGGCACGGGCGATCTGGCGGCTCCATTCTTCGGCGAGCCATATAGCGGTATCGCGTTGCGGGGGCGGAGACTCCGGAGGGGCGGTGTCGCCTGGCACAGGATCCTGCGGCATGATTTATGCGCCTCGTTCGAGAGGCCAGCGTTTCTCCAGGTAAGACCGTAAGCGCAGGATGGCCTGCGACTTCAGTTGGGAGATCCTCGACTCGTGGAGATTCACCACCTTGGCGATCTCGCGCAGCGTCAGTTCCTCGTGATAGTAAAGACTGATCACGATCCGCTCGGTTCGGGGCATTTTCTCGATCGCTTCTGCCAGCAAGCGCTGCAGTTCGCTCCGCTCGAGCAGGCGCGAGGGCCAGTTCTCCTCGTCGTCGGAAATGTACTTCAGAAGGTTGCGGCTGTCGTCTTCAGGAGCTGACGTCTCCAGACTGCCCAGGTTGACGCCACGGATATCCACCAGCCACTCGTGATATTCCTCGAGCGAAAGTTTTAGCTCGTGGGCGATTTCGTCTTCGCTCGGCGCGCGGTGCAGGCGCTGTTCGGCGGTGGCGATGGCGGCTTCAATCTGTTTCGAGCGTCTGCGCTGCTGGCGAGGCGCCCAATCCAGGCCCCGTAAGCTGTCCAGGATTGCGCCGCGAATTTTGTATTCGGCATAGGTCTTCAGCTTGACGTTGTGGCGCGGGTCGAAGCGATCGATGGCGGCGATCAAGCCGATGGTGCCGGTGGAAATAAGGTCTTCCAGATTCACGCTCTCGGGCAATCGTTCGTGAATGCGTCGCGCGATCAGTCGAACTTGGGGCAAATGCTCGAGAATCAGGCGTTCCCGCTCTTCGGAAGCGGGGTCGGCCGATTGATATTTCTTTATCGCGGAGATGGGAGTCTTGACTGTCCCCTGTGTCCTCATGCCGCTACCACCTCACATTTCGAATCGCCGACGGCCGGTGATTTCAGAATCAAATCGAGCAGGAGATCCACGGTAGCCGGCTCCAGATCCTCCGGAATGCGCTGGCCTCGCGAAAAGAAGGAAACCGGTTTTTTCATCCGGATGCTGCTTGCCAAAATGGGGCCAAACGTTTCCGTTTCGTCCAAACGGGTGAAGAGCAGTTTGGAAGGTTGAAAGACGCTATATTGTTCCGAGATCCGCCGCAGGTCGGACGCTCGCATGGAGGCTGGGAGAACCAAATGTGTATCGACCCCAGGATGGGTTACCAGTAGTCTTGCTAAGTCTTCGGATGCTTCCATTTCAGAGCCGCACAAACCGGGCGTGTCGATGAGGATGAGATCTTTCTGGCGGTATTCCACCAGCGCTTGTCCCAGCGCGTCGGCGGTTTCCAGAACCTGGCAACCGATACCCAAAATGGCGGCATAAGACCGCAGCTCTTCGGCTGCGCCGATCCGGAAGGTGTCGGTGGTCAGGATTTGTACGCGCTTGCGGGCGGTAAGGCCGTACTGCACCGCCACCTTGACTAGGGCCGACGTTTTCCCCGCGCCGGGAGGTCCAACCAGAGCCATCACGCGGGAAGATGCGTCGCGTAAACCGAGTTCGGCATCGACGCGGACCAAGCGTGCAAGCTCCATTCGCAACGCCCCTTCGGGAATGGGAGAAGTCAACCGGCCAATCACGTCATATGCCAGCTCTGTATCGAGTTCCGCATCGGTTAATTGGGCAAAAACCCGGGTTAGTTCGGGATCGAAAGCAATGCTGGCCATGCCCTTTCCCGCGCGGGCCAGGGTGAGCGCGAGCTTTTCCATCCGGTACTTCAATTCGGAAACATCCTGCGCCAGCTTGTCGACCGGCAGGGATGTAGCCCAAGCCCGGGACAACCCGGCCGGACGCTCGGAGGAATTGTCTTGGCCTTTTTCCGATCCCTGCCTCTGCTCTCTTGATCCTGCGTCCTGAGCTTCTCCGCAGACCACGACCTCATAGCATCCTAAGTGCCGCGCCTCCACGTTGGTGGCCTTGGAATTTACCAACATGGCGTCCGGACCCAGCTCGCGGCGCGCCAGACGGATAGCTTCTTCAATAGTGTTTGCGAAAAACGATTTCAATTTCATGGCCGCATGGCTGCTCTCGTGCTTTCTAATTCGCTGCTCTTTTTCCTTAAGCCGCCGTTCCAAGAGAGATTACTCTGTTCCCTGGAGGTATTTCGTTATGGGATAGCACCGACAAATTGGGGGTTATACTTTCCATGATCTGGCGCACAAAGAAGCGTGCCGCGGAACCAGTGACCACTACGCCGGGGGCGTCTTGTGGAGTGCAACATTTCTTCAGCCGTTCTTGGATTTCGCGGATACGTTGCGGAGAAAGATTCACATGACTGGAATTTTCCGTGTGTTCCACTGCGGACTCGATGGACTGTTCCAGACCCGGATCGAGGAAGAAGGCGGATAGATCACCGGAGGGCTCAAGCAAAGGCTTTACTACCTGACGGCGAATAGCCTGCCGCACATACTCAGTGAGAAGAACAGTGTTTTTTGTGATGGGGGCAGCTTCACCCAGCGCTTCAAGAATACCCACCGCATCGCGGATCGAGACGCGTTCTCGCAACAGATTCTGTAAAACTTTTTGCACCACTGCCAGTGAGAGCAATTTTGGCACCAAGTCTTCTACTGCTTTGGAATTGTCTTCGTTGGCTCGATCGAGCACCTTCTTGGCCTCTTGGCGTGAGAACAATTCGTGGGCGTAGCGGCGAACGATTTCGCCCAAGTGGGTTCCCAAAATACTTATGGTGTCTACCACGGTATATCCGGCGCGCCGCGCTTCTTCAACCCGGTCCGGAGAGATCCAGACTGCCGGTATTCCAAAGGCCGGCTCACGTGTGGCTATGCCATCGATTTTTTCGCCCTTGTCATCGGATTGCAGCGCCAGCTCACAACCATGGGCTAATTCATAGCGCGAGACCTCGGTGCCTTTCAGCAAAAACACATACTCGCGAGCCTTGAGGGTCAAATTGTCGGTGACGCGGATGGGCGGAAGAATATATCCGAGTTCGGTGGTCAGCTGCCGCCGTATGCTGGCGATTCGTTTCAGCAGCGGCGAATTCTGGCCGCCTTCCACCAGATGTACGAGGCCCAATCCCACTTCCACCGCCAGCGGTTCGATGCGCAGCAAAGATTCCAGATTCTCGCGCGCCGGCGCGGTCGCCGGAGGCTTCACTTTTTCGGCAGTGGCAGTTTTTTGCCGCAAGCGCCACGCCATCACCCCTACTCCCCCACCTAGGACCAGAAACGGAATCTTGGGAAGGCCGGGGAAGGCAGCCATGGCGATAAGAACTCCAGATGCCAAGAACAAGGGCCGTGGATTTCCGAACACCTGTTTCTGGAGTTCCAATCCCAAATTGGTATCCGAACTGGCACGGGTGACAATCAAGCCGCCCGAAATGGAAATCATGAGTGCGGGAATCACGGTGACCAGACCGTCGCCAATGGTCAGAACCGTGTAAGTTTCCAGCGCCCGCTGGAAATCGAGCCCGTGCTGGAATACGCCGATCAGGAAGCCGGCCAGGATGTTGATTACGGTGATGATGATGGAAGCTACAGCGTCGCGCTGCGTAAAGCGCGATGCACCGTCCATGGCGCCATAAAACTCGGCTTCGGTGGCCAGCATACGCCGCCGGGTGCGGGCTTCTTGCTCATCGATGAGACCGGAATTCAAGTCCGAATCGATGGACATCTGTTTACCTGGCATGGCGTCCAAGGTGAAACGCGCGGTGACCTCTGAAATGCGCACGGCGCCGTGATTAATGACCACATATTGAATTGCGATCAGGACCAGAAAGATCACGACGCCGATTACATAGTTGCCGCCCACGACAAATGCCCCGAAGGCTTGAATCACGGCCCCGGCCGCCCCGGTTCCGGTGTTGCCGTTGAGCAAGATAAGACGCGCCGATGAAATATTGAGGGAGAGCCGGAATAGGGTAAGCAATAGAAGCGTGGTCGGGAAAACGCTAAATTCGACGGGCTTGGTGATGTAGAGAGACACTAACAGCACGATGACCGAAAACGTTATATTCGCGCTGATCAAAATGTCCAGCAGAAACGAGGGCAGCGGCGTGATCATCGCGAACACGATGCCGAGCACGGCGATTGGAATCGCGAACTCACGCCAGTTTACTCCGAGACCCTTGGGTGCGGGCAGGTGGGCAGCGGCGGGAGGCTTTGCGATGGCGCGCGGCGCGCTTTTGGGAGGGACACGGACTTTGGGCGTCATTTTCTAATTCCTGGTTTTGCCGGGGTCATCGGCTCTTCCCGCGATGCATCAGCTTATAGATGTAAGCCAGCACTTCGGCGACGGCGCGGTAAAGGTGGGGCGGGATCTCCTGGCCGACGTCCGCGGATTTGTAGAGAGCCTGGGCCAGCGGCTCATTCTCCACGATCGGCACCTGGTGGTCGATGGCGATTTGGCGAATCCGCAGCGCCAGATAGTTCTTGCCCTTCGCCAGGACGCGTGGAGCGGTCATCCCTTCCATCTCGTACCGGATCGCCACGGCGAAATGGGTGGGATTGACAATGACCGCCGTGGCGTTGGGAATTTCCCTCATCATGTTGCGGCGCGCCATATCGCGCTGAATCCGCCGCACACGTTGTTTCATCTGCGGATTGCCTTCGGTTTCCTTTAGTTCGTCGCGTACTTCCAGCTTGGTCATACGCAGCGATTTGTGGTGATGACGATATATGCGGACGAAGTCCAGGATCCCGACGGCGCAGAACATGGCGGCCGCTTTCCAGAGAAAATCGCGGAACGAATTACTGACCAGCCGCAAGGCTGGCGGAAGGCTTTCGCGTGCCAAACCCGCATACGCACCCAGATTGGCGTCGGCGATTTTGTAAACCGCCAGCGCGAGCAGCGGCAAAAACAGCAGAGCTTGAAAAAAAGCCGCCGCATTCTGCCGCGGGACGTTGCGCAGCTTTTCGAGAGGGTTCAGGCGCTTTGGATCGGGCACCAGATTGTGCGGCGAGAATCCCAGCCTGGTGCTCCCGAGTTGGGTGGCCAGCGCGACGGCACTGAGGCAGGCCCCCATCCAGAGTAACGGCGTGAATATATGCCCAAGCACTTCGCGATACATCCGCAGCACAGTGCGAGGCGTCAGGGGAAGTTGAAAAGCCGCGGCAAGAAAATAGCGGACCATGTCGCGCGCGCGCTCGAAGAAGGCCCCGCCTGTGGTGATCAGCAGAATCACAAAGGTGAGGAACTGCAAGGCGGCCAGCAGTTCCCGGCTGGCGGGAAACTGCCCCTCGCGCCGGCTCTTTTCGATCTTTCGCTTGCTCGCTTTTTCGGTGCGCTGGCCTTGGTCCGCCATCTATGTGTGCCACTTATCGGTTCAGTACACGGTCCAGTACCCGGAAGGTGATGGCGCCACTTCGCTCAAATACGGCCGGATACGCTGAGAGCACTGTTGCTAGAAAGGCCAGCGCCGTCAGCATCTTGATCGCAAAGGAAAGGGAGAGGAGTTGCAGTTGCGCGTGCAGCCTGCCGAGAACCGCGAACGCTAAATCTAATAACACCAGCAGCGCGAGTACCGGGATCGCGAGTTGAATTCCGGTGGTGAAGATTGCCGCGCCTAAGCCAACGACAGCCTCCAGGGTATGACCGTCCAGCAATAAGGCCCGATCCGGCGCTGATTGCAGACTCCTCGCCAGTGCCGCGAGTACCGTACGATCGAATCCAAAGGCGAAGAATAGCATGCCGGCCAAAAGCTGCGACATAAGCTGGAGCGTAGTAGTGTCGGCCTGGGTATTGGGATCGACTGTGGAGGCGTAGGAATATCCAGCTTGCAACCCCAGCACTTGGGCGGCCAATTGCACGCCTTCCAGAAGAAATGCAACCGCGAGCCCTACCGTGACCCCGAAAGCGCTTTCTCGGGCGATCGCTCCGAGTAGCCGACCGCCGCTTAGACTGGCTCCCTCCGCCACACCGAGCACTGGCCAAGCCGGAAACAATGCAATGGTCAGAGCCAGAACCAGAAGGACGCGGCTGGCGTCCGGACCAGTGGAAAACCCGGGGATCGGCACGAAAACCACGACGCCGGACACGCGCGCCAACGCCAGCAGGAAGCCGTAAATCGTCGCGAGTTGAAAGGTGAACTCAGCGTGCATAGCGGCCAAAATCGCCCAGGAGCGCAGTGGTGTACGCCATAAGACGAGAGGTCATCCAGGGCAGCATCAGCAATGCACCCAGTAGGAATGCGGTGAGACGAGGCACGGCGCTGAAGCTGGTGTCCTGAATCGAAGTCAGCACTTGCAGGAGACTGACCACAATTCCTATTACGAATCCAATCGCGAGCAGAGGAAGGCTGAGCCAAAAAGTCTCCATCAGCATGTGCCGGAAGGTTTGAATCGCCAATTCCGGAGTCATGCTGAATAAAAGCTCCGCATCAGCGATCCAATTACCAGGTTCCACCCATCGACCAGCACAAACAGAAGAATCTTGAAGGGAGCAGATAGCATGATCGGCGGCAGTTGCACCATCCCAATGGAGAGCGTCACCGAAGCCACCACCAAATCGATGACCAAGAACGGCAGGAAAAGGATGGCTCCAATCTGGAAGCCCGTCTTCAGCTCAGAGAGCACGTAGGCCGGCATCAGTATTCCCAGCCCGAGCCCGGATCGATCCTTCGGGGCAGGAGTGTGAGAAATGTCTAGAATGAGGCGTACATCTTTTTCGCGGACATACCGGAGCAAGAACGTCTGTAGTGGTTGCGAACCATCGCTCCACGCCTGTTGCCAGGTTACCTGTCCAGCTTCGAGCGGCTCCCAACCTTTTTGGTACATTTCCGTCACCACCGGCTGCATGATGACCAGGGTCAGAAACAGGGACAATCCGATCAGAACTTGATTGGAAGGCGTTCCCTGAGTACTCAAGGCTTGCCGAAGGAAATGCAGTACCACGGTAATACGAAGAAAGGGAGTAACGGACATGATCACGGCGGGCATGACGGCCAGCAGCGTGAGCAGCACGATGATCTGCATTGGCGCGCTCAAAGACACCGATCCTTTGGAAGGTGAAAATGAAACGCCCAACAGCGATCCTGGATCCTGGGCTGCCAGGGTGCCAGTAACCGCAAGCGCTCCAACGGAATAACGAAGCAAGCATTTCATTTTGCAGCCGCTTCCTTCCGGCCGCAGTCATCCGCGCACGCCGCATCGCTGAGGAACGTGATGCCGTCCGGATGGAGAGCTAATATTAAGCTGCGATCGCCGATCCGGACAAGGTGAATCGAGTGGCGCGCGCTCAGCGCAAGTTTGCCACGCGATTCCAACAGGCCCTGCCCGGGCTTAGAATGCCTCAACGCCGACCAGCCTTTCTTACGCAGAAACCAGAGGGCCATCCACAGCAGTCCGAGGACGAGCGCGATGGCAAGCGATTGTCGAGCGATGTCCATAGTTACGCGGCTATTCCTCCTGCCGGAAGTCGGTAATGCGAACGCCAACTGCATCCTCGATAATCACGATTTCGCCAAAACCAATAAGCGTCGCGCCGACCAGAATGTCGATGTTGTCTCCAGCCGACCGGGCAATGCGGATAACGCTCTCTGCGCCCAGCTCGAGGATTTGCGCAATGGTCAAGATGCGGCGGCCTAACTCCACCTCGACCTCTACAGGGACATCGGCAAGGTCGGCGATCTGTTCCAGCGGTGTCATGATCTGAATCTCACTTGATTAGATTGATCGTAGTCTGGCTCAGCTCATCCACAGCGCTTATCACTTTGGAGTTGGCTTCGTAGCCGCGCTGGTAGACGATCAGGTTGGTAAATTCGGTGGCTACGTCAACGGTGGAAGATTCCACCGCGCCCCCTTGTACGGTTCCACGCCCTCCGGTGCCGGGCAGTCCCACGGCGGGAAGCGCGGACAGCGCGCTGAGCTGATAGTTGTTGTTGCCTACGGCGAGCAGAGAGTCTGGATTGCGAACGGTGGCCATGGCCAGTTGGCCCACCACGGTCTGCTGTCCGTTGGAGAATTGAGCCAGAACCGCTCCGCCGGCAGCAATGGCGACTGTCGTTAATTGGGCAGCCGCTGCACCATCCTGCGCAACCGCTGAAACGGATGACAGTTGAGCAAATTGTGTGAGGCGCGGCGCCGTGCCGTTAAATAAGTCCCAATTGAGCGTCATGTCCGCAGCGCCATCCGCAAGGCCGGTAATCGCCAATTGGGGCGCCGGATCGGTTGCGGCGGGCACAGTCAAAACGCCACTGGAATTGAAATTGATACTGCCGGTCAGCGGTGTAGCCGGGGGAGTCGCAACGTCGGCATCTGGAATGCCAATGGAATAGTTCCACTGGCCGGCAGTGGTAGGATCCTGCGTGAAAGTGGCGGTCACGACGTGCGAATTGCCGAGGGAATCGTAAATAGTGACCGAGGTGGCAAATGTTCCGGTCGGACTTCCAGGTACGGCTGCGGCATTTAGGTTTAGGTCGAACGAAAAATTACTTGTCACTACCGGTGGCTGCACGGTTCCGGTCGGAATGGTGATATTCCCCGGAGGCGCGTTAGTATTCAAGACTCCGTTAACCTGCGTCCAGCCTTGCACCGTCTGACCAGTGGCCGTCTGCAGATCTCCTTGCTGGTCGGTCTGGAAGTTGCCGGCGCGTGTGTATTCTGTTGATCCGCCCGGTCCCTGAATTACGAAGAAACCGGCGCCTTGGATGGCCGCATCGAGCGTGCCCCCGGTGGTCTGAACTGCGCCCTGGGTGTACAGCGCCTCGGTAGTCGGCGTTCCAACTCCAAATCCAACTTGTGTGTTTCCAAGACCCGCACTGATGGATTGGGTTACCAAATCATGGAACGATACCTCGCTACTTTTGAACCCAATCGTGTTTAGATTCGCGAGGTTATTGCCCGTCACCGAGATGGCAGTCGAAAAGGCGGAGAGCGCCGAAAGTGCCGTCGAGAATGATATAGACATGAGTGCTCCTTACGAT
>Ga0182024_10021899_pt1 | contig 11563 bp, 16 predicted proteins | sample P32metaG_FD_120480 | JGI IMG/M metagenome (GOLD analysis project Ga0182024, IMG submission 120480) | Permafrost microbial communities from Stordalen Mire, Sweden - P3-2 metaG (Illumina Assembly) | ecosystem: Environmental > Terrestrial > Soil > Wetlands > Permafrost | place: Sweden: Stordalen... | reverse complement strand
TTTTCTTTCTCAACAGCGGAATGGTGATTGCCCATGACGGACTCGAAATCACAGAAAGCAATGTTCGCTGAGTGTGTATTTTCGGGGCAGGTCTTGTTGGGAATTCACGTGTAACCTCCCACATTCGTCAAGGTGATACAAACACCTTACCCACTCAGGCCATTCCCAGTAAAGCCGGAAGTGCACGGGCCGTTGTTTAGGGAGCTCCGTGGCGTCTCTGGCACGTCACACGTGCTCGGTTGCCGAGTTGTGAGTGGCGGATGACGCTTGAACGCTTCTGTCCGACGACCTCACCTCGACGTCTTCTCTCTCGCTTTCACACAGCAGAACCACAATGTCATCTCAACCGCTCCTGCAAACGCATCCTGGTATCATACTCAATTCCCCCAAATACGAGCATCCACTAACCTCGCTCTAGGCTCCCGAATCGCACTTCCCGTCCGCGTCGAACCAAAAGGTGGCCCCTCCTGATGCTTGAAAGTCGCAATAGCATGAGACTGACGTTTGCCTTTTAGTCTTCTTCGCGAATGAACGGACATTCCTTTCATGGCTACAATTCACGGTTGTCCTCGGCGGTCTCGCAATCGGATTATTGAACTTCAATACCGACAGAACAGGACGTATCAGTGCCGCTGTATTTACTTTTGTCGCCATGGCGGTACATCCCTCCTCCTTCCTCATCCCACTCCTATACTCAATCGCTGCCCCCAAAAGTTCTCTCGTTTTGTCCGTATGATGGTCTTTCTATGTGTATTTGGTCATTCGCGTGCTGACGTTGTGTTAGATCATGATATATGCCCTTGTGACGTATCATTGGCGAGCGAATTCGATCCGGAAGAGAGGAACCGGTCCTTACGATGATAGATTCGGACCGACTATGTTGTGTGTTTTTCTCCTTGGTATGCAGTTCCCTCTGTTTGGATGAAATGAGGTTGATATCTAGGGGCGGTGATTGTCAATTTTGCTTTGAGGTTGGCGTCGTAAGGCACGTTGCGAGTTGGATGGCGGATGGTGTACAGGAGATAGCATACGATATATAAACTAACGAGTCATATTTGTTGCAGAGCCTGGGTTTTCATTGTGGCGAGTTCAGTCAGATGATAGTGAGATGAAGAAAATCGGACTAGATGAACGCCTACACAGTATCCTAAACATACCCAACAAGCAAAGCAGATTATCCCTCAACCCAAGGGTATCCCATCTCGAGCATATTCACTATTCAACATACTCAAATTCAACCCAGATTACCCCTAGCACGAGGGTCCCCACCAACGATCTCCATCCTAGAATAACTCCTCAATCCATTCACAAAACTACCACTACCACTACTCTCCCTCCTGACTGGACTTGCACCTGTCGCCCGTCCACCCGCACTAACACTATTACTTCCACCTCCCCAAGGCCTAGGATAGATATTCCTAACCGGAGTGCCCACTGGTCTTGCACCATATCCCCCTGACGCAGTAACGGCCGCAGAACCCAGTATTCGTCCCGGCCGCACATGATGAGGTCTATCTTGTTGACTTGTAGATGGGTGAGTGGGAGTTGCTCTGGCTATCGGGGGGTTGTTGTTGGATCTGGATCGAGATGGGTATGGAGCTGGGTAGGGAGCCGCCGCGCGAGAGTAGATTTGGGGAGAGGATTGGGGAGGGTAGTCTTGTTTTGCTTGGTGGATTTGGGTATATGATTGTCGAGGAGTATGTTGTTGGTGTTGGTGTTGAGCAGGGTATAGAGGTGTTTGGTATTCTATGTGTACAGCTGGGTCGTACGAACTTTCTCTGTGTTGATTGAGGGGAGAGTCACTCCTTTCGTGTTCAATTCCATAGACTTGAGGCCGTAATTTGTTTTGTTGTTGAATTGGTGAGCTTGTATTAGGCAATGCTTGATTTATCGAGTTGAGATATGGGTTTGCTTTATCCCCTTCGTTGGGTCCAGAAGGTGTCGTTCCAGCGAGACGGAACGGTTCTTTCGAATTTCTCGTCCCGCGCCTATACTCAGGTATCTCTGAGTCTCCATGTCCACGCGGAGAATTCCTACAATCAATTCACCGCCCTAGTAAGGCGATAGAATTCAAAAAATAATGCTCAAGATCAAACACTAAGTGATGTACGTCATCTGCGGAGGCGGCATAGCAACCCGATCCAACAACCTTCGTTCCAACTCCTCTACCTTCCCCCTCAACTCGCCAATAATCCTACCCATCAACATTTACACTTCTATCCTTTCACCCCACGAAGCAGGACTACATACCGTTTATCCTCTTCCGCTTGCTTGACTTTCTGGAAAAGCTGCCGTATCACATCTCCCAGGGCGTTATTCTTGGTGCGCAGTAAATCAACCAGATGCAACAAATTTTGGTGCTGGAATTTGATGGCCCCGAAAAGTTCCTCGGACATCGTTTCGATGGGTCTGAAAAAGGGGAGGATGTTCGCTGGCAACTACCGCAAAAGGACGATGTTAGAAAGAGTTGTCCAGCAGCAGGGAGGACAGAGGGTACCTCGTAACTCAGTACGATTATAACGTTTTGTTGATGACATGTCGGACAAGTGTATATTGTATCCTCCTCAATCCTCTCCGGCACTACTATTACCCTCTTCCAAACACCCCCGCAAGGCCGTCCACATAGCATCCCTCGAGTCTGTGCGGGATGGGGAGCCCTACCGCCATTTGGAAAAAGACAACTACTGCACAGGACATGACTACATCTCGTGAGATACCATGTCCTTGTATCTGCATCCTTGGAGAGGTCGGAATATTGCGTGATGTTGACCGCTGTGTCGTATGGGAGGGAGCATTTTGAGCAGTAGACTATTTCGTGGGCTTGGTATGTTGGAGACGGTGATGAGGGTGGTGGCATTGATTTGGATGGGAATGGTGTTGTGCGCGGTGGGTGAGGGGCGTTTCTGATGATCGCCGCAAAATCTGTCTGTGGGCACCCCGAGAAGTTGGATTCCGGTTGCACAAGACGAGGCTAACTTTAAGAGATATTGTACGATTTGACCTGCGATATAGGTTCCCGGTTTACACCGCGAAGCTGATTCAGTTGCTTCATGTGGGAGGTTTACGAGATGGAAGTCAGGTGAAGAATATCAGGAGTTTGAAAGATGTGTTGTAAAATTGTTACGAGACTTATGGAAGGAGGATAAGTACTACGAATTATAATACCTAGCAGAGCCTGCAGAGCCTGCAGAAAATAGAGTCCGTGCTTAAGTGAACAAGGGTGGATAGCCTTTCATGGTGAGGTTGAGATGAGATGAAAGTCAGTTTCCGTTACTGTGTCCGTGACCAGTTTCGTTTTTCCAACTGTGCCCGTTAGTGCATCGAACTGCATGAAAGATCAATCGGTTCTGATCCGGGATTGAGAATGCTACGGCTGGTCCATATTGTAGGGCAGCAATATCGTGTTGGGCCATTTGAGACTGTCAGATGCACCTAATCCACGCTGAAAATCGAAGCTGAGTGGTACTCACAGTGATATTGTCCATACGTCTAAGTCGCTTTCGTGTGTGTGAGCGATCATGTTGTTCGTGTTTCATGTGCGGATGACGAATATGATTTGTTCTAATATTGTTTGACACAGTCGTGTATCTCGATGCATGAGATTTCTGGAGAGGTGGGTGCAGCCAATCAAGAGCGAGCCGGCAGCATTGTCGGTTTGGTGCACCCGTTTTGCTGCTACACCTCCAACCTCCAGGCTCGGTCACGATTACACTTTCAGCAAAAGTCACGAGGAACGTTCTTTGTCCACCTCTCGTGAACTTGCTGCCCCAATGAATGTCAGCAAATAAGCTTACTACGTCCTGTAGGCGCCTTGTCTGAACGAGCAGATCCTCGGCAGTGTCATGGCGTTTCGTCCACGAGCCGCCAACTCTGGATCACGCCGAACTCGTCCGTCAGGCGCTTATCCTGCCGCGCTATCTCCAGCGTCCGCACAGAACAACAAGCCCGTTCGACCCTCACCTCTCAGCTTTGTGCCTCCTCCGTCCCCCTCGCAACCTGCTGTTATTGCTCCCGAAGAGGAGGAATTGACAGTGCCTCGAAGTCCCGGACTTGCGCCAGAAGGACAGGCTCAAATACGAGATACATTAAAGACTTTCCCGCTATTCAAGGATGCACCGGAGGATTTCCTCAATCGAGTCGCCAAGAAATTACGGCCGCAAGTGCACATGCCACGGGACGAAATTGTATATCCCGATGTTGTAGTTGCTGATGTGTTTAGATCACGGAGGGCGAGGATGCCAAAGCGATGTATTTCATTATCAGAGGGTCCGTCTTCGTTACGTCCAGAGATGGAGAATCCTATTATGCTGAACTTCGTTCTGGCGCCTATTTTGGGTATATCTCGCCAAGACGCTGCTAATCTCATAGGGAAATTGGCGTGCTATTTTCCGTGCCTCGAACGGCGAGCATCATTGCTCAGACCCGAACTCTGACCTTGTCTCTCTCCGCAAGTTCACTTCACTCAATACTACCCTCCTTCCCTCCACTTGCGCTTGCCATGCGACATGAAGCCGAGTCTCGTCTAGCAATTCTAAAACAGCAACAGTCCCAAACTATCGCGCCATTCACCCCGTCATTTAATCTACGCGAAGCGATCGCACAACTACACTTATTTCGTGGACTTACAGAAGAGGCACTTCATGATCTGTGCATGAGTGTACGGTCACGAACATACGCACCCTTCACAAATATACTTGTTGAAGGGCGAGCTGCACCTGAACGAGAGATCTACTTTATCATGCAAGGTGATGTTGAAGTACTGAACGAAACCAATCCCCCTCAGATAAAGGCTCGCCTTGGTCCTGGTCAATATTTCGGGGAGCTTGCTTTCCTCGATCCTTTCGCTCGTCGTACTGCTACTGTCCGGTCTGTCACACGGACTACCTGTTTGGTGCTCGAAGGCAAAGCGATGCGAGAGGTCACTCTCAAGTTCCCCGAGGTCGAGCTGGAAATTCAACGAACAGCCAAGGAACGTATAGAGGAGAATGAACTGCTGCTGGCAAGCAAGGTGTACGCTACGGGGGATATGGAAGTGGAGGGTTTAGTCGGTGGTGTTCGAGGAGTGGAGATTGCCCGCGATGTGGATCCATTTTTACCCACTATGACCGATCAAGGCTTCGAAACGATTGAAAAAACCCCAATTAATCGGTCTCGACGCAGCAGTCTGAAACCACCTGATGTTGCATCACCAGAATTATCCGGTATACCAGAGTCTACTACCCCCCAGGAACAGTCAAGATTAAAGCATCAGTTATCGTCCTACAATCTAGCTGCTGCCGACCGAGGAAGACAAGCTAGTCAATCGCCGACCAAACGGCTGAAGAGATTATCTGTTCACACCGGCTTACTCTCCAAACATATCCTTCTTCGCGTTTTCAGCTTCCTCCCTCTTCCAGAATTAATGCGTTTACGACTTGTCAATCACTCTTGGCAACAAATACTCCAAACTTCGTCTGATCTCTGCGTCGAAATCGATCTTCGACCTTATAACAGAAAGATCACGGACAGCGCCCTTGCATCGATAGGAAGATTCGTCAATGGCCGTGCGAAATTCGTAGATCTATCAAACTGTTTTCACGTCAGCGATACCGGATTTCTGGAGCTAGTTCGCGCGGTAAGTCCAGAACTGAGAGTTTGGAGGATGAAATCTGTCTGGGATGTTACTGGTCAGGCTATCAGTGAGATCTCTCAAAAATGTCCGTCTTTGGAGGAGGTTGATTTATCCAACTGCCGAAAGGTTGGGGATGCGACACTGACGAGGATCGTGGGAAATTCGCCTCAATCTCCGACATTACATAAAATGGCGATCGACTTATTAGGACCTTGCGTTAAGCGATTGACATTGAGTTACTGCAAACATCTCACCGATCGGTTCATGGCTCACTTGGCGAATAATGAAGCTGTTGCTAACGGTCTCGAGTCACTTAATTTGTCAAGATGTACAACGATAACCGATTGGGGATTCCAGACCTGGTCTGTCACCAGTGGAGGAGGCCGGTTCTTTTCACTTTCTGATCTCAAACTCTCAGATTGCACCTTTTTAACCGATCAAGCCATTGTATATCTTGTCAACGCCGCACCCAACCTCCGAAACCTCGACTTGGTAAGCATCCTCGAATTCACTGGCTAACACGGGTTAGAGCTTCTGCTGTGCGCTTTCGGATACCAGTGTGGAAGTTATCGCATTGTCTCTTCCGCATCTACAGAGTCTAAACCTGGCTTTCTGTGGTTCTGCAGTCTCAGATAACAGTATCAGAACGATAAGTCTTCATCTTGGCGAACTTAGGGAGATCAGTGTACGAGGTTGTGTACGAGTGACGAAAGGTGGTGTCGAGACTCTGTGTCTTCTGTCTCGTGCAGGGAGTTCAGGCGGCTCAGGGAGTGTGTGCGAAGATCTGAGACTGGTCAACATTAGTCAGTGTCGGAATTTTTCTGGCGGAAGCAAGCGATGGTGGACATCCGTGAGCAGGAACGGGAAAATCAAATTCGTTCTGTAAAGAAGCGACGATATAGACCGGCATCAGCTTTGATTGTATTGGATTTGAAACGAGGGACTCATAGCGATTTCATGCAATTTGTGTAGTGGACCTGGGGCGTATCGGGATTTTGTACAAGATTGTGATCTAATTAGACCCACGTAGGGCAATAGTTCCTAGGATAACTTTGGTACATTCGTCTGGATCTTCCCATCTGTTCTGCTCTTCTTCAACTTTCCGTTTTGCATTATTTGTTCCGAGCTTATAGTACTTTCGTATCTTTGCAAAATTCGCCATCGATGATAAATTGGAATCATCAAATATGATTTCTTTTCCCTTGACTATTGTTCGCACATGTTCTGAAACCTGGTAGGATTAAAAAGCAACGTCTAGGATATTACCGCATCTGCATTTGGTGCGACCTTGACTACTATAACACTTTTTGTTGCGTCACTCAAGCCAAAAGTTTTGAATGCCTCAGTAATCTGCATGTCAGTGAGAGCTTAATAAAGCGTCACATTCTGTGTTCCAGCTAAAGCATACACAATTTCGGAATGTAGGTGTTTGGTGCGCATTAGCCCATGATGTTGGTCATGCACAGCTCGATTGACAGCGGCCAGCAATTGCATCTGGCTCAGAATCTTCAGTCAGCACGGCAAATGGGGGAGAAATACAAGGTCGCCATCGAGAAAGGCGTAGAGATACTCCTGGTCGCCCGACAACAGCCTCGATCTCAGTTCGGCAGCATTAAGTACCTCTGTGAAGAAGAACACGTGTACAGGATCCGTCGGAAACGAGCAGGGAAGATCGTATGTCGGCATGGACGGGTCTGCTGTGACGAGTGACGATGGCCAGGAGTTGACTCCGTTGTCCGGGAGACACTGAAACACGACTTGTTCAAGCGCCGATCAATCAGTTTTTCTTTCTCCCCGTGCACACTATGCCTCGAACGGCAAAGTACAAGAAACGGACTACCGCGACGACAACAAATCCTTTATACCGAGACGAATCACACAGAAGAGCACATGAAACTGTTTTGCCGGTAGTACAAAGTCTCAAAAGCGCCAGTGAAAAAGATCGCAAATGGTCCACAGCGATCATTACAGAACTTGTACAGGACGACACAGTTCGGCTAGCATTGCTACGTGAAGGTATGCCTGATGCACTTGGTAGTTCTGACTTGAGGGGTTGTCAATGCTCTACTAGACAGACTCACAGATGATAATGTCGAAATTAAAAGTGACGCCCTGGGATCAATCGATGCTCTTGTGTTGAAAACAGGGGAAAGTCTTTGCAAAGAGTTATATCGTAAAAATATCTTGACGCTATTGGATGTGGTCCTACATCAAGTATTTCCTTATTCCATTGAGCTAATCAGATTCCTCTTGATCAGCTGCAGACAGCTGAAGCAGAGGCAAAAAAACGGCAATGGAAGTTTAACTGTTCTCTTTTGGAAGTATACTATTCCGTGTTGAACCACATATGGTAGTGCTCTGTCAGATAATTCTGATATATAGTGAGCATTGTGAAGAAGCGGTGGAGGGGGCACTGAAGCTGAAGTTATATCTGCGGTCCATTGATATTCTGTTGCACTTCCCTCAGATCCCCACCACACTCAAGTTAGCAATTGGTACATTCCCCCGGTTATAGTGCTAATGAAAGCGCTCTTCGTTCGAACGGTGACTACGGATCGACCCGAAGCGGTACAGATTGCTTTTAAACATCTTTCAGAGGCAGAAAATTATTCTGAATGTATCACGAGGATCTCGAATATCGGAACAGGCTTTGATGGCCCAATCAAACGAGATGATGACATATCCATAAGCCTTGACCTGATGCTTGGAGGTACAAGACTTCCCTACTGTTACTCACGTAGACATTATCATCAATGCAAGTGAAGCCTACTTGTCTGAGGGCATCGCCCCTCCGCAGCCTCTGCATGCCGTCACTTGCTTCGCGAAAGCAGCTTTCGAAGCCGGACTTAATTCGCATATTATCTCAAACGGTTCACTAAGCCCCACGTTAGCAGCTCTAAAGACGATCTCAAGTGTTGCGACATATCTCAACACCTATCTTGAGATCTACCCGGAAGCCACGCCTTTTGAGGCCAATGGCCTGGACAAGGGCGACGATAGTTTCGAAGATGAGATGGAAGTTGATTCCCATCTTCCTCCCATCGACCCGGTGCTTCTTACAGAATTACTGACTGCAATTCCTCTAATTCTTAAGCAACAATTGCCTGTTCCTGTGATTCCATACGCCCTCGAGACAATCAACGATATTGCTTGGACGATGACGCTACGGATACCGGGATGGCTGGATTGGCAAAATGTCGCGGAACAGTTATTGGCATTCTCGATCCCGAGATTGGAGGGGATGACAGCATTAGGGGAAGATACAACAAGCACTTTCATAGGTTCTATACTAGGAGCGGCTAAATCGTTACCTGGGAAGGTCTCTCTCGATGCAGACGATATCAGGCTTCTGGAGACTCTGTTCATGCAGTGCGCTTCTCCGGAATTGCAGGCCAAAATAGTGGGACTTCTGGGCGTTGCAGCACAGACCGAATCCGTCGAGAAATGTCAATATATCACAGCTTTCATGATGCGACATATTGGCAATCAACATGCTGTGGTAGTAGTTGAGATTATGGACGAGATGATGGAGATATTTGCAGATGGAGAAAAAGCCTATGATCGGCCGGTTTTTGTGGAGGGGAATCTGTTGTCGGCATTGAAGCAAGCGTTGCCTGATTTGAGGAAACGGATAAAGAGCATAGATGCACGGAAAGATCCAGAGCTGAGAGAAAGAGCCGACGATGTGCTGTCAAACTTCACAGATTTCCTCAAGTACAAGGGAGAGGAAGCGGGATAAGGTAATTCTATAGGGTAATATTATGAAGGATTCTTCCAGGCCCCATTTCGAGGAATATATTCTCGGGACTTGTGGTATAAATAATATGATGCCTTCTAGAAATAATTATAAGACTCTAATCCAAAAATCTGGAACACCCGTGCCCTGCACTGGTCTCTCTACTCTAGCAAAAACGCCCTTTGAGAATAAATAAAGATTTTCAAGACCCCGGGCATGCTCCTGGAACAACCTTTCCCACCACAGCATTGAAATTGTATAACTCGATATCGTTACTTATAGGGACGCTTCCAACTCCACATGACACAACAGCGCCGTCCCGAACCACCTCGACTTGTTGCACACCTTCTTGGAATCCTTCAAGAACGAATTGGTTGAACCCTGTGATCGCCGCGTACGACTCCGATTTCGATCCTGAGTGGAGGACAATGGTGGCAGGCGATTCGAAAAAGGCGAGGGCCACGAGATCATCGTCTGGAAAGGTGAAGCCACTGGGTGCCGGGAGGGGGTCGGCCGAGGCAATCGCATCTCTTGAATGTGAGCGATACCAAAACACGACAGTTTCGGAGCTAGAATCCACTGGGATGGAATCTAGAGAGGCAAACTCGGAAGAGGTCCCGACAGAAGAAGAGTTATGTGTGACGGGAACTGTCTGATTGGCTTTGTACGCCTTGATGAAGAATGGGAGAAGATCTGCCCATGCTGAGTGATCGAATCCGTCTACCCATGCCCCTGAGCCGGCTGGCAGCGCTCCGTTTGTCTTGTAAAAGTAGTGAGATTCGCCATAATCTGGGTCAGATAATCACGCCCAGATTGTTACCATTCCATGTGAGAAGTTCCACCATAGGAGGTCCCAATTCGATGAGTTCATTCCATCGGTCTGCAAATAATGTCTCACTCTTGTAAATCCAGTTCTTGTATGAAAAGTGAGTATGGAACCAAGGAGACCAGGCTAACTTTAGAAAGAAAATCAAGGGGGTTCACCTGCCATATAAGTCTTTCCCGCTGCTTGAGCCCCATCGAGATAAACTTGATCCGTAGCCGTTGTCATACTGGAATTACCTTCGGGCCTGTAGTTAGAACCTTCGGCAAAGCACTAACCAAGCAGTCCAACAAAGCATACCGTCTATCACAGGCTGAGCGTCAAAAACTCCTGTTGGAGGAAATGCCGACCATTGTGGCACGAAGTATATGTAGATATTGTCGGCAGCGAGCACGTCCTTGACCATGACTTGCCAGCCCTCGTTCGCGGTAGGTTGTCCAAACGTCACATACTCTCCTGAGAATGTTGAGACGAAATCTTTTCCCTCATATACAAACTGAGAGATATGTCCATGATACTGCTGAATATAATTAGTGATAACGCTGGAGTCGCTGAGACAAGTCATATCAAATGACAGGAAAAGCTTGAAGGGCGCGATGGAGGAATCTTTTGCAGCGATGGCAGCGGCAGCGGCATAGGCGTCGGCAACCCGATCTGGTTGCCAGTCATCGGAACCCAAGTTCAGGGCAAACCCATCGAGTCCATATCCTTGAGCTGCCGAGATATCTGCTTCCCAGTTGGCTTGAGTATAGGGATAGGAATTTCCCACCTGCTTGTTAAATTTTGGAGTTCAACGCGCTTACCATAAAATGTGCAAACACATATCTATTGTAAGTAAAGACCTTAAAGGGATGAGCACCGTGGATCTGCCGCTACAAAGGCTGGCCCAATAAACATCCAAAAAAGTGTGAAGGAAGTAAGTAGCAACATGATAACTACTCTACGACAAGGAAAATCTACCGGTGTGAAATGTTGAAAAGTAAACGAAGGGAGGGACGAGAGTAAACCAGTACTCGTCAAGGACTAAACTATCTAATAGAGTAGAGCGTTAGTGCTACTCGAAAAGAGCGTGAAAGCAAGCCGAAAAGGCGCAGTATTATTTGGTGATGGTGGAGCATTTCAGGGGTTCAGATATATATATGCTCCCGCCACGCGGCCCGCTGTTTGCAGCCTGCCAGGTCCGGTATAGGACATCTGCCGGTAAACTTTGATAATTTAATTGTTCCTGCTGCGGCTATCTTAGATCCTCGTGCTTTTTTGCCGACAAAACCTGTTTAGCCCCTTTTCAGACAAGCTGAAGGGGGCCAGGGCCCGTACCTTTTGTTTAAACTCGGCCAATCAGAGTGACCCTTAAATTTGGGGCGCAGCGAACTCGAGCCACAATTCAACTATT
>Ga0182024_10021898_pt1 | contig 11563 bp, 13 predicted proteins | sample P32metaG_FD_120480 | JGI IMG/M metagenome (GOLD analysis project Ga0182024, IMG submission 120480) | Permafrost microbial communities from Stordalen Mire, Sweden - P3-2 metaG (Illumina Assembly) | ecosystem: Environmental > Terrestrial > Soil > Wetlands > Permafrost | place: Sweden: Stordalen... | reverse complement strand
GCCGTAAGACGACTTCCGCGCCCAAACCCGATAGGACTGAGGCCGACTCTTGCACTCGCTGCCAGGGGACGTGTGCGTCAGGATCAACTCCGCCGAAAAATGCGGGTGTGCCGCCAAGTTTGCCGGCGTAGCGAAATTTCGTACCCGGCGGTCCGATCAGCCCGCCGCTAAAGGCGATCAGGCCACCGTATCGCGTGGCGTTCCTTGCGACGAACTCGGAGGCGAGACACGCGCCTTGTGAAAATCCCGCGATCACGATCTTCTCTCGGGTGATATCCGCGTGCGAGATGCCCTCAACGATTTTTTCCAGCTTGTTGAGCGCCGAGGTCAGCCATGGCTCGTTTTGCTCGATGGGCGCCAGGAATGAATAGGGATACCAGCTCTGCCCCGCCGCCTGCGGCGCGAAATAGGCAAGCTCCGGATGGTCGAATTCCTCGGCGAGGTTGAGGATATCTTCAGCGGAAGCACCCCGTCCATGAACCAGGATGACGGCTCCAGCCGCTCCGGGCAGTTTGCGGCCGCGAGCCAATACAGCCTGATCGCGATGTGGATCCGGGATCATACTCTTGCCTCCTGCCGCGTGGGTAATCGTAACGGCGGAAGCACAGCCTCCAACTTTGTGCGCTCCGGTTCCAACCAAGGGGGAAGCACAAGCTTTGAACCCAACTCTTCCGCAGCTTCGTCCACGCTGAATCCTGGCGGGTCTGTCGCGATCTCGAAGAGGATACCGCCCGGCTCCCGGTAATAGATCGAATGGAAATATTCCCGGTCCATCACCGGAGAAACGCCGTAATTGAGGCGAGTAAGCTCCGTCAGCCACCGCAGTTGTTCTTGGTCATCCGCGGTTCTCCAGGCGATGTGGTGAACCGTCCCGACTAAGACGCGGCCCAGCCTCTCGTCCGGCGCACGAATCACGTCCACCAGCCCTGCCGGGTTACCGGAATCGACCGCGTATCGAAACCGGTCGCCATCTTGCGCAATCAGTTTGAATCCCATCGTGTCGGTCAGCATCGCGGCGGTTTGACGGTGATCCGCCTGGGTGAGGGTCGCACTATGGAACCCTCGGATCGCTGATTCCAGTGGAACGGATCCCTCCTGGTAAGCTCTGTCGTCGCGTGTCGCCTTGGCGCCGATCAGCTCAATTTCCAATCCATCGGGATCGGAAAACGAAATGACTCGTTCACCAAACCGGTCGAAGGGACCTTTGAATGCGACGCTTCGCTCGGCCAATCGCGCGGTCCAAAAGTCGACCGCATTCTCGGGGATCGCAAATGCCGTTTCGGTCACCTGTCCTGTTCCACGGCGGCCCTGCGGAGCATGCGGCCAGGGAAAGAACGTCAGAATCGTCCCCGGATGCCCAACGCCATCGCCGTAATAGAGGTGATAGGTGCCGGGGTCATCGAAATTCACCGTGAGTTTTACGAGCCGCAATCCCAGCACGCCGGCGTAAAAATCGAGATTGGTTTGAGGATCGCCAGCAATCGCCGTGATGTGGTGAATCCCCAAAATCTGTTTCCCCATATTGCTTTCTCCGTTTATTTGTCTTCTGTCTCCGAATGCGAGCGGTTGAGCGTGCCTGCCACAAAATGGCCCAGCTTCTTCAAACCCGCATGGAGACGTCTTTTTTCCTCATTGTTAAGAACGGACATTGCGCTTTCGAGGTGCCGCGCGTGTTCCGTGAAAGCTCGCCCGATCAGCCGCCGGCCTTTCGAGGTGAGTTCGAGTACCCGGGCGCGCCGGTCCTTGGCCGTAGTCTTGCGGACCACGAGACCCATCGACTCGACACGATCAACCGCAGCGGTCATCGATCCGCTGGCGAGCAGCACCTTCGCCTGGATCTCAGAGATCGTCAGCGGACCCTTGTGCAGCAGGGCTTCGAGCACCATGAAATCGCTCAGGCAAAGCCCCAGGTCCGCGATGCTGTGCTCGACCGATACAGCGAGCGCGCGTTGGCACCTCGCGAGGACGATCCAGAGTTTAGCCGAGGTTAGTTCCGTGTTTGCGCTCATCGTCAAGCAGCTCGTGGAGTCGGCGCCATTGAACTGCGTCCGGCGAGCGACAATTGCCGGTCTACGGAAACCGCGCCAGCGCCTTTGATCATTAAGAAGGCGCACATCGCGAGCGCCAGCAGGTGATATTCGTAACCTTCGCCCTTCTGCGTCCCCGACCAGTTCGCGAAGAATCCAAATTGGCTATGCACCATGATTACGGCCACCAGCATGTTCACAGCGATGCCAAAGGCCGCCACTCGAGTAAACAGGCCGAATAGAAATAGCCCATAGTCCCGCTAAACCCATATCCCCCAAACCACCCCAGCATCTTTTGCGCTCCGTGAGCGAAGAAAACAATCCCCAGAACGACGCGAAGGATCGTGGTAGCGGTCGAATCGTCCGTTGCGGTCAGCTTGCGTAACATTGCCAAAATCTTCCTTTCAGAATGTGAGCGCCTCGGGATTTCGCAAAATGGATTCGCGGGCCCCAACCGAGCCATTCTAAAACCTTAGATGCAATGTCCTATAGTAAGGATTCTTTCAATCGAGATACTTTGCCGCGGTCGCGCTCACGGACGCTCATTATCGCCGGCGGTTACGGCTTGCCTAGGAGCTTGTTTAAAAAACGCTATGAATCTGCCACGCTGGCAGGGCATGGCCCTGCCCCACGACCGGCAGCCAATGACTTGCAAGCCGAGTGGCGCGGGGCCATGCCCCGCGGAGGGCATTTTCAACAAGCTCCTAGTGTCACTCCGGGCAGATACGTTCCGGCGACTCGGAGGCCTTTCCACCAGTTTTCCGCGATGCTCGAATCCGCATACACACGGATTACATGGCGGATCGGAATCACCCGGCGGCTTCTCAGCGACCACAGCTTATCCCAACCCTCCACCTCAATCGTCAGATTCCCGTCTGACACGCTTACCGTCGTCATCGTCGCTCTCCCGTATAAGGCTGCCTGCACCGAAAACCGCGAGCGCGGCGCGCCGATTGTCGAAACGCGGCGGACTACTCGGGTCGCGAGTTGCAGCGAGTGTGGCGGGCGTTATGCATCCGGCTCGCGCTCCCAGACGAGGTCCAATGTCACGTTTCCCTCAGCTCTCAAATGCAGGAGGTTCCCCTCAAACCGGTATTTGCGCGGGAAGTCCGTCCCCACCGAAGCCGGGTTGGCGATCGCCTTCACGTGATGCGTAACGGTATTCGTTTTTTCATCGACGTCGAAAGTTCCCATGTAGGCCGTGAATCCGTTGAGCGTGCGGATCACTTCGCGAAGCTGCTCGGGAGTCGCGTTGGCCATCTCGGCGGTGGATAGCAAACGCGCACGCTCCGGACGCATTAAAAAGGCCGACATGCGTCCCGCCCGGTCATAGGTAATCCGGCCGATCGGCTCGGGCCCCAGAACGTCAGCTTCGGTCCCATCCTGCGACCTACGCTTGTAGCTCCGAAGTTTGTACGCGCCGATGAGTTTATCGCGATCCGAGGGCGCCGCTTGCGCGCCGGCCGCGGCCGCCACCCCCAACAACTGAAGCGCCTGTCGTCTATGCATGAGTGTCTCCCCAAATTCAGAGATAGGAATGCTACCACAAATGGTCAATCACCAGAATTCGGTGTATGCTTTTGAAGTCCGGGGAAGCGATAAGCGAAATGCCGATCTCCTACTTCTCGCGATCGATCCATGCGCTTCTCGTCGCGCTCGCACCCGGATCGCGCCCCTGCTTCTTAAGCGCGCTGGCCGTGACTCTCCTCGCCAGTGCGGTTCTCCGCGCCGACGACTGGCCTGAGATTCGCGGCAAGGGCCGCCTCGGAATCTGGAACGAGACGGGCATTGTCGACAAGTTTCCCGAGTCCGGCCTGAAGGTCCTGTGGCGTACGCCCGTCAAAGGCGGGTATTCCGGTCCCGCCGTCGCCGACGGCCGCGTGTTCCTGATGGATCTTTTCGAATCCAAAGGCACTCGTGGAACGGAGCGAGCAATGGCGCTCGACGAAAAGACCGGGAGAGTTCTGTGGACCCAAACCTGGCCCGTGAACTATGCCGGAATCTCGTGGGCGGTTGGTCCGCGCGCCACACCGACCGTGGATGGCGATCGCGTGTACTTCGCCGGCGCTGACGGCAAGCTCGTCTGCGCCAAGGTCGACACCGGCGAAATCCTGTGGAAGAAGGACTACGTCACCGATTTCGGCGCGGATCCCAAATCCTGGGCGTTCGATTGGGGATTCGCCAGTTCGCCGCTGGTTGACGGGAATCGCCTGATCTGTCTCGTCGGGGGCAAGCCCGGCGCGAAGGTCGTGGCGTTCGACAAGCTCACTGGTACGGAATTGTGGCGCGCATTGTCTTCAGATACCGAGCTCGGCGTCGCCCAGCCCATTATCATTTCCGCCGGCGGCGTCCGCCAGCTTATCATCTGGCACCCGGCCGCGGTTGCGTCGCTTGACCCGGCGACCGGCAAGCTCTACTGGGAACAACCCTACAAGGTCGGCGCGAATATGACCGTCGCGACGCCAGTCCAAAGCGGTTCGACCCTCTTTTTCACGACCTTCTATGACGGTTCGATGATGCTCAACCTGGATGATCGAAAACCTGGCGCGTCGATTTCCTGGAAGGGCCACAGCAGCAGCGAAATTCAGACCGAAGGCCTGCATTCAGTGATCGCGACGCCTGTCATCATCGGCGATTACATCTACGGCCTGTGCAGCTACGGCCAGTTTCGCTGCCTGCGCGCAAAGACCGGCGAGCGAGTCTGGGAAACCCAAGCCGTGACCAAAGAAAAAGCCCGCTGGGCTTCCGGCTTGATCGTCCGTCACGGCGACCGCCTGTTCATCAACAACGACCGGGGCGAACTGCTCATCGTCAACCCCAGCCCCGATGGCTATAAGGAGATCAGCCGAACGGAGCTGATCAAGCCAACTACGGCGCCGGAGAACCGCCGGGCGCTGGTCAACGTCAATTGGTCGCATCCGGCCTACGCGAATAAACACATCTACGCGCGCAACGATGAAGAAATCATCTGCGCGTCGCTCGCGGTGGACGGTAAATGAGATTGCTTGCGCTATTCCTCGCAGCGGTCTGCTTACAAGCGCAGGATCAGAAGACCGTCACGATCCAAACTTTGAACGTGAAGGACATTCTGTACGTCCTATCCGGCGGCGGCGGTAATTCTCTGGCGCTGATGCGCGACGATGGCGTAGTTCTCATCGACACGAAGCAATTTGGCTGGGGACGTCCTCTGCTCGAGGCGATCGGCGCCGTGTCCGATCAGCCAGTGAAAATCATCGTCAACACGAACGCAGATCCCGATCACAGCGGAGGTAACGCCGAAATTCCCGGCTCGCCCCGGATTATCGCTCACCAGAAGACCAAGGCGTATCTCGAGGCGCGCGGCGTCAATCCAAAATTTCTTCCGACCGAGACGGTCACTGACAAGCTGTCGCTGCTCGATGGTCCGGATCGCATGGAAATTTACTATTTCGGTCGCGCCCATACCGATGGTGACCTGGTGGTCGTGTTCCCGGAGAAACACGTTGCCTATCTCGGCGACCTGTTCCCATCGAAAGCCGCGCCGGTGATCGATGTCGACCATGGAGGCAGCGCCGTCGAATTCCCCAGAACGCTCGCTCGCGTGATCGCCGAAATCAAAGGAGTCGCGCGAGTCATTACCGGACACGACCAAGGCACGGTTAATCCGCTCGACCGCGGCTACTACAACAACCCCAAGACGTCGCGCTGGAGCGATGTGCAGGAGTACGCCGATTTCAATCGGGACTTCCTCGCGGCCATTCAGGAAGCCATGCAGTCGGGCAAAACGGCCGAACAAGCCGCCGCCACCCTTAGGCTTCCGGAAAAGTATAAGGGCTACGATATGAGCCAGGCCAAATCGAACGTCGAGTCTATCTACGCGGAATCAAAATTCCGCGCGCGTTAAGGCTCGCGTCACTCGGTTTCGAGATCAGCAACAGTTCTACAGTGGAGCGCATATCATCGACGCCACGGTGATCGCGCGTAATGTTGACACGGGCGTGCGCGACTACGGAAGGTTCAATTTTCATCACCTCATCTTCAGGTCGATCAGTGTCCAGGTGTCGCTTGGAGATGATCCCTGCGCCGTACAGACGTAATAATTTCGAAGCATCGCGCCGAATGAGTTTTGCGCGTCGACATAGCCGCTGACCTGATACGGTCCGTCCCCGCTCCCGGTCGTCGTGGTGTCCCAGACGTGGCCGAATTTCGCGGTGCTCGGGGCCTTCAGGCGGCCCTTGACGAACAACTCGCACATGCTTAGTGCTTCGATTTTACGATCGCGCGGCGGCGAATCCGGCGCGGCGTCCCAGTCCATCCCGGCTTTTCGCGGTTGATGCGCTGATCGTGCGGCGGTGACTAATGCCACGATCCACACGATTGCCACGAGTCCGATAAACGCGAGTGCGTTCCTTCCCGAGCGCACGGCCTGGCGCGACGCTGGCGGACGTGCGGCGCGTCCGCACCGCGAGCAGAATCGGACGCCTTGCGATAATTGCGTTCCACACGATGAGCAATACATAAAAAATCATTCGACCTTCGCGCTCGCCTTCGCGATCCCGAAGGGTGCGTCCGCGGTCGCTTCGCTCACGAGTCTCCAATTGATGTGAATCGTCACGTGAACCGTTCCGTGAACCCCGTCCGAGAGGATTTCGATGCCGCCTTTTTGGAGGGGATCTGGCCTCGTGACATTCACCTTTTGCGCGGAGAGGTAAGCCAGCTCGCCGGTCGCGATCCTGAACGATTCATGGACCGGCAATTTGAACTGTTTCTGTTCGGTCGCGCCGGCCGCGGCGTTCCAGGTCACGCCCGCATAGGTCGCGGTTCCGTCGATGTCGTACTCGACGATGCGAACCTCTCCGGGTTGGACACGTGCGAGCGTGCCAAGAAAGGCGACGAGCGCGAGAATCGTTACGATGCGCATGACTCTCATCACGCCTGAGATTTTCCGAGGATCGCTGTGACGGCGCGCGCGAAGCAGTATGGCAGCACCGTCCACGCGATTACGAAACCAGCGAATGCAGCCTGTTGTGGGGCGCTTTTTTGAGCGTCCCAACTCACAGCCAAATCCACGATCGAAAAGCCAGCGCCTAGCAGCGGAAAGATCCAGACGACGCGAATCAGGCCCGAAATGAGCCGCGACATCCCCGCCGGTCCGCCCGAGCCATCGACGAATGAGTAACCGCACTCGCACGCTTTCGCGGAAGGAACGTTCACGATACCGCATCGTGGGCATTTCATGCCGTAATAATCGGCAATTCCGCCGAATTTCTGTACGTGAAAGGCGAGCGCTGCGAAGGCTGGAAGCCGAGGCCCGCCGGTAAATCCTTCATCGTGCCGCCAGTCGCGCACTACGGGAGCAAACTCGGCCGCTTCTGAATGCCCTGCGCCTCGCCGTGCGCATGTCGTTTGAAGATCATTTCGTAGCTCATCGTGGGATGAGGTGCGTTTCCATCCGAGGCGCGCCTGGCGAACACCATTTCCCAGCCGCTGGCCCCTAACTTGTTCAACTGCTCGTTGAACATAGAATCGGGAACCGACACAATCATGTATTCCCACCTGGGTTCAGAAACCGCTTCACTGGTTTTGAAAGCGAAGATGCCGGCGATTCCCGTTGTAAGCAGGAGCGCGATTCCGAGGACGATATTCATCTTCGACATACGAAATGATCGACTTGTTTGGAATTCGGCTTTAGCTGTGGCATTTTCCGCCTGATAAAGAACCGGCTCGAACCTACCGATATTTTGCTCATGCCCTGTTCTTCCTATCCTTTTCGGCGCGGCGATCGGACGCGCTTCGAAGAAAACCCCAAAGAAACAGCTGTCTCGAAGTACACCACCAGGACCGGCAAGCGGGTCAGGGCCCACACGCGGAAAGCGAAATGAACGACGGCCGATCGATGATCGCTCGGACGCTGCGGCCGTCCTGAAGTTTCCGGCCCGGGGAGTGAGTGGGCAACCCAAACGGGAAGACGCATAGGTCTTTGAAAGCATGATGGGCGGTGAGAGCCTCGAACTCCCGACCTTCTGGGTGCTTCTCGTACGACGCACAAAGTGCCGGGCAGATAATGTTCCATTCGGGATCATCATCGAATCGGGCGAGGGAAGTTTGGTATAAAATAATCGGTCAGATCCATGGGACGGTTTTTATGAAGCAACGGTTTGAGCTTCCTAACCAGAGGTGATCATGTTGAAATCACTTAACGTCGAAAAGGATCGCTTTGAGATTGCTTCTCCCTCATCCATCCAGTGCGCTGCCTTTAACGTGCGTACCCTCCGAATGCCGCGCCTGGCCTTGGTTTCATTGCTTGCCATTCTGTTCGGAGGGACTCCAGAAACTGTGTGGGCACAAGTCTGCGGCATTGACTGGTGCCAGAGTTCCTGCTCGGGATACGCGCTGGGAAGCTTCTCAAAAAGCGCATGTGTGGACAGATGCATGCAGAGTTGCCAGAAAAAGGCCAGCAGCACCTGGGGAGCCATCGCGTATAGCAAGAAGGACAAGGCTGCTGGATGGTCGTTTGAGAAGAGTGATAAGGTTACAGCCGAACGGATCGCGATGCAGGAGTGCAACAAACAGGGTGGCGTCAAATGTGCGATCGAGGCCAGCTTCAGCGGCTCATGCGGCGCCGTCGCGGCAGACGGCGAACTGGTCGGCTGGGGAACTGACGCTGCCAAGTCAGGCGCCGAGCGGCGCGCTATGGCGGAATGTAGTAAGCAGGGCGCAAAGAAGTGCGCCATCGAAGCGTCGATTTGCTCGGTGCCAGGCGCAAGTTCGGCGCCTCGGAGCATGCCTGCGCCGCCCAAGGCCGTAGCGTGGGGGGCTATCGCCTATAGTGCTAAGGATATGGGCGCGGGATGGTCGCAGGGCAAAGCCGATCGGGCCAGCGCGGAACGCGAAGCCATGGCCGCTTGTTCGCAACGCGGCAAAGCGTGCGTTCTGCAGACCGCCTTCAACAAAACGTGCGGCGCGCTGGCGGCAGACCGGAATTTCACGGGATCCGCAACGTCCACAGACCAGAGAGAGGCGCTGCAAAAAGCAGTCGACGAATGCAAGAAGGCAGGTGGCACGAACTGTGTGCCTCACATCGCCTTTTGCTCAAATTGACGCTTGAAGTCGAAGAAAGTCAAACGACTCCTCGAAATTGGTTGTATCTGGCGGGTCAAGCGACTCTTCTCGCTCAAAATCGTCCGGCGTGCGCCGACTCAGAGGGACGTGGTGGGCGGTGAGAGCCTCGAACTCCCGACCTTCTGGGTGTAAACCAGACGCTCTAACCAACTGAGCTAACCGCCCGATTCGTGCGGCTAACTAGTTCTTGGCCCGCGGCGGAACATATCCTGGCGGAAATGACGAGCCTTCGCCGAAGAAGTAGTCTTCCATCTGCTTGAGCAGAAACTCCTGCGCCTCCGGTGTCCCCAGGTTCAGCCGGTACTCGTTCATGATCATCTTCATGTGCTCGAGCCACAGCTTCCACGCCTCTTTCGATACGTTTTCGTAGATGCGCTGTCCCAGCGGATGCGTGTCGAACGGAACCTCATCGAGGCCCGGCATTTCGCGCTGGAATTTTACGCAGAAAACTCTCCGGCCGGTCTTGTTGGGTTCTTCGATCCCCGCCCCTGCCATTCCTCCGCCGCCGCAGCCCATAGAAACCTTGCTCCTTCGCTCTTCAGGATAGCAGCGAAACGGCCGCCTTCAGCTCGCGATCGGCGCGATCTGCGTCCCGCGCTTGGTCTTTACCGCGTCCAGATACTCGGACAGCTTCAGCGGCAGGCGCGCCCCTTTTTCCATGTGGCGTTGCACCGCCTTTTGGTACCGGCGCAATGTCTCGCGTTTGGACGACTCGCGCAGGTTGCAGCTTTCAATATCCAGGAGCAACTCCACTTCCCACGGCCGGAAGGTGTTGCGTTGCATGTTCCCGCGAAGCAGTTCCTGGATCAGGCGGTTGAACTGCGCCAAAACTGCGTCGCTGTCGGGAAGCTGATCGTACATAGGCCTACTTCGTTATATCGTCCGAAGTTAAGGAAATATTAACATACCGGCGCGACCGTCAATTCAACCGCGCCAGCCGCCGGTGAATCGCCTCAACCTGCTTCACGATTTCCTCCCGGTCCGCCGCCTGCGGAGACATCTTCAGATACGTCTCCAGATCCGTCCGCGCCCCGCCGTAGCGATGGAGCTCCATCCGCAGCAATCCGCGCAGCTTGTGCGCCGCCGGCAGTTCCGGATCGCTCGTGCCCGTGCCCAGGATCAGGAAGTCCAGCGTCTCCACTGCTCGCGGCCAGTCCTTGCGCGCCAGATAGTCGCGCTGGAGGTTGCGCAGCATGCGCATGACGATCTCTTTCTTCGATACGCGCCTCAGCATTGTCGGGAGCATTGTCGGGAGCATGGCCGGGAGCATGGCCGGCAGCATAGTCGGGAGCATCGACGGGTGCATCGACGGCAGCATGGTCGGGATCACGCGGGAATCCGGCTCGCCCCCGCCCGCCAGCATCAGGCACTCGCGCGGCGTCACCACGCGGCCGCCGTGAAATGGATCGATGTAGGCCGCAAAATTGTCGTCGTCGAATTGAACGATAAAATGCCGCGGCAGCCCGATTCCATATACCGGCATCGCCAGCCGCCGCGCCACTTCCATGTACAGCACCGAAAGCGACACCGGAATCCCCGTGCGCCGCTCCAGCACCTGGTTCAGACAACTGTTCAACGGATCGAAATAATCCGCCTCGTTGCCGTGAAAGCCCAGATCCTCGAACAGATACTTCTGCGCCTTCTCGATGAAATCGCGGCCGTCGTTGAAATTCCTGAGCCGGTCGCCCAAGCGCGAAGCCAGCTCGTTCAAACGATCCAGGAACGGCTCGGCTTCAAGTTCGGGGAATTGAATCGTGGCGAGATCGAGCGCCGCCCGGTCCAGCCGCATACGCGGTCCATCGTCTTCCTGCAAAAGCTGCTGCAAATACTTCAAGACCGGCTACCTGTTTCCCTGCCTGTTCCTACGAAAACCCGACATAGCGAAATCCCGCGCGCGTGATCCTGGCGCGATCGAGCGCCAGCCGGCCGTCGAGAATGATCGCGGTCCGCATGCTGCGCGCCAGCGGCTCCCAATCGAGCTCGCGATATTGCGGCCATTCCGTCACCAGCACCACCGCGTCGGCGTCCCGCAGAACGCTTTCCGGGTCTTCGCAGCAAACCACCTCCAAATCCGGGTAATCGCGCTTGAAGCGCTCCATCGCCACCGGATCGTGCGCCTTCACGCGCGCCCCGCGCTCGATCAGCTTGCGCGCGATGTCGATCGCCGGCGCTTCGCGCAGATCGTCGGTGTGCGGCTTGAATGCGAGGCCCAGCAACCCGATCGTACGCCCCTTCAGAATGCGCAGTTCGCCCAAAAGCTTTTCGATCACGCGCTCCCGCTGGCGCCGGTTCATCTCGCGCGCGGCGTGCACAATCGGCATCTCGAGACCGTACTCCGATGCGGTCGAAATCAGCGCCGCCGTGTCCTTGCCGAAGCACGAGCCGCCCCATCCGATGCCCGCCTGCAAAAACCGCGTCCCGATCCGCGCGTCGAG
>Ga0182024_10021897_pt1 | contig 11564 bp, 13 predicted proteins | sample P32metaG_FD_120480 | JGI IMG/M metagenome (GOLD analysis project Ga0182024, IMG submission 120480) | Permafrost microbial communities from Stordalen Mire, Sweden - P3-2 metaG (Illumina Assembly) | ecosystem: Environmental > Terrestrial > Soil > Wetlands > Permafrost | place: Sweden: Stordalen... | reverse complement strand
TTGGGAAGCCGACGCTCTACCAACTGAGCTACCACCGCGCGCTGGCCAGATATTACGCGGCTTAGGTCAGCTCGTATGAGTGGCGTGGCTCTACCCTTGAAGGCCGTGAGCCGCCGCCTGCTGCCAATCTTCGTCTCGCTGCTCGGCGCCTGCCTGATCGGGCTGCTGATCTACGGCATATCTCATCAGTCGGCGAGCCGCACGCTCGACGAAGCGCTTCACCACGGCCAGCATCCCCTCGCGCCCGACGCCACCCGTACGCTTCTCGGGCTCTCCGGTAACCCCACCGCGTCGCTCGCGTCGTTCGACGGGAAGGTGGTCGTGCTGAACTTCTGGGCCTCCTGGTGCGAACCCTGCCAGGAAGAGGCGCCGCTACTCGAGCGCGCCCAAACTCAGCTTCAACGCCACAACGCAACCGTGCTCGGCGTGACCTATCTCGATGCCTCCCCCGACTCCGAACGCTTCGTGCGCAAGTACCACCTCACCTACCCCAACCTCCGCGACACGACCGGCGACTTCGCCCACTCCTACGGCACCGACCAGCTCCCGGAGAGCTTCGTGATCGACCGCCAAGGCCACATCGTCGCGATCTCTCGTGGCGAGATCGACCAGGCCTTCCTCAACCGCGCGATCGCGCTCGCGGAGCGTTCGTGAAACGCCCCCCGGCAGGTCGTCGAGCGGCCTTGCTCGCTCCCGTCGTCGCGCTGCTACTCGGCCTCTGCCTGCTCCCGTCCGTAGCGCTCGGCATGGACGCCGCGGACGCCGGGAGGGCGGGCACCCATACATCGCTGCCGGTGATCGAGCGCCAGGTGATGTGTGTCACCTGCAAAATCCCGCTCGAGGTCGCCGAGTCGCCGCAGGCCAACCGCGAGCGGGAATTCATCCAGAGCCTGATCGACGAAGGCCAGGACGAAGCGCAGATCAAGCGCTCGCTTGTCGCCCAATACGGCCCGACGGTGCTCGCGCTGCCGAGCGCGCAAGGCTTCAATCTGACTGTCTATCTCGTTCCGCTCGCGGTGTTCCTCGCGCTGCTCGCCACGCTTGCGGTGCTGCTGCCCCGCTGGCGCCGCCACGCCCGTGCCCAGGCCGGCAGCGTGCTCGAGGCGCCGCTGCTCGACCCCGCCGCCACCGCCCGCCTAGACGCCGACCTGGCGCGGTTCGACTGAGTATCCGCGCCTACATCTCCGCCGGCGCGCTCACCCCGAGTAGGTCCAAGCAGCGCGCTATCGTCCGCTGTGTCGCCACGGATAGCGCAATCCGCAGCGACTCGACCGCCTCGGGCTCGGCGCCGACGACACGACAGTCGCGGTAGAAGGCCGTGAAGTCCTGAGCCAACTGCAGCGCGTAAGCCGTGATCCGATGCGGAGCGCGCCGCTCGACGGCCTCCTGCACCTCCTCCGGAAAGGCGAGCAGCTGCTTGATCAGTGCGCGCTCGGCCGCGTGCAGCGGTACTCGGCTCCCACCCAGCGCTGGGTCCCCGCCCGTTGCTTGGCTCTCATCCGCAACGCCCGCCAGCGCAGCCTGCACGCGCTGCGACCCCGTCTTCGCGAGCACCGCGGCGATCCGCGCGTGCGCGTATTGGACGTAGTAGACGGGGTTCTCACTCGACTGCTCTCGGGCCAAGTCGAGATCGAGATCGACCGTCGTATCATGTGAGCGAGCCAGCAAATACCAACGCGCCGCGTCCACGCCGATCTCGGTGAGCAGATCATCGAGCGTGACGAACTCACCGGAGCGCTTGGCCATCTGCGCGCGCTTACCGCCGCGCATCAGATGGACGAGCTGCATGATCAACAGCTCCAGATGCTCTGGATCGCCGCCGAGCGCCTCGTAGGCTGCCTTCATCCGCGCCACGTAGCCATGGTGATCGGCGCCCCATACGTCGATCTGGCGGTCGAAGCCGCGCTCGCGCTTGTCCTGGTGGTAGGCGATGTCCGAAGCGAAGTAGGTGTGCTCGCCGTTTGAGCGAACCAGCACACGGTCCTTGTCGTCGCCGTAGTCGGTGCTGCGTAGCCACAGCGCCCCCTCGCTGCGATAGGTGTGCCCCTGCTGCTCGAGGATCTCGAGCGTGTGCGCAACCGGGCTTGGATCACCCTCGTGCAGCGCGCTCTCGTAGGCCCAGCGATCGAAGCCCCTCACCGCGAAGGCGGCGAGCGACGCCTGCATCTCCCCCACCATCGCCGTCACCGCGGCGCGACCCAGCTCGGCCGGGTTCATCGAGTCCGTCTTGACCAGATGGACGAGCTGCTCCACGTACGCGCCGCGATAGCCGTCCTCGGGAACCTGCTCGCCCCGCGCCAGCGCCAGTATCGACTCGCCGAGCTTGCCCACCTGCGAGCCTGCGTCGTTGACGTAAAACTCACGCTCCACCTCGTGGCCATGGAAAGCCAGCAGGCGGCCCAGCGCGTCACCGTAGGCGGCATTGCGCGCATGGCCAACGTGCATCGGCCCAGTTGGGTTGGCCGAGACGAACTCGACGAGGATGCGCTCGGAAGCCTCTGCCCCCCCGGCCCCAAACGTCGCTCCGGCGGCGAGCACCTCCGCAAGCGAGCAAACAAGCCACCAATCGGCAAGGAACAGGTTCAGGAAACCAGGTCCCGCCACCTCGAAGCGCTCGAGGCTCGCTCCGAGCCGCCGCTGAAGCTCCGTCCCCAGACGCTCCGCGAGCTCACGCGGCGGAGCGTCTACGACCGGCGCCAGCAGCAGCGCGGCATTCGTCGAGTAGTCCCCGAACTCCGCGCGTGGTGGACGCTCCAGCACGATTCCCCCACGCGCGCTACTTGCGGTGACGGTGCCCCCGGCACCGGCGTGGCGGGCCTCGCCAGAGGCACTGCGCTCACCGGCCGCGCCGGGCGGCCCTACCGTCAACTCTCCGGCAATCGCCAGCATGGCCTCGCGCAAGCCGTCCAGCGACGTCGAGACGCTCCTCATGAGGCGTTGCAAAGAGACTCGGTCATCGATTCGTGCTCACCGATTGCGATACTAGCTACGTGAACGATCAAGACTCAGGCGCCGAGCGCCACATAAACATCCATCTCTCCCCCGAGATCATGGGGGGTGTATACGCGAATTTCGCCAACGTCAGCCACTCCGACTACGAGTTCACCGTCACCTTCGCGCGTGTTGACCACGAGGTCGAGTCCGAAGAGGTTCCGGGCGTGGTCGTCTCCCGTGTCAACCTCTCCCCGCGCTTCATGCGCGAGCTGATCGACGCGATGGAGGACAACTACTCCAAGTGGCGCACCCGCGAGGGCATCAAGAACCTGCCCGAGTACGGTGGCGCGGAGGCCGGATCAGAGGAGGAGTAGGGCCGCGCGGGCGCGAACAGCGGCAGCTATGAAGGTCGCGGCCATCTCCGATATCCATGGCAACCGTCAGGCCTTCGAGGCAGTGCTCGACGCGATCGCCGCCAGCGATGCGTCCGAGCTGTGGTGCCTCGGCGACCTTGTCGGCTACGGCGCCGACCCCGACATCTGCGTGGAGCTCGCCCGCGAGCACGCTGCGGTGTGCCTGGCGGGCAACCACGATCTCGCCGTCGCCGGCGAGATCCCGTTCGATGAGTTCTCTCGTGGAGCGAGTCTCGCGGCGCAGTGGACCCAGGAGGTGATCGCACCAGAGAACCTCGCCTTCCTCGCCGCACTACGTCCACAGGGACAGGAGGGACCGATCGGCCTCTACCACGCCAGCCCGCGCGATCCCGTGTGGGAGTATGTGCTTTCGGCGCTGCTCGCCGAGCTTTGCTTGGATCGCCAGCCCAACCGCATCTGCCTGATCGGTCATTCCCATGTGGCGCTCTCGTTCGTGCGCCACGAGGGTGAGCTCGCCACCGGCGAACCCCGGCGCGAGGGCGCGCAGCTCGATCTCTCCGCCGGCGAATGGCTGCTGAACCCCGGCAGCGTCGGGCAGCCGCGCGACGGTGACCCACGTGCATCCTGGCTGCTGCTCGACCTCGACGGCCTGACCGCCTCCTTCCGGCGTACCGGCTACGACATCGCCGGCGCCGCTGGCGCAATCCGTGCGGCCCGCCTGCCGGACTCGCTCGCCGAGCGCCTGGAGTACGGTCAATGACCGTGAGCCGCCTGATCCGTCTTCTCTGCACTGGCCTACTGGGCGTTCTCGCCGCCCTGCTCGTTGCCTGCGGAAGCTCCGGCAAGGGCCTGATCCCAGCCGCCAACGCCGGGCCGCTGCAGAGCGATTTCGAAGCCGTTGCAAAGGCAGCACAGAGTAGTGAAGGGAGCTGTACGGACACCGAAGCGGCGATCGCCAAGACCGAACAGGACTTCGCGGCGCTGCCGGCAACAGTCGACCCGGGCCTGCGCAAAACGCTCAGCCAGGGCATCGCGAACCTGCGCCGCCGCGCGCTGAAGCTGTGCGAACAGCCACTCCCGCAGGCGACCTCCTCGACGAGCACCCCCACGACGACCACGAGTACCCGTACGACGCCAACAGCGACGACGACCACCGAAACGAGCACCACCCAGACGACCCCGGCGACAACGACCCCCACAGCCACTACCCCGGGCGGTGGCACACCAGCCCCCGGGAGCGAAAGTTCACCCGGGGCGGCCAACGGGCCGGGAGGCGGCACGGGCATCGGCGGCGAAGGCGGCTCGGGTGTGCCAGGCGCCGGCGGACCAGGCGCGGGTGGGTCGGACACTCCAGGGGCAAGCGGTACACATCAGGAAAACAACCAATGAGCAACGTTTCCGAAGCACACGACAGGGGCGCCCGTTCGGGACTGGCAGGCGGCCGATGAGCGAGGTGAAGATCGCCGGGCGCTACCGACTGGAGGGCCGGCTCGGCTTCGGCGGGATGTCAACCGTGCACCTCGCCCTCGACCTGCGCTTGGAGCGTGAGGTGGCGGTCAAGCTGCTCGCCGAGCACCTCGCGGACGACCCCACATTCGTGTCGCGCTTCCAGCGCGAGGCACAGGCCGCCGCGCGGCTTGTCCACCCCAATATCGTGCAGATCTTCGACTCCGGTCTGGACGAGCCCTCGGGTCGGCATTTCATCGTGATGGAGTACATCCAAGGCTCCTCCTGCGCGGAGATCCTGCGCGACGACGGCTGGGTCGAGGTGGACGAGGCTGTCTCGATCGTTGGACAGGCGTGCGAGGGCTTGGACTATGCCCACCGCCACGGCGTGGTCCATCGTGACGTCAAGCCCGGCAACCTGCTGCGCGCGCGCGAAGGCGAGGTCAAGCTGGCCGACTTCGGCATCGCCAAGGCGACCGAGCAGTCGAGCATCACCCAGGTCGGCTCCGTGCTCGGCACCGCCGCCTATCTGGCTCCCGAGCAAGCGCGCGGCGAGGAGGCCGGCCCTCGCGCTGACCTGTACGCGCTCGGTGTCGTCGCCTATCAGCTGATCTCTGGGCGGCTGCCCTACGAGGCCACCTCGCTGACGGAGCTCGCGCTCAAGCAGCAGCGTGAGGAGCCCGCGATGCTCGACACGCTCGTCGCCGCAGTCGGCCCCGAGCTCGCCGATGCCGTCGCGCTCGCACTCGCGCTCGACCCGCATGATCGATACCAGACCGCACGCGAGATGGGGCGCGCGATCGATGACGGCTCACGCGGCATCCCACCCGGCGAGCCCCTCACCGGCGCGCGTGGCGGGGGGGCGGGGACTGAGACCGCTGCGACGAGCGTGCTGGCGATGGGGCCACGCAGCTCCGAGCCGGGTGCGGGGGGCCCTTCCGCCGGCGCCGTCACCCCTCGGCGGCCTCGCTCCGGACCTCCGCGACATCAAGCACCGATCGTGGCGCCCACCTCCGCCTCGCCGGGCCGGCGAGCCGGCCGCCGGCGTGGTCGGGTGCTGCTTGCGGCCGTCATGCTGCTGACTCTCGCTGTCGTGATCGTCGCCACCGTCATCGCCACCACCCCGACCCCGACCAAGATCGTGCTGCGGAACGTCGTCTACTCCGACGTCCATGAAGCCTCCTCCGCGCTAAAACAGCTGGTTGCGGAAAACACCAAATAAGAACAGCCAAGCGACCAATCAGCGGTTGGGTACAAAGTCTCCGGCGCGCCACGCGCCTGCCACACTTGCCAGCTCCCCATTGAGGATTCCCTGACGTAAATCGCTCATCAGGCGCGCGAGAAAAGCGAGGTTGTGCATCGTCAGCAGCCGTGCTCCTGTCAGCTCGCCGGCGCGTGCCAGATAGCTCAGATAGGCGCGCGAAAAACCCCCCGCGCAGGCTGGGCACTCGCAGCCCTGAAGCAGCGGCTCCTCGGACTCGTGCCACTGAGCCTTCTTCAGATCGATGCGCCAGCGGTTCTCCGGATCGGGGACCAGCGCCGTGCCGTGCCTGCCCAACCTGGTCGGCATCGCGCAGTCGAACGTGTCGATCCCCAGCTCCACCCCCCTGATCATGTCGTCCACCTCGCCGATCCCCAGCAGGTGCCTCGGTTTACTCTCGTGCTCGCCTCGCAGCTCGCGTGTGGCGTAGCCCACCACCTCGTACATCTGCGCCTTCTCGGCACCGAGCGACCCGCCGATCGCCACTCCGTCACAGGCGCTCTCGGCAACCATCCGCGCGGACTCGCGCCGCAGATCCTCGTAAACGCCACCCTGCACGATCCCATATACCAACTGACCCACCGAGCCGTGCTCGGCGTGCCAGCGCAGGCAGCGCTCAAGCCAGCGGTGCGTGCGGTCGGTGGAGCGCGCCGTGTACTCGCGGTCGACGTGGAATGGCGTGCACTCGTCGAACACAAGCGCCAGATCGGAGCCCAGCGCCTTCTGTATCGCCATCGAGCCCTCGGGCGAGAGAAAGTGCTCGCGCCCATCCACATAGGAGCGAAAGCGCACCCCCTCCTCCTCGATCGCCAAGATCGCCCCCTCACGATCGCCTGGAACGGCGCGCTCACCCACCACTCCCTGCCCGCCGATCCCGTCGCGGCCGCCCACGCCGCGGGCACGGGATGGGCGGGCCTTGATCTCCTCCGCCACCGTCCCATGTCCCATCGAGAACACCTGAAACCCACCTGAGTCCGTCACGATCGGCCCATCCCAGCCCATGAAGCGGCCCATCCCACCGAACCGCTCGATCAGCTCGGGGCCGGGATTGAGCAACAGATGGAAGGTGTTGCCGAGCACCATCTCGTACCCCAGTGCCGCCACCTCCGCCGGCAACAGCCCCTTCACCGTGGCCTTCGTCGCGAGCGGCACGAAGGCCGGTGTGCGAACATCGCCGTGCGCGGTCCTCAGCACTCCCGCGCGGGCATCACAGGGGCCGTCACGGGCCTGGATCGTAAACGTCGGCATCGCTACGGCATCCTAAGAGGGCCTCCCCATGCTCGCCTCCCTCGTCAACGTCAAACACCTCGTCGAAGTCTCCGGCTACCCGCTGCTGTTCGTAATCGTGATGGCCGAGTCCGGCGGGGTTCCCATTCCGGGCGAGACCGCACTGATCGCCGCCGCCGTGCTCGCCTCGCAGGGCAAGCTCCAGATCGAGCTCGTCATCCCCCTCGCCGCCGCCGCCGCAATCGTGGGCGACAACATCGGCTACCAGATCGGTCGCCGCGGCGGACGCTGGCTGCTCGAACGCCCCGGCCGCTTTCACCGCCAGCGCCTAGAGGTCTTGGCGACCGGCGAGCCTTTCTTCGAGCGCCAGGGTCCCAAGGCGGTGTTCTTCGGTCGTTTCATCCTCGGCCTGCGCATTTGGGCCTCGTGGCTGGCCGGTACGACCCGCATGCGCTGGCGCTCGTTCTTCCTCTGGAACGCGCTCGGCGGGATCTCGTGGGCGAGCACTATTGGCCTTCTCGCCTACTTCCTCGGCCACTCCGCGAGCAACGCGATCGAGGGGTTCGGTATCTACGGGCTCGTCGCGGTTCTGCTCGCCATTGCCGGCGCTCTGTTCATGCATCACCGCCGCCGCCGCCACGCAGGGCCGCGTGATCCTGAAGCACCCTGAGATCTCAGACCGGCCGGCTCAGCAGCCGTTGCCGCAAGGCGCGATGCGGTCCCACAAATCCGCGAGCGCGCTCAGCTCGCCCTCGGAGAAGCGCGAAAAGAAGTGCTCCCTTACCACCGTCAGGTGCGTGCCGCGCGCTTGCGTCAACCGCTCTCGCCCCAACTCCGTCAGACAGGCATAAGACCCGCGTGCGTCGTGTTCGCACGAGCAGCGCTCCAGCAGTTCGTCCCGCTCCAAGCGATCGACAAGTCGTGTCAGCCCGCTGCGCGAGAGCTGCGCCTGCTCAGCCAGATCGCACATCCGCATCCGTCCCCCGCTCGCGTCCTCCAGGTGATGCAGCACCTCATACGAGGTCATCGGCAGCCCGTGTGCCTGCTCCAGCTCGGCATCCAAGCGCTTGGCCAGACATGCGTGCGCTCTCAAGAGGCCGCGCCAAGCGCGCACCTCCCCCTCACTGAGAGACTCCTCCCCGGAAGGGATCTTGACGGCTGTCGCGGTCGACATAATGGCAATCGATACGTAGGACCTACTCCTCCGAACATAGCAGCGTCGGCACGCTCCGTCCGGCCTCTGGAACCCCGCACGGGCTCATCCGACTCGACTCACGAGGGCTTCGTCGCCCGCCAAGCCCACCACATCATCAGTGGCTGCAGCGGCAGCCGCGCATACAGCGCCCAGGCCGGGATCTTCTTGAACTTCGCCGGGTTCCGGGCCATGTAAGCGTTCGCGGGAAACACCGCCGCCAGCAGCGCGATCAGACCCAAGCCCGCTAGCCGGCGCGTGCGCGGCACCAACACTCCGATGCCGCCCACGATCTCGGCCATCCCACTGACCTGCACTAGCATCGCGGGGTCGCCCAGGCCCGGGGGCACGATCTGCTTGTACGTGCTCGGAATCACGAAGTGGTTCACTCCCGAACCGATGAAAAACACCGCCAACGCCTTCAGCGGCCCTCGCCTTTCGATGTTTGCTTTTGTCTTCTGCATTACGTCTCCTATCGCCCCACGATCAACGAACGACCGGTCATCTCCGGCGGCTGTCGCATCGCGAGCAGATCCAGCACCGTCGGAGCGACGTCCGCCAGGATCCCGTCGCTCGCCCGCAGCTTTACGCCGGGCGTAGTCACGATCAGCGGTACCGGGTTGAGCGAATGGGCCGTGTTCGGGCTGCCGTCCGGCTCGAGCATGTGGTCGGCGTTGCCGTGGTCGGCCGTCACCACACACACGCCACCCCCCTCGTGCACCGCTGCCACCACCACACCGAGGCACTCGTCGACCGTCTCGACCGCTCTCACCGCCGCCTCTATCACACCCGTGTGGCCGACCATGTCGGCGTTTGCGAAGTTGATGATCGCAAATCGATACCCACCCGCCCCGTCCTCGCGCCAAGCCTCCGTGAACGCCGCCGCCGCCGCGCGCGCGCTCATCTCCGGCTTGTGCTCATAAGTCGGCACGTCCCGTGGCGAATCGACCAGCGCTCGTCGCTCGCCCTGAAGCGGCGCCTCCTCGCCGCCGTTGAAGAAGTACGTCACATGCGGATACTTCTCCGTCTCCGCCACGTGCAGCTGCTTCGCCCCGGCGCTTGCCAGCACCATCCCCAGCGTCGCGTGCGGGCGCTCCGGTCCGAACGCCACAGGGTAGGGCCAGCCCTCCTCGTACTCGGTCAGCGTCGTGTACCGCTCGATCGGCGCCGCGCCCCCGCGCCCCTTCCACCCGGGTAGCTCCTCGTCGTCTTTCAAATCCTCTCCGAAGCCGTCTTCAGCCAATGCCCGTGTCAACTGCCGCATCCGGTCGGGCCTGAAGTTGAAGCACACGACGCTGTCGCTCGGCCTGATCCGGGCTTCCCGGCCGACGAGCGTCGGCTCGATGAACTCGTCGGTCTCACCGCGCTCGTAGGACTCGAGCACCGCCGCCTCGCCGCTGCCGACGCGGTGCTCCGCGCGGCCATGCACGAGCAGGTCGTACGCTCGCTGCGTGCGGTCCCAGCGCCGGTCGCGGTCCATCGCCCAATACCGTCCCACCACCGATCCCACGCGCACGCCCTCAGTCGCGTCCAGCTCCCTCAGAAAGTCCTTGCCCGAGTGCGGCAACGTGTCGCGCCCGTCGGTGAACGCGTGCACGATCAGGTCTTTCCCCTTCCCCGTGCCCCCGCCATCCAGGGCGCGCGCCAGCGCGATCAGCGCCCTCAGGTGAGCCATGCTCGAGTGCACGCCCCCGTCGGACACGAGCCCGACCAAATGCACCCGACCGGTGCTCTGGAGCGCCGTCCGCAGGACCTCGTTCTCGGCGAGCTTCTCCCCCGCGACCGCATCATCGATCCGCGTCAAATCCTGGCGCACGACCGCTCCGGCGCCAAGGTTCAGATGGCCCACCTCGCTGTTCCCCATCTGGCCTTCCGGCAACCCCACCGCGCGACCGCATGCCGTCAGCGTCGTATGTGGATAGGAGCTCCACAGCTCGTCGAACACCGGCGTGCTCGCCAGCTGTACAGCGTTACCGGGGCCAGGCTCGCCAAGCCCCCAGCCATCGAGCACCACCAAGCAGACGCCCGGCACCGGCAACGCCCCTGGTCCGGCAGGCAACCTCATCGCGTGGCGGCGGCCACGATCTGGGCAAAGCACTCGGCGTCCAGACTCGCTCCGCCGACAAGCGCACCATCAACGTCTGCCAGCCCGAGTAGCTCGGCCGCGTTCTCCGGCTTGACCGAGCCGCCGTACAAGATTCTCACGCTCTCCGCCGCCCGCTTGTCGCGATCGCTGACGAGCGCCCTGACGAACGCGACCGCCTCCTGAGCCTGCTCCGCGCTCGCCACCCGGCCGGTCCCGATCGCCCAGATCGGCTCATACGCGATCGTCACCTCCGCCAGCCGCTCGTCCGCCACCCGCGCAAGCCCATCCCACACCTGCTGGCGCAGCTTGCGCTCGGTGTCGTCGTTGTCGCGCTCCTCCTCGGTCTCACCGACGCACAGGATCGGCCTCAAGCCGGCCTCCAGCGCGGCCGGCACCTTCAGCGCCAGCGCCCTGTCCGTCTCGCCGAAGCAAGCCCTCCGCTCGGAGTGCCCGAGCACCACTCCCTGCACGCCCACCTCACTGAGCATCGCCACCGACACCTCACCCGTGAACGCGCCCTCGGGCTCGTTGTGCATGTTCTGCGCGTACACCTCCACGCGTGAGCCCCGCGCGCTGTCCACCATCGCCCTCAGGTCCGTGAACGGCACGCAGATCGCCACCTCCACCCCGTCCACCGACGACACCCGAGGCAGCAGCGCCTGGACGTACTCCTCGGCCTGCGCCTCCGTCTTGTACATCTTCCAGTTGCCGGCGACGAGCGGCGTACGGGAGATCAGGATCCCACCCCCCCTGCCACTCCGGCGCCCTCTAGCGCGTGCACTCCCGGGAGGATGCGCCCCTCGACCAGCTCGAGCGTGGCGCCGCCGCCGGTCGAGAGGTGGTCGACGGTGTCCTCGATCCCGAACCGCGCGAGCGCCGCCGCCGAATCGCCGCCTCCGACGACCGTCAGACCCTTGGCCGTCGCCACCGCCTCGGCCACCGTGCGAGTCCCCGCGGCAAACGGCTCGAGCTCGAACGCGCCCATCGGCCCGTTCCAGAAGACGGTCCCAGCCCGGGCGATCTCGCGGGCGTAGCGCTCCGCGG
>Ga0182024_10021896_pt1 | contig 11564 bp, 11 predicted proteins | sample P32metaG_FD_120480 | JGI IMG/M metagenome (GOLD analysis project Ga0182024, IMG submission 120480) | Permafrost microbial communities from Stordalen Mire, Sweden - P3-2 metaG (Illumina Assembly) | ecosystem: Environmental > Terrestrial > Soil > Wetlands > Permafrost | place: Sweden: Stordalen... | reverse complement strand
GTTGGGGGCAGCCGACGGGCTGGACGAGAGGCCGGTTGGGGGCAGCCGACGGGCTGGACGAGAGGCCGGTTGGGGGCAGCCGACGGGCTGGACGAGGCGGGCTCAGCTAGGACGGGAGCCGGAACCTGTAGACGTTGGTTTCCCTTGGTTCGAAGCCCATCCGCCGGTACAGGCGGTTGGCCGCCTCCCTCGATGGGCGCGAGGTGAGCTCCACGGTCTGAGCTCCCCGGGCGGCGGCAAGTTCGACTGCGGCCTGCGTGAGCGCCTCTCCTGCACCCTGCCCCCTCGATCCGGTGTCGACTACGACGTCCTCTATCCAGGCGCGCACTCCCGTCGGCAGTCGGAACGTAACGAGCGTCAACATCCCGATGATCGGCGCGCTCGGTTCGTCGCCGCCGTCGACGTGGCCCTCACTCCCCGAGCCGTCGTCATATGCCAACAAGAGCACGGTCGCCTGCGATGTAACCATCTGGTCGATCTCGGGCCCGCTCGGGAGGCGAGCAGACGCGGACAGCTGGGGCAAAAGGTGATGAACAGCTCTCACCAAGTCATCTGTTACCTCACGAGCGGGCGATACACGCAGCACGCACAAACACTACGCGCTGGACGTAGACCGCCTCGCTGAGCCCGTCGCCGCAGCTCGCCGCACTCTCCGTGTGCTCACCACCTCTTACGAGGGCTTGTGGCGAGACAACCACTCCTGGTAGCGTGCGGGCTACGTGGTGGGAAGAGGCTAACGGTCTCCCCCCTGGCCGACGTGCCCCCTACCACTAGGGTCCCCTTGTCCCCCCTGGGGGACCCGCACGCTTCCCTCTACCGGCTCTTAGGCCGGGGTACCGGCGCGTAGGCGCTGCTACTGGGGGCGTTCGGCCGGCGCCCGCGGCCGGGCGCATCCGGTCGGACGCGTGCGTCCGAGGACGGCCAAAGGCCCTCAAGCATCCGCGCGCGCTTTGCCCGCCCTCTGCGTGTGCTCTGCGCTCACCCGCAGGCCGGACCTGGCATTGTCGTTGGATGGACGAGAGCCATGACTGGGCGCGGTTGCAAGGCTACGACCGCGACCACGTTTGGCACCCATACGCGCCGCTCCCGGCCCAGCGCCCAGCCCTCCCGGTTGTGTCCGCCTCCGGCGTCCGTCTTCGCCTCGCCGACGGGCGTGAGCTGGTCGACGCCATGGCCTCGTGGTGGACCGCGATTTGGGGCTACCGCCACCCCGTGCTCGACGCCGCCGTCCAGGACCAAGTGGGCCGGATGTCGCACGTGATGTTCGGCGGCCTCACGCACGCTCCAGCAATCGAACTTGCTCAGCGTCTGGTCGCCATGGCTCCGCAGGGCTTGGAAAACGTCTTTTTTGCCGATTCGGGATCGGTTTCGGTCGAAGTGGCTCTCAAGACCGCCATCCAGTACCAACGAAATGCCGGCCGTCCCGAAAAGGCCCGCTTCCTTGCGCTTTCAGGCGGCTACCACGGGGACACCTTCGGGGCAATGTCGGTGTGCGACCCGATCGGCGGCATGCACCACCTGTTTGCCGACGTGCTGCCTCAACAGCTCTTCGCTCCCCGGCCGCCGGCAGGCCCCGGCGTCGACCCCGGTTGGGAAGTCGAGGTGCGCGACATGGTTGACAGGCACAGCGACCAGATCGCTGCCGTCATATGCGAGCCAGTCGCCCAGGGTGCCGGTGGTATGTGGTTTTATGACCCCGGCTACGTGCGGGTGCTCCGGGAGGTGTGCGACGAGTATGGGCTCCTGCTAGTTCTTGACGAGATCGCGACTGGCTTCGGCCGCACCGGAGCATCGTTCGCCGCCGACTTGGCTGGGATAAGTCCCGACATAATGTGCCTCGGCAAGGCTTTGACCGGAGGGTACATGAGCATGGCCGCGATGTTGTGCACCGCCGAGGTCGCACACGTAGTATCCGGCGGCGAAGCCGGCTGCCTCATGCACGGGCCGACTTTTATGGCCAACCCGCTGGCCTGCGCCGCCGCTCTCGCCTCGACCGGCCTCCTCGCGACGGGCGACTGGCGTCAGGAAGTGGAGCGGGTGCACGCCGGCCTCCGCCAAGGCCTGTCGCCGGCAATTTCGCTTCCCGGCGTCAGCGACGTCCGAGTCCTCGGCGCAATCGGCGTTATCCAGCTAGACCACCAGGTCGACGTCGCAGCCGCGACGGACGCCGCCGTGGAACGTGGCGCCTGGGTACGACCGTTCCGGGACCTCATCTACACCATGCCTCCCTATGTCACGCCCGACGCTGACCTGACGACGATCGGCGAAGCGCTGATCGCCGCTGCGAAGGTTGGCTAAGAACCGGCCGGTTGGGTGGCGGGAGCAGGGGTGTCCGCCGCAACACGGCGGGCGCTCGCAGTGAGGCTGCGCAGAAGCGGGGGCGACAAGATGGCCAACGCCACCATCAGGATCAGGCCGGCAGCCAGCATTGCGTCCGGAGCATTGAAGACCGACGCTACGAACCCGCCGACGACGGCACCAAATGGCGCGGCACCCGTGACCGCCAGCCGGTGAACGCTGCTGACGCGGCCCAGCAGACTGCGGGGCACGAGGCGTTGGCGCGCCGTGAGCGAGGCGACGTTCGCTACGGCGATTCCGAAGTCCTGCAGGCCGAGGACGAACACCGCCAACACCGCTGAGCGGGTGAACGAGAGGCCGACGTAGCTGAGCGACGCCGCAACGGCCCCCCAGACGATAAGGCGCCCCCCACCGAAACGGCGCTGCAGTGCCCCCGCCGAGAACGCGCCGACCACGCCCACGAGCGACGCAACCGCAAGGAAGAGCCCATACCGGGTTGAACTCAGGTGCAGCGTCCGCGTGCCGTACACGACGAGGACTCCTATGACCATGAACTGGCAAAACGCCAGTGAAGAGACCGTCGCTGCCAGCATCTTCAACGAGGGCTCCCTACGGAACACCCTGAGCCCCTCGAGGAAAGCCGCAAACCAACCCGACCTGTGCCGTCCGCGTGCCTTGGCAAGGTCCTCCCTGCCAGCCGCGGTCCCGAGTTCGAAGTCGTCGGCGGACCCGGGCAGGCGGGCGCTGACGCCGGAAGGTCCCGGTGCCGGCTGGTACACGTCGGCGCCGGAGGGCCCGGGTGCCGGCTGGTAGGCGGCCGCGTCATGGTCACCTTGTGCTCCAGCGTCGGCGCCGGCGTCGGTGAGCGCCGGAGGGGGGTCGCTGAGGTCCGGAACGTAGGGCGCCGGAGGGGGGTCGCGGAGGTCCGCAACGTAGGGCGCCGGAGGGGGGTCGCGGAGGTCGGCAACGTAGGGCGCCGGAGGGGGGTCGCGGAGGTCCGCAACGTAGCGGCCCGAAGGTCTTGAATGAAGACCCTCCCGGCGGGCCCGGGGCAGGCTGGAACTCACGAGCAATGCCGAGATGAAGAAGCTAATCCCATCAGCGAAGAACGGCAGCCTCCGTGCCAGGGCGAACAGGTAGCCGCCGCTCCCGGGCCCAATGAACTGCTGCCCGGCGCCTTCGATTGCCATAAGACGCCCATTTGCCATCCCGAGCTGCTCGGGATAGGGCGTCAGCACCGGGACCGACGCCTGCATTGCGAGGGTGAAGGTGACATCGCAGGGGGCCAGGATGATCGCGACCAGGTACGCCATAAGGAGATCTGCCGAACCGAAAGTCATGGCAACGACAAGGGCCATAAGCGCGGCGCCGGCCACCAGGTTGCAAGCCACCATCAGCCTGCGCCGGTCCACTCGATCGGCTATGAGACCGGCCGGCAACGCCGCAATTGCAGCCGCCGCTCGGTTTGCCGCAGTTGCGCCGGCGATGATCAAGGGATTGCGTGTAAGTGCCACCGTCAATAGCGGTATGGCAACCGTGACTAGGCCGTCGCCACTGCCAGAGATGCCGGTCGCGCACCAAAGTCGCCAAAACGGCGCACCCATCCCGCGCCGTGCGGAGAGTACTACGGGATCGCTAGCGGGCTTGCCGGCAAGATCTGACGGCGCCTGCTCGACCGAAGCCACCTGCACCCTCCCACCGATCCTGAACTAGCCAAGTCCTGGCCCCAAACCCGCGTGGGACAGGTCGAACGAAGGCTATCAGGGTCGTGCTCCAGCAGAGGTGGACCCGCCAGGTAGACGGCTTTATCTCACCCAGAGCAGAGGGTTGGCGTCAGGCTGCGTCGGTCAGGCGCAAACTGAGATTGGACGGCGCAAGCCGTATGTCGCCTTATCGGCGACCCTCGTCAACGTCGGTCGGACGCCGAGCCAAGACGCTCACTCGGCATCCCGGAGGCGCTGACGAGTCCCGCACCTCCGCCGGTTCGACTGGCTATATCTTCCGTCGACGATCCGCGGCTTTGGATCGGCGAGACGGCACCGATCGCGGGTACTTCGCCACTCCCAGCTGGGAGCAGGAGCTACGTTTGAACACCGCAGGGGGCGAACCGATGGACCATAAGTCCGCCCCTCCAATAAACTCCCCATCCGGGCCATGTCCAGATCCTTCCCATTTGGCGGTCGGTTACCCACGACTAATTGGGAACCGGAAAAACGAGACGTCTCCTCGAGGCACCCCCAGGGTGTGCAACGCTCTAGCTTGGGATTGGTTTCTCGCTTAGTGTCCAGGTCCGGGGCTCATGCCAGTTTGCCCCCGTGATGTGGACGGTAAGTTCCTCGAAAAGCCAACCCTGCCGCGCATGCACGGCGTCGCCGAGACCGAAGTCGGCCGATGTCCGGGCCCACTTGTTGCTGGCCGCGCAGTTGGGTACGCAAAGGTTCCATGTGTAAACCCCCTTAGCCCGCGCAGTTGTCGAGTCCCATTTCGTCCAGACGAGGCTGACAGCCTGCCCGTTGGCGTCCGCACACGCCAGCACCAGGGTCTTGGGCTTCACTAGGTTCCTACCCATCCCGCAATCCTCAACTTGCGGCACGGCTTTGGTCGTCGCGCCGACCCTCGAGGGCGTGGCGGACGCGACGCCCGTGGGGCTCGCAAGGCCGGCGCCGACCACTGCCAGAGTTGCAAATGCTAGGAACGCGGGGCGTACCCTTCGTGGTGTCATGGGTGGGCATTTTACAGGTACATCCGCGCGCGCCTCGAGCGCCGTCATGGGGGGATCTCCCCAAGAATGCTGGCCGAGTTCCCACGGTGTCTCTCGGGGCCCACCTTGGTCCTTTCGGACCCCCGGCGCGTCCGAGCCGGCACTGTCCCCAGTCCAGTCTGACCCGGCCCTTCTGGTGGCCCCGTTCTTGTGTCGCGCCACGGAACGGTCGCTGGGGGTGCACATATCGGCGCGAGCACTTCGTGCCTTGCCATGCCGTGGGTGCCACGGGTCGTCCGGAGGGACGAAGTCTCGTTTGCCTGTGCCTTCGACCAAAGCCCAGCCCTCTGTTGTCTTCAACCTGTGGTGTAGCGGCAGAGCCGCTCGAGCAGCTCGAGCACTGTGATGTGATTGGACCACGCTCGCAATACGGGTGCCATGACAGGGAAACGCATCCTCCTCGCTCCGTCGGTCTCCTTGAGCCGGCATGCCGGTGTCGAGGTGGCGTTCCGCCTCGCGCCTAATTAGCGCCTTAAAACCGAGCCAAGCACTCAAGCCAGGAGCACACGGGTCGCTGACCACAACGATGCGGATGACGGGTGAAGGTCACACCTCGGTAACAACTGTTACCCGAGTGTTACCTCCCATTTCGTAGAACTGTCCTCGACACCGATTCGCCCGTGGAAAGAGATGGGCCCGATGAAAAAATATGGCGATCTTTCTGATCGCGGCGGTGCGCGGGTTCTCGGGCGCATTGTCGGGGGCCGATCCGAACGGGAGGGAATGGTGCGCTGATAGCGGTGCTGACCGTCGCCGGGTTCGGTCTGGCGGCTTGCGGTGGTCCGTCGACGCCGGGCGTGGTCACCGGCTCAACGACAACGACCGGCACCGCCGCTAGCTCCTCGGCCCACCGCAGTACGGGTGCAACGGGACTCCTCGCCTACTCCTCCTGCGTGCGCTCGCACGGCGTGCCGAACTTTCCGGACCCCACCAGCAGCGGAGGAATCCCGAAGGAAACCGCACAGCAGCTTGGGGTCGGCTTGTCCCAGCTCCAGGCGGCCCAGAACGATTGCAAACACCTGCTTCCAGCCGGGGGGTCGCTGAGCGGGACGGCCAACCAAACGATCAGCGTCGAGCAGCAGCGGTACTACCTCGAAGCAGCTGCCTGCATGCGCTCACACGGCGTCACCAACTTCCCGGAACCCAGCTTCTTCGGCGGCTCTGTCGAGTTCCAGGGGCTCGGACATCTACCCGGCGTCGGCTCACCGCTGTTCCACCGTGCCTTCCGCATCTGCCAAAAACTCATCCCTCCGGGACTCCCCTACGGCAGCGGGTCAGGCGGATGACATTGCAGTGACTCCAACGTCGTCGCTTGCCTGTCTATCCGCCTCGGGTCAGCTCGAGCCGCTCGGTCGCGATGAGCCCAGTCCCAACCGACGACACACTCCAAGCTTCGACCAAAACCGGCCACCCGGACAGCGGCCGGTCGGGGATCGCCAGCAACACCACGCCCTCGCGCGTCCCATGTCCCCGGAGGGGGATATTTGCGCACTGTGAAGTGCTCAAGCTTCCTGGTACTGCGCGGCCCGTGTTGGATGGAACGCTTCCACCCCGCCGGCGCCAACTCCCACCCCAAAAGAACGGGAGACATTTGCGCACCGTCACATGCTGGAACATGCTCCTGCTGCGCGTCCCTTGTTGGTCGAGACCTCGGCCCTTGATGCGGTCCCTCGGCTAACATCACCGCCACTGACTACACAAGGGGGGGACAGTGGGCAACTCAGCCGCCGTGCGACGTATGTACGAGCTCGTCAATGAGGGTGACCTCGACGGGTTCTTCGACTACCTGGCCGAGGATTTTGTGGAGCACGAAGCAGGGCCCGGCCTTGAGCCGACCAAGGCAGGTACTAAGCAGCTGTTCGCCATGATGAAGGCCGGCTTCCCTGACTTGCGTTTCGATGCCGAGGACGTCTTAGAGAGCGGTGACAAGGCCGTAGCTCGGGCCCGTGTAACGGGGACCAACAAGGGCGACTTCATGGGCATCCCCGCCAGTGGGAAGAGCATCGACATCCAAGCCATCGACATCGTCCGCTTTGGGGCTGACGGGTTGGCGCGCGAACATTGGGGGGTTATGGACATCATGGCGATGATGCAGCAAATAGGCGCCGTACCCCAAGGGCCGCCGGCATAGTGCTGGAAGGGTCCCGTACCTCCGCCCGGCGGCACGTTCGCTGACAGCGTTCCTCCGAGGTTCACCTCGGAGCACGCAGATCGGCCAATCTTGAGCGGGGCCCCGGACCCAAGCAGAATAGCCGCCATGCGTACAGTACGACGGATATGGAGCGCCGCGTAGGCCGGGTTCCTCGCTTACGGCCACCACCGAGCCACTCGTAGTTCGTGGGCGTCCCCTCGCCAAAACGAGCCCCAACGTCAAAGGAGCGAGGATATTTGCGAACCGTGACCTGTGCAGGCGCGCTCGCCCCTTTACAGGGAAAGCGTCGGCCGTTCACCTGCGAGGCAAATCCGGCTGCGGACCTCGCCCGAGTCGCGACGTCCGCGTGCCGGATCATGGAGCGCTAGCTGATCGCGATAGCAGAGACCCTCAATTTACCCTGAGCAACGTTTACCGAGCCGGTGAAGCTGTACATGGTGCTGTTGACCGGAGAGGCCTTCTCGCCGCTTTCCAGCCGCACGGCGCCGTGCATCGGAAGGTCGACGTCGGGCCAGCTGAACCCCGGGTCGAGCAGCGCATCCAACGGGGGCATAGCAAAGGGAGGTGTGATGTAACCCATGGCATGAGCGTGGACCGCGCCAGCACCCTTAACGACTATGACCTCGCGAGCATCGATCACGCCGACACCGTCGTGACGCAGCAGCAAATAGTCAATCCCTCGAAGCTCACCACCAGCCAGCTCTCCCTCCGTAATGGTCCCGGCAAAGCTGACGTCCATCCGGAGCCCCGCAGGCGTCAGTCCGATCGGCACCATGTCGCCAAGCGTGCCGTCCCAGGCATAATTCTTCATAGCAGGTACATCCCCTTTCGTTAGGACACGGCGTCCCCGTGGGCCCGCGTGCGTCCACCGGGCGAGCGTAGCCTCACCGTGGGCGCTGCGTAGCCGGCGCCCAAAGACGACAACAGCTCCCGCATCGAAGCGCTCCGAGCAAGCTCCAACTGAGGTGCTGCGAATCGCTTGTTGGCCACCGCGCCACCAACAAGGCGAGCCTGCTGGCGTGACAGCTCTCCCGAGCGGCAAATGCTGAACAAGCCTGTTTTAGCCCCGCGAGCGTTCCGCAGATGGACAAGCTCCTGGCCAACGGACCTGCCTGCCAAAGGCCAGCGCTGGGCCGGCGAGCGCTCTCCCTTTCCCGGAGGGAACGTACGGACGACTCTACGAGAGGGGTGTGACCGTAATTCCCGGCGACGCCTCGCCTGCGGGCTGCACACTGTGGGGATGGAGGTCATGGTGCTACGAGACGCCCAACGGTTCGCTGAGCTCGCCCTCCCGTGGATGGCCACCGACCCCTACAGCACCAACGTCATCGGGGTCCACCTCGCGACTACCTGTGCTGGGAACCAGCCTTTAAGGGGAGACGGCATCTGGGTTGCGGTCTCGGAGGGTGGCGAAGTCGCCGGGGTGGCGATGCATACGCCTCCCCACAACATCTTTCTACCTCGGTTGAAATCGGGCCTTCCCTCCCAGATTGCCCTGGCGCTCGCCAGAAGCGGCCGCACGCTGCCAGGGGTAACCGGTGAAGTGGGATCGGTAGACGAGTTCGCTCGGACATGGGCAAGACAAACGGGAATCGTGAGCCACCTCAGTCACGCACTGCGCATGTACCGCTTGGACGCCGTCTCCCCGCCCCGAAGTGTGCAAGGGCAGCCGCGCCAGGCGGGGCGGGGCGACCGCGTACTGCTCATGCAATGGCTTACGCAATTCCACGCCGAGGCTGTCCCTGATAGCCCTGCGGACGACGTAGCGGAGCTAGTCGAGAGACGTTTAGCCCACTTTGAAACCTGGCTGTGGTGCGTGGACGACACCCCGGTTTCGCTTGCGGGGTGCAGCCGCCCGGCGTCCGGATTGGCACGAGTTGGGCCTGTGTATACGCCTGCGGAGCACCGTCGGCGCGGGTACGGCGCATCCGTGACCGCGCACGCGACGCAAGCTGCTCTTGACGGCGGAGCCGCACAAGTCGTCTTGTACACGGACCTGGCAAACCCGACTTCCAATGCCATTTACCAAAGCATCGGTTATATACCGGACCACGACGCCGAGGAACGGAGTTTTGTGCAAGGGATGTAGTCACATCGCTTTAGTGTCGCGATCTCAGGTGTAGTTGGTGACCTTCCCGAGGGTGGTGATACGCCCGATCGAGTTATTCCCGGAGTTGGTGAACCATAAAGCGCCGTCGGGCCCGGATGTTATCCCTGTTGGCCCATCGATACCCGTGCCGAGGAACTTGGTGAGCTTCCCGTTGACGGTAATCCGCCCGATCGAGTTGCCGCTGTAGTTTGTGAACCACAGGGCTCCGTCGCGCCCCGTCGTGATCGAGAAGGGCGCGTCGATCCCTTTACCAGTGAAGATTTTGCCAACCCCGTCGCTCGTGATGCGCCCAATCGAGTTGCCGCTGTAGTTCGTAAACCAAATAGCCTTGTCCGGGCCGACCGTGATACCTGAAGGTTCGTCTATGCCGCCACTGCTGTAAGCCGTGATCTTCCCATTGGTAGTGAGAACCGCAATCGAGCCTTTGGTTGTCTTTGTGCCTGCGTTCGTAACCCAGACCGTTCCGTCAGGGCCGGCGACGATCCCAACGGGGTCGTCTATGTCGGTGCTGGTGCGAAGGGTGATTTTCCCACTGGTCGTAATCAGGCCGAAAGAACCGGGGCTATAAGCATTGGTGAACCAGACGTCCCCTAGCGGACCGCTCGTGATCCCGATCGGGTCGACGATCCCGCGAGCGGTATAACTGGTGACCTTACCCTTGGTTGTGATCCTGCCGACCGAGTTGCCGATTGAGTTTGTGAACCACAAGGCACCGTCGGGGCCAACGGTGATACCGACCGGCCCGTCGATGCCTCGGCCGGTGTAGAGGGTGAGCTTGCCGCCGGTCGTTATCTGGTCGACCGAGCCGGGGTTGTCCTTGCTTCCCGGGCTGGTAAACCACAAGGACCTATCCGGCCCCGACGTTATGGACGTGGGCACGATTATCGTCGCGGGGTGACCGGATGCCACACGGTGTTCGCCGGCAGCGCTCGCAGGTGAGCCAGTAACCAGGCCGCCAAACAGCAGGCCACCAAGGAGAACGCCGAGGCACGCAATGACCGGTACTCTAACGGGGCGCATTTGCACCCTCCTTCGTTGGTCGTCCTACGTCACGGTACACGCCTGACCTCATGGGACGGGCAATCGCTTAGGTGGGCCGCCTGAGCGCATGGCGGCCTAAGTGCCGGCGATAGCCGCGACCGGTAAGTTGGCCAGGAGCCCGGGCGGCACCGGCCAAGGCTTGGCGTCACCAAAGCCGAAGACCGAGCCGTTGCTGGCGGCCATGTAATACCCGTCATTGTCCGGGGTGAGAGCAATCCCGACGATGTCGCTGGCCTTGATCCCCTCCCCGGGCAGCGATCCCTTGAAGGTGACGCCTTTACCGAAGATAAACGCGCCACCGTCGGCACCGACCAGTACGTAGCCTCCTCCGCTGGAGGACGGCAGGATAGCGCGGACGTCTTTTACATGGATTTTCATGCCGGGGAGCGAACCATGGAAATGGCTTGCCCCGAAAGCGAAAACGCCGCCATCAGAGCCTACCAACAGGTAACCGCCGCTAGTCGGGGAGGAAACCATCCCGACGACGTCGGAGACATCCAAGTGGAGACCGGGAACTGACCCGTGGAACCTGGCGTCCCCGAAGGCGAACAGCCCTCCGTCGCGCCCGACGAGCCAGTAACCGCCGCCGCCGAAGGTCGGCGCGATCGCCACTATGTCTTTCGCCTTCACCCCCAGGTCGGGTAGGTCACCGTGCGCGCTTGCGCTCCCAAAGGAGGCGACCGTTCCGTTGGCAGTCACCAACCAATAACCCTTCCCCGTAGGAGTGCCGGCGATACCCACAACCGGTCCGGTCGAAGCGGAGGTCGCGATGCCTCCGAGCGCCGTCGCCCCGCCCGCGCCGTAAACAAGGCCGCTCTTGGTGACCAGCCAGTAACCCGCCGGTGGGAAATTCACGACCTGGCTATCAAATCCCGAGGTCGACGGGGAATAGCCCCCGTTACCGGAGAAAAATGCCTGGACGGCATGCGACCCGCCGGTCCAGTAAGTGAGCGTGCAGGTCGCCTGGCCCGCGCTGCTCAGAGCCAAGGAACCGCAGCCGGCCATGGCCGCTCCGTTGTCGGTCAGGGCCACCGTGCCCCCGTTCGGAGGGGGCACCACTGTGGCGGTGTACGTGACCGCCTGGCTCACCAGGGCAGGGTCAGGAGACGAAGACAACGTAGTGGTTGTGGGCGTCGTAACCGGAGGGCTCGAGGTCAGAGCCCACGTTCCTCCGCTCGCAGTCGCGATGAGCCCCTGGTCCT
>Ga0182024_10021895_pt1 | contig 11565 bp, 11 predicted proteins | sample P32metaG_FD_120480 | JGI IMG/M metagenome (GOLD analysis project Ga0182024, IMG submission 120480) | Permafrost microbial communities from Stordalen Mire, Sweden - P3-2 metaG (Illumina Assembly) | ecosystem: Environmental > Terrestrial > Soil > Wetlands > Permafrost | place: Sweden: Stordalen... | reverse complement strand
GGAGGGATTGGGCTCGGACAAAGTGGGGAATTTGCCGCTGCCCCAGTCGAACTTCCCGCCATCCACGATCACGCCCGCCATGGAGTTGCCGTGCCCGCCCAGGAATTTCGTGGCCGAATGCAGCACGATGTCCGCGCCCCATTCGATCGGCCGGATCAAATAGGGCGAAGCCAAAGTATTGTCGATGATCAGCGGCAGGCCGGCGTCATGGGCGATCTTGGCCAGGGCTTCGATATCGGTGATCAAGCCGCCGGGATTGGCGATGCTTTCGGCGAACAGCGCCTTGGTCTTGCCGGTGATCTGGGCCTTGAAACTGTCGGGCTCGCGCGTATCGGCCCATTTCACATGCCAGTCGAATTTGGCGAAGCTTTGCGAGAATTGGTTGACCGAACCGCCATAAAGCTGGCGCGCCGAAACGATCTCGCTGCCGGGGCTCATCAAGGTATGCAGCGCCAGGAATTGCGCGGCATGGCCGGAAGCGCAGGCGAGGCCGGCGCGGCCATTCTCCAGCGCCGCCACGCGCTCTTCCAACACCGCGTTGGTGGGATTCATGATGCGCGAATAGATGTTGCCGAACACCTGCAGATTGAACAACGCCGCGGCGTGGTCGGCGTCTTCGAAGGCGAACGCGGTGGTCTGATAGATGGGCGTGGCCCGCGCGCCGGTGGCGGGATCGGGCTGGGCGCCGGCATGCACGCTCAAAGTGCTGAAACCATATTCGGCCATGTCTCAATTCCTTATTGCGGCGGCGGTATCACGCCTTCTGCTTTGCAATCGCGGATTTTGCAATAATTGGCGAACGCGGCGGCGCGCACTTTGATAACCGCGCCGGCTTCCGCCGACAAGATCTGGTCCATGGCCTTGGGATTCTTGGCGGCCACGGCGGCGCGCTGCTGCACGGCCGCGTTGAATTTGGTGAGCGCCGCGCTTTCCGCCGCCGAAAGACTGAGTGAGCCGGGATCGGGCCAGACCACCGCGCCGCTTTGTGTGTGGTTCCTCGCCACGATCGACTGGCCTTCCGCGCTCTCGTAGAAGGCCACTTCGGCCGACAATAGCTGGCTGGAATAAAGCCCGGCATAGACCCGCGCCAACTGATCGTCCGCCGCCGCGATCGCGGATTGATTGGCGGTCATCGCCTGGTCGAAGCTTTGACGGAAGATGCCGGGCGCTGCGGAGGCGGCGGTCAATCCCGCTTCGAAATTGCGCAGGATCAGGCTCACGCCTCCGGTATAGTGGACCAGGCGCCGGGCGAGATCGAGATTGTCGGCGGCCCATGCCGGGATCGCCGCCAGCACAACGCCCAACGCCAAAGCGAACAGCGCCTTACGCCGCATGTTCCAGACCCAGATCTTTTTCCACCCGGATGACCCATTCGCGCAGCCGGGGATAGCGGCTGAGATCGAAGCCGCCTTCATGGGCCCAGCGCGTATAGGCGACCAGGGCGATATCGGCGAGACTGAGTTGCTCGTTCACGAAATAGCGCCGCCCGGCCAGATGGTCATTCATCACCGTGAGCACGCGTTCGCCCTTGGGCAGCAGCGTGGGGTCGATCTCATGCTCGGGCTTTTTCAGTTCAGCCTTTTGGAAACGGCGTACGGCGATGACGGGCTCGTGGCTATATTGTTCCCAGAACATCCATTGCAGCATCAGGGCGCGCTGATAGGCATCTGCTGGGATCAGCGCCGAGCCTTCCGCCAGAAAGAGGATGATGGCGTCGGATTGCGCCAGGACGCGGCCATCGGCCCAGGTCACCACCGGCACCTGGCCGGCAGGATTCAATTTGAGGAATTCCGGCGTGCGAGTTTGTTTCTCAAGCACGCTGGTCTCGACCCAGCGATAGGGAATGGAGAGAAGGTCGCAGACGAATTTTATCTTCAGGCAATTGCCTGAAATGGTATCGCCGTAAATGGTCAGGTCCGTCATAGCCGGTTCAGGCTGCCGCCCTTGCCGAACAGCAGCGACTTGCGGTTGTCGATCACTTTGCGATTGACGCCGATCCAGCCCAGCTCGCCGGAAAAGCGGCCATGCTCGATCTTGGGGCAGCGATCCATGATCAGGGTGAGGCCGGCATCCTCGGCCAGCCTGGCGGCGTCCTCGCTCACAACGCCCAACTGCATCCAGACATATTTGAAGCCCAGCCGGTCTTTTTCCTGAAGCGCTTCGCGCACGATTTCGGGCGCGTATTTGGCTTCGCGGAAAATATCAACCATGTCCACCGGCGCCGGCACGTCCTTGAGGCTGGCATAGACTTTCTGGCCCAGGATGTCCTTGCCCGCCAAGCCGGGATTCACGGGGATGATTTTGTAGCCCTTGTTCAGGAGATACATCATCGCGAAATAGGACGGGCGGATCTCATTGCCGCTGGCCCCCACCATGGCGATGGTCTTGACCGAGCGGAGAATGGTTTTGATCAAACTGTCGGGATACGGAGGCATCTGTTTTATTGCTCTTATGGCTACGGAGAAAAATCTCCAGGGCTATTTGTTGATCTTTCCCCAAATGCGGGCTCAGTTTTCCCCGCATTAGACAGCGCGGCAACTACTTCTTCTGTCCGTTTGTCAGCACGATGGCTATTTATCGCCAAGATGGCATGGAGCACGCCGCAAGCCCATAATATGAAGCCAATGAAATGAAAAATAATCGTCAACCAGAAAAATATGGATAAAAAATATATCAGCAGATTTGCAATTGCCTGAAAGGGCTTTCCAATCAGCAAAAGCGCCAATGGCGAGCAGAACAGCGCGACGAGATAAATCATAATTATCCCCTCTTAGATTATTAAGGCCATTTCGGCTCTCGTTTCTCCAGGAATGCGCATACGCCTTCCTGCGCTTCCGCATCGAGCATGTTTTCTGTCATTACCCGCGAGGCGTAATCGTAAGCTTCTGTGAGCGGCATCTCGATCTGGCGGTAAAAGGCTTCCTTGCCGGTGCGCACCGTGGCGCGGGGCTTGGCGGCGATCTTCTGCGCCAAAGCCATGGTTTCGCTTTTGAGCGCGACGGGAGCAACCACGCGATTGACCAGACCCAGCCTCCGCGCATCATTGGCGCTCACCGGCTCCCCGGTCAGCAGCATTTCCATGGCGGGTTTGCGGCCGATGCTGCGCGACAGCGCCACCATGGGCGTGGAGCAGAACAGGCCGATATCCACACCTGGCGTGGCGAAGCGCGCGACCTCGGACGCCACGGCCAGATCGCAGCTCGCCACCAGCTGACAGCCGGCGGCGGTGGCGGTGCCTTGCACTTCCGCGATCACGGGCTTGGGCAAATTCACGATCTGCTGCATCAGGGCCGAACACTGACGGAAGAGGGCGGCGAACGAGGCCGCGCCCTGATCGCTTTCGGTGCGGCGCGCAGTCATCTCTTTCAAATCATGGCCGGAGCAAAAGACATTCCCTTCGGCCGCCAGGATCACCACCCGCACATCTGTGTCGGCGGAAGCCGCCTCCAGCGTATCGGCGAGCGCCGCCATCAGGCCGGAACTCAGCGCATTGCGGGCGGAAGGCCGGTTCAGCGACAGGCGCAGCACGGCGCCCTGCTGGTTGGACAGGACGAGGGGGGCGGGCTGGCGCGCGTTCATTCGTGAAACTTAGTGCGCTTCAGCGCTTGGTTAAAGTGCCGGCCTTGCATGCCAGTGCCGGCCTTTCTAGGTTCGGGCCGCATTTCACGGAGTTGGGCCGCGTTGGATCAGAAAGTTTGGCATCGCCGGTCCGTTCAGCCTTTTGCCGTCTGGCTCAAGGGCTTCAACAGTGACGAGTTGGACGCGATCACCGCCTGTGGCGAGAAGCTGGCGCACGAAAAGGCCACCATCGAGAACCGGGAACGTCTGGAAGTCTCCGACAATATCCGCGTCACCCGCACGGCCTGGATCGCCAACAATCCGGACACCAACTGGATCTACGACCGGCTGTGGCGGATCGGCTATCATCTGAACCAGACGAGCTACCGGCTCGATCTCTCCGGCGTGTCGGAAGAGCTGCAATACACGATCTATGAATCCGCCGAGGCTGGTCATTACGACTGGCATGTCGATCACAGCACCATGACGCCCTTGCCCCGCAAATTGTCCCTGGTGCTGCAATTGAGCGATCCCGCCGATTATGAGGGTTGCGCGCTGGAGATTCGCGCCGCCAACAGTGTCGAGACCGCGCCGATGGAGCGGGGAACGGTGATCGCCTTTCCGGCCTATGTCCTGCATAGGGTCACCCCGATCCTGAAGGGGCGGCGGCGGTCTTTGGTTTCGTGGGTTTCTGGGCCTCTGCTGCGCTAACGTGTGGCGACGTTACACTTCCCATACCTAGCCGCTAAGGCTAGAGTTCCTGCCCAAATGGGCTGGACATGGCGGACGACGGCGATCCCTTTACGAAAGATATTGCCAAATGGCTGACCGCCCCCGAAACGCTAGCGATGGCGGAGGCGTCCAAAGGCCAGTTTGCCGGTCAGTTTCTTAATGAGCGCCTGAAAGGTGGTCTTTTGATTGCTGTGGCTTCAAAAACGTCAAGGTCGGTTGGGAAAGCCTCCGCAACGATGCGGACAGAACCTCAAAAAATTTCCTCAGCATTATGGCACCACAGGACTGACGATAGCTTCTGGCGTACGGGAGATGTGCAGTTCAAGGTCCGGGACCCTCGATCGATAGGGCACTCCACCAATGTCTGGTGTTACGACATCAGGTTTGATCCCGTGGTGATCGAAGCGATGTTCCCGGCCGCGCCGGCGCAGGAACGCGAACAACCACCCGCGCCCGCCCCACTAGCGGAACCTGAGGTCAAAGGGCCGCCAGTTTCTGACGCCGCGCTGGCAGCCTGGTACGCGGCGTACAAGCTTGCCTATACCGGCGCTGACGACACAGAAGCCAAAGCAATGGAATCGGCTAAGGGGTGCTTTCCTGGAAAATCTTTCTCGCGTGATGCGGTGCGCGCCCTGAGGGGCGCACGATCACGGGGCCGAAAGGCCAAAGCCGCGAAATAACAGCCAATTCCCGCGAAATATGGTTGAAATTATCCTTTAATTTCAATGCTTGCGGAAATCGTCCGCGAAGTGCCCGCGAATTAGACGCAGATTTGGCCCGCAAATTCCCACTCAGGCACAAACAAAAGCGCGCCCGGCAAGGGGCGCGCTGTTTGAAATCGCTAGCTAGATCGGAGGTGATGTTAAATGCGGTTTGGCGACCGCATGACAACATAACCGGAAGGCCCCTTGGCTCGCAAGAGTCAGGGGGCCTTCCCTTTGCTGGTGACCGCCCTGAACGCCCGGTCGAAATCCTTAGGCTTGTCACTGGCCTCCACTTCGCGCGCCATTGCAACAAACCGCTTGTGACGCTCGGCGTCGGTCAATTTGGGCTTCGCCTTGGATGGTGATTTGCGCGGCATGGCCGCAATATAACATCGTGCTACTGTGCTTCCATGCAAATATTCGTTTTTCTTTCAGTTCTTTTTTCGCTTTTGGCCGCGTGGGCGTGGGCAAAGAGCGCAATTCTTTCTAAGAAAATCCAATCTGCGCCGTACTTTCTGGATGATTGGATGAATAAGATTTCCACTGATCCATCAACATGGAATGCAATTGCGGCTTTTCTCGCGGCTGCCGCTGCGATCTGCCAAGCATTGAATTACGTCACGCAAAATTCGGCACATAGGTAACGCCACATATTATTTGGCACCCCTATGCCAAGCCTTTTTTCCCCAAAAGGGGCGCTTGAAAGGCGTGACTGCGTATCCCCTAGCTTTGCGCCAGCGGATGAAAGCTGCAACTTTTTGTTTGAGGGTTTTAGGCTCCCGCAGTTGTGCGGTAGGTGAGCCGCTTACCCTTGGTTTGCTTCAAAGCAATCGAGGCACGGCTCACGTCATTAACGCCCAGCTTCTCGCGGGTGTTCTGCCTAAAATCAAATTCTGCGAGATAACGGTTCAAGTGTTGCTCGCCACAGTGTTGATAAATGCCGACCATTCCCCTTTTGAAAACCGAAAAGAAGCCTTCAAGGGTATTGGTATGGACCTTTCGGCCATTCTGCCCCAGCCCAACATAGCTGATCGAATGATCGACAAACTCATGTTTCTTGGTCACGTCCAATTCACGATAAATCTGCGAACCGTCAGTATGCAGGATGCTTTCGGGATGGACGTTGGCGGACAGCACATTCTTGGCGGTTAATTTAGTGGCCTCAAGGATGCGCTGGCTGCGGATGTTACCGCCGCGCTCCACGAGAGACATGACTTTCATCTTGTGACCCATACCGCCCCACGGCTTCTTACCGCGCTTACCGTCAGCGGTGCCGATATAGGTTTCGTCTACTTCCACGACCTTGCCGCGTCCACCAAGCGGACCAGCGGCAGCGCCAGGAGCCATGACTTCTCTGATCCTGTGGCCAAGAAACCAAGCGGTTTTCATGGAGCAAGAAAGCATCCGCTGAATTTGGCGAGTGCTGATCCCTTTCTTGCTGGCACACATGAGATGGATGACTTGCAGCCACAGGTGCAGCGGCAAATGGCTAGACTCGAAAATGGTCCCCATGCGCACGGTGAAGGGCTTGCGGCAGGCGTAGCACTTGTACAGGCCCGGACGGGTGGTCTTTCCGTTCATGGGCTTGGACTCGCCGACAACGCCACAGTGAGGGCATACGCGGCCATCGGCCCAAAGATGGGCCTCGACGTAGGCGAAAGCTGCCTTTTCGTCCTTGAACTGGGGGGCGTCGAAAACCGAGTTAGCCATTGGAAATCTCCTAGGGCTCAAATCTACCCTTTGGGGCTGGGTATGTCAAGTGTAACAATCGCCTAACGTGTACGGTATTATAATACCATGTCAAAGAAATACCGGGAATTGCGAGATTTCTGTTGACGTCCGGGGCCGGTGCACCGTATAGCCGCGCGTCTTTTCAAGAGAAAACACCATGAAAACCTACTCGGCCAAGGCTTCCGAGATCGAGAAAAAGTGGGTGTTGATCGACGCCGAGGGCCTGGTGGTGGGCCGGCTGGCCTCGATCATCTCCATGCGGCTGCGCGGCAAGCACAAGCCCACCTACACCCCCCATCTGGATTGCGGCGACAATGTCATCGTGATCAATGCCGCCAAGGTGGTGCTGACCGGCCAGAAACTGAAGAAGAAAATCTATTACCACCACACCGGGTATATCGGCGGCATCAAGGAGCGCACCGCGGGTGCGATCATGGCCGGCCGTTTCCCCGAGCGGATCGTTGAAAAGGCGGTCGAGCGCATGGTGCCGCGCGGACCTTTGGGCCGCCGCCAGATGGCGAATTTGCGCGTCTATCCGGGTGCCACGCATCCTCACGAGGCGCAGCAGCCCGAAAAGCTGGATGTGGCGAAAATGAATCCCAAGAATACCCAATACAAAACCAAGACTGAGGCGGCCTGACCATGGCGGAAGAGAACAAGTTCGGCGAACTCAAGACCACGCTGATCAAGGCCAAGACGAACGCGCCGGAAGACGCGGTCAAGGTCGACAATAAGCGCGACAGCAAGGGCCGCGCCTATGCCACCGGCCGCCGCAAAGAGTCAGTAGCCCGCGTCTGGATCAAGCCGGGCTCCGGCAAGATCACCGTCAACGGCCGGGACGAGAAGACCTATTTCGCGCGGCCGGTTCTGCGCATGATCGTGCGCCAGCCCCTAATCGCGACCAATCGCGACGGCCAGTTCGACGTGATCGTCACGGTTTCGGGCGGCGGCCTGTCGGGCCAGGCGGGCGCCGTGCGTCACGGCATCTCTCGCGCCTTGGTGAATTACGAACCCAGCCTGCGCGCGGCGCTGAAGCCGGGCGGATACCTCACCCGCGATCCGCGCGCCGTCGAGCGCAAGAAATACGGGCGCCCCAAAGCCCGCCGCAGCTTCCAGTTCAGCAAGCGCTGAACCAAGGCCATCCGGCAAAAAGGGCGGGGCAGAGCGATCTGTCCCGCCTTTTTTCTTGCCCCCTCCGGCCTTCGCTGGCTCAAGAGCCAGCTACGGCCACCTCCCCCACCAGCATGCTTCGCATGCGCGGGGGAGGCGGAGCTCGACCAAGACGTTCTAGGCTAGGAGCAAATAGGCTAAGAGACGAACAACATGACGGCACGGGTTTTCATTGACGGAGCGGTTGGCACCACGGGTCTGGAGATTCGCGAGCGTCTTGCCGCGCGCGCCGATCTGAAGCTGGTCACCCTGGCCGAGGCCGAACGCAAGAACGAGGCAGTCCGGGCGCGCGCGCTCAACGACGCCGATGTGGTGGTGCTTTGCCTGCCTGACGCGGCGGCGCGCCAGGCGGTCGCCTTGATCGAAAATCCCCAGGTGCGGGTGATCGACGCCTCCACCGCGCACCGCGTGGCGGAAGGCTGGGCCTATGGCTTTCCCGAACTGGAAGTGGATTTTTACGACCGGATCGCCGCCAGCAAGCGGGTCGCCAATCCCGGCTGCTGGGCGACATGTTTCCTGGCGCTGGCCCGGCCCTTGGTGCGCGCCGGACTGATCCCCGCCGATTTTCCCCTGATGGTGCATGGCGTATCGGGCTATTCCGGCGGCGGCAAAAGCATGATCGAGGAGTTCGAGAAAAAAGAGTCGCCGGTCTTTGTCGAAACCGTGCAACGCAGCTACGCGCTGGGCCTCGCGCACAAGCATATTCCCGAGATGCAGGCGCTGGCGGGGCTTGCGCATGCGCCTCTGTTCGCGCCGGCGGTGGCACGCTTCTATCGCGGCATGCTGGTGGAATTGCCGCTGCAGCTATGGGCGCTGCCTGGAACGCCCAAGCTCCGCGATCTTCATGCCGTGCTGGCAAACGCCTATGCCGGACGGCCGCTGGTGGAAGTGGCGGGGATCGAGGAATCCGCGGCGATCAAGAGCCTGGACGCCGAACTCCTGGCCAACACCAACACGATGAAGCTGTTCGTCTTCGCCAATGAAACGGCAGGGCAGGCGCGGTTGGTGGCGCTGCTGGACAATCTCGGCAAGGGCGCTGCCGGAGCCGCGGTACAGAATCTCAACATCATGCTGGGTTTGCCCGAGACCACCGGACTTCTCTGACGCGCCCTGAAACCACGGGTCTTTAGGCCGCTGGCGGCGTCGCGCGTGCTCACGTGCCTACGCACGCTCCGCGCGCCGCTCCTGGCCATCGACCTAAATCCCTCGTGGTTGCACGGACGCATATGTTACAAACATCTATGGCGCGTCTCTGGCTTTCCGTTCTGCTGGTCGTGGCGCTGGGCGCTCTGGGCGTTGCCGTGCTGATCGCCCATCCGCCCGCGCCGCGCGGCTATTCCGGCCTGGAATTCGCGGATGTGACGAGCGCGGCGGCGGCGCGTGCGCCCTTGCTGGCGACGCGTGGCGCACTGGTCACGCAAGTGGAGAAAGACAGTCCCGCCGACCGGGCGGGCATCAAACCCGGCGCGGTGGTGGCCAGGATCGACGGCGCCGCGATCAATTCCGCGGTCCAGGCGTCCGCCATCGTGCGCCGCCACCGCCAGGAGGATCGCGTGGTCTTCACCTTGTTCGACGAGGCGCGGGGCGCGATCCATCCCAGGAACGTCGCGGTGATTTTCGACGCCACGCCGCCCGTCAGCAAAACGATATTGCGGGTCAAGCCGCCCCGCACCTTGGCGAAGGAAGTCTTCAATCCTCCGGGCATGGCCGCCAACGCGTCCTGGTCGCGGCGTCTGGCCCATGGCGTCAGCGTGCGTCCCCGCGCCATGCCGCTGTTGACGGCCGGCGCCTGCTCGGGGGTGGCGCCGGATGAATGGCGGGTGGAGGATTCCGGCAAGGCCATGATCCATCTTGTCTCCAAGGATGGCGGCGAACATGCGATCTACAAATTGGTGTTGATGGATGGCGCGCAGAAGCGCGATCCCAAGGGCTATGTGACGGGCCTGGCGCACGCGATCTTCCAAAGCCCGGTCGCGTCCGCGCCCACCGAGAGCTGGAATTCCGGCGTCAACAGCTTCAATTTCGGCAATCGCGCGGGCGTTGCCGGTCTGGCGCTGTGGCGCCTGAACGGCGATGTCCTGTCGGTGTGGATCGCCGGCGTTCCCGCCAGTGAAGTGGCCTGGGCGATGCCGGTTACGGCGGGCGCGCTTTTCTCCCTGCATTGCGATGACGCATTGGCGCCCAAGCCGTCCCCGCGCGATCCCGCGCTTGCCACCACCGCTGTGTCTTCGGATTGCCTTCAAGGCCGGTGCGAGGACAGCGATTTCGCCGCCGCTTATCTGCGGAAATTCCGCCTGGGCTACGTCCATGCCCATGACGGTGAAGTGTTCCTGGTCGATCCCAGGCGTGATTTCTGGTTGAACGGACAGGACGGTCCGGGCTTTTACCGTCAGTTGGGCGGCGAGAATGAAAAACTTCTCCCCGGGCGCACCAACTGATTGCATTGATGCAGCATGCATCAATGCAATCATCCCCGGCGAGCGCGCATGCGCGCGAGGGAAGGGGATCCAGAATCCACGATTTTATTGACTGGGTCCCTTTTCCTCGCAGCCGCTATCGCTCCTGCTCGCCAGGGACGCAATAACGAACGCGTTGCGTTCGCTATTGCGCTTTGGTCTTGACGTAGTCGCCCGGCGCGTCGCCCAATATTTTAAGGCCGCCATCGCCTGGCACGCGGGCGGGGATCTTGTTGCCCGATAATTTTGACAGCCATTGATCCCAGTCGGCCCACCATGAGCCGGGATGCTCGCTGGCGTCCTTCCGCCAGGCTTCGAGTGTGTCAGCCGGATCGTCATTGGTCCAATATTGATATTTCTTGGCGGCGGGCGGGTTGATCACGCCGGCGATATGGCCCGAGCCCGCCATGATGAAGCGCACCGGTCCACCGAACAATTTGATTGCCTTGAACACCGAAGCGGCGGGGGCGATGTGATCTTCCCTGGCCGATTGCAGATAGATGGGCTGTTTGATCTTCGACAGATCGAGCGGGACGCCGTCCAGGGCCATCTTGCCCAACGCCAGCGCATTGTCCTTGTAGCATTGGCGCAGATAAGACAGATGCAGCTTCTCGGGCATCCGGGTGGTGTCGGAATTCCAATAAAGCAGATCGAACGGCATGGGCGATTTGCCCAGCATGTAATTGTTGATCACAAAGGACCAGATCAGATCGTTGGCGCGCAGCATGTTGAAGGTGCCCGCCATCTTGGAGCCCTTGAGCACGCCGCCGGATTCTTTCATCTGCTGTTCCAGCGCCTCGAGCTGGGCTTCGTCGACGAAGACCGAAAGATCGCCGGCCTCGCTGAAATCGGTTTGCGCCGCCCAAAAGGTGGCGGAGTGGATGCGCTCGCTGCCATGCTGGGGATCTTTTCCCGCCGCCATATAGGCCAGGACCGCGGCCAGCAGCGTGCCGCCGATGCAATAGCCCACGCAATTGGGATCGGAAACGCCGGTGGCGTTCTTGACGGCATCGAGCGCGGCAAAGATGCCGTCGCGCATATAGTCTTCGAAATCCAGTTGCGCCAATTCGGAATCCGGATTGACCCACGACACCACGAACACGGTGTAGCCCTGTCCCACCAGCCAGCGGATGAAGCTGTTCTCGGGGCGGAGATCCAGAATGTAGAATTTGTTGATCCAGGGCGGGAAGATCAGCAGCGGCCGCGCATGAACT
>Ga0182024_10021894_pt1 | contig 11565 bp, 13 predicted proteins | sample P32metaG_FD_120480 | JGI IMG/M metagenome (GOLD analysis project Ga0182024, IMG submission 120480) | Permafrost microbial communities from Stordalen Mire, Sweden - P3-2 metaG (Illumina Assembly) | ecosystem: Environmental > Terrestrial > Soil > Wetlands > Permafrost | place: Sweden: Stordalen... | reverse complement strand
GCGCGGAGTTCCGTATCGATCTGACCGACGAGCTGGTCGCGCACCGCGAAGTACGAGACCAGGACTGCGATAGCGACCGCGACCGCCACCGCCGCGGCTGCCACGAGGCTGATTCGCTTTTGCAGGGGCATGGCCCAGCGGCCTAGTCTCGCAGGACGTAGCCGATGCCCCGCACGGTGTGCAGGAGCCGCGACTCGCCGGCACCTTCAGTCTTGCGTCGCAGATAGCCGATGTAGACGCCCAGGGCGTTCGAGGTCGGGCCGAAGTCGTAGCCCCAGACGTTCTCGAAGATCGTCGAGCGTGTCAGCACCTGGCGTGGATGCTTGAGGAACAGCTCGAGCAGCAGGAACTCCGTCTTCGAGAGCTCGACGAGACGCTCGCCGCGGTGGACCTCGTGGGCGACCGGATCAAGGACCAGGTCGGCGAACCGCAGCGTTTCCGTGCCCTCGCCATCATCGCCCACCCGGCGCAGCAGCGCCCGCAGGCGCGCCTGCAGCTCGCGCAGCGCGAACGGTTTGACGAGGTAGTCGTCGGCGCCGACGTCGAGCCCGAGCACACGATCGTCGATCGCGTCGCGCGCGGTCAGCATCAGGACCGGCGTTTTGTCGCCGGCGGCGCGCATGCGCCGGCACACCTCGAGCCCGTCCACGCCGGGCATCATCACGTCGAGGATCACGGCGTCAGCGGGCTGCTCGGCGAGGCGGTCGAGCGCCTCCTCACCGTCGATCGCCAGCTCGACCTCGTACTTGTCGAGTCGCAGCGCCCGCTCCAGTGCCCGCCGCACCGCGGGCTCGTCGTCTACAACCAGAATGTGTGGCATCGCCTTAGATAATCAGTTGAACGTGTGAAAGTTTCCGAAGAAGCGCGAGCGGGTTGCCGAAGAAGCGCCAACGGGTTTCCGAAGAAGCCGTGGCGGCGATCACGCCAGTGGCCTGAAGGCGCCGCTGTGGAACACGAGCGCTCCTCCTTCGCGGTTGATGCTCAACTCGAGCACCTCGCCGAGCACCAGCCAGTGGTCACCGGCTTCGTAGCACTCGTATATGCGGCAGTCGATCCAGGCGGCGATGCCGTCGAGCAGCGGGGCTCCCGTCGCCGGTGCGGGCGTCCAGCTGACGCCCGCGAACTTGTCACCGCCTGAGGCCGCGAACTGGCGCGCCAGCGACTCCTGACCCTCGGCCAGGACGTTCGCGCAGAAGTGGCCGCCGGCTTTGATCGCGGGCCAGCTCGTCGACGCTTTGGCCGGGGATACCGCCACGAGCGGCGGCGTCAGCGACACCGACATGAACGAGCCGACCACCAGGCCGCTCGGTCGCTCCGGGTCGCCGCCGGTTACCACCACGACGCCGGTCGGCAGCCGCCCGAGGACCGTCCGGAAGTTATCCGAGTGCGGCGTGGTCAGCTCTGAGGACTCCGGCACGTCTTCGAGGCTACCCGAGCCCCATCCAGACGAGCAGCGGTGCGTGGTCGGAGGGCTTGAAGCCCTTGCGGAAGTCGCGGTCGATCCCGCACGCCATCAGTCCTTCGGCGAGCCCACTGCTGACCAGCGCGAGGTCGATTCGCATCCCCAGGTTCTTGTGGAAGTTCCCCGCCCGGTAGTCCCACCAGGTGAACTGCTGCTCATCCGGATGCACATAGCGGTAAGCGTCCACCAGATCGCCGCCTTCCTGGATCGCCGCGAGCGCGGCGCGCTCCGGCTCGCTGGCGTGGGTCGCGCCGACGTAGACCGCCGGGTCGTAGACGTCGGCGTCGGCCGGTGCGACATTCATGTCGCCGGCGATCACCAGCGACGTACCGTCAGCGGCCATGCGGATGGCCGCGGCCCGCTTGGCCGCGGCCTCCAGGAACGCGAGCTTGCGCGGGTACTCGGGGCTATCGAGCGAGCGCCCGTTGGGGACATAGGTGCTCACGAACCTGGTTCCGGCCACAGTCGCCTCACACCAGCGCGCCTCGCTCGGGATCGCGTCGTCGGGTAGGCCCAACAGCGGCATGTCCGGCGCCAGCGGGCGCCGGAAAAGGAGAGCGACCCCAGCCCACTGGCCGCCGGAATGATGGATCGCTTCGTAACCGGCGAGTTCGAGCTCCGCGACGGGAAAGTTCGCGGGCGAACACTTGGTCTCCTGGAGCGCGACGACATCCGGCTGATGTTGCTCGAGCAGCTCGAGGACGCGTGGCAGCCGCGCCCGCAGCGAGTTCACATTCCAGGTGACGAACAGCACCGCGGGCAGGTTATGACCTGTACCGGCGGGCAGGCGCGGTCGGCCGGCGCTGCACACAGCGTGGGACGGCTCTAGCATCATGCCTCCGATGGACCAGATCCAACTCCGCAACCGTTTGCTGGTCGCCACCGGCATGTGGCGTGAGACGACTCGCGAGCCGTTGCCGAAGATGCCGCCCGGCGAGCCGGCAGCCCAGATCGAGCTGTTCGAACTGAAGCTCGTCGACCGGCTCTGGGAGCTGGCGACGCCAGACACCGCGCGTGAGATCGCAGACCGCACGTGGGACCTGGTCCACGATCGGCCTGATTCGGATGTGGTCAAGCAGCGGGTCGTCGAGTGCCACGAGGCACTCGCGCGGATGACCCACCTCGGCGACTAAGTGTCGTAACGCGGCTACGCCGGGTGGTCCGTGAACGGCGAGTGCTGATCCGTGAGCGGCGCCGGCGCGGGGGCCAGTCGGGCGACCGCGGCCGCTTGCGCGGCGGCTGATGTGCTCGCCAGACCGACCGCTGCATAGGCATCCGCTTCGTCCAGCGTTTCGTGCTCGAGCAGCTCGGTCACGAGGTCGTCGAGCTGTGAGCGGTGGTCACGCAGTAGCGCCAGCACCTCGCGGTGCGCGGTGTCCACGATCCGGTGAACCTCCTGGTCGACCAGCTGCTGGGTCTTCTCGGAGGTCTCGGAGACACCGGGCAGCAGCATGCTCGTGCCCTCCTGTGGCAGCACCGCGATCGGGCCGACCGCGCTGCTCATACCCCAGCGCCCGACCATGAAGCGGGCGATGCGCGTCAGGTGCTGGATGTCGGACTCGGCACCGGTGGTTAGGTCGCCGAAGACGATCTCCTCGGCCGAGCGCCCGCCGAGCGCGACCTTGATCTGGGCGATCAGATGTCGCTCGTCGAAGTTGAACCGGTCCGCGTCCGGCGCCGAGAATGTCACGCCCAGTGCCTGGCCGCGCGGGATGATCGACACCTTCCGCACCGGGTCGGCGCCCGGGGTGAGCATCCCGACGATCGCGTGGCCGGCCTCGTGGTAGGCGGTGCGGCGCTTGTCCTCGTCGCTGATCATCACGCTTCGGGCTGCGCCGAGGACGATCCGCTCGAGCGCGTCGGTGAAGTCCTGCTGGTTGACGCTGGGGTGGCTGCGCTTGGCCGCGAGCAGTGCGGCCTCATTGACGAGGTTCGCGAGATCGGCGCCGACCATGCCGGGGGTCGTAGACGCGATCTGGCCGAGGTCGATCTCCGGCGCCAGCGGAACCGAGCGCGTATGGACCTTGAGGATCGCCTCGCGGCCGTTGCGATCCGGCGGCTGCACGACCACGCGCCGGTCGAAGCGCCCGGGGCGCAACAGCGCCGGGTCGAGGATCTCCGGACGGTTGGTCGCGCCGAGCACGATCACACCCGTGCGCGCGCTGAAGCCGTCCATCTCGGTCAGGATCTGGTTGAGCGTCTGCTCGCGCTCGTCGTGGCCGCCGCCGATGTTGGGGCCTCCGGAGGCGCGCGAGCGCCCGATGGCATCGAGCTCGTCGACGAAGATGATCGCCGGCGCCGCCTCCTTCGCCTGTGCGAACAGGTCGCGGACGCGCGAGGCGCCGACGCCGACGATCATCTCGACGAACTCCGACGCCGACATCTGGAAGAAGGGCACGCCGGCCTCGCCCGCGACCGCCCTGGCCAGCAGCGTCTTGCCGGTGCCGGGCAGGCCGCTCAGCAGCACGCCGCGGGGGATCTTGGCGCCGAGTGCGAGGTACCTGTCGGGCTCCTTGAGGAAGTCGACGATCTCCGTCAGCTCCTCCTTGGCCTCGTCGATGCCGGCGACGTCTTCGAACGTGACCTCCTGATCGGCCGCCTCCACGCGTCGCGCGCGCGAGCGTCCGAAAGACATCAGTCCGCCGGCGCCGCCGGCGGCGGCCGCGCGGCGCATGATGAACACGAACAGCAGCACCAGCAGCAGCGTCGGCCCGAAGCCGAACAGGATGCTCTCGATGATCGACGGGCCAGCATTGGGGTTCTGGGCGGTGATCCTGACGTTCTCCTTGCTCAGCAACGCGTCGAACGTGCGGAGGTAGGCGAACTGTGGGATCTGCGTCGAGAAGTAGATGGTGGGCGTGTTGCCCTGGTAGCGGTAGGCCTTCTTGAAGGTCCCCTGAACCGCGAGCGAGGTGCTCGAGATCGAGCTGACGTTGCCTCTGTTCAGCTGGGTGATGAACGTCGGGCTGTAGGAGATCTGCACACGGTTCGGGCTGAGCGCCGAAGAGGAGACCCAGAGGTTGATCGCCAGCAGCACGGCCGCGACCCCCGCCCACATGACCCACTGGCTACGGGGGCCGCGCGGGCGCACGCTGCTGTTGGTCTGGTTGTTGCCACCGGGTGGCGGCGTCACGCGCCACGGCGGCGATGGTCCCCGGCCGCTCGGGCGGTTGGGGCTGCCGTTCGGGCTTCCGGTTGGGCGGCTCGGGCTGCTGCCTGGGCGCGTCGGGCTGCCCGCGCCGCCGCTCGGGCGCGTCGGGCTGGCGGTAGGCCGCGACAAACTGGGGCGCTTGGTAGGCCGCGACAAACTCGGGCGCTTGGGCCTGCCGCGCGAGGGCCGGCCACGTGAGGGCTCCGGACTTTGGTTCTGCTGGTCAGGCATCCTGGTTATTGTCGCAAGCAAGCGGAGTGGGCGGCTAGGCGGACTCGATGCGGGTCCGGAACGAGTCGGCACCCTCGACGGTCGCGCCGAGCGTGTGGGCACGCTCGCTGAGGGCGCGGTCGGATGTGACCACACGTACCGCGCGCGCGTCTGGATCTGCCTTCAGACGCCGCACGATCTCATCGTCGGCGGCGTTCGCCTTGGGCTTGGGTGCATGCGCGACCTCGATCACGGTCGAGCGGATCGGGGGCGAGGGCTGACGCTCGAACACCACGGTGACGTCCTCGCCGTCGGCGGCCGCCCAGCGTTCGAGCTGGTCGACAAGCTTGAGCATCGCGGCGTCACGATCCTTCCACCACCTGTCGGGGCGGGTTCCGATCACGTTCATGCCATCGACGAGCCAGCGCACGGCTCAATTCTCACTGCCTGGCCGTGCTGTGCGCCGGCGCCGTCCTGCATATAGCCGGATCATGGAGAAAAGGTCTTGTGACCATGCCGTAAATCAGGGGGTATTGGCCTCGTATCGGTGCATTTGCCGTGCTACCGTCCGCGCGCGTAAAGGTTGCCCTAAGGGTGACAAGGAGCAGGTGCAGGCACCGGTGGTCGGGAGAGACGTCCTCGCGGTAGACGCACTGAGAGCTACGGAGGGAATCTCCACAATGCCAACCGGAACAGTCAAGTGGTTCAGCGACGAGAAGGGCTTCGGCTTCATCACGCCCGACGAGGGTAGTCGCGACCTCTTCGTCCACCACACCTCTATCGCCGCTGACGGCTACCGCTCACTCGCTGAGGGCTCCAAGGTGTCGTACGAGGAAGAGGCGGGGCCCAAGGGGCCCAAGGCGATCAACGTCATCAAGCTGTAGGCGGGCCGCCCGCTCAGGGCACCCGGTCAGGTCGGGGAGCGCCCGGTCGGCCCGCTAGGAATGCCCGGGCGGCCCGCTAGGGGCGCCCGGGCGACTTGCTCAGGGCAACGCCAGGTGGCCGTCGGCCGGCTCCAGCTGTAGGCCGGCGGCCTGCCATTCGAGCATGCCGCCGGTCATGTTGTGGGCGTCGAAGCCCGCCTGCAGCAGCGCCTCGGCGGCCATAGCCGAGCGGGCGCCGCTGTAGCAGTAGAAGATCACCGGAACGTTTCTGTCGATCGTTGCCGCCTGCATAGGAAGCTCGGTCAGCTCGATCCAGCGGCTTCCGGCGATGTGGCCGGCCTCATACTCGTGTGCGGCACGCACATCGATCAGCTGGACGCCGCCCGCGGCGACCAGCGCGGCCACCTGCAGGGGGGTGTAGTCCTCGGTCACCTCCATAAAGGCTACAACCACGGGTATTTACGAAGTTCTGGCGTTCTATGTTGACGCAGTGTTATGCTGCGCGCCAGCACACCCAGCCGAGTCCGCCCTCGCACAGTCGAGGCGGAGCGGGGGAACCAGTTGTATGAGCCGTCAAGGCGGCTCTTGGGGCGAATCGCCACGAAATGTGGCGTAGCGCAACTCTTTCAGCGCGAGCCCGACAGCTAACCCCGTAGGCGCAAGAAAGAGAAAGGGCTGGTTTGTCGTACTCCCAAGCTGTGACCGGTTGGTGCCGAGCCGCAGCAACCTCCATCCTGTTCCTCGCACTTACGGCTGGGACGGCAGTCGCGGGCCAAAACGGAGTCGGTGGCTCCACCGGAACCACCACGTCGCCCACCTCGACCACTCCGACCAAGACCGGGACGACGTCGACCAAATATTCAACGGCAGCCTTCGGCAGCCGGCTGCTCTCGGTCGGGATGAGCGGCAGCGACGTGCTCGCGCTGCAGCACGACCTGACCGCGCTGGGCTTCACGACGCCCGCGACGGGCCACTTTACGCACCAGACCGAGCAGCGCCTGAAGGCGTTCCAACGCAGGTACGGCCTGTCAGTTGACGGCGTGGCCGGACCCTCGTCGATCGGCACGCTGAAGCGGCTGCTCAGCGCCAAACTGCACATCACCGAGACCGCGCTAGCCGCCAAGGAACTCGCCAGCGGCCAGGGCATAGTCGCGACGAGACAGTCAAACCTACCGCTGCCTGCAGGCGACAGCGGCACCGGCGGCGTCGGCCTCGGACCGGTGGCCTCCAGCTCCGTGGAGTTGAACGCGACCCTTGTCGACGGCATAGCGGTGCCGGCCGCCGGCACGCCCACGGCGATCGTGACGATGCTCGACGCGGCCAACAAGATCGCGTTCGACCCCTACATCTACGGTGGCGGCCACACGTCGTTCAACTCCCGCGGCTACGACTGCTCCGGGTCGGTCAGCTACGTGCTGCACGCCGGCGGGCTGCTTGCCACGCCGCTGGACTCCGAGCAGTTCCTCAAGTACGGCCTCTCAGGCAAGGGCAACTGGATCACGGTCTACACCAACGGTCCCACGCACGCGTACATGGAGATCGCCGGTCTGTGGTTTGACACCGCGGCGCAGATCGCGGGGAACGGCAACGACCGCTGGTCGACGACGCGGATCGGGGAGCCCGGGTACGGCAAGTTCCTCCCGCGCCACCCGTCCAGCTGGTAGCGGCTCCGCACACCCGTTTCTGCAGACCGACGCACGCAAGCGCCGGAGACCACCGGGCGGGAAGCATCCGCCCGGTGGCGGCTGTCCGCGCTGCCCTCTGATTGACACGCGCGGCTGATCGGTGGGGCTACGATTGAACGAGTGTCGGCACTCGCAGATATCTACACGATTCCCCAGGAGCATCTGGACTTGCGCGACACGATCCGTCAGATCGCGCAGGACCGGATCGCGCCGCGCGCGGCCGAGATCGATCAGAAGGCGGAGTACCCGCACGACCTCCGCCGGCTGCTCGCCGAGCAGGACATCCTCGGGCTGCCGTTCGAGGAGGAGTACGGCGGCACCGGCACCGGCACGCTGATGCTGAACATGGCGGTCGAGGAGATCGCCAAGGCCGACGCCTCGACTGCTCTGATCCTGATGATCCAGGAGCTCGGCACGCTGCCGATCAAGCTGCACGGCTCCGACGATCTGAAGGAGCGTTTCCTGCCGCGCTGCGCGACGGGCGAGTGGTCGCCTGCGTTCGCGCTGTCAGAGGCCGAGGCGGGTTCCGATCCCGGCGGGATGATCACCAACGCCCACCAGGAGGGCGACGAGTGGGTGATCAACGGCTCGAAGACCTGGATCACCAACGCGGGCATCGCCGACTTCTACTGCGTGTTCGCCGTTACCGACCGCGAAGCAGGGCATTCGCACGGGGTCACTGCCTTCTTGGTCGAGGCCGACCGGCCCGGCTTCAGCGTCGGCAAGCTCGAGCACAAGCTCGGGATCCGCGCCTCGCCGACCGGCTCGCCGATCTTCGAGGACGTGCGTGTGCCGCCGGCCAATGTGATCGGCGAGGTCGGCGCGGGCTTCAAGGTCGCGATGAGCACGCTCGACCGCTCGCGGCTCGGCGTCGCCGCGCAGGCGCTGGGGATCGCCCAGGGCGCGACCGACTACGCCGCCGCCTATGCCCGCGAGCGCAAACAGTTCGGACAGCCGATCAACAGCTTCCAGGCGATCCAGTTCAAGCTCGCCGACATGGAGACCCAGTGCGCGGCCGCGCGCGAGCTGCTCTATCAGGCCTGTTGCAAGGTGGATCGCGGCGACCCCGACTTCGGCAAATACTCCGCGATGGCGAAGCTTTTCTGCTCAGATACGGCCATGGAGGTGACGGTCGAGGCCGTGCAGATCCTCGGCGGGTACGGATTCGTCACGGACTATCCGGTCGAACGCATGATGCGCGACGCCAAGATCACCCAGATCTACGAGGGCACGAACGAGATCCAGCGTCTCGTGATCGCGAGGACGCTGAGGTAGCCGGCATGCGCGCCCCGACGAGCACCCGCGGGATCCTTGCCTCAGCGCTGGTCGCACTGATGTCAAGCCTCGGGATCCTGACGCTGATCGTCGGCTACAGCGCCAACGGCCTCGTCAAGACCCTTCAGTTCCTCGCCATCATCGTGCTGGGCGGCGGGCTCCTGACGGGCGTGATCGTGCTGTCGCTGGTGCACTTCGCAAACTGGTCACCCGCCTCCGAGGACGACTTCGAGTTGATCGTGCGTCGCGCCGAGCAGCTCGCCGCCGAGGACCCGTGGACCGTCGAGGAGGTAGGCGAGTACGGGGACACCGACGAGTACGACGCGCTCGAGCTCGACAGCGAAGAGGACTTCAAGGCGCTGGTCCGCGCCGCGGTCGACGATCTCCCGCTCGAATTCCACCGCGCGCTCGAGCACGTGGCGATCGTCGTCGCCGACGGCGGTGCCGCGGTGCGCACGGGCCGTGGCCGGCGCGGCGCCTACGGGCTGTATCAGGGCGACACAGTCGTCCAGAACTACTTCCATGACCGGATCGTGATCTTCCGCGACACGCTGATGCGCGACTTCGGACACGACCCGGACCTGTTGCGCGAGCAGGTCACGCGCACCGTCCGCCACGAACTCGCCCACCATCTCGGCTGGGACGAGCGCGGCGTCGGCGGGCTCGGGCTCTAAGACGCTTCGCCGAATCGGTAGCGCAGGAACAGCGTGCTGTCGCGCTCAAGCACGCCCGCCAGCTCGAGTTGCGCGGGTGCCTCCGGGGGTGGGTGGGCGGGACCGGCTACAACCCCGGGACCTGACGCCCCTCCGACCAGCCTGGGCGCCAGCGTCAGGAACAGCTCGTCCACGAGCCGCTCGCGCACGAGTGCGCCGAACAGCGTCGGGCCGCCCTCGCACAGCAGGATGCGGACGCCGTATTCCCGCCGTAGGGTCTCGACCACCGGACCCAGCCGCGACCCGTGACCGAACTGCAGCGGTCGATGGTCGAGGCGCGCGGCGAGCCGGGTGGCCGTCGACATCGTCGGCGGCATTGGAGAGAAAACGACGACGTGCGCTTCGGGCTCCCGGAACAGCGGGACGCCGAGCGGAATTACGCTTCTACGTGAGATCGTCACGACGAGCGGCTCGGCGCTGCGGCCGCCGGCGAGCCGGCGCTCTCTCCGCTCGGCCTGCGGGAGCATGCGCCCGTAGTTCTCGGCGGCCAGTGTCGCGGTTCCGACCAGCACCGCGTCGGCGCGCTCGCGCAGCGAGCGGAACAGGTCGCGATCGCCGGGGTCTGACAGCTTGCGCGACAGCCCGTCGATCGTTGCGCGACCATCGACGCTCGCGACGAAGTTGGCGATCGTGTACGGCCGCTCGCGGGCGGTGTCGGAGTTGCGCAGCTCGAGCGACTGCACGAACGCGGTTGCGTCGGTCTCGCCCGGATCGGGCAGCAGCCGCCTGTACGAGGCTGTCTCCACAGGCGCGAACGGTAGCCTGCGGGCATGGAATCTTCTGAGAGGGCGACACCCGACCGCAACCTGGCGCTCGAGCTGGTGCGTGTGACCGAGGCGGCGGCGCTCGCGTCGGCGCGCCTGGTTGGGCGCGGGGACAAGGAGGCGGCCGACCAGGCCGCCGTAGACGCCATGCGGCACGTGCTCGACAGCGTGTCGATGGACGGCGTCGTGGTGATCGGCGAGGGCGAGAAGGACGAGGCCCCGATGCTCTACAACGGCGAGCACATCGGTGACGGCACGCCGCCGCTCGTCGACATCGCCGTCGATCCGCTGGAGGGCACGCGCCTGACCGCGCTTGGCATGCCCAGCGCGCTGACGGTGATCGCGCTGGCCGAGCGCGGGGCGATGTTCGACCCCGGCCCGTGCGTCTACATGGAGAAGCTGGCGGGCGGCCCCGACATCGCCGACCTGCTCGACCTCGAGCGGCCCCTGCCCGAGACGCTCGAGCTGGTCGCCCAGCGCCGTGCCATCGACATCCGCGACGTCGTGGTCGTGATGCTCGACAGGCCTCGGCACCACGAGCAGATGGCGGCGGTCCGGGAGGCCGGCGCGCGCGTCCGCCTGATCATCGACGGCGACGTCTCAGCGTCGCTGCTGGCTGTGTCGGACAACTCGCCCGTCGACCTGTTGTGGGGGATCGGCGGCACCCCGGAGGGTGTGATCTCGGCGGCGGCGATCAAGTGCCTCGGCGGTGAGATCCTCGGGCGTCTGTGGCCGCGCGACGACGAGGAACGCCAGCTTGCGCTCGATGCCGGCTACGAGCTCGACCGCGTGCTCAAGACCGACGATCTGGTCAAGGGGGAGCACGTGTTCTTCTCCGCGACGGGCGTGACCGACGGCGACGTGCTGCAGGGCGTCCGCTACACCAAGGGCGGCCGCGCGACCACCGAGTCGCTGGTGATGCGCACGCGATCGGGCACGGTGCGGCGGATCGCTGCCACCCACGACCGCGCCAAGCTCCGGACGCTCAACGCCGGGCGCTTCGATCTCTGAGGGCTGCGGTTTCTGACCGGCGGCTGCGCGATCAGCGCCGGTGCGGGAAGCGCCGCACAGGCGACTCGTCGAGCTCGAGCGTCGCCAGCGAGCGCAGGAACGCGTGCGTGACCAGCACGTGCACGAACGCCTGTGTGGCCTCGTACACCGCCTTGCCGAGGCGTGAGGCGATAGCGGGATAGAAGTTCGCGACCTCAACCTCGATCCCGAGCGTGGCCAGGTCGTGCGCGCCGGTTGGGTCGTGCGCGCCGGTTGGGTCGTGCGCGCCCGTTGGGTCGTGCGCGCCCGTTGGGTCGCGCCGGACCGCGACCGACAAAAAGCCCGAGCCGCGGCCGGCGCGCGAGACGAGCAGGCCATCGCGGATCGCCCAGCTGATCCGCCCGTGGTCGGGCTCCAGGGTGTACTGCGGT
>Ga0182024_10021893_pt1 | contig 11566 bp, 12 predicted proteins | sample P32metaG_FD_120480 | JGI IMG/M metagenome (GOLD analysis project Ga0182024, IMG submission 120480) | Permafrost microbial communities from Stordalen Mire, Sweden - P3-2 metaG (Illumina Assembly) | ecosystem: Environmental > Terrestrial > Soil > Wetlands > Permafrost | place: Sweden: Stordalen... | reverse complement strand
GCGTGTAGGCTACGCGAAAGCCGTTGCGTTCGATATTGCGGTGCGAAATGCTGCCAGGCCGTGCGAAGCTGACTGCTAGATCGCAGCCTTTTTCGCGCGCCCAAGCGAGACGGGCGGCGAGCAACGCTGATTGCACGCCGCGGCGGCGGAATGCCGGCAGCGTGCTTGCGCCGAAAAGGCCGCCGACTCCTTGGCCAGCGAACACCCCACCACCACCCGCCACGATGCCGTCCAGGAACGCCAGAAAGAAGCAGGCGTCGCAGCGGCCGTAGAAGCCCTCCATCACGTCGAGTATCGCTTGTGTTACTGGATCATGTTCGGCGAAGCCCTCCGCCACGGTCTGCGTCCAGAGTTTCGCTTCATGCGGCTCCGAGACGCGGACCGTCACGCCTGCCGACATCGTACCCGGCATGCGAGCCGCGTCGAGGTCGTCCAGGATCAAAACATCCGTAAGTTCGAGCAGGTGATAGTTGCGCGCCGCAAATTTCTCGTACACGCTTATGTCAACGAGCGGACATAATTCGATGGCCGCCGGAGCATTGCGGCTATGGAAGAAGTCGCCGAGTGCGTCCATCTCAGCATCGCTCACGGGGCCGTGCAGGCCCACCCCGATGGCCTGGGTAATCGGTGAATCGACACCCGCGAAGACCGCGACACCGCCAGCAATCTCTTCGATGGCCACGGAATGTTCCGGGTGAAAGCGCTGACACGCCTCGGCGCATGCGCGCCCGGCATTTGCTTCGGCCATTTCCACGCAGCGGGCGAAGTCCAGATTAATAAAACGCATCGGTGAATCCCCTGTGCGCGATTGTGCGCGCGGTTAGACAAGCGAAGGCCAAATTAAACCGCTTGATTGGCGATGCCGCAGGACTGAGAAAAGCGCCGAGACGCCGAGTTAACGGGGCGAGCCGGAGACAGTCCTATCCTTCGCGTGGGAACCGCAGCGCATAGGCGCCTCCGGAGGAGAGAATGTGGTCCGCGACAGAACCGCGAACCGCGGTGATTCTAGCGCATCGGGAGCGCAAGTCAAAACAATTCAGGAGTGATAGAATCCTGCATCTGCCGCAAAATGATAAAGAGCGATTATCGTGCGGATTGGTGCGAGGAGAACGCTGGGTGAGCGGAACGAAAATCGAAACGCGCGTGGATGAGAAGTCGGCGGACTTTGAGAAGAACAGCCGGCTGATGGTGGACCGCCTGACGGAAATAAAAAATCAAGAGCAGCAGATTCGGCAGGGCGGCGGCGTGAAAGCGATCGAGGCGCAGCATAAAAAGAATCGCCTGACAGCGCGGGAACGCATCGCCAAACTGATTGACGCCAAGACCGAATTTTTCGAGCTGGGACTTTACGCGGCGCACGACATGTATCAGGAATGGGGCGGCGCTCCGGCGGCGGGAACGATCACTGGCCTTGCGCGTGTCTCCGGGCGGCAGGTGATGATCATCGCGAACGACGCGACGGTGAAGGCCGGCGCGTTTTTTCCGATGACCGCGAAGAAAGTGATCCGCGCGCAGAACATTGCGATTGAAAATCACATTCCAACAGTTTACCTGGTAGATTCCGCAGGAGTATTTCTGCCGTTGCAGGAGGATGTGTTTCCGGACACCGACGATTTCGGGCGCGTGTTTCGCAACAATGCGGTTATGAGCGCGATGGGCATTCCGCAGATCACCGCGATCATGGGCATGTGCGTGGCGGGCGGCGCTTATTTGCCTGTGATGTGCGACAAGATTCTGATGACCGAAGGCAGCGGATTATTCTTGGCTGGCCCGGCGCTGGTGCAGGCGGCGATCGGGCAGAAAACTTCGGCGGAAGAATTGGGCGGGGCGCAGATGCACGCGCAAATCAGTGGCACGATTGATTTTCGCGAGCCCGACGACTCGGCGTGCATCAAGCGTTTGCGCGTGCTGGTGGATAAGATGGGCCATGCGGCTGGGGCGCCTTTCGATCATAAGACCGCGGCGGCACCTGCGCATTCCGAGGAAGGAATTTATGGAGTATTTTCGGCGTCGCCCGGCAAGCAGTACGACATGCACGAAATTATCGCGCGGATTGTGGACCGCAGCGAGTTCGAGGAATATCGCGCGGAGTATGGGCAGACGCTTTTGTGCGGCTACGCACGGATTGGCGGCTGGGCCGTGGGCATCGTGGCGAATCAGAAGAAGAACGTGAGCACGGTGGCGCCAGGCACGGGAGAAAAGCGGATCGAGTTTGGCGGAGTGATTTACAACGAGTCGGCGGACAAGGCCGCACGATTTATTCTGGACTGCAATCAGAATCTGCTGCCACTGATTTTTCTGCACGACGTAAATGGTTTCATGGTGGGCAAGGAAGCGGAGTGGAGCGGGATTATTCGCTCGGGCGCGAAGATGGTGAACGCTGTGGCTAACAGTGTGGTGCCGAAGATTGCGGTGATTTGCGGCGGAAGTTTTGGCGCAGGACATTACGCGATGTGCGGCAAGGCTTACGATCCGCGGTTTGTGTTCGCGTGGCCGACGGCGCGGTATGCTGTGATGAGCGGCGATGCGGCGGCGGGAACGCTGGTCGAGATCAAGATCAAGCAGCTGGAGCGCGAGGGGAAGAAGCTGAGCGACGCGGAGAAAAAGGAGTTGCACGAATCGATTCGCAAAACTTACGAGAGTCAGACCGATCCGCGATATGCTGCGGCGCGGCTATGGGTGGATGCGATCATTGATCCAGCTCACACGCGCGAGGCGCTGATCGAAGCGCTGGAGGCGGCAGCCCTTAATCCGAAAGTCGCGGAGTTCAAGACGGGCGTCTTGCAGACGTGAATTGAGGGTTGAAAGTTCACTGACAAAAGTTGAAAGTTAAGAAGAACCGGCCGTCAGTCGGGAAGTTTCAGGCAAGCAGTCCTGATCAGACGATGACGAACGAGCCACGCAGCGGCGGGTACGCAATGTTTGGGGTGACGATGTTGTTGTGTTTGCCGGCGGCGCTCTCTGTGTTCGTTTCGGCGCAGATTACGGGGAACGCGTACCACAGTTCGGCGCTGTGGTTTATGTACCAGGTGTCGCAGTATATCGGCATGATCGGAATTGTCGTGGCAGCGGCGCTGACGATCATCAAGGCGAGCGACGGCACAACGTCGCGAATCGCCGTGATCTTGATGGGATTTTCGGTGCTGCTGTCGGTTTTTTTGCTGTGGTACGCAGTGCACATTTACCGCAGCCCGTGGTTCTGAAAACCTATGGCCAATGAAGTGACGATCGTGGAATGTCCGCGGGACGCGTGGCAGGGATTGCGCGAGGTAATTCCCACGGAAGAAAAGGTTCAGTATCTGAGCCAGCTGATCGCGCTGGGATTTCGGCACATTGATGCGGTGAGTTTCGTTTCTCCGAAGCACGTGCCGCAAATGGCGGATAGCGAAGCGCTGATGGCGCGCTTGAGTCAGGTGAAAGCGCCGAGCGACGAGCCGGTGGAAATTATCGGGATCGTGGTGAACGCGCAGGGGCTGGAGCGGGCGCTCGCGACTCCGGGAGTGACGACCGTCGGATACCCTTATTCTATTTCTGCGTATTTCCGGCGGGCGAATGCGAATATGTCGCGCGCGGAATCGCGCGAGTTGGTGGAAAAACTGCAACGCGACACGCGCGCGGCGGACAAGAACTTGGTGATTTATATTTCCATGGCGTTCGGAAATCCTTACGAAGAGCCGTGGGGCGCGGAAATTGTAGAGGAGACGCTGGTGTGGCTGAAAGATTTGGGCGTGCGCACGGTTTCGCTGGCGGACACGGTGGGAACCGCGTCACCGGAGGAAGTAGCGCAACTTTACCAGGCAGTGAAAGGGTGCGTCGCAGGAGTTGAGATTGGCGTGCATCTGCACAGCCGGCCGGATCGCGCGGCGGAAAAAATATTGGCGGCGTATGAAGCGGGGTGCCGGAGATTTGACGGGGCGCTTACGGGGATGGGTGGCTGCCCTTTTGCCGGGGATGAATTGGTCGGGAATATTCCCACAGAGGCTGTGCTAACGACTCTGGCATCGCGGGGAGTTTCGACTGGGATTGATACCAAGGCGTTGGCGGTGGCCTGCGCGATGACCGCGCTGTTGCGGGAGAGATATACGCGCGCAGTTGATTCGGCGGAACCCGCACCGACGGGTAAGCCGAACTAGCGGGCGGCGCGCAGACTTTTTGCCGCAGAGACGCAGAGAAAGTCAAAAGTTTTGGCACAGAGGCCACAGAGGAAGACGGAAAACACAGAGAAAGACAAAATGACCAGCAAGCTGCAAAGTTCCGCGACCGCTAATTACGATACGCTGAAATACGAAAAGGACGGCGCGATCGCGACCATCACGCTCAACCGGCCGGACAAGCGCAATGCGATCTCCAGCACGATGATTGACGAATTGCTGGGCGCGCTGAATGCGGCGGACAACGACGGCGCGGTGCGCGTGGTGATTCTTACCGGCGCGGGGAAGGCTTTTTGTTCGGGGATGGACCTGGAAACTTTGCAATCGATCGCGAACCAGACGGGCGCGCAAAATCTGGCGGATTCGCGGCAAATGGCGCGGATGTTTCACCGCATATATTCTTTTCCGAAGCCGCTGATTACGGCGGTGAACGGCGCGGCGATCGCAGGCGGCTGCGGGATTGCGACGTTTTCGGATATCACGCTGGCGGTGCCGGAAGCGAAGTTCGGTTATACCGAGGTGCGCATCGGATTTATTCCGGCGCTGGTTTCGGTGCTGCTGCGCCGGCAGATTGGCGAAAAGCACGCGCGCGAACTGCTGCTGACGGGCGCGATTATTGATGCGGCGGAGGCTTTTCGGCTGGGGATGGTGACGGAAATCGTCGCGGCAGCGGATTTGCTGAAGAGGGCGCGCGAAGTGGCGGCGAAGTTTTTGGAAGCGAGCCCTACGAGCCTGCGTCGCACAAAGCGGCTACTGCTGCAATACGACGACAAGGAAGTGACGCAGGAAATCGAGATGGCTACGCAGGAAAACGCGGCGATTCGGGCCACCGAGGATTTTCGCGAAGGGCTGGCTTCGTTTCTGGAAAAGCGTAACCCGAAATGGACGGGACAGTAAGACGGTGGCGCTTCGCGCGCAGAACATTTCCAGCATCCAAGCAAAAGCAGATCCCTCTCTGCGTCCCGCGCGCGCCAAACTGCGGCGCGAAGGAAAAAGCGCGGGACTACGTTCGGGGTGACACGCTGCTGCGCACAGTGAAATAATCTACAAACAATTATGGAATACGCAGAAACCACAATTCGTGTGCGTTACGCGGAGACGGACCAGATGGGAGTGGTGTATCACGGCAATTATTTCACGTGGTTTGAAGTCGGCCGCGTGGATTTGTGCCGCCAGTTGGGATTCGAGTACAAGAAAATGGAAGCGGAGGACGACAGCTACATCGTCGTCGCTGATGCACACTGCCGTTTCAAGCGTCCGGCGCGATTTGACGATTTGCTGGTGGTGCGCACCAAAGTGCTGGCGTCGCAACGGCGCACGGTGAAGTTCGGCTATGAAATCGTGCATCAGGAATCGCGCGAAGTGCTCGCCACCGGGGACACATTGCACGTTTTCTGCGATAAGCAGGGGCGCCCTAAATCGCTGCCGGACAAATATCGCAAGTACTTCCCTGCACTGAAAGACGGCGACCATTCGCGCGAACGGAAACACACACACTCATGAGCGCAATCCAAATTGACGGCGAACATCTGGATTTTGCGCAGCTCTATCGCGTAGTTTTCGATAACGCGAAAGTAGAGCTGGCTCCGCAGGCTCGCACGCGCATGCTCGCGTCGCGCGCGGTGATCGAGCGGCTGATCGCCTCGGACCAGGCCGTGTACGGCGTGAATACCGGCTTCGGGAAAATGGCTTCGGTGCGCATTTCGCGCGAGCAGATTGGCGAACTGCAAGTGAACCTGGTGCGCAGCCACGCGTGCGGCGTGGGGACGGCGCTCAGCGAGCACGAAACGCGGGCGATGTTGCTGCTGCGCGCAAACGCGATCGCCAAGGGATTTTCGGGGGTGCGTCCGGTGGTGGCGGAAACTTTGTGCGCGATGCTCAATGCGGGCCTGCATCCGGTGATCCCATCGCAAGGATCGGTGGGCGCGTCGGGAGACCTGGCGCCGCTGGCGCATCTGGCGCAGGTGGCGGTCGGTGAAGGCGAAGCCATTTTGCAAGGCCGCACACTTTCCGGCCGCGATGCGATGTGCGCTGCAGGGATCGTGCCTTTGCGGCTGGAAGCGAAGGAAGGCCTCGCGCTGCTGAATGGTACGCAAGCGATGCTGGCGCTGCTTGCGTTGGGATTGCGCGAAGCCGAAATTGCGGTGGATACCGCGGACGTGGCTGCGGCGCTATCGCTCGATGCATTGCGCGGCAGTCCTGCGGCGTTCGAAGAGCGAATCGCGGCGGTGCGGCCTTACGCGGGACATGCGATTACGGCGCGGAATTTGCGCAAGTTGAACCAAGGCAGCGCGATCCGCGAATCGCATCGTGCTGCGGAAAAAGACAAGCGCGTGCAGGATGCTTACAGTCTGCGTTGTACTCCACAGGTGCACGGAGCGGTGCGTGACACGTTGACGCAAGTGGGCGCGACGCTCGCCGTGGAACTGAACAGCGCGACGGACAATCCCTTGGTGTTTGTGAATACGGGCGCGAGTTCCGGCGAAGTGATCAGCGGCGGAAATTTCCACGGCCAGCCGCTGGCGATGGCCGCCGATCAACTGGCGGTGGCGCTGGCGACGCTCGCCGGAATTTCCGAACGCCGCATCGAACAAATGACCAATCCGCAGACCAGTTTGCTTCCGGCTTTCCTGGTGCGCGACGCGGGACTGAATTCCGGATTCATGATCCTGCAGGTGACTGCGGCCGCGCTCGCCAGTGAAATGAAAACGCAGGCCACGCCGCATTCCGTGGACTCGATTCCCACGTCTGCCAATCAGGAAGATTACGTTTCGATGGGGATGGGAGCAGCGCGCAGAATTCAGCCGATGCTGGCGAATTTGCGCAACGTGCTGGCGATCGAATTACTCGCTGCTTGCCAAGGAATTGATTTGCTGGCGCCGCTGAAAACTGGCGCCCAAGCCGCGAAGGCGCAGGCGATTGTGCGCGCGGAATCGAAAATGATGGAAGCGGACCGTTCGCTCGCGCCGGATATTCACGCGGTCGAACGCCGCGTCGCCGCGGGCGACTTCAGTGAAATTCTACGCTAAGCCGGCGATCTGCTTTTCGTCGCAAGAAGGAAACCGCGATCGGGGCTCCGGGGTCGTTCTGCCCGAGCCCCGAATCGCGGCCGGTGGATTCGCTAGCCAAGTAAGAATGCTTACTTTTTTTCGCCACCGTGACGAGCTTCATCAGCTCCGCCAGACTTCGCCTGGCTTGCCGCTTTTCCCGCCGCGCTGATGTTGACGGAGTCTTGCGGCGTTACTTTCGTCTGATTCGCTGCTGGTTTCGCAGGCGGGGCTTCACGTGCCTGGGATACTTCTGGAGCGTGTGATACCGCACCTGCCGGGTTTGCCATTGGATTACCTCCACGTCGCTTATCGGCAGAGGATGCCGGGTTCTTTAGGAACAAGGTAACCGACCGGCAAGAAATGCAGATCCAGCCGAAATTCCGCTGAACTAAAGGAGATGTACCGCTGTTTGGAGAGTTAGGCGAGGGCTTGAAACAGGAATGTGCCGAAACGGTAGCCCACGGCGTAGCTGAAAGGCGGCACTCCCATCGAATAGTGGCCGCATGGGAGCGAAAGGCTTTCAAAGGCGACGCCATCGCGGCGGATGGCGGTGAGGAATTCGTTAGTCAGCTCGTCGGGGAAGGTGGGATCGTAGCAGCCGCTGATCGCCAGGATTTTTTTGCGCGTGCCGCGCAGGCGAGAGATATAAGGATACGGGCTGATCGGCGAAAAATAGCGGCGCACTTCGTCGAGCGAGATTTCGTGATGCAGGGTTTGCCACACGTTCGAAGTGGTAAGTCCCGCGGCGACCACGTCGCCAAAATATGTGGAGACGTGCAGGAACGCACCGGCGCGCAGCGCTGGTTCATGCGCGATGGTGAGAAACGCGAGGCAGGAGCCGATGCTGGTCCCGAGAATGCCGAGGTGATCGTAGCCTTGCTGTTCCAGCCAGCGCAGAGTGCGGCGCGTATCCAACACGGCTTGGCGATTGGCTTGCAGCGTGAGTCCGATGTTGGCGCTCACCATACGGTCCGCGCGCGGATGGCCGGGGATGGCACGGCGATCGTGATAGGGCAGGCTTAGTTTTACGGCGGTGATGCCCAGCTTGTTGAGCCAGCGGCAAACGTTCTGCTGCTCTTCCCAGCGGCAATTCCATTGTGCGAGCACGACCACTGCCGGACCGCTGCGGCGAGCCTGAAACAATTGCGCGTGCGCGCGATTATTTTCCGGCCAGGGGGATTCGATTGCGCTGGTGAAGGTTAGGACGTTGTCTTTTAGCGCGTAATCGTCGGCTGGGGTGGTGGCGAACCATTCGTTGCTGTGCGCCACGGTCTCGCGCGCGAAATTTTCCAGCCAGCCGCGCGGATCGCGTTCGTTGGCCGAACCGCCGATGTGTTCCAGCCCCCATGCGAATGGCAGGACGCGGCGATCGGGTTCCTGCGCGAAGCGCATGTGTTCGTAAGCGAAGACCTTCTGTTCGAGCCAGGACATGAGGTGTAAACCATCGAATATAGCGTAGTGCGTGGCTCGCGTTCAAACGGTGGAAGGCTTGCCAGTTTCCGGTTACCCGACCTCTCAGGAGTTACGGGCGGTGTGTCATACAATTTTGGTCATGTCCAGACTTCGTGAAGAAGAGATCGGTGACTTCGTAGCCAAATTGGCGTCTCGCTACGAAGCATATACCCGCAATAAGGCGCGGAATGAGAAGACTGGAGAGGAGGTGATCATACCAGTCAGCGAGAACGCAAACGCTCGTGAGGAACTTCAGCTTACGATTGACGAACTATGTGTTCTTTATCTGACTGTATCCGACGAAGGTCGCGATCATATTCGAAAGCTAGTCCAAGCGCATCGCCCACTCCATAATGGTCTACTGGTTCACATTGTTGGACCGCGCAACACAAGCCTCCTGATTGGCTGTGGCATGGCTTGGCCGCCGCTTCTATCGCAGATAACCTAGAGGATTTTCGTGACATGTTTATTGCGCTCGGGGGACTTTATCTGGAAGCTGTCGCGGTCGGCATAGATGTCTCCGACTGTTTTCAAAAAGCAGCGCAACTATCTAGCGCAGTCGCTGGTCCATACTTTAAGCCTTCGATGCGAGAGTTTTTAGCCGGGTTTGAACAAAGCGAATACTTCAAAGAGTCGATTCGACCGAAATTGCCTTCCAAGTCCTGATTAACGCGGTTGCCGGAGAGGTGGATCCGAGTGCCCGGGTTTGGGCAACCCCCGGATGGTCGGCCATTCGGAAGTGATCTAGCGCTGTCCTTCCAGACTGACCCGTTGCCTGCGACGTTGACCCGCTCTCTGTCGACGTAAATAGCCTTGTTGCAGTTCGCCCGCGCGACTAATATGGCGTGGGTCATTTTGGGAAGAGGTGAGCCATGAAGCGATTTGCAGGAATGATGATCGTGGTGATGGGGATGTTGCTGGGCGCGCAAACGATGGCCGCGCAGGAATGGTCGCAGCCCTGGGCGCGGGAGCGGATCGACAAATCGCCGCGTCACAGCGAGTGGGTCGCAGTGAAACACGATGGGCGCAACGTGGACACGCTGGTGGTCTACCCGGAATCGAAGGACAAGCGTCCCGTGGTGCTGGTGATTCACGAAATTTTCGGATTGAGCGACTGGGCGCAGGAACTTGCCGACGAAGTGGCAGCGGCGGGTTACATCGCCGTCGCACCAGACCTGCTGAGCGGCATGGCGCCGAATGGCGGCCACACGAAAGATTTCCCTACAGGAGTAACCGAGGCTGTCAGTAAGTTGAACCCCGACCAGGTGACGGCGGACCTGAACGCTGCAGCAGACTACGGCCTGAAGCTGCCAGCCGCGAACGGCAAATTGTACGTCACGGGATTCTGCTGGGGCGGCGGACAGAGCTTTCGCTTCGCGACAAACCGGGGCGATCTTTCCGCGGTTTTTGTTTTTTACGGCGCGCCGCCCAGCACGGACGCGATGGCGCGCATCAAGGCGCCCGTCTACGGCTTCTACGCCGGGAACGACGCGCGGATTGATGCCACGATTCCGGACACGATCTCCGCGATGAAAGCGGCCGGAAAAACTTACGACCCCGTGACATATGATGGCGCCGGGCACGGTTTCATGCGCGCCGGCGAAGCGCCCGACGTGAACGATGCCAATAAGAAAGCCCGCGATGACGCGTGGATACGCTGGAAGGGCTTGCTCGCTCCGTGATCTTGTCCGAGATACACCTTCGTCACGGCGCGAAAACGCTTGCCATCGCGGGGCAAGCGGAGTAAACAAGCAGCGCCAATGTCCAGCGACACTTCGATTCCTACGCTCTCTTTAAACCTCCACATCTATGTCTGGGAAGACGCGACCGTGGTGCGTTGCACCGGGCGCCTGACAGCTGAAACTTCGCCGCGGTTGAAGACGGAAGTGAAGGCTCTGCTGCCTCACAAACGGCGATTGATCCTGGACCTCAGCGAACTCGGGTACATGGATAGTTCCGGCCTCGGAACGCTGGTGGGACTTTACATTTCGGCGAAGGGCGCGCAGTGCGAATTGCAATTGCATAACTTGAGCCCGCGCATCCGCGAACTCCTCAGCATCACGAACGTTCTCTCTGTTTTCGAAACCTGCGGACGCACCGGCATGCGTTTGCCCTGAACAGCTTGGAGCATTGGCTCCTGCTCGTTGTTCGCAAACTTCCGTTCGACCCACATTCGTGGCGATATTCGGCGCATGGAGAACGACGCGAAAGCCGGCTTTTCGACCGGGTGGAGACTCGTAGGATACTTCTTCCTCGCCGTGGCCGCGATCTTCGTCCTGCGGATCGTATACGAGGAGACGATCCTCACGTGGGTCAGCGGTCCGCAAATGGTCGGCTTCGCGATCTTCCACGGCGTGATGCCACTGTACCTTGTAGCGTATTTTATTGGCCTTGGCGGAGGCTTTCTGTGGCTGGTCGCTTCGTTCATTCCTTTAATTCGCAGTAAATTTCGGATTCCACTGGTTGATTGGGTTCCAATCGTGCTGCTGCTCGCGCTTGCGGGATTACTGAGCATTTCGCAAGGAACTTGGATCGAGTTGATGTTGCGAATCGCTGGGCGTTCCGAGTACGAATACACTTTCTTGACTATCGCGGCCGGCCAAGGCAACCAGCGTCTGGTCAAGTACATTCTGGACAAAGGATACGACCTCGAAGGCCGAGGCGAGGATTCCCCACTTTTCGCTGCGGCGGCTGCGGGCCAAACTGAAATGGTTCAGCTGCCAATTTCGCGGGGTGCGAATGCGAATCGAAAATGGAGAAGCACGCAGGACACTCCGCTGATGTTCGCGGCCGAGATGGGACACTTGGATACGGTGAAGATTCTGATCGAAAAGGGCGCGGAGCCGTGTGCCAAGAACCTGGAAGAACATACGGCAGAGGGACTCGCACGGAAATCCAATCGCCTTGATGTTG
>Ga0182024_10021892_pt1 | contig 11566 bp, 16 predicted proteins | sample P32metaG_FD_120480 | JGI IMG/M metagenome (GOLD analysis project Ga0182024, IMG submission 120480) | Permafrost microbial communities from Stordalen Mire, Sweden - P3-2 metaG (Illumina Assembly) | ecosystem: Environmental > Terrestrial > Soil > Wetlands > Permafrost | place: Sweden: Stordalen... | reverse complement strand
GGTCTCTAAAGCTCTGCAATTCCCTGTAATAATAAAGCGAAGTGGGCCGTTTTCCCTGAAACTTTAATCTTTTCAGAAAATCGATTTCTTCCGGCGTGGCGTTCGCGTTGAGCGAAGGATTCTTCAGAAATTCTCTTAGCCCAGGTTCCTCCCCGGCAGACTGCACCGCTTCCATCTCGACGAATTCAAACTTTTTGGGATCGCCCGGGGCGAGTCTCTTGTTCAGTATGATTTCAATGGCAAACGTCGCGAGGTCGACGTCCCACGAGTCGATAAGTGGATCGAGAAAGGAAATGCAGTTCTCGACGGAAATGTTGAAAATGTCGGTGTCGAGAAATTCGAGAATGGTGACTCTCATTTCCCCGTAGCTCCGGCCACTCATGCGGGCCACGAGGTGCAGCCAGTTGTCGCTTTCCAATTCTTCTTTGGCAATTCTTTTGGCAACGTCCAAGAGCTTTTGCGTAACCAACCGTTCCAACTCGCCGAAGGGCCTCGCCTCAAAAATAGCCAGCACTTCCTTCTCTCTTTCGGGTGCGCACTTGCGCAGAATCAGCTCCCGCACTCCTTTAAACAACGGCGCCGGCGGATCGCTCAAATTTTTTCTAAGGTGATCCCTGCGCTGATGCTCGGCTAATTCCGATAGCCTTCCTCTCGGAAGCTTCAGGAATTTCTCCATCTTGTCGTAAATGTCGGTGCGGTCGGGGGCGGGTGGCAGTTTCTTGCCAGAAAGCAGTTGCGACACATAAGAGTCTGTTACACCGGAGCAGGACGCTAAGTCCTTTTGTTCCAGTTCGAGCTCAACCAGCCTCTTTTTGATTACCAGGGGTACATCCACGGGAAGCTCCTGTATTTACCAAAGACGGTTAAGAAACGAAAGAATCCCATAATTCGGTTGACAATTCAAGTTAATTAACTCATTGTGGTTAAGCCACACCGCTGATGTTCGATAGAAACTGACAGCGCGCGGTTATCTGAAGCAGCACTCCGCTCTTGTTCCAAGGAGAACACATGTTTGCACGCCGGGTGTATATGCATCTGAAGCCTAACTGCGTCGCTGAACTGACGCAGAAACTTGATAAGGAAGTTATTCCGATGCTCCGGAAGCTTAAAGGCTTTCAAGACGAAATCACTTTCGTGAATCAAAGCGGGACGGAAGCGTTTGCTATCAGCTTGTGGGATCGGGCAGAGAGCGCGGAAGCCTAAAAGCTCAGCATTTACCCTGCGGTCATAAAAATTGTTTCAGACTTCGTGGACGGAACGCCGCAAGTGGACACATTCGACGTGACGACTTCCACCTTTCACAAGATCCTTGCCGCTACATCGGTTTAAGGGATGGGTACGTACTCACGACCGCGGATCGCTAACAGTTTAATCGGAGGCCGGCTGTAACAATTGCGAATGGATTCCCGGCACGTCGTTGTTCCGTTGGTTTTCGATCCCATTGTGCCCGATACGGATAGTCGATGGCTCGACGTGGTCTGCCTCCGGCAACATGTTGTGAAGCTCGAGAATTTTACGTCTTCCGATTTGTACGCACGAACCAAAGAAGCCTCAATGACACATGACATCAAAGCTGGGTCAATCCTGATCAAGGAAAATACGCCGCTGCCAAAGGGTCTCGAATTCAAAAGCGAGATCTGCGTGCCTGGCTGGAAAATCGTTACGGACTTCGAAGGGCACGGGTTGGATCGGGAAATCAGCAACGTTGGATGGAACTTCTTCTGTACGGCTGGAGAAATTAGGGCGTCCGTCTTCGGCACTGACGCGCAACACATGATACGCAGGGCCGTGGTGCGAATTCGGAAGGATCCCAAACTGGAACCGTTTAATTCTTTGGAGATCACACAGGTTGAGTCGGTGGGCTCCAGGCGTTTTCCCGGGATTTGGTATGTGACCGTCTCCGCCCGCTTACGGCATATCCAGCAAGGCCTGTTTCTTTGTGCCGAGGAGCGTCCGGGATTGAACGGGGCAAAGAACGACATTCTCAACCAGCCCGCGGGAATTGCGGACGGCACAACAGCGCGGCCCGGAGAAACGAAGCAACTCGACGCGGCGCCGATTTTGAGTCTGTGACTATGTGGAGAGCAAAATGAAAATGACGAGAAACATACTGGTCGGCTTCGCGCTAATCCTGTTTTTTATTCCAGAAATTCACGCGCAGGATCTCTCCGCCTACCGGAAATTTGCGCTGGGAGCGACTCTGCAGGATCTTTCAAAAAAGATCTTCCAAAACCCGGCGGATGCCGATGTGATCGAGCGAAGTCCCGCCATGATTCAGGAACTCTCGTGGCGGCCCTTCACGGAGTCCGACCCGGTCGACAAGGTTGTATTTTCGTTTTACAACGCCAGCCTCTACAAAATTGCCGTCACTTACAGCGACGCCGCCACGGAGGGATTGACGCCCGCGGATATGGTCCGAGCAATTTCGGCAACGTACGGTCCCGCGACAACACCGATTGTGGAGACAGATCCTTCGCCTAGTCTGAATTATCACGCGCCCGAGTCGCCAATTTCCAAGTGGGAAAACGCCCAATACTCCATCGCTCTCACACACACATCCTTTTTCAACCGGTTCCAGTTGGTCATATTTTCAAGGCAGTTGGACGATAAGGCCGAGGCTGCGATTGCCGAGGCGGCGAAACAGCAGCGAGAAGATGCACCGCAGAAGGAGATCGCACGGGAAAAAAAAGTGGCCGACGATCTCGAAGTGGCGCGGGAGAAAAATGTGAAGGTGTTTCGACCCTAGCATGCCGCCGGATCATCAGTGAACGAGTTTCTTGGTTGATGTAATAGATGGACTGGAGGCTAAAGAGATGATTGTAAACGTGACACCGCTGCACGATCGAATCCTGGTAACAAGGCTGGAAGCAAAAGATGTTGCGAAGTCGGGCATCATCATTCCCGACACGGCCAAGGAGAAGCCGCAAGAAGGGGAAGTCGTAGCGGTCGGGCTTGGAAAAATTGAGAAGGGAAAGCGCGTTCCGATCGAGGTGAAGGTTGGCGACCGGATTTTATTCGGCAAGTACACGGGCAGCGATATCAATGTTGACGATCGCGAATATTTGATCCTGCGAGAAGATGAAATCCTCGCGAAATTCGGCGAAGCCGCGAAGGCCGCCGGCGGCAAGAAGTAAATTTCCCGGTTCGAAATGTGAAACCGGGCCGAAGTTCGCACGCACCCTAGGAGGGTCGAGTTCCATGGCAAAACAAATTGTAACGGGCACGAATTCACGGCAGGCCATCTTGCGCGGGGTTAATACTCTCGCAGACGCTGTAAAGATTACGCTGGGGCCGAAGGGCCGCAATGCAGTGATCGAAAAAAAGTTTGGCGCGCCGATCATCACAAAGGATGGCGTGACGGTCGCCAAGGAAATCGAGTTGCCGGACCCGCTCGAAAACATGGGCGCGCAGATGGTGAAGGAAGTTGCGTCGAAGACATCCGACGTTGCCGGGGATGGCACGACTACGGCGACCGTGTTGGCGCAGGCGATCTTCCGCGAAGGAGTGAAGACACTCGCGGCCGGCGCAAATCCGATGGCATTGAAGCGCGGCATTGAGAGGGCCGTGGAAGTCGCCGTGGGAGAAATAAAGAAACTGCACAAGGACGTAAAGGGCGACATGATCACCCAGGTCGGATCGATCAGCGCCAATAATGACAAGCACATCGGCTCAATCATCGCCGAGGCGATGAAAAAAGTCGGCAAGGACGGCGTCATCACTGTGGAGGAATCGAAGACAATGGAAACGACGCTCGACGTGGTCGAGGGAATGCAATTCGACCGCGGCTATCTGTCGCCCTACTTCGTTACGGCCCCCGAGCGCATGGAATGCGTGCTCGAAGATGTCCGCATTCTGATTCACGAAAAGAAGGTCAGTTCTTTGCGGGACATTCTCCCTCTTCTCGAACAGACCACCAAGATGAACAAGCCCCTCCTGATCATCGCCGACGATATCGAGGGCGAGGCGCTCGCGACTCTGGTCGTAAACAAACTGCGTGGAACGCTGCAGTGCGTCGCGGTGAAGGCGCCGGGTTTCGGCGATCGCCGCAAGGAGATGCTGGAAGACATCGCCATTTTGACGGGCGGCAAAGCCGTTACGGAGGACCTCGGCATCAAGCTTGAAAATGTGAAACTGGAGGATCTAGGCCGCGCCAAGAAAGTGATTATCGACAAGGACAAGACAACGATTATCGAAGGCGCCGGCAAGCCCGCCGAAATCGAAGGCCGCATCAAGCAGTTGCGCGCCCAGATCGAGGAAGCCACTTCCGACTATGACAAGGAAAAACTTCAGGAGCGGCTTGCCAAGTTGGTTGGCGGAGTGGCCGTGATCAAGGTTGGCGCCGCGACCGAGACCGAACTGAAAGAGAGAAAAGCTCGCGTCGAAGATGCCATGCATGCAACCCGCGCGGCGGTTGAAGAAGGGATCGTTCCCGGCGGCGGCGTTGCGCTTCTCCGGTGTATCCCCGCATTAAAGAAGCTGAAGCTTCAGGACGATGAGGCTACGGGAGTGAATATTGTGAAGAGGGCCCTCGAAGAACCTATGCGACAAATTGTTCAGAACGCCGGGCATGAAGGAGCAGTCATCGTGGGACGCGTGCTTGATTCGGACGAAGAGAACTTTGGGTTTAATGCGGAGACAGGCGAGTTCGGCGACATGATCAAGGCCGGCGTAATTGATCCAGCCAAGGTCACACGCCTTGCGTTGCAGAATGCCGCCTCTATCGTTGCGTTGATGCTGACCACGGAAGTCTTGATCGCCGAGATCAAGGAAGAAGAAGAAATGGCCGTTGCCGGAGCGAGTCACGGCGGTGGCATGGGCGGAATGTACTAAAGGCCATGAGGCTTCACTCAGAAATGGGTGAAGCCTTGAGTTCTTTGAGTGCCCCGCCCGAATGGGCACGGCTGAAAGACAGGAGCAAATGGAACTCGATCAAGCATTGGAATTCGCGGTTGTGTCTTCCTGGGACGAACTCGTCCATCCAGGTGAACTGTACTCCATCCACGTGGAATATAAGAACTTATCTGAACTTCCATTGAGCTCGGTGGAGGTTTGGATGATTAAAAAGCGTGGTTATGGATGTCTGGTATTTCGCTATTGCTTGGAACAGTCTGCCTCCCTGGCGCCCCGCCGGAAAGCTCCCACAATGCATTTTGCGAATTCTTATGATTCAAAGATACTGGCCGCAAATCTCGACTTCATAATGCGAAATCAGGATCAATTCAGTCGTCCGATGGATCATTCAATCCACGGTTTGGTTCAGATTGATGCTCCCAGCGAGGATGAACGGGCGGCTGCGGCTAAGTGGTGGCGGTCCGACCGCACTGACTCCATAGGGAAATCCGGCGCGCCGGCCTCTCCATCGCCTAACTGAGGGATTCCCACGTGTATTCGACAAGTGCTGCTGAAATGAAAACGAGTGTACCGGCTGCTCATGCCGGAAGCATCAGCACCCGCTGCCGATGCGGGAGCAAGAACGTTCGAAGGTCGGCTCGAAGCGGATTTCTCGATTATCTGTTCAGCGCTTTGGCCTTGCGACCCTATCGGTGCGGCCGCTGCTACGCGCGTTTTTATGCACGAAACACTTCGACGGAAGTTTCAACGTCGAAGACAAATACTTTCTTAAACGAGAATGTGTTTCAGCCGACTGAAACTCTCTCGGGTGGTTAGTTGGCTTGGAAAGCCACGGAGAAGATTGAATGAAGTATGCAGGTAATTGCGACATATTGCGCACTCGAATGGACGACGCTTTTTGCGTTTATTCCCGCGAAGCCGAAAAACTCAGCGCGCTATTAGGCGGGTCGCGAGACCCCTCCAGCTGGACGTTGTACCACGACCTGCTGAAGCAACGAACTGCGGAGGTGGTCGCTTATGAAAAATATCGCAACCTCAAAGACGAGTTGTTTACTCTAATCAATCCGCCACCGACGGATTAGCTTATCCCCCGATGGCTGACGGTTATGTGCGCGGACCTTTGCGGGTCGAATTCTGAGAATGATGCGGGTTAAAGACTCTATGGCAAGGGAAGTATGGAAAAAGAAAACGGTCAAAGGCAAAGAAGTCACCTACACCTGTCACGAACAGACGGCCAAACTGGTTGACATAACCGCGAAGGTCGATGGAACAGAAGATTTTCACATCCACCTGGATATACCAGCGCCAATAACGCGTGAACAAGTGGAGACGAGATTTGCCGCGGAGTTGGAGAACGATTAGTAGCCGTGGATCCTTGGACCGAGATGGCCAGTTTATCGAACGAATAAGGAGAGGTTATGACCGTGCAACAGCAATATGACAGCCTGGGCAGCAAACAAAGAGGGGAACTGCTGCTGAAAATCGGTGAAACGACTGAAGAGGCACGACTATTAGGGCAGCGTGACTATGTGGCTCTGGGTGGATGGGTAAAGACGCGGCTCAAGAAATACTGGAATCGAAACAAGGCCTGACAAGGTTGAGCCGTCAGGGCCGACCGTTCGCGAGCGCTGATCACCGGACATGCGGCGCCCCGGAAGCTTTCGCCACACGCATCGCTAAGATAGCTATGACGACTGGCCTGAAGGCGCGAATCCCGTTCGTTGGGCGGGACAATACTAAGCGGGTCCCTGCCGATACGGCGAGTTGCGAATTGCCAACACACTTGGGCAAGTCAATGAGGCTGTTAAAACTACTTTAAGTGATCTTGGGGAGGAACCATGAAGTGGATGTACGATATTTACCAAAAGCTTCCGGGAGGCGGACGCCTCTGGATAGAGAGTGCGATGACGTTGGAACATGCCAAAGAGCGCTTGATTAGTTTGTGTGTAGGCACACCAGCTACGTATTTGATTTACCATTTCAGTTCGGGGAAACTCGTTGAGCCCATAATGTGACTTTTTGGAAGCGAATAGGAGTGCGTCCGAAATACGATGCCCCACTTATGAGAACTTCCAAGACATTCCTAACAGTAATCCTCATCGAGTCGGAGATTGCGGCAAACCCATAGAGGCGCGGCAGCGGGTCATTGAATTTCTACACCGGGCGAAGAACGAAAGCTCCAGATTATTTCAACATTTCTTGAAGCTGCTTCACCTGGTCATTGACGGGGCGATGCCTCAATCGTGCAGGACGACACTCAGGAGCGGACTGTTGATTTGAAGGCCGCCATTGTATTTGACGAAGCCCATTTTCTTGAACTTGTTCATGAAAAGATTGAGTCTGGAGCGCGTGGTCCCGATCGTTTCCGCCAGCGTCCCTTGAGATGCTTTTGGAAGAACTCGTTGCGGTTGATCTTCCTTTCCGTAGCGAGCCAGCAGCAGAACAGCGCGAGCGAGCCGTTTCTCTGTAGCGTTGAACAGCTGATTAGCACTCCTTCGTGAACGTGCAACGAAATTAGAGAACTGTGCGCAAGGTGACAGATATCGGCTATCGCGTCGCTTAGGATGTGTCATGTGAGGAAGCACGAAAGAACGATTAAAAAAACGATCGCGGGGGAGACGACGCTACAACGCCTCCACCCTGGTTAGCGCATTTGCTCTTGGGTAAAAGGAGGTAAACAGATCATGCCGTTGCTTCAAGTACTAATGGTTTTAGTTGTAGTTGGTGTTCTGCTGTGGCTCGTGAATGGATTCATACCAATGGCGGGTTCGATCAAATCGATCCTGAATGCGGTGGTGGTCATCGCCGTGGTTTTGTGGCTGATGAATGTATTTGGTCTCATGCATTCGCTTTCCCGGATACACATCGGCGCTTAGCGCAGGCTAACCAGCGCCGGCTGATTCAACCGGAGAAATCCTTCTCAGCCGCTGTTCGGCGTTAGAGGCGCGGATTCAAGACGATCTAATGGCATGGAGGTAACAACGATGAAACGAGTTGGAATTGTCACCACAACAATTCTGTTTGTGTTTCTGGCAACCACGGCTCCGGCGTACGCGCAAAAGGACGAACACGAAAAGGAAGTGAAGCCGGCACAGCAGTCGCAGCAGGGCAAGACTCAACCGCAAGCGCAACACAGGCAACAGGCACAGACGCCCACGCCGCAACAACATGCCCAGCAAGCCCAGAAAGGGGGGTCTGCGCAGCAGGGGCAACACGCTCAACAAGCTCAGCGGTCACCGCAACCTAAACGCACCCAGCAACAACACCCTCAGCAGGCACAGCAAACGAGAGCTCCGCAACAGCAACGTGCCCAGGCGCAACAAAGCGAATCCACGCAGCGGGGGCAACGGGACCAACAGGCGCAGCGAGTTGCCGGAAATCGTGGTGGCCGGATTCCCAGTGACCGTTTCCGTGCCAATTTTGGCCACACTCACGTGTTCCGCATCAACCGTCCTACGATCGTTGGCGGAGCTTCGCGCTTTCAGTATGGGGGCTACTGGTTCGGTTTCGGTCAGCCGTGGCCGGTGGGCTGGCTCTATACCGACGATTTCTATGTTGACTACATTGATGGCGGATATTTCCTGTATGACCCTATCCATCCCGGGATCCGTATTTCGATCAACGTAATCTAACGGGTTACCCGGCATAGCTTTCAAAGCAAAGGAGTCGCCAATGTCATTCGGACTTTACTCGATCGGGTTCGCGATCGTGATCGGTGGCTTAATCTACGGTGCTCACTTACTGCACGTGCCGACGCAGTGGATCGCCGTGCTTGCTGTCGTACTACTAGGCATCGGAATTCTGTCTGGAGTGAAAGCCACCCGTCAGAAAGACCCGGCAGGCTAACGAACACAATGTCCGTTAACGGACAGTATTCAGATTCAGAACCACCGATACTGGCAGTTCGGAGATTCTCAAGGAGACCTATAGTGAAGATTTCAGCATTATCGTTAGCAGTCGCCGCATGTCTGAGCGCATCTACTCTAGCTCAGGCGCAAATCACACCGTCCACCCAAGCCGATCAGCCGTCGTCATACGTCGTGAACCTAACTAGCCGCACGACCCCGGCTATAAACTATGGGCACCGTAGCGGGTCCACAAAAATTGATTTTCGAGGCACGGATCTGATGCCCAGCGCAGGAGGAGTCGCAACAATCGAAAGCAAACGTGGCGCTACGAAAATCTCGGCTGAATTCGCGAGCTTTGCAAAGCCCACAATTTTCGGGAACGAGTATCTCACCTATGTCCTGTGGGCGATTTCTCCCGAAGGCCGGCAAGTGAATCTTGGTGAAGTAGTGGTAGGAGACAATCATCGCAGCAAGCTGGACGTTACAACGGACCTGCAGTCCTTTGCCCTGATCGTGACTGCCGAACCTTATTACGCAGTGCGTCGTCCCAGCAATGTCGTCGTTTCTGAAAATGCCGTTCGCCCGGATACGGTTGGCACCAGCGAAGCCGTGGATGCCAAGTACGAGCTAATCGACCGCGGCGGATACATCCCTACAGGCTATACCTTTGATCCCGTTGTATTGAATGCCAAATTGCCGCTGGAATTCTTTGAAGCGCGCAACGCAGTGCGAATCGCTAAGGCAGCTGGGGCGGCCCAATATGCCACCTCCAGCTATGACAACGCTGTGGACCAGATGAAGCGCGCCGACGATCTGGGAACAGCGAAACACATCGACAAGAAATCGCTCATTTCCGTATCGCGTGAAGTCGTGCAGACGGCGGACGACGCTCGAGAAATCGCCGTGAAGCGAATGGATGCCGATCGCGTGAACGCGGACAAAGACGCAGCAGCGGCTCGGTTGGCTGACGCTACGGCCCAGTCAAAGGCAGACTTGCAGGCTCGTTTGAGCGCCGAGATCGCCACCGCCGAAGCGGACCGTCAACGCGCGGACGCCGATAAAGCTGCCAGCGCCGCACAGGAACAGAAACTAGATGCCCAGGCGGAATCTGAGCGGAGTCGTGCTGCCGCTGCGGATGCTAATCAAGCGACGGCGAATGCCAATCAGGCCACTTCGGATGCTCAGCAGGCACAGAAAGACGCAGAGGCCGAAGCGGAGAAAAGCCGAATTGCCGCCGCAGCCTCTGACCAACAGCTGCAGCAAGCCGTTCTTGACCGGGAGGAACTTCGCGCGCGATTACTGGAACAATTCAACGCGATTCTTAGCACTCGCGACACGGCTCGTGGCCTCGTCGTGAACCTATCGGATGTTCTGTTCGACACCGGCAAGTACACACTTCGTCCGCTGGCGCGTGAGAAGCTGGCGAAAATATCCGGCATCGTTCTTGCCTATCCGGATCTCAAGTTGGCGATCGAGGGGAACACGGATAGCGTCGGTACCGATGGCATGAATCAGCAACTTTCAGAAAAGCGCGCTGACTCGGTGATGGACTATCTCGCAAAAGAAAACATTCCGGCGGCATCAATGACCGCCAAGGGCCTCGGCAAAACTCAACCCGTGGCGTCTAACGACACCGCGGATGGACGCCAGCAAAATCGCCGCGTGGAACTTATCGTATCGGGCGATGTGATTGGAACCTCGGTGGGAAGTGTTTCTCAGAATCTGCCGCCAAGCAACCGTCCGTAATACGTTTCGTGAAAGTGCGGCACGGGCTCCAGACTGCTACACGGCAGGCTGGGGCCTTTGCCGCGTCTCAACCGACGCACGGTCGAACGGTGAGTGATAGTTGAACGAGATCGACGAGGCTTACAGGGCGACACTAGGGCGTTCCACAAATGGACGGTAGGCAATGGTATGTCAAGAAGGAACATAAATGGATGTGGATGCTTATTTATTCTGTAGTGGGTATGGCTATACTGCTGGGATTCATGGTCTTTGTAGGTACCATTGGCAAATGATGCTCTTCTTTGTGACTCTATAAGATGCCCAAACAATTGTGAAAGTGTGCGCAACGGGCACGAGAACTGTTGACGAAGTATAGCTTCAACGAGTTGAGACTCCACCCGGCTTCAAATAAGCACTGACCAAGAGAGTATCAGGAGAAGACATGCTGTGGACGGTTTGTGTGGCACTGTTGGTTTTCTGGCTAGTAGGAGTCACCGCTCCTTACACGCTCGGTGGGTTCATACATATCTTGTTGTTCTTGGCCGCCATCGCCTTGGTTATAAGGCTCGTTCAACGTCGGAGGATTTTCTCTTAGTAGTGGGCTCGACAGAATTTCTTCGATTGTTGGACCTGTGATGAAAAAGCGCGACGGTCAGTACCCCGATGAACATTTCGGCGAACCTACCTGCCGGCTAGACCGATGATAACTTCCTCTTCTGGAACAACTCGGCTTGGTACTCGCGAATTGTTGTGTCACCAAGCGGTCCGATGGGAGGCTGAATCGTCGAGCAAAATCTTCAACTGTGTCGATGTAACTGCGTGCGGTATTTTCGGAGTAATTACGACGCTGGAGTTCCTCCGGCGTCATTTTTCTTAGATGGGTCACAGGGAACTCCGTGTGACCCCAAACTTATCTTAGTCCGCCGTTAAGAATTGGTGTGTGGATTTAAGAGCGGGCGGCTAGCGGTGAGATAGGATTTAAAACGGTGAGTAGCAGGCAGAAAAACGAGCGCAAAAAAAAGGGACACGCTTCAAGAAGCGGAGCAGTTGCCGAAGGTTGAAGCCGGCGGCAGCCAGCAGCGTGTTGCAGCGGTCTCCGGTGCGACCCTTCAACCAGTTGCGCCCAAGCAATCCGTCGTTTT
>Ga0182024_10021891_pt1 | contig 11567 bp, 9 predicted proteins | sample P32metaG_FD_120480 | JGI IMG/M metagenome (GOLD analysis project Ga0182024, IMG submission 120480) | Permafrost microbial communities from Stordalen Mire, Sweden - P3-2 metaG (Illumina Assembly) | ecosystem: Environmental > Terrestrial > Soil > Wetlands > Permafrost | place: Sweden: Stordalen... | reverse complement strand
GGCCTCGGCAAGATCGATGCGGCCGGCAACGGCCGGCGGATGGCCGAGCTTGACGTCCTGCAGCAGCTTGATGATCGCGTTGGTGTCGAACGGCTTGCGCAACACCGGCAGCATTTGCAGCCCTTGCTGTTCGCCGATGCTTTTGACATGGGCGAGAACGGCGGACCCGCGGCTCGACATGAGCTGCAGGCGCCCGCGATAATTACCGTTGCCGAGGGCGGCGACGCAGGCGATGGCTTCCGCCGACTCGAGCGGGATATCGAGAAAGATCACATCGGGCGCACGGCGCGACAGCGCCCGCCGCAGTCCTTGGCCGTCGGCGAATTCCTTGGTGTCGATGCCGACGCCGTGCAGAATGAGCGACAAAAAGTGTCTGATACTGGCGTCGCCGTCGATGACGAAGCACAACGGCACGCGCGCCGGATCGGGCTCGCCCGGCGCGATCAGCGCCGCGGATAATGACTGCTCCGGTGTTGCGTTCATGGTCTAGATCGGGTGCCGCGGCCGTGACGAGGTCAAGCGCCCATAATGAGGAGCCGCATCATTGACGCGAATCATTAACCTGCGGTTTTCGGCGGTTGCCCCTCCAAGATGCAGGGAGAGCATCATCGATACCCGCGATTGATCTGTGAAATGTGACGAGCGGGACAAGACCGGCCTGCGGTAGTAATAATCGACGCGAATTGCTTCGGCTGCGGTCGCCGCAAGCTAAAAAAAGATAGGAGAGGAAAATGCCCGTGAAGGGTCCGAACGCAAGGTTCAATCGCCGCAAATTTCTTGCCACGGCAGCCGTCGCCAGTACAGCCGGCGTTACAGGTCCTGTCAACGCGGCTCCCGCACCGGTATCCGAGCCGCTGCCGCGGCCACCCTCGGTGCTTCCGCCAAACGCCTACGTCGCCGCCAACGAGACCGGCACACCGCAGATGCCGGAAACTGCAAGCGGAAAACCCGGCTCCGATTTCATGGTCGATGTCATCAAGACATTCGACATCAAGTACGTACCGGCTAATCCGGCCGCGAGCTACCGCGGTCTCCACGAGTCGATCATCGACTACGGCAAGAACACAATGCCGGAGTTTCTCACCTGCATGCACGAAGAATCCGCCGTCGGCATGTGCCACGGCTACTTCAAGGCGACCGGCAAGCCGATCATGTCGCTGGTCCATGGCGTAGTCGGCCTGCAGCACGCCACCATGGCGATCTACAATGCCTGGTGCGACCGCGTGCCGGTGCTGGTCATCGGCGGCAACGATCTCGACGCTGCGCATCGCCCGCCGCTGGTGCCGACGTTCCACTCGGCGCAGGACATCAATGCCATCGTGCGCGACTACACCAAATGGGACGACACGCCGGTCTCGCCGGAGCACTTCGCCCAGTCGTTCGTGCGCATGTACAAGATCGCGACCACGCCGCCCTACGGTCCGGTCATGATGTCGCTCGACGGCGGCTTGCAGAACGAGCCCATCCGCGACCGCGGCGAGCCGCTTTATATTCCCAAGTTCTTCGCCGCAACGCCGCCGCAAGGCGATGACGCGGCGGTCAAGGAAGCGGCGCGGTTGCTCGCCAATGCGGAGCACCCGGTCATCGTGGTCGATCGCGCCGCGCGCACGCCGGATGGCGTCAAGCTTTTGGTCGAGCTTGCCGAATTATTGCAGGCGCCGGTTGTCAATCAGGGCGGACGGATGAATTTCCCGAATACCCATCCGCTAAGCCGCCCGGCAAGCGTGATCGGCCAGGCCGACGTCGTCATCGGCATGGAACTGTCCGATTATTGGGGCACGGTCAATGGCTTCTGGGACAATGGCGACGACGGCTGGGGTCACAACTTCAGCAAGATCAAGCCGGGAACGAAACTGATCAGCATCAGTTCGGTCGACCTGCTCACCAAGTCGAACTACCAGGACTTTCAACGCTTCCAGAGCATCGACATATCGATGCCGGGCGACGCCGAGGCGACGCTGCCATCGCTGATCGATGCCGTGAAGTCCGCGATATCGAGCGATCGCAAAGATGCCATGACCAAACGCGGCGACGCCATTCGGCAAGCCCATGCCAAGGGGCTGGCCGACACCAAGCAAGCCGCTGCCGTTGCTTGGGATGCGAGCCCGATCAGCACGGCGCGCTTGGTCATGGAGCTTTATGCGCAGATCAAGGACCTCGATTGGTCGCTCGTCTCGACCTCGGGAAATACCAGCAACTGGGCGAACCGGCTGTGGCCGATGGAAAAGCACTACCAATGGCTCGGTGGATCGGGCGGCTATGGCATCGGCTACGGAGCGCCGGCGTCGGTAGGCGCGGCGCTCGGCAATCGCGATCTAGGCCGCTTCTCCGTCTCCATCCAGTCCGATGGCGACATCATGTTTGCGCCGGGCGTACTTTGGACGGCGGCACGGCACAAAATCCCGCTGCTCGCCGTCATGCACAACAACCGCGGCTATCACCAGGAATCCATGCACGTGCAGCGGTTCGCCAATTTCCGCAACCGCGTCGCCAACACCGGCAACGATCTTGCGCCGATCGGCACCAGCATCATGAATCCGGACATCGCGTATCATGAGCTGGCAAAATCGATGGGATGGTGGGCGAAGGGACCGATCACCGACCCGGCCGATCTCGGCCCCGCGATCAAGGAAGCAGTCGCCGTGGTGAAGGACGGCCAGCCGGCATTGGTCAATGTCATGACGCAGCCGCGGTGAGGAGAAGGGTCATGCATTTCGTTCGTGTTGCAGCGGCGCATGTTCTTACTGTTGTTTTGGCGTTGGCGGCCTGCGCCGTCGCATCCGGCAGCGCTCACGCCGACGGCGACGCCCAAAAGGGCAAGGCCGCGTTTATCAAAAACGGCTGCTGGCAATGCCATGACTTTGCCGGCGAGGGCTCGATCGCAACCAGCAGCGGCCGGGCGATCGCCCGCACGGCGCTGCCGCTCGATGCGTTCAAAGCCTTTGTGCGCACCACCGACGGCCCCATGCCGCCGTTTCGGCCGGAGATATTGTCGGACCAAGACCTCGACGACATTTACGCCTATCTGCAATCGCTGCCGTTGCCGAACCAGGCCAGCGATATCCCGCTCCTGAACGACGCACGATCGCAGTAGCGATCTGGTCCGCGCAGCGACGGTTCAGGTAGGATAGGTCAAGCTGGTGTTCTTGATGGATCGCCCAGTTGCGGCGGGAGTCCGTTCATATGATTCAGGTCAGACGCCTCGGGCACGCTACGCTGACCTCGCCCGATATCGAGCGCCAAGTTGCATATTATACCGAAGTGGTCGGCCTCACTGTCGTCGAGCGCAGCAAAGATCGCGCCTTTCTTGCCTGTAAGCTCGGTCTTGAAGCAATTGCGCTTGAGCCCGGTCCGGCGAATGCGCTGTCGCGCTTGTCGTTGCAAGTTGCTCCGGGCAGCGATCTGGCTGCCGTCGCGCAGGACCTGGCCGGACATGGTGTGACGAGCGAGCGCGCCAGCGGGATTTCGCCCGGTATTGCCGAGGCCGTCGTTTTCCGCGATCCCAAAGGCACCGTTGTCGAAGTCTTTGCCGACTACGCCTTTGCCAAGGACGACGGGCGGCAGGCCGGCGTCATGCCGTTGAAGCTCGGTCATATCGCTTACCGCGTCAACGACGTGCACAAGACCGTAAAATTCTATTGCGACGTACTCGGCTTCCGCGTCTCCGACTGGCACGCGGACCACTTCGCTTTCCTGCGCTGCAATACCGACCATCACACGGTGAACTTCGTTGATGACGCGCAGCCGCAACTTCATCACATCGCCTTCGAGGTGAAGGATTGGGCGGAAATCCAGCGCGCCGCCGAAATTCTGGCGCGGCACGACATTCGTCTCGTTTGGGGTCCGGGCCGCCACATCATCGGCCACAATGTCGCGATCTATCACCGCAATGCCGACAAGGTGCGCGTCGAGTTCTTCTGCGAGATGGACCAGATGAAGGACGAGACGCTCGGCTATTTCGATCCGCGGCCGTGGCACCAGGATCGGCCGCAACGGCCGAAAGTCTGGCCCGAGGGGACACTGCGCAATTATTGGGGTTTTGGCTCCGAAGCGGTGATCCGCGGCTATCAGACAGTCGAATAGCGATCCTCCGCAAGGATTTACCTCGAACACGAGGTCGTGACCGGGTCGCGCAGCGGGGGGGCCGCAGTTGTGATTGGCCCGCGTCTGCCTAACTGACCTAAGACAATGCTGCTTGAGCCAGGCGCTGTCGGAGGAAACATATGGCACGGATGAAGATCGCGAAAACATTGATTGTGGGAGCGTTGCTGTGTGTTCCTGCGTTTGCGCTGGTCGGACGGCTCGCCCAGGCTGCCGAGCCGGCCGTTGCCGTTCCCGCGCCGACGCTCGATGCGACGGCTCCCGCCGACGGCAGCCTGCAAACCGTGGTGCTGGCGGGCGGCTGCTTCTGGGGCATCCAGGCGGTCTATGAGCATACCAAAGGCGTCACCCAGGCGGTGTCGGGATATTCCGGCGGCAGCAAGGAAACCGCTCATTACGAAATGGTCGGAACGGAACGGACCGGACATGCCGAATCCGTTTCCGTCACTTACGATCCGCGGCAGATTTCGCTCGGGAAAATCCTGCAAATCTATTTCTCGGTCGCGCACAATCCGACCGAACTCAACTATCAGGGACCCGACAGCGGGACGTCTTATCGTTCCGCCATCTTCTATTCCAATGACGAGCAGAAACGGATTGCCGACGCCTACATCGCGCAGCTTGAGCAGGCGCATGTCTTCGGCGCCCCGATCGTGACCAAGCTCGAAGCGCTAAAGGGATTCTATCCGGCCGAGGACTATCATCAGGACTTCGCCGTGACTCATCCAAGCTACCCCTACATCGTCTTCAACGATTTGCCGAAGGTGGAAAACCTTAAGCGCATTTTCCCGGATTTCTATCGCGACACACCGGTCACTGTGCTGGCGTCGAATAAGCCGACCCAATAAACGCACCGCGCTTTCGATTGGCGAAAGTTCCGGCGAGCGCTGGATTTGCGCTGCAGTGCGTCAAAATGCGGGGGTTGTGTGTAACCTTTTGCCCTGTAGCCACGCCCTAACCTCTGCGTATATCCTTGCCGCCAGGAAGCGGGCCTTTGAGCCTGCTCCGCAAAACGAGGAAACCGGGGGAGGAACGCCATGGCTTTGGCAACGACGATCGGGGGATTACCCGATGCGGAACATAGTGCGCAGCTACGCAAAGCCGTCATCGCATCGACGATTGGCACCGCGATAGAGTGGTATGATTTTTTCCTTTATGGCACCGCCGCAGGCCTCGTCTTCGGTAAGCTCTTCTTCCCCAATCATGATGCACTGACTGGAACGCTGCTTGCCTTCGGAACTTACTTTATCGGCTTCGTCGGCCGGCCGATCGGTGCCGCGATATTCGGTCATTACGGCGATCGTATCGGCCGCAAGGCAACGCTGATCGCCACGCTCCTGTGCATGGGACTTGCGACCTTCGCCATCGCCTTTGTGCCGACCTACGATTCGATCGGCATCTGGGGCGCAGTCATATTGACCGCGCTGCGGGCGCTGCAGGGCATTGGCGTCGGCGGCGAATGGGGCGGTTCAGTGCTGATGTCGATGGAATGGGCGCGCAAGCGCGGTCAACGCGGACTCGTGGCGTCGTGGCCGCAGTTCGGCGTGCCCTGCGGCCTGCTGCTGTCGACGGCGGCGGTCGCCCTGTTTAGCGCCTGGACCGGCGATCAATTCCCGGTTTGGGGCTGGCGCATTCCCTTCGCGCTGTCGATCGTTCTAGTCGGGGTCGGCCTGTGGATCCGCCTCGGCATCCTGGAGACACCGGTATTCCAGAAGCTCCTGGACCAGAACAAGATCGAGAAGACGCCGATCCTCGAAGTGATCAAGAAGCAGCCCAAGGAGATCATCCTGTCGGCGTTCTTGCGCATGTCCGAGCAGGCACCGTTCTACATCTTCACGGCCTTTATCTTTGCCTATGCTGTCGGCACGTTGAAGATGGATCGGGGATTTATCCTTTCCGCGGTCATGGTGGCGGCCTGCGTCTCGTTCTTCACGATCCCGATTTCCGGCCATCTGTCGGATAAGATCGGTCGCAAGAACATGTATCTGATCGGCGCCGTGACCATGGGCATTTTCGGGTTCATCTACTTCGCGATGGTGGATACCGCGACGCCGACATTGGTCTTTATCGCCATCGTGCTGTCGCTCATACCGCATGACATGCAGTACGGGCCGCAGTCGGCGCTGATTGCGGAGTCGTTTACGCCGCGGCTGCGCTACAGCGGCGCCTCGCTCGGCTATCAACTCGCATCGCTGATCGCCGGCGGACCGTCGCCGATCATCGCCACTGCGCTGTTCGCCACCTATCACTCCGGCTATGCAATCGCGATCTATATCGCCGCTTGTGCGATCATAACGGTGATTGCGACCGCAATGATGCCGGACTACACCGGCAAGGACATATCGGCCGAATACGACGCCCCGACGGTCACCGTATAACCGCTGTATTCGCGGCAAGCTTCATCGCCGGGATGGCAACGTCCCGGCGATTTTCGTTCTGGAGCACGGTAGAGCGCTACAGCACCAAGCCGGTTTGCGGATCGATGAGGTGCATGCGGTCCATGTCGGCATAAAGCCGCATGGATTCGCCCGGGCCGGCGGCGCTGCCGGGATCGACGCGGCCGCAGATTTCCTGGCCGTCGACGGTGAAATAGACCATCGTCTCCATGCCCATCGGCTCGACCACGTCGAGCGTTGCGTCGAATTCGCAATTCGCGTCGCGGTCGTTGCGCCGCGGCTCGGTGATGTGCTCGGGCCGTAAGCCAAAGATCAGCTCCTTGCCGGTCAGCGGCTGAAAACGCTCAGATTGGGCCGCCGGCACCGGCAGGCTGACCGCGTCGGAAATGCGCAGGCGCAACCCCGCGCCGTTCTGCTCCAGCCGGCAGCGCATGAAATTCATCGCCGGCGAGCCGATGAAGCCGGCGACAAAACGCGTCTTGGGATGGTGGTACAGATCCTGCGGCGTGGCGATCTGCTCGATGACGCCGCCGTTCATGACCACCACGCGGTCGGCCAGCGTCATCGCCTCGACCTGGTCGTGGGTGACGTAAACCGTGGTGGTCTTCACCATCTGATGGACGCGTTTGATCTCGGTGCGCATCTGCACCCGCAGCTTGGCGTCGAGATTCGACAGGGGCTCGTCGAACAAGAACACTTTCGGATTGCGCACGATGGCGCGGCCCATCGCCACGCGCTGGCGCTGGCCGCCTGACAAGGCTTTCGGCTTGCGGTCGAGTAGTTCGGTGATATCGAGAATACGCGCGGCGTGGTCGACGCGTCTTTTAATCTCGTCCTTGGGGAATTTGCGCAGCTTGAGCCCGAACGACATGTTCTCGAATACGGACATGTGCGGATAGAGCGCGTAATTCTGGAACACCATGGCGATGTCCCGGTCCTTGGGCGGCAAATCGTTGACGACCTCGCCGCCGATATAGATGTCGCCGGCGCTGATTTCTTCGAGTCCGGCGATCATGCGCAGTGTCGTCGACTTGCCGCAGCCCGATGGCCCGACCAGCACGACGAATTCATTATCGGGAATATCGAGGCTGATATTGCGAACCACTTCGACATTGTCGAAACGCTTGACGACATTACGCAAGGCGACTTCGGCCATGTCCGGTACCCTTACCCCTTGGTAGCGCCGGCGGTGAGGCCGGCGATGTAGTAGTCCATCAGGAATGCGTAGATGACGAGCGGCGGGGCTGCCGCCATCAGGGCGCCGGCCATCAGCATGCCCCAGTTATAGACGTCGCCCCGGATCAGGCTTGTCACCGTGCCGACGGTGAGAACCTGCTGGTCCGACGAATAGAGAAACGCCATCGGATAGACGAAGGCCGCCCACGACACGGTGAAGGCGAAAATCATCGCGGCAATGATGCCGGGCAATGCCACCGGAATGAAGATCTTGGTGAGCATCTGCAAATGACCCGCCCCGTCGATCAACGCTGCTTCATCGAGTTCTTTCGGGATCGACTGGAAGTAGCCGATCATGATCCAGGTGCAGAACGGCACCGTGAGGGTCGGATAGATCAGCACCATCCCCCAGTAGGAATTGAGCAGCCCGATCGCCTTGACGATCTGGAACAGCGGAATGAAGAGGAGCGTATCGGGGACGAGGTAGGTGAGGAAAATTCCCGTCGCCAGGACGCCCGATCCCCAAAACTTCATTCGGCCGAGCGAGAACGCGGCAAAGACGCTGACCACCATGGTGATCGCAACCGTGCAAACCGTCACAATGATCGTATTCCTGAAGAAGATCAGAAAATCGGTCTGCGTCAGCAGGATGCGAAATTGATCGAGCGTGACGCCGTCGGCGATGATCCACGGATTGGTCGCCATCCGCGCCACTTCGGCGTCGCTCTTAAACGCGGTGACGACCATGTAATAGGGTGGGATGAGGAAGAAGATCGCGAACAGGATCAGGAAGAAATACGACGTGTACAGCGCCCAGCGCCGGTTGCGACTCAGGCTGGCGCGGACGCCGATCCTCGGTGTGGTGCGGGCGGCGAGGGCGGCCGTGCTCATCCGATCTCCCTGCCACGCTTGCGCACGCCGCGCAGGATGAAGACGGCCGCGAAAGCCAGGATCGGGAACATGAACAGCGAGGTGGCGGCGCCGAGCGGCAGATCGCCGGAGCGAATGCCGAGCATGAACGCGTAGGTCGCGAACACGTGCGTCATGTTGCGCGGTCCGCCGGCGGTCATGATCTGCACGATGTCGAAATTGGCAAACGTGACGATCAGCGAGAACAGCACCGTGATAGCGATGATATTGCGCATCATCGGCAGTGTGATGTGCAGGAATTTCTGCCAGGCATTGGCGCCGTCGATCGCCGCGGCCTCATAAAGCTGTTCCGGCACCGATTTGAGCGCCGCCAGATACATGATGAGAAAGAACGGCGCTCCGAACCAGACATTGACCAGGATGACGGAAAAGCGTGCCCAGTAGGGACTGCTCAGCCACCCCACTTCGCCGAGGCCCATGCTGGAAAGGATGTAGTTAAAGGCCGAATGGGTCGGATCGAACAGCCACCACCAGCCGAGCGACGACAGCGCAAGCGGAATGACCCATGGCACCAGCATCATGCCACGCCACTTGCGCTGCCCCTTGACCGGCAGGTTGTTGATCAGATGGGCCGTGATGAGCCCGATCAGGGCTTTGAAAAAAACGGCGCTGAGCGCGAAGATCGCCGTCTGCTCCGCCACCATCACGAAGACATCGCGCGACAGCAGGAAGGTGAAATTGCCGAGCCCGATAAAGCGCGTCTGCGCCTTGTTCAGCATCGACAGATAGATCGAATAGAACGCCGGATAGACGACGAGCCCGGCGATGATGACGATCAAGGGCAGGCACATCAAAAAGGCGATGGTCGAGCGCCGGCGCAGCAACAGTCGGAGGTTTTGCCGGGCCGGAGAGCGCCGGCGCGCGCCTTGCAACGCCGGCGACCAGGTCTGGACGGTATCGGCCATTCACGCCGCCGGTCCCTTCGGATCGGCCTCCCATCGGGTTTTACGCATGCCGGCCCGCAGGCCGGCATGCGCTGGTTCTACGAACCGAAAAACACGGCTCAGGCGCGCAGAGTTCCTTCGAGCTCGTTTTCCGCCCACTTGATCACGTCGTCGATCTTCTCGTTGCCTTGTGTGACCTTGGCGACCATCACGGTGTTGATCGCCTGATTGTAGATCTGCGCGCCGACTTCGGAGCGCGCCGGGGCGCCGGCGATCGAGGTTTGCTCGTCGCCACGCGGCGGATAGCTGTAGACCGTGCCGACCGGCGGCTCGACGGTCTTCCAGGTGTCGAAGTCGTACATGGTTTTGAACGACGGCAGATCGTAGCCGAACGAGGCTTGTACGAGCTGGCCTACCGAGTCCTTCTGCGAAATGAAGGTGAGAAGTTCCTTGGCTGCCGTTTTGTTCTTCGAGAACGACCACAGTCCGTAGAACTGGGGCAGTTGACCGACGAAGCGGCCCTTCGGGCCCCGCGGCATGCCATGGGTCCAGCAATTCGCCGCCACCGTGGGATTGTCGCGTTTGGCGACCGCCCAGGCGCTCGGCGGATTCATGATGCTCGAGCCCTTGCCGGAAATGAGCCAGCGATTGTTGCCGGCGTCGTCCCAGGCATAGACTTCGGGCGGATTCACCGCCATCAGCTTCTTGAGATATTCCAGCGCGGTGCGAGTCTCGTCGGAGTCGATCTTGATGTTGTCCTTGGCGTCGACCATTACCACGCCGTAGGAATTGAAAAGCGCGCCGACCCAATCGACGGCGTCGCTGGACTGGCCCATCGGCAGACCGACCGGGTAGCCGGCCTTGAAAAGCTGCTGCGCGGATGTGAGGTAGGTGTCCCAATTCCAATTGTCGATCTTGGCGGTGTCGTATTTCGACTCGTCGGCGGGAAACATCTCGCGCAGGTCGATGCCGGCGTGTTGTTTGTAGAGATCGAATCGCGAGCAGCACGGCTTCACCTGGCTTCCCACCGTAGTCGGAAGGCCGCGCCATGTGCCCTTGATCTTGGCGAGATATTCCGAGACCGGGCTGATCGCGCCGTATTGCTTGGTCAAGCCGGCGACGACGTCGTCGAGCGGTTCGAGCACTTCGGCGTGGATGCGGATGTTCCAGTCGCGATGCGACATGATGTCGTGGCCGGTGCCGGCTTGGGCTTCCGCGGCCGCGGTCAATTTGTCCTTTTCGCCTTGCGAGGTGATGTAGTCGATCTTCACTTCGCAATTATTCTTGGCGCCCCATTCGTCGCAGAGCTTGGTCAGCGTTTTGTTGGCGCCGGGCACCCAATGGTCCCAGACGCCGAGCGACAACGAGCCGGCGGCATAAGCGCCCCTGACATACGGCGCTGCGAGTGCGGCGGCGGAACCGAGCGCCGCGGATTTAAGGACGTTGCGGCGGGAAATTTTACGCGATTGTGCAGGCAGACGTGTGACGTTCATTGAATCCTCCCTATCAGCGCCACGATTATTTTTGATTTTGGCTGGCGTGACGAAAAACATACTCTCATTGCGCGTAGCCGGCTAGTGTCTCGATCGGCGGCGATTGCGCAGAGCGACGGCTGGTGGATAGATTTCCGCCCGCCGCCGCAGAGACCACTGAATTTTGGCGAATGAAATGGCGACCCCGGCTGGATTCGAACCAGCGACCTTCAGCTTAGAAGGCTGTTGAATCTCCTGTGCATAGACGAGCGGGGAGGAGCAGAGCAGCAGTTTTCCCTTGTAAACGGTTGGAATCTCTCTTAGACCAACAGTCATAGGGAAGCGTGGGAGAGCAGGCGAGAGCATCGCAATTCCTCCCCCAATCCTCCCCGGACGATTTTACGAGGGGAAAATCCATGCCCACCATGAAGCTCACCGCGGCTAATGTTCGCGGTCTCACCGTAGAGCCAGGCCGCACCGAGACCGTTTTCTTCGATGATGACGTGAAGGGCTTTGGCGTCCGAGTGAAGGCGACCGGCGCCCGCAGCTTTGTCATGTGCTGGAAGGTGGACGGGGATCACCGCCGCGTCACAATCGGCGCGGTTAGC
>Ga0182024_10021890_pt1 | contig 11567 bp, 13 predicted proteins | sample P32metaG_FD_120480 | JGI IMG/M metagenome (GOLD analysis project Ga0182024, IMG submission 120480) | Permafrost microbial communities from Stordalen Mire, Sweden - P3-2 metaG (Illumina Assembly) | ecosystem: Environmental > Terrestrial > Soil > Wetlands > Permafrost | place: Sweden: Stordalen... | reverse complement strand
GGCCTACGGCTTTCGGAACTTCCAAAATTACAGATTGCGAGTTAGGGTAATGTGTTCTTGAGGTCGGTCAGAGGCTGGCTGCCCCCATTAATGGCGTAGAGCCCCGATGGCTGCTATTGGGAGTTAATGGGAGTTTTTTGGTTCGCTCAGAATCTGTGCAACCGATTGAAAAGATTGGTTGCGGGGGATGGATTTGAACCACCGACCTTTGGGTTATGAGCCCAACGAGCTACCAGACTGCTCCACCCCGCAGTTAGATTCTAACGCAGGCGGCCAGGGGCGTCAAACTTTCGGTATCTTCGGGCGTCTTCGATGTCTTCGCCGGCTAACGGCCAGCAGCGCGAGCACGCGGCTTTTCGGTCCGCAGCGCTTTCACCTTCCGTAAATGCTCTCGACGATCCACGATGTAGTAATAGCGCGCCGAAGCCTCGCCACCGCTCAAATGCGCCAGCATTTGTTCCAACGCATCGCTGGGATTGTTGGCCTGCACGCCGATGGAGCGCAAATAACCGGAGTGGCGCAATCGGTGCCACAATTCGGGCAGCGTGTAGCGGCGCTCCAGCGTCAAGCCACCGGCGAGTTGCGAACGGCTCACCAGATATTGCACCAGCAGCAATTCGTCGAACAGCATAGGCGCCAAAAACAGACGTCCGCGTTCCACTTGCCAAGCCGGCGCGCTCTCCTCCTTAGGCCCTAGCCGGCGCGAACGACGAATGGAGTGAACTCCCGCGAATTCCACATTCCAGTTCACCTTCGGCTCTCTACGGCCGAGGTAATGCAGCGACACGTCCCGCAGCCAGGCAGGATCTTCCAGGTCCAGGTGAGCGCCGATTTTTTCCAGCCATTCGAAGAAAGCGTGCTGCTGCGTGGCTTTCTGCTCTAAGACAACGAACTGATCGTCCGACTTAGGCAGCGACTTCACCAGCGTTCGCCGCAGCGTATCGGTGGCTTTACCGCTTTCGATGCGATGGGTCGCGATGCGGGCATGCCATTTGGCCGGCGATCCACAATATGGACACGGCGCTTTGTCTTGATCTTGCGCAGCGAAAAAGGGACGCATCGGCTCGGCAGAAGTCAGTTCCTCGAAGGATGGCGTATAGCGCTTGATTTCAGCCAGTGCGGTCTTGGGCGTCAGGCTCATGGCCTTGGTGAAAATCTGCCAAACGCAGGCCACGCACAACCACCGCTCACTCGAAATGACTGACTCCGCTGGAAAAGCGGAAAGGTCCACCTGGAAGACTGCCGGCACACGGGTCTTCTTCTTGGCGGCCGGTTTCTTGGCAGCCGGTTTCTTAGCTGCCGCCTTCCTCGCCGGTTTCGCAACCTTCCGCGTTCGAGTAGCCATGCTCCATGTTTACCAAACTTAGGTTTACCAGAACCGAAGCCTGCCGTATCCTAACCACATGGCGATCGCCGCTGAAAGGCAACCCCAACGGGTTCAATACCGCGTGGGGCTCGGGGTCACCGTCAGTTTGCTCGTGGCCGGCGCCATCGCTCTGGTAGCCTGGGCCAGTCTCGCTAACACACGCGCGGCGATTGTCGAACTCAGCGACCAACAAGTCCGCGAGCTTCTTAGCGGTCTGGATACCCGCGTCCAAGACCGCTTCGAGGACGCGGTTACCGCCGCCCAGCTTTCTGAGAAGCTCATGGGCAACGGAGTCTTACACCAGGATTCTGATTTGCTCGCGCGTCACTTTACTGAGGTACTGCGTGCCAATCCGACATTCGCCTGAGCCAGTTATAGCGATGCCATGGGCAATTTCACGGGAGCTTATCGTGCCCCCGACGGTTCCCTACACGTCAGCCAAACCAGTGTTAGACAAAACGCGCCGAACACCGGCGTGTGGGAAAAGCACTATGAGCAGACCCCCAACGACTACGATCCGCGCGATGAAGAATTCTACCGGGCCGCACAGCAGGCCGGGAAGCTGGTATGGATTGGTCCCGTGATTTTTTACGACGAAGGGCTCCCCGGCATCACGTGCGCCAACCCTCGCTATGCAAAGGATGGGAGCTTGCTGGGCGTCTTAACAGTCGATTTCAATCTCAACTTCCTCTCCGATTTCGTCGGTCAGCTGCACTTCGGAAAACACGGCAAGGTCTTCATGTTCGATCAGGACCGTCACGTTATCGCCTTTCCCGGTTTGCGGCTGATCGAGAACGCAGGCCAAGGGACCGCCGGCAAGTTGTTAACGGAGGCCGACGTTGCCGATCCCGTCTTCCAAGCCTTTCTCACTCGCAAGGAAGGTCTGGCGGAGGAACAATTTCCGTTGGTCGAAGCGAACCACCGTTACATTGCCGGATATCGTCGCTTAAAAGTTGCGGGGGGTCCCACCTGGTTTCTCGGCGCCTACGCTCCCGAATCGGATTTTATGGGCGTGCTGGCGCGAAATCGGGAGACGGCATTCGTTGTCGCACTGGTTGCATTGTGCATCGGCCTGCTCTTCACCATGCTGCTGGCACGGCGCATTTCCGTGCCTCTAACTCGACTCGCTTCTGAAATGCAAGAGGTGGGCGATTTCCAACTGAATGTTCGGCCGCCCATGAATACCATCTTCAAAGAGGTGGCCACTATGGATGCATCGCTGCTCCACATGAAGGGCAGCTTGCGATCCTTTTCCTACTACGTCCCTCGCGACCTCGTGCGCACCATGCTCGAATCCGGCCAGGAAGCCACGCTGCAAGGGCAGACGCGCGAGATGACGGTGTACTTTTCCGATATCGCGGGCATGACGTCGCTCGCCGAAAACATGCCACCCGATCAATTGGTGCAGTTGCTCAGCCGCTATTTCGATGAGATGACGCAGGTGGTGGCCGCGCAGGGCGGCACAGTGGACAAGTTCATTGGCGACGCCATCATGGCGTTTTGGGGCGCGCCAGTCCCGACCAGCGATCACGCGCCCAGGGCCTGCGAGACAGCTTTGCGGTCGCAACGCAGGCTGGCCGAACTGCGCTCCGCTTCCGATGCGCCAGGGCTCGCGAACATTCGCGCTCGTATCGGCATCGCCACGGGAAATGTGCTGGTCGGTAATGTCGGGTCGCACGACAGGTTCAATTACACGGTGATGGGAGACACGGTGAACCTGGCCTCGCGCCTGGAAGGCTTAAACAAGCTGTTTGGCACTCAAATCCTGATCAGCAACCTGGCGTATCAGGCCGCCCGCGAATCCATCGTCGCGCGCCCGGTGGGTGTGGTGCAGGTGAAAGGCAAGAGCCAATGCGTGGAAGTGTGGGAGCCGTTGTGTCTCGTCTCTGAAGACGATGCAGTTGCGCGCGAACTGGCGCGGCTCTTTTCGCAGGGATTGGCGGCCTATGTGGCGCGCGATTTTCGCGGCGCGGCGGAACACTATAAAGCCGCGTTGCACTTGCACCCGGAAGACCAACCATCTGCTGTACTCCTGCAATGGTGCCGCGAATTGCTGGGCGCGCCGCCACCGGCCGAGTGGAACGGGGTATACGTCGCAACGGAAAAGTGAACCGCATGCTCGAACCGATATACTGGATCTCGCGATGAAGATCGAAGCACGGACCAACATCTCGGAAGTCGTCGGCAACAGCACCTTCGGCGCCTTCCAATTGGGCCTGTGTATCCTTTGCGGCCTGTGCCTGATCATGGACGGGTTCGACGTGCAGGCCATGGGTTACGTCGCGCCCGCGATCCTGAAAGAGTGGCACGTCCCGAACGCGCAGTTCGGGCCTGTATTCGGCGCCGGGCTGTTCGGCATTTTAGTGGGTTCGCTGCTGTTCAGCATGCTGGCGGATAGAATTGGACGCCGCCCCGTACTCATCGGCGTCACTTTGTGCTTCTCTGTGTTGACGTTTCTGACGGCTCAATCGGCAAACGTTCAACAGATGCTCGTGATCCGCTTCGTCGCCGGAATGGCATTGGGCGGCATCATGCCGAACGCAGTGGCCTTGGTCGGCGAATATAGCCCGAGCAAGCTGCGGGTGACCATCATGATGATCGTCGGCAACGGATTCACGGCCGGTGCGGCTTTTGGCGGTTTCATAGCGGCCTGGTTGATTCCGCGCTTCGGATGGCGCTCGGTATTTTATTTCGGCGCCGCAGCCCCGCTGGTGATCGGCTCCATTATGATTTTCGCGCTGCCTGAATCGCTGCAATTCCTGGTGCTGCATCGCCGGCGTCTGGAACAGGCCTCGCGTTGGCTAAGGCGCATCGATCCGAACGCGTCCGCGGATGCCACGCAATACTTCGTCGAAGAGAAAAAGCGAAAAGGCGTTCCCTGGATCCACCTGTTCCATGAAGGCCGCGGCATCGGCACCATCATGCTGTGGATCATCAATTTCATGAACCTTCTGAACCTCTATTTCCTGGCGAGTTGGCTGCCCACCGTGGCCAATCAGGCAGGCTACGGGATTCGCACCTCGGTACTGGTGGGGACGATGGAACAACTGGCGGGCATGATCGGCGGGTTCACCCTGGGCTTGTTCGTTCAGCGCTGGGGGTTCGTGCGAGTGCTCACCACGTGCTTCGCGCTCGGATGCATCAATATCGCAATGATCGGACGGCCCGGCTTATCGCTCACGATGTTGTTCACGGTGGTGTTCCTAGCCGGATTCGGCGTAGTGGGGGGACAAACCGCAGTGAACGCGTTATCCGCGACATTTTATCCTACCGATTTGCGAGCCACCGGCATCGGCGCCGGATTAGGTATCGGACGCATCGGTGCCATCATCGGTCCTGTGGTTGGCGGCGTACTGATGAGCCAGCACTTGCCTTCGGAAACACTGTTTTATGTGGCTGCGGTTCCCGCGTTCGTCTCGGCCGTCGTGATGCTGGCGATGCACTGGGTGCTGAGGGCGCAAGCAATCCGAAACGCGCCTGCAATTCCCGCCGGCCAAAATCTGTGACCGATAGAACCCGGCTGTCCAGATCCTGCGTCATCCATTTACTTTTGAGAGCGGCCTGCAGCAAGGCTGCCCCGAGCGCTCCTCCGATATGGGGACGCCGCTCGCTCCAATCCAGGCAGGCATATGCGAGACGGCGGCGCAGCAATCGAACTGCATCCACGTCGATCCCAAGGGACGCAAACGCCTTGCTTCCTTCCTGGTTCAGCTCATAGCTGGATGAAAACCATCCCAGTTCGTGCAATCGATCGTGCAGCGCAACTGCCAGCGTGCCGGCCATGTGATCGTAGCAAGTCCGCGCCGCTCGCAGCCTGTTCGGCCTATTCGGCACGAACTGTCCGTGCGAGCCAGCAGCAAAAACACTCAGCCCTTCGAGGATTCTTGCCACGTGCACGCTATCCAGACTGTAGTAGCGATGTTTGCCTTGGGCGAACACTTTCACCAACCGCGCGGTCTTCAGCCGATCCAAATGTGTGCTCGCGGTGGATGGGCTGACGCCGGCCACGATCGCCAGTTCGGTACTGGTGCGCGCGCGGCCGTCCAACAAGCAGTAAAGCATACGAGTTCGCGCCGGTTCGCCGATCGCCACCGCAATTCTCGAGACCGCCGCGTCCGGATGTCGTTCCGCACTCATACTTCGATGCTAAACGAAGTGTTCCCGCCGGGCAAACGCCATACTTCGAACATGACCATTACGTGCGTCATCCGCTACCAGATAGACCCCTTCCAGCGCGAGGGATTCAAGACATACGCCGAAAATTGGGGACGCATCATTCCGCGCTGCGGCGGCCATCTGATCGGATATTTTCTTCCCCATGAAGGCACCAACGACGTTGCGTGGGGCCTGATCGCTTTCGACAGCCTCGCCTCGTATGAGGCATACCGGATGCGCCTGAAATCAGACCCGGAGGCGCGTGAGAACTTCGCCCTGGCGCAGAACAAGCGGTTGATCCTCCGCGAAGAACGAAACTTCGTAGAAGTGGTGGATGGAACGTTCGCCCAACCCTCGACGCCTACTTTGTGACGACACCTTCAATAAACGGGTGGAACACTTTTCCGTCGGCAAGCGTTCCCGGCGTAAGACCACTGAACTGTCGGAAGTCGGCAATCAGGTGGGACTGATCGCAATATCCCGCCTCGATCGCTGCAACTGCCCAATCCACTTTGCTCCGGGCTCTCGCATATGCCAGCCCCACCTGGAACCGTCCGAGCCGGCAATAAAGTTTGGGTGTTACACCGACGCTTTCCCGGAATATCCTGGTCAAATGCTGTCTGGAAACTCCTGCGTCGCGAGCTAACCCTGCTACGGTGCGCTGACCTCGCATTGCAATGACCGAGGCAGCAATGCCCGCAATATCAATCGATCCCTGCTGAGATCCCTGGGCTCCCATCCGTTCGAGCAGGGCATCCTCCAGGCGATCTACCCGCTCCGCTTCTCCCGCAGCATCGTGGATTGCGGTTTCCATTCTCTCTGAAGCTGCGGCCCCCCCACAAGTCTTCCAGGCCAAGACGCGGTCCGCGAGATCGAAGCCAGGAACTTGCGTGAAGACGAAGGAACTGGCCGCGTGAAGGTAGGCTCCCGTCTGTTCCAGGCGTTCACCGTGGAAGCTCGTCTTCAAGATAGGAAAAATGGAATCTCACTCGGCTTCGCTGGCGTGACCGGGCGGTAGCGTTCTGATATAAACAGGGACATGTCACCGGCGGTCGGTCGATATCGCGAGTATGCGCCCGCCGAAGCTTTGCAGAAACACGTCCGCGCTTTGTTCTCGTTCACGATACCGCCGCATACACGGACGGAGAGCCGCATCACGGGACGAAGGATTACGCGCGAGATCGTATTCCGCCATGGTCAACCGTTTTGGTCCACACTCTTTGCCGATGGACACGTCTCGATAGTATTCAGCATTGGCGCGGGTTATTGTATCGATGGTCTTTGGCATCCGAGGTTGTCCGGGCCCCGCGGGCATGTCATCGGACCGATGACTCGCGCACAGCTCTGAAGAAGATCCAGACTCGGCTATGCACCCGCAAACTATTCGACACTTTGGGAAGTTGCCCCTGGCAGCGTTGACGCTGTCGTTCCTGCTTACATCCTCGTGTCAGAGGAACTCCGATAATGACGTGAGCGCGGAAATCATCGCCCTGGAGCGTGCCGCACTCGACCGTTGGGGAAAAGGCGACCCGCAAGGTTACATGGATCGCTTCGCGCCCGGAATTACGTATTTCGATCCTGCCGTGGAGAAACGGATTGACGATTTGGCGGCAATGCGGGCTTATCTTGCTCCGCTAACAGGTAAGATCGGCATCAGCCGTTACGACATGCTCGCCCCGAAGGTTCAGCGGCACGGAGCAGTGGCAGTGCTCACTTTCAACCTTATTGATTATGGGGCGCACCTCGACGGCAGAACAGACGTGCCCACACGTTGGAACTCGACGGAAATCTACGCCCAAGTCGAAGGAACTTGGAAGATCATCCACAGCCACTGGTCATATATCAAACCCGACCTCAAGTAGCCGCTTCGACTACTTAACGTGATGCTCTTCCACTTCTTTATTGTTCTCGGTACAGACGTACTCTAAAATCTCTTCGTTCTTCGGCATTAACACCCAGGTCCGGACGTTGGTGAAGGGCTTGGTGTACATCTTGGGATCGCTCACCGTGACCTCGTAACCTAAATGCGTCGCATCGATGCGATGAAAGTGCTCCACGATGTGCAGGTCTTCACTCACCGGATGGCCGGCCGTATCCAGCAGCATTTTTGGCGTCGCGAAGAATGGACCGACAGTGTCCACGACAAGCGTATCGCCGTCCCAATGGCCCACCGAATGCCCATACCAGAAGGTCTCTTTGGCCTCGTCGGGCGTGGGGTGAGGCCGTCCATCCATATAGACGACGTGGAACGCGAACATCGATTCGTGCAGAAACACGATCTCCTTCGGCGTTTGCACAATCTCGGTCGCCACGGGAGCATTCATCGATCGCGTGTAGCCCATGGGATTGCAGTGCGCGGTGGCATCGTAGCGGCCGGCGTCGTAGTTCTTGCTCCAGTCGGCCGCCCAGGGGGTCATCGGAAGCGGTCCGTCGGATTTCTGGGAGCAGCCCTTCACCTCGGCGCCGCAGGCGTCATTTCGACCATCCTTGCTCATATCGATCACGAAGGGATGGTCCCACAGGCCGCTCAGATCGGGCTTGCCATCGGGCATGCGGGGAATCGGCCCCGAAGGAGCGCTCGCAATCTTAGCGGTTGCGGATGGGGTCTGCGCGGCAAGTGGTATGGAAAATTGCGGCAACGCGACCGCCACCAGGACTAGGCCTGCTTGGAGCAGAGGATTTCGCACTTTGAACCTCCAGGATGCGCACCGCGGCAAAACTGAAATAGCAGCGCGCCACTACTCAGGTAGCGGACTCATTCTAATTGGCTGAAAAGCGGCAAGTCAAGCGAGGTCGCTTTGGAATCCGCCTTGGCTGGATACGTTACCTGCTCACCCTCAACAATCGCAAATGGCGTTAGGGTATGTGGCTGCGATTTGGTGGCGCTGAGAATCTCCGTCACCGCAATACCCCGCGCCACCAGGGCGTCGGCGATCAGCGACCTGTGGCATCGCCAGGGAACAGCTTCGGCGCACATGATGGCGGTTGGGACGCTCGCGGCCAGTTCCATCAGCTGATTCAGATTTTCGCCAAATTCGGGCGTTTGCATGTAATCGGCATAGCCTCGAAACGAGGCATTGCGCCATCCCGTGTTCAGCGAGTCTTTGCGCGGATGCCGAAGGCCGCCCAATCCCGGAAGATGGCGGTACTGAATGCCGGCTGTCTGCAGGCTGCCAGGCAGATTTTCCCGGTTAAATTGTGGATTTCGGCGCGACTTTGGAATGGTTCGAACGTCCACCAGCAGGCGGATGCGGTAGGCCTGCAGTATCTGGATGAATTCCTCGATGGGATGCACGGAGTGCCCGACAGTATAGACGACCATGGCGCTGGCCCTAATTTTAAAAGTAACAGAACATTCCGACGCCGCCTGGGAGCATGCGCCGTTCTGAATGCGAGTCATAGAAAATTTCTTCTTTACGCCCATACAGTCCGCAAATATACTTAGAGTGACTTCTTGCCTGACGGCTGCGGTCTGACGGGAGTTTGTCAAAACAACGGAGTCCGTTTGCCTCCGATAGACGTGCTCATCGGCCTGAGCACCTTCACCAGCTTTCAAAAAGCTAGGGCCTTTGGCATGATCGAACCCGGGTGTGAACATCTCGTCTTCGCAGGTAACGGTATGTCCGGCGTGGCCTGCGTGGAAGAACTGATCAGAAGCGGTCAGGTTTTTGACATCACCATTTTTGGCGACGAGCCCCACGCCAACTACGACCGGACCTTGCTCTCGGACGTGCTGGCCGGCGAGCGCGATATCGACAGCATTACCTTAAACGACATCGAATGGTATCAGGAGCACGGTATCCGGACCCGTCTCGGAATCCGGGTGGAAGAGATCGACCGGTTGAATCGCGCGGTCCGCAGCAGCGACGGCGATTGGACCAGTTATGACAGACTTATCCTGGCGACAGGTTCCAGTCCGCTGGTTCCACCCATCGGCGGCTTGGACAAAACGGGCATTTTCATTTTCGGAACCCTCGACGATATCCGGAGGCTTGCGGAAGCAGTTGGTCCGGGCCGGCGCGCTCTGGTGATCGGAGGATGGCTGGCGGCGGAAGCAGCGCGGGGCCTTCGAAAACGCGGTTGCGAGGTGACGATCGTCGAATCGGGAGGCGCCTTCGACAGGCAACTTGAAACCGTGCTCGGCAGCGGGCGGGTGGAAGCGGTGCGTTTCATGAGTGGCGAACAGGTGGCGACGGATCTGGTGGTGATCGCAACGAACCTGCAGCCGAATACGCTGCTGGCTCGAAGCGCCGGCCTGGAAGTGAATCGGGGAATCGTGGTGAATGATCACATGGAGACCTCCGATCCTTACATTTTTTCCGTCGGCGGCTGCACCGAGTACAACGGCCAGACCTTCGATTGCTTTCCGCCATTATTGGAACAAGCGAAAGTGCTGGCGGCAAATCTGGCGGGCATTGCGCGCAGCAGCTTCACCAACCTCGACGAGGTGTTTCAGGAATTGACAGTGTCTCCTCTCCACCAGCGAGCGGAGTAGACGATCGCGGCTGCCGCCAGCCATCCCAACGCATAATCGGGTTGCGCGCCCCAACGCAGAAGCGCTGAATGCATCAATCCGAGCCACGAGAACACGGCGGCGAGCAGACACCACAAGGCCGCGCGATGGAAACGGCGATCGATCAATTCTGCGATCACCGACGCCACTACCAACACCAGGAACAGAAAGCCGTTGCCCAAACCTAATACCGATGACCAGTAAATCGAACGGTCGAGTGCAGCTACGACGGTGGGATTCGCGGCCGAGATTCTGAGCGCAGGCAGGGCCGAATTTACCGCAGTGGCAACCACGGCGCCGGCCGGGAGCACGAATCCCAGCAGTACAGCAGCCAGATATTTCGGATCCACCCGCCGCAAGGTGGCCATGCCCACTCCGATGGAGACGTAAGCGATGATGGCCGCCAGGATGGGCCACGGAAACAATTGCGCGACGAAAATGGTGAGCCCGCTCATCACCACCGCGAGAAACAGTACCGGGGTCCAAAAAGCGAAGCTGATGCGCGCACCCACAGCCTTGTAGGGCGGATGCATGGCGTAAACAACCGGAGTGATCACACTTCCCGCAAGGCCACACACCAACGTTCCCAGGCCGTCGCAGGCCAACACCGCCCTTGCGTCATAATCGTCGCCGGCGGCCGCGGCTCCAGCCACCGAGGCGATATCCTGCAGCACTTGATAAATCGCTATGGGAGCAATCACGGAAAGATAAGGCAGCGCAAGTGTCATGGCGCGCCAGGGTTCAGGCGTTGCCGCGAAGGGAAGCTGGAACGATAGTCCCGACCATGCCGGATGCACGTACCCGATCGCGAGCGCTACAGCCAGCGGCACAATCCATGCGGCGATGAACGGTGGAATCCGCCAGCGTGTGATTGGGATGCCGGCTAATACGCTGGTGAGGATAATGGCGAGCGCGATCAGTCCGACGAGTGGCTGATCAAAGACACGTTGCAAGAGCACCAGAGCAAGATAGCTGTACATGGCCGCGCCGAACACGGTCATCGCGGCCGGGGCGGGGATGAATCGTCGGAAAAGACCGGCGAATGGGGCCGCTGCCAACTTGATGACGCCCGTCCAAGCCACGGCCGCCGCGCCGATTTCCCATGCCCGGTTGGCATCGTGCGTTTCCAAATAGACCGGCAGCATGATGGACAGCGTGTAAGCGATGATCGCTGGTACATTATTGCCGTAAACGTGCGCTGTGACGTTGGAGCGGCCTTCGCGGCGTGCCAGGCGGACCGCCAGCAGAACCAAGCCCAATGACCCGATCAGAAAACCGAGAGCGTAGCCGGGCAATAAATGTGTGACGCTAAACCCCGCTGAGATCCCAACCGGGATCAACAGAAATACCGGAATCACCATCTGCGCGAGATTGAACCCGACCTGCGCGATGGTGGTGTCAAGATCGCCTCGGCTGATTGCCCACCAGCGAGTCATGACCCTAAATCTTAAACGACTCGAGCGATTCCGGCGCGAACAGCTCAGTGGGCGCCAGCAGCCGCTTCGCAAGACCTTGTTCGTGAGAATAACGGAG
>Ga0182024_10021889_pt1 | contig 11567 bp, 9 predicted proteins | sample P32metaG_FD_120480 | JGI IMG/M metagenome (GOLD analysis project Ga0182024, IMG submission 120480) | Permafrost microbial communities from Stordalen Mire, Sweden - P3-2 metaG (Illumina Assembly) | ecosystem: Environmental > Terrestrial > Soil > Wetlands > Permafrost | place: Sweden: Stordalen... | reverse complement strand
TGTCGATCTGGCATAAAAAAGTGATTTGAGACTAATAAAATCGACCATCCCTGTTGTGCAGGGAAACATGCGGATGCGAACCGAGCGGGACTAAAATCTTGTCCCTGGCCGAATCCGCATGTTTCCCCAAGCAAAAGCTGACCGATATTTTCGGCCAGCTTTAATGCTTCTCTCTCACTTCATCGAATCGTACGCACAAGTGGTATTGTGCGACATACACAAAGCTTTTTTATTCCCGCCATCTCAGGCAGGATTCACATCATTTTTGCTGGCCCTTCTCTATCACCTTTCAAACATCACGTTCACAGGTAATTATAAATCCTCACCGCCACATGCTGCAAGTGACGTTGTTGTGGATAACTGCTCTCGACTCAAGAGACTTACATCGTTGGCTTTCCGGTGAACTGTAGTTGCCGGAGTGCGTACTCTTTGAATTCTGGCCGGCTCAGTTTGGTATAGTGCGCAATCGTTCCCGGCGTGCTGTGCCCTACGAGCTGCGCGATGATTGCATCTGGCACGGAAAGCTTTGCCAGCCGATGGATGAACGAATGCCGGAACGAGTGTAAGCACAATTTTTTATTGATGCCCGCTTTTCGAACCGCTTCCTTCAGAATCCGTTCAACAGAACGCCGACCGATTCCTTTCGCGCTGCGACAATATCGTGTAATGAAAAGTGCCTCTGTCTCAACCGGACCTCGATTCACTCGCTCCACAAGATATTGTTGCAAGACATTGTCAGTATCCGCGTTCCAAAAGATTCGTCGCTGCCGAATTGTTTTTTCTGTTCGAATCACCGCGGAATAATCTTCTTCTAAATCCTCGACTTCCAAACTCAACAACTCGCCGATGCGGACTCCCGTGTCATGCAGCAGCATTATCATTGCAAGATCGCGAAGCGAAATTGGATTCTTAGTCCGAAGAATTTCAACGATTTGTTTGTATTCCCCTTCCTCAATAGACTCATGGGATTGACGAGCGCCTGTCGGCACCTTTGCCAAATAAAGCGGAAAGCGAAGTCTCCCCTGCTCGGCAAAGTACCGCAGGTAATTATGGACTATAGAGAGGGCGAACTGAATCCCACACGGCGCATGTTTCCCACGCAGACTATCCGCAAACGCCGCGTAATCCGTGTGACTAAGCATCTCCGGCGGCTTATTTACAAATTCCTGGAAGCGATGAACCCAAAGGCTATAAACTTGATGTGCTCTTTTTGTGTAAGACCTTTTCCATGAGAGATAATCTTGGACAAGGTCACTGTTACTCGATGAAGTGAGGTATGTATCGTCAACAAAGGGACGACACATTTGAAATGTGTTGTTCATTTTTAAGATGCATATAATTAGTTAATAAACACCGGAGGAGCCGCTTCGAAAAATTGTTGACGCAGTAAATATCCACGTAACAACAACGCGTACGAAAAAGCACCTGCGATGTAAGAACACACTTGCATCGTCATGAACGAGCATTTTTAAACGAGTAATAGTAGCGGCCGTGGCAGGATTTCCGTTACCCACTCAATTTCCGTGTCAGTCTCGACTGTTTCTGGCACTCTCGCTCGTATGACCTCACGTTCTGTCAAAGGACTGAATCAATCTGCCACACGCCTGGATCTTAAACCGTAACTCCGCTGTGTGTCAAGGCACCCATCAATTCCTGTCCTCTTGATTCACTTTTTACGCTGCCTCAAACTTCGCGCCAGCATTGAAGCCCGCCTTCAGCAATGGATATCCACTCGTTCTAACATTTCCCAAAAGCGAAGTCGCTAGCGTTTGCGCTGGCAGCACGACTAATAAACAACAATCACCCTTCTGGCAGTACAATCGACCTGTGCGGAAGATGCAGGCCCCCGTCATGGGAAGGGCGATAAGCATCGATCCATCGAAGAATATTCTCGTAGTTGCGCAGCTCGAGGTCGTACCGAGATGTTTGGCAACGAAGAACCTCTTTAGAGAAGTCTGATGTCGTCGCGATCATTACGTTAGCTCCGCGAAAAGCCGAATTGAGTTCCCGCACTCCGTAGAGGCCACGGACAACTTCAATACCCACCTTCCGTCCTGGAGACCATCTTTTACATTCTACAAGCCACGAGTGACGACCGCCAACATAACGGTCACTTGATATAGCAAATATATCGTATCCCCCGTCTCTCGTCGCGGCAGTTAGACTGACATCCCAACCTAAAGATGCCAGAATCTCGGCGATCATTTCCTCAAATCGCCGCGGATTCATTTTGTAGAGATCAGCGGGGTGCTTTTTCAAATACGCAATAACCTCCGCGTTCAAAAAAGCAACAGCGTCGATAAGCTGTGGCGGCGGATCGGACAAATGAAGCAGGCCGAACAGATCATTTATCCGAAATGAATGCACGCCTCGGATTGCTGGTGCAGACCGGCTTTTCATGATCTCCGCAGTTCGCGTTCGGTAGGCGTCCGCCAACATCTTAACGTCAAGATTGAGTACGCAATCAGAGATCTCGTCCAGCAGTCCGAAGTCCCGTTCTGTCTTTGGTCCGACTTCACTTGTAAGCAAGAGCTTCGGCGCTATCCGCTCACGGCCACCTCGAAGAAATTCTTCTGCAAGCTCCTCGGCCACTTTTATAGATAACGATCCAAAATCAATGGTGACCAAAGCATATGTTTGTAAAGCTGGCAAAGAGACTAAGCAGTGAATCATCTGTTCGACGAATTGGTCTACACGCTTGACGTTCACGTCAACGAATGCAACCGAAGCGTGTGCGCGTCCTGGCGGTATGTCCTCTGGTTTCGCGACTTCATGCCGTGTTATTCGCTCCATCGGTAACACGTTCAGTTGTTCAATTACATATTCAGTTGCTCGGGGTCCAGCATCCGACAAGTACAAGGTGGGTGCGTCAGCGTCAGCCGAGATAGATGCTGTCAATCTCGTGGCCAAAAATGTTTTTCCTATGCCCCGCGGTCCTCGGATAACAGTGATGCGGTTTTTGACTGTGCTGCCTATTGCCGCGTGCAGCCACTCCCCCTTCGGAGCATAGGAATTTCCCGCGCCTTGATCGTCAGGAATATTTCGTCGTGGAGGCATGCCTTTGTTTTTATGCGGGCCTATTGTCTGGCCGCGAAGCGTAGGCCTCAAATGTCCCGCGCCGCTTTTTCTCCCTCTCTCCACGGGACGGCAAGCCCATTCTCTCAGTTGTCGAAACTGTTGCGACCACCCTCTACAAACTAGGTATGTAGTGGCAACAGCCCCAATAACGACGGAAAACCCTTGCAAGACAAGGGTAAAACGACTTCCCAGGTGTCGGCCTCACGGCCCGACTTTCTGCATTTTCCTTCGGCTACCGGGTGGCACCTTCTCCGATTGTCGAGACTGACCACCAAAATGCAGAAAGTCGGCCCGCGAGGCGGGACCGACACCTGGGGAACTAGCGCGAACTATCTCGCGCTTCGCGGACTACCGGGAACGCATTCCCTCTCCACCCACACCCTTTGACCCTGCTTGGGCCGTTCCGTCCGGCGCAAAATCAAAGCGTGTGGCCCCTGCCTCCACGAACTATTGGAGGGGCGCGCCCGCCGCTAACGCAGCCGGCGCCCTGCCATACCCGAAGACACCGACGCTTGAATTCGACGCTCATCCGTTGGAATCTCGTCGTTCTCAATTCACCCATGCACATGCGCACCCTATCCACCGCGGCGGAGATCGCCCAACTCACCAGACGCCTCGAACAGTTGCAGGAGCAGGCCGAAGAGGAACTACGTAGGCAGCTCAAGGAGGCCAGGGCTGTCGTCACCGACCTGGAGATGCAACTGTCTGAAATCACAGGCAGGCCTTCAGCCACGATGATTAAGGCGGCCGATCCTAAGCGCTGGCCTCCCATCACCGATGAGCAGTTGGAGGTGATGATCCTTTTCCTCATGCAGAAAGAGGGACAGGAGGGCTTGAACGCCCAAACTATCGGCGAACGGCTCAATCAAGACCCTGTCCGCATCCGGCAGTGGATAAAGAAGTACCCCACCGTGCTGAAGAGGGTTGGCGCTGGACCCGGGACGAGATTTTTCGCAAACGGCGCTCCAGTGGGTTCCTAAACATAGGAAATACGGTGTTGGTTCCCGATCCGAGGTTCTCGCGCTCCCCCACCGCCCACACCCTTTGCCCTTGCTTGGGCCGTTTCCGGCCGGCGCAAAATCAAAGCGTGTGGCCCCTGCCTCCACGAACTATTGCAGTGGCGCGCCCGCTGCTAACGCAGCCGGCGCCCGTCCCCACCTTGCTTCTCTGTGTCATCTCGAATACACTTATGTAGTGCAGCCTTCTCGTCCACTCAACAGAAACCTATGGATATTCTTGGGAGCCCTAAGTGTTCTACTGATGTTTCTTTCCTTTGCCGGAACAAGTTTGCAGTGTTGGACACATCCGGTCCCCCTTACAACATTTATTCCCGTGGCCATTACGCAAATCCCGATTTTTCTTATTACTACAGTTCTCGACGTTTTCAGTTATCTTCATCTCATCGGCGACCTGAGCGACCCGGAGGGGCTTGGTGTCGGATTGATAGGCTATTTTATTGTCTTCCCGGTTGTTGCCATCACATTTTGGTACTTCTTGGCTTACACCATAACTCAGGCGGTGAGAGATTTTCGCAGGTCTCGCTCAATCGCTCTTAGCACCCTTGTCACACTCTGCTGCTTACTTCTTCTGTCCGTCGCATCTATTTATACGTATCATTCCTTTTGTCTTCATCCTGCTGATTTTTAACTTACAGTCGAGCCGATTCGCGTTTTCTCCCACATGCTCCGTTCGGGTACGTCCGCGTCATGGACCCACAGCCTCATAAAATCGCTGCATATAATTTCCCGCGTCCGGGTCAATCACCTCGGCACTCGTTCCGCTCTGCAAACTGACTCCGGCCATCGGAGACCAATTGCTCAAGTCGTTCGATGTTTCGATGAAGTATTGGCCTCCAAGTTGTCCTGTGACATTCAGCATCATCTGTCCACTTCCCGCCGCCTTAATTCCCAGCGTTAACGTCGTTCCATACCCCTCGAAACCCGTTTGAATATTTGTTATCGATACCACGGACGCTGCACTCCCGAAATCATCCAAACGAAAGCTGAGAATATTTCCTTGGCTATTCCCACTTGGCGTAACCGTGTAACTGTGCTGCTGAATTCCCGAAAACGTATTGGCCTCGTCTATGGTCCCTACCTGGGCGCCGTTCCAATAAACCGACAGAAGCCCCTGGCCGCTCGACCCAGGCTGGAAGTTTACGTCGAAGCTCACAACATTCGTCGCACTTGTTCCAGTCAACGCGAACGAAATCCAGGTGCTGCCGGTCGATAAGGGTGAGGCACTGACAGCCGCCACCGCCGCCTGCTCTGAAACATTCGAACTGACACTCGCCGGACTCGACATCAACATACCACTCTCGCTTACCGTTACGGTTCCAGCCGAGGATTGGAGATACGGTGCCGTACTCAGACTAACCGTATCCGCTGTTGCCGGATCGGGCATGGCAAAAGTGGCCGTACCACCGAGAATAACGGGTACGCTATTATCGCCCAATGCGAGAGCGTTTACCCAGCCGTCCGCCTCTTGGCTTAGAGGAAATCCAGCCGTTCCAGAAGTAATCGCCGTCACAGTATTCTCGTAGAAATTGATCGGCCAACCGTGGGACGAAAGCGCTATGGGCGAGATTATATCTTGTCCGTTCGCTCCAATTGAATGGTTCAAGATAACGACGGCGTTCGGATCGAGCCACGTGACATCAAAGCTATAGGCATGCTGCATTGGGCCGCCCGTTGCCAACGAGGTATCGTCGCACGCGAAATAATTGTCAGCCCAATCGGCGCTTATCCCATATAGGTTTGAACGAGCATGCCCTACCCCTAGATATGGATCGAGGAACGTCTCTTGGATTTCGATATGGCCGGGATTTCCCTGTATCGGGTTGTCTGATCCGGAAAGCACTATGGCCTGGACCGCCGCATCGATTAAACTAGCGCCCGCGCTATGGGCGATGAAGTGAATTCGCTTCCAACCCTGACTGGCCCATTGTCTTCCGAGACTCGTTCCCCACGATGCCCCGTTTTCTGCCGCCTGCTCTGGCGAGGGTGAAATGCCGGTATAGGAACCATTCGGATAAAAGTTACCGTTCGCATCTGCACTCCAATTGATCGCTTCCACTTGCCAGTTCGTCTCTCCAGCAGATGTCAGATATGTATTGATTTCTTCCTGCAAATCGGAAATCCAGGATATGTCTGGATAAACCGCCCAATTCCAGCCATGGGTTATCACAATGAGGCTATCTTTATTCGGCAACCGCGGCTCGACGCTGATATAAGTCGGTTGACTCGGCGCCGAGAAGACACCGAGATCGCTCAATACCAGCAGGCTTGTACTAGACGATGCAGACCCGAAAGCGTTAGATACAGTAACAGAATACGTGCCGCCACTAGCCAATACTGCATCATTGAGCGTAAACGATGCACTCGTTGCCGTTGCCAGCAGGATGCCACCTTTATACCAACTATATTGAAGCGGAGGCGTCCCGTTGGCCTGCACTGTAAACGTCTCACTTGATCCAGAGACGATTGACACAGATTGCGGCAATGGCGTCACTATGCTTGGGGCCGAAGCGGTTCCCTCAAGCTGAAATCCATTGATGGACGCAGTAACATTCCCGCCCGCGATGGATGTGTATGTTACCGCAAGCTGGTTTCCAGAAGATGGTGATACATTAAGAAACTCAACGTAATTCCCCGTCACCGGATTATCTGGATCGGTCCCGCTGGCGTTCACAAACGCTGGTGTGCCTGTGGTCGATTCGTCAACCACATAATACGTGCTACTTCCCACAGTAATCGAAGCGCTCACGCCTGGGTAATCGTTCTCAATATAGGCGATTAAATTATATGTTCCATTTGGAACATTGTTGAAGGTATAGGTGGATGTCATTCCCGGACCTGAGGAGTGGCCCGGCGGTCCTGTTTTATCCTCACCATGAAGCAATATTCCATTCGGATTGCCGGTACTAGTGTTGCTGTTATAGCCATCATTCGACGCGTGGGTTAGAGTAACGCCTGTAGTATTGCCGTTGCTATCGAGAAGCGGTGCCGTCGTCCCCTGTGTCCCAGCGCTGTTGTTGACCTGAACAGCATTGAAGTTGCCCTGTGGAATAACACCGGCTTCATCATTGCTTCCTAAGGCTGGCCCGGCCTGGACGAATTGAATTCCGATGAGTTCTGGCGGAGGGGAATAGTCGATCTGAGCGATCTCAGCATCGGAAAGTGCCCTGTTGTAAATGCGTACGTCATCGAGGATACCATTCAAGCCGCATTGGTCGCCCCCCGTGACAAACGGTCCTCCCAGCCGGAGTGGAAAGTCGCCTGTCTCGATGCTACTACCTACATACGGCGTCGAGGCCACCAAATTCCCGTTGATGTAAATCTTCATGACATGGTTCGCTACATCCACCACCCCGACGACATTAAACCAATTAGTAATTTGAATTCCGCCAGCCGGTGAGTTGCATACAATCTGACTTGATGCGCCAGAGGGGGTGGAATTGAAGTGAATACCACCATCTGATCTGATCCACAACGAGTATGCTCTATCCGAAAATCCATTCGAGGTAGGTGTCGCAGCCGATTTGTATAAGAGACAGGAGTAACTGTTGGGAAAGCCGGTGACGTTGACCCAACACGAAACAGTGACAGCATTAGACGGACTCAATAAGCTATTGGGTTGGACTTCAATGTAGGAGTTTGTTGCACCGGTTGTGATCAGTCCTTGACCATTGCGCCCAGGCCCAAAGGTCGCGTTAAAGAGGGTTCCTTTCAAACCATTACCGCTGGTGTCATTCGCATTTCCGTTCAGTGGGTAGTACGCCACCAAGCCATCGCTTAAATCCGCCATCAAGCGATCATTACCGAGCGCCAAAATAGCGAACGCCATCACGATGACAGTCAACTTATTCATAGCGTTTCGCGGAGACTCGATGTCGCCGCTCCTGCGCGTTTTGTGGATGCCGTTTGGGTTACCCAAACCGCGGCCCAAATTGCAATGTGTGCCGGCGATCTCGTTTTCATCTGGTTGTCCGTTCGCTTGCTTCACTCCGAAGCGCTCGGATCATTGACTATCGTCATTACTCCGTCAAGCCCCTACCCCTTCCTCTCGTCGCAAACCAGTGCCACTCCACCAGCCCGGCGTCAAAATCGAGCATTCACTCGCTCTCCAAACACGATTCAACAAAGTCCACAAAATCCGGTTCCTGGTACACCCTAGCCTTTTCCCATACTGCCTTCGGAATGGGCAGCGAGAAAACCTCCTGCACGTCGAGCCGGAGGCCGCTCTCGTGAAAATACATGCCGAGCTTCCGGGCTCGAAAGGCGGCAGCAAGTTGCAAAATCAGAAAATTCACGAACAATTCCTCGCTCGCGGATGACGAAATCGCGTTCGGATCGAGCACCTTGGCCAGATGCGGATATTCGTAAAGATTTGACCAGATTTCGCGATGAGCAGTCGTCAAGGCAAAGAGGTTCTCTATTTTGCGCTGCCTTGCGTCTTCCCCAATGGTGTACGCAGTAAAAAGAAGACTCGCGACAATGCCGGCAGTCTGAAGAAGATCGATCCAATTAGTTGTCACCCACCCGATAATTCCCATGCCGGGAATTATACCCCATCCCCCGCTCGCTTCGCTATGCCTCCGCGGGGATGTCCCCTCTGGCAAGAACTAGGGTCTTCCTTGGAATGCAGACAACTCGCTCATCCGGCCCGCAGGAAGCGCCCAGGATGAGCCGAGAGAGAGCCTGGACCGTGATGTCCTTTCCGATAACGGCGAAATCGCCGGTTTCCATTTCCAAAATGTCCGGGCATCCCCGGAGCGACGGCGTCAGGGCACCGTTTGTGTGTGGGTCGGGTCCGATGCGTCGTGTAAACACAGATGAACATTCGACTATAGTCAAAATGCCGTCAACATTTTTTTCTCCTACTACTTCCGCGTGCCCAAAATTTCCGCGCGTGAAGCAATTCTCTCCAATGTCATGCTCGCCTTACGCGAAGAGCGCATCCGCAAGAAGCTCTCTATGAACGCATTGGCTAAGGGTTCAGGGCTTCACGTGAGCATGATTTCTCTGGTCGAGCGGGAAATGAGGAACCCCACGCTGGACGCTCTTTTAAGAATTGCAGAGGCTCTGGATGTTGACCTCTGGAAGATCATCAGGGACGCCACGAAAAGAGCGACCGCGCGTCCACGGCGGTAGTGATTGTCGCGCTGCTGGCGTCGTTCGCGGTATAATATAGGTGGAGTAGTCACCGAAGGCCTTGTGTTTTCGGGTTTCAGAGATGGTCTCGATTGCCTTCCCGGCTCGCCAACACACCGAATGTCGGCAGCGTTTCCGTGCCGGCCAAGGTCGGCACTGGAGACTTCGGAATGGAGACGGTCTCTGAAATATGTCGCACAATAATCACCACATTCGCCTTGGCTTACGCGAGGGCTGGGGCGGTGTCGAATCGCCCTTTTATATTTCCGAGGAAGGCTTGCGCCAGCATCTTTATGTTGTCGGCAAAACTGGCACGGGAAAGACCAATCTTCTCAAGACCATTTTTCTGCAACTTGTGGAATCCGGGCAAGGCGTTGCCCTGCTCGATCCTCACGGCGATCTTGCTGAGGAGTTGCTCGATCGTCTACCGCGCTCCGTTGCTTCGAACGTCGTCTATTTCAATCCCGCCGATCTTTCCTTCCCTGTCGCCTGGAATATCGTTGCTGATGTTCCCCTCGACGACCGACCTCGCGTAGCATCCGGCATCGTCTCCGCTTTCAAGCATGTGTGGGGTGATTCATGGGGACCGCGGCTCGAATACATTCTCTACAATGCTCTCCGGGCTCTGCTCGATTCGGACCATACCAGCCTTTTGGGTCTCCCGAGAATGCTCACTGACGAAGCATATCGCCAGTGGGTGCTCCGTCAGGTCAAAGACCCGTTCGTCAAAGCATTCTGGCAGGATGAATTCGAAAATTACGATCAACGGTTTCGGCAAGAAGCAATTGCTCCAATTCAAAACAAGATCGGAACGCTAACCACTAATCCGGTGCTCCGCAATCTTGTCGGACAATTGAAACGGAAGCTCGACATCCCCTTCATAATGGACAGTGGACGCATCTTTATCGCCAATCTTTCGAAGGGCGCACTCGGCGAAGATCCTTCAAACATCATCGGCTCGCTTCTGGTCTCCGAATTCCAAAGAGCAGCCATGGAGCGAGCGGTACAGCCCGAAAAAGCACGTCGAGATTTCACGATCATAATCGACGAGTTTCAAAACTTCACCACCAGCACCTTCGCCTCGATTCTCTCCGAAGCCCGAAAGTTTCGATTGTCGCTCGTGCTCTCGCATCAATTCACCAGCCAGCTTGGACCGCACATCCGCGATGCCGTCCTCGGCAATATTGGCACCACCGTTTCCTTCCAGCTTGGCGCCACGGACGCCGAAATCATGGCCGATGAATACGGCCAAACTTTTGCCATCAAACAGTTCGTTGACCTCGCCCGTTCTCGAATCCTGGTCAAGCCGTGCATCATCGATGGATTCGCCGCTCCATTTCGAGCCAGGACTGAAATCACGGAGACGGTACCCACCGGCGCAAAAAACAGCATCGTCCGTTCGTCACGGCAGCGGTACGCGGGTGAGAGGGCGAAAGTGGAAGAGAAAATCAGAAAGTGGCTGAGTCGATGGTCCTCCTCCTAACAAGCATCTTTTTGTTGGCACTCGGGCGGATATTTGCCAAAATAATCGTCGCATTTTATATGGCTAGTGACCCCGAAATAGTCTGCGTGTACGTGGATAACTCAAACATCTTTCACGAAGGTCAGCGTTATGCAGAGCAAACCAAACACGAAAATCGCCATGCTTTTCGAATCCATTTTCGAAACTTTTTGACTTTGATTGCCGGTGACCGTCCTCTCGCAGAGGTAGTTTGGAGCGGCAGCATTCCACCACCCGACGATTCTGTTTGGACTCATTTGAAGAGCCTCCATATTAAACCAGATTTAATCCCGAGAGCATCAACTGGTGAGCATGAGACGGTAGATCACCTGATCCAGCTACGAATGCATCGATACGCCCGTAAATATCGCAATAATTCGGGGGTGATCGCCTTGTGTACCGGAGATGGAAAAGGTTACGCGAAGGAAGAGGGTTTTCTTTTTGACCTAGAAGGCTTTGCCGAAGATGGCTGGAAGGTCGAGGTTTTCAGTTGGACTCATGCCTGCCATGGAAAACTCAAGCGTTTTGCCGAAACGGCTGGAGAGTTTGTTCCATTGGAGCGTTGGTATCACAATATCTCGTTTATTCAAGGCGGGCGTCACGTTGAGCCGCTCAGCCCGGATTTCCCAAATGAACTTCCAAGTTAGCATTGGCCGGATATAATGGAACCCGCATGAACACAGGGGATAATCAATGCTGATGACGAAAAACAGGCGGAATCCTGCGGGTGAAAGTCAAAAACGGTCTTTGGGACTAAGTTTTGATGGCAGCCTGCGGCTGGAGTTTCACGGTTCGAAGATTACCTCGGACGCGGGTCTGCTGGCATACCGGGAACT
>Ga0182024_10021888_pt1 | contig 11567 bp, 2 predicted proteins | sample P32metaG_FD_120480 | JGI IMG/M metagenome (GOLD analysis project Ga0182024, IMG submission 120480) | Permafrost microbial communities from Stordalen Mire, Sweden - P3-2 metaG (Illumina Assembly) | ecosystem: Environmental > Terrestrial > Soil > Wetlands > Permafrost | place: Sweden: Stordalen... | reverse complement strand
CAAGGAATTGGGTGTCTGGTATACCCCGCCGGAAATCGTCAAGTATCAGGTTGCCCGAGTGGATACCGTTCTGCGAGAAGAACTGAACCTGCCAGATGGCTTGGCCGATCCGAATGTTGTGGTGCTCGACCCTTGTTGTGGCACCGGTGCCTATCTGGTCGAAGTGCTGCACAGCATCGCGGCCACGTTGCGCAACAAGGGTGGCGATGCGCTGGTAGCGTCGGACCTGAAGCAAGCGGCGATGAACCGCGTATTCGGCTTTGAGATTATGCCTGCGCCGTTCGTGGTATCGCATCTGCAATTGGGGCTCATGCTGCAAACGCAAGGCGCGCCACTGTCGCAGAGAAAGGGTGAACGCGTTGGCGTGTACCTAACAAACGCGCTAACTGGCTGGGAACCGCCAAAAGGTGCTAAGGCGACGATCGCGATGTACCCCGATCTCGCGCAAGAACGCGACGCGGCCGAACACGTCAAGCGGGACAAAAAGATACTGGTAGTGTTGGGCAATCCACCCTACAACGCGTTCGCCGGAGTCAGCCCTGATGAGGAACAGGGCCTAGTGGAAGTCTACAAGGGGGCCTACAAGGTTAGGCGTACGAACAAACGTGGAAAGCCAATTTTCGATTCCGAAACGCGACAGCCTAAAGAACAGACCCGCTACAAACTCAATGACCCAGTTTCGATGGGCGGCTGGGGCATCAAGAAATTCAATCTGGACGATCTTTACGTCCGCTTTTTTCGTCTGGCTGAGCGGCGCATCGCGGAAATGAGCGGTAAGGGCGTCGTTTCGTTCATTTCTAATTTCTCATACCTAGGCGATCCATCTTTTGTGGTGATGCGACAGCGATTCCTAGCCGAGTTTGACAAGCTTTGGCTGGATTGCCTGAATGGCGATAGCCGCGAAACTGGCAAGTTGACGCCCCAAGGCAAATCGGATCCATCTGTCTTCTCCACCGACTACAACCGTGAAGGTATTCGAGTGGGCACCGCCGTTTGCGTCATCGTTCGCAGGCCCACGCGCCAAAAGAAGCCGACAATTCGCTTTCGGCACTTTTGGGGCGCGACGAAGCGCGCAGACCTGTTAGGCAGCCTGGATGATAAGGACATTAACGCGACCTATGAACTCGCCGACCCGTGTGCGGAGAATCGCCTTTCTTTCCGTCCTGAAGATGTGGCCGCGCACTACACCAAATGGCCGAAAATGGTGGACCTGTGCGAAGTTCCGCCTTCGAACGGCCTAATGGAAAAGCGCGGCGGGGCGCTGATCGACATTGACCGGGAAAATCTGGAAGCCCGGATGCGCGATTACTTCGACGCCAGCCTATCGTGGGATGAGTACAAAGCTCGGCAGACCGTGCTCACCGAAGACGCGGCGGGCTTTTCACCGCAAAAGGCGAGGGCGAAGGCAATCGCAGCGGAATCCTTCGACGAGGGCAGGTTGCGCCGCTACGCGCTACGGCCCTTTGAAACACGATGGTGCTACTACACGGCCATAAACCCTCTTTGGAACCGGGCCCGCCCGACACTTTGGCATCAATGTTTTGACGGAAATGCGTTCGTGTTGAGTCGAATGAACCCCGCAAAAGATCCCGAAGGCGCACCCGTGTATTTCTGCCGAGGGCTATCGGACGACCATCTGCTTGCACCCGACGCGGCCTGCTTCGCATTGCGACTGCCACGGGATTCAAGTGAGGAAGGGAACGTCTTGTTCAGCGGCAACCCTCACGCAAATTTGTCAAAGCCCGTGCGCGCATACCTATCCGAATTGGGAATCGCCGACCCTGACGCGGATGTTAAGACCGCGGGGCTTATATGGATGCACGCGTTAGCGATCGGCTATAGCCCGGCATATCTCTCCGAAAACGCTGATGGCATTCGGCGCGATTGGCCGCGTATTCCGCTACCTGTAGATCGCAAGTCTCTGGAAGCGTCGGCGGCGCTGGGCGAACAAATCGCGGCGCTACTCGACACCGAAACAGAAGCGCCCGGTATTACAACCGGCAAGATAAGCTCCTTGTTGAAGACCATCGGGTTGATAACCAAGACCAGTGGTGGCCAGCTTGACGCGACGGGCGGCGACTTGGCGGTAAACGCCGGTTGGGGACATTTCGGCAAAGAGGGCGTGACTATGCCCGCCAAAGGTAAATTGGCCGAACGCGCGTTCGATGAGGAAGAGACGAAGGCCATCGAGACCGAAGCGGCAACGCGCGGAATGACCGCCAAGGAAGTAAGTAAACTGTTGGGCGAAAAGACCTGTGACGTGTATCTGAACGGGGCCGCCTATTGGCGAAATATTCCGCTGAACATCTGGGAGTATTACATCGGCGGATATCAGGTCATCAAAAAATGGCTGAGCTACCGGGAGGACAAAATTCTCGGTCGTGCCCTGAAACCAGAAGAAGCTCGCGAGGTGATGAACATGGCACGGCGCATATCTGCCATCATTCTTTTGCAACCCAAGCTGGATGAGAATTATCGTAAAGTGAAGGCGGAGACGTTTGATTGGAGCCGGGGTTCTGGGGGGTGATATCCCCACGAAGAGAATTAAAAGTGACATAAATCATTATTCTAATTCCGCCTCGGATTCCCGCTTTCTCGGTCACCCGACGGCTCCTTTCCCCGCCCCGGCGATAAAATTGCCCAGTGACGCCAAGATCCAAAAGCCAAATACACCCGCAAATAACTTGGTGTCTTGGCACGATGGAGAATTCGCCCAAATTCATGGCGTAATGCTTATCACATCCGCAGGTAGTTCAAATCGGCAGCCTTTTCCAGGCATATTGTTCGTGGCCGCGACAGGTCTGAAAAACGGGCCATTATCGCACCCGGGCGGGGATTTACGGCACTGAAAATACGAATCATTTTCTACAAATCCAGAACCGATACTAATCGCGTGTCGTACCCGTCGCTTTGAACCGGCGTTCATTCGCCGCATAGGAAACGCTATTCATGAATTCGACCTTCGCCAGACGGCGTCGCGTTCTGCTGCGGGCTATCGCTCCGCTGCTGGTGACGCTTCAAGTTAGTGTGGCCTGGGGGGCGCCGCATGGGGGAACGGTTGTTGCCGGGTCGGCTGCTATTTCCAATTCGGGAAATACGCTGCTGGTTCATCAATCCTCCAATCGCGCGATCATTAACTGGACTGATTTTTCGATTGATTCGTCCGAGACTGTTCGTTTTGTTCTTCCGTCTGTTTCGTCGGCCGTGCTGAATCGGGTCACATCGCTGAGTCCGAGTGAACTGAATGGGGCGTTGCTCTCCAACGGCCGGGTGTATCTGATCAATCCGAATGGAATCATGGTCGGCCCCACCGGGCGGATCAACGTGCAGGGTTTCACGGCTTCGACGCTGGATGCGAACAATGCCGCGTTTCTCGCCGGCGGCGATCTGCTGTTTTCGGGAAGTTCCATCGCGACGGTCGCCAATCAGGGCGTCATTTCCGCACCTGGCGGGGATGTTGTGTTGATCGCCCGGCAGGTTCGCAATGATGGACAGATCATCGCGCCGGGCGGGTCGGTGACTCTCGCGGCCGGGACGCAGGTGTTTCTGCAGCAGACTTCCAGCCCGGGCATGACGGTGCGCGTTGTGGGCGATGGGTCGGCTACCAATTCGGGCGTGATTCAGACGACGCTTGCTCAACTGGCCGCGAACGGCGGGAACGCCTTCGCGCTGGCGATCAACAACACGGGCGTTATCCGCGCGACCGGCGTGCGGAATGCGAATGGACACATTTATCTCACTGCCGGTCCGACCGGAGCGGTGAAGAATAGCGGTACACTGGATGCCTCTTCATCCGCCGGCCCGGGCGGCGAAATCGTTGTGACTGGGCAGGCGATTACGATTGATGGCCAGTCCCAACTTGTCGCCAGCGGCCCCACCGGCGGGGGAGAGATTTTCATCGGCGGGAGTTGGGAAGGGGCTGATCCCACGATTGCCGAGGCGCTCTCCACGACCGTGATGAGCGGGGCGGTTCTGGATGCGTCGGCTACGCAATCGGGAGACGGCGGCACGGTGGTTGTCCGTTCGGACGCGAGCAATCCGGCTTCGCTCACGCGCGTCTACGGATCGCTTCTTGCGATGGGCGGCCCCAATGGGGGGAGCGGCGGGCGCGTCGAAACTTCGGGCTATTCACTTGATGTGGCCGGCGCGGCGGTATCGGCGTCGGCGTCGAATGGTCGGGCGGGTGAGTGGCTGCTTGATCCGTACAACGTCACGATCAGCGGCAGCGCCACCAGCAACATGAATGAGACCGGCACGTGGCAGCCGACCGCGACCGCGACGATCAACGTGGCCGACATCAACACCGCGCTCAACGGCGGGAGCAGTGTGACCATCTACACCGGCGGCAGCAACGGCGGCGGGGATCTGGGCAACATCATTGTCAACGCGGCAATTGCCAAAACCTCCGGTGCGACGGCCGTCACGCTGACCCTTGAGGCGGACAACAATATCACGGTGAATCAATCGATCTCCGCGAGTAGTGGTGAATTGAATATCGTTCTGGATTCCCACTTTGGCACAAGCGGCGTGATCATCCTTGGATCGAATCTCAGCACCAACGGCGGAAACATCAGTTTTGGCACGGGCCGAACCTCGGGCGGGGCGCTGATTGGGGGCGATGTTTATCTGGATGGAGGCAGCGCGCAGACGCTCACCACCGGCGGCGGGTCGCTCACTGTCCATGGCCAGATGCTGATCGCCAATCCGTCGGGCCTCACGATCGCGACGTCCGGCGGGGCGGTTGATTTTGAGAGCACGGTGGACTCTGGCGATTCTTATGCCATCGGCGGCGGTGGCAGCGTGAAGTGGGATGCCGCGCTTATTGATGCAAAGGGGGCAACCGGCGGCGCTGCGGCCATCGGCGATACGTATCTGGCTACGATCACGTCGTCGCTGGAGAATCAGATTGCCGCGAACGCTGCTAATTATTTGCCGGCGTGGCTTGGCGGACATCGCCCGGTGCCGGACCCCAACAGCGGGACGGATCCCAACAGTCAGAACTGGTACTGGGTCACCGGCCCCGAGGGGACGCAAAACGGGGGAACGGGGTTGGCATTCTTCCACGAGAATTTCACGGGCGGAGGCGGGACGGCGATCGGGGGCGCGTTCACAAATTGGAATGGGGGAGAGCCAAACAATTCCGGCGGGGCCAACACGACCGTCAATGGCGAATCGGCGATGGAGTTCGTCGGAACCACGGCGGTCTGGAACGATTTGGCTGAAAACTCGTCCAGCATTCCTTATGTCGTCGAAACGAACCTCGCCCCGAGCGCGATGACCATCAATGCGGGGGCGGGGCAAGTTACGTTCAAAGGTTTGGTCGGCTCTAATAAGGCATTGGCGAGCCTCACCGTTACCGGGCCGGTGGCGATGAACGGCGGGGGGGTCACCACGACCGGGGCTCAGACATATAACAATCCCATGACGCTTGGCTCGAGCGCGACGATTCTGTCGGTGACCAATGCGGACCTGAACATCGGACAGAACATCACCTGGTCCACCGGTTCCGCGGCCAGCCTGACTTTGCAGGCATCCGGCAGCGTGATCCTCGCCTCGAATACCGCGATTGCCGGGAATGTCAGTGGTGCGCTGAACGTAACGCTCGATACGCATAACAGCGCCGGGACCGATTCCGGAAACTCCGGCGCGATTGTGCTCAACACCGGCGCGTCCATCCAGTCTCACGGCGGGACGATCACGCTCGGCGGCGGCGTCAGTCCCGGCACAACGCCCGCGTACGGCACCAGCACGAATTTGAACGGCATTAATTTGATCGACGCGACGCTTAGCTCGGCCGGCGGGGCGATCACCCTGACCGGCACGGGCGGCGCGACTGCGGTTAGCATCAACGATGGCGTGCTGGTTCAAAACGGCTCGGTCATCACGACGACCAGCGGCGGAATCACCATTACCGGCACGGGTGGGGCGGGGGATAGTCTCCATGCGAGCGATGGGATCTCCTTTTCCGGAACCGCTTCCGCAATCCAATCCACTGGCAGCGCCCCAATCTCGTTGGCGGGCGTCGCGGGCACCGGCTCGGCAAGCGTCGGCATTCGCGCCCTGGGGCCGACGACCATTGGTGGCAGCAGCGACAGCGGAAATATCACCGTCACCGCGAACACTGTTTCTTTCGACAATTCCGGCGCGGCCGTGACATTCCAGAGCACCGCGCAATTGCTAATTCAGCCGCAATCGGTTGGCACGAGCATCGCCGTCGGCGACAGCGCGGCCGGGACTCTTTCGCTCGGTTCCACGGCGGTCAGCAACATCGACAGCGGGTTTTCGCAGGTGATCATCGGCCGCGCTAATGGCACCGGCGCGGTGGACGTCGGCAACGCGACGTTCAATGATTCGGTCACGATTCGCACGCCGCTGGCGACGGCAAATGACATTACCGTCGGCGGCACTCTGAGCACCTTATCCGGAACGGAATCCATCACACTGCAATCGGGCCGGAGCGTTATCGTGTCGTCGGGATCGATCGAGACGAACGACGCCGCTGTCATCCTGAATGCCGACAGCAATGCCATTCATCAGGGCAATATTCAAATCATCAACAGTGGGATCACGACGGGCGGCGGCGCCGTCACGCTCGGCGGCGGCGCTGCTCCGGCGACGACGCCGGCGTATGGACTCAACGCCGGCGGATCGGTCGCGGCCTGTTCGGGCGTCTTTATCAACGCGGGCACAATCACTTCCGATGGCGGGAACATTTCCATCATCGGAACCGGCTCGACCAGCGGAACGGCCACTGATGCTGTCGGCGTCATGTTGGAATTTGGAAGCGCCCTTGTCAGCGGCGCGGGTACGGTCCACATTACCGGCGTCGGCCCGACCGGCGGCGCCAGCGGCAATATGGGCGTCAACATCCGATATCAAAATTCCCTGGGAAGCGGTGAGAGCCCCGTATTCACCGGCAGCTACATCCTAACCACCAGCACTTCAGCCAATGGCGTCGTCATCAATGCCACCGGCTCGACGTCCGGTTCCACCAACAGCGCCGGCTTCACGCTGCAAAGCGGCTCGGACATTGCTGACACCGGATTCGGCGGCGGCATCACGATCAACGGCATCTCCGGTACATTCTTCGACAATTCCAACCCGGGCAACCATGGCATCAACCTTGACGCGAATACGGCGATCGAATCTCCGCTTGGCAACGTAACGCTGAACGCGAGCTCGCCTGCCGGTTTGGCCGCGATCAACAACTACAACTCCGGCATGCGATCGCTCACGGCCGGCGGCATACTGACGCTGAACCCCGCCAACGACGGCGCGATTCTCGATTCAACCGTTGTCACAGTTTCCAAGCTGCTGCTCACCGGCTCCGGTGCGTTCACGCTGACCGATGCTTCGAATTTGATGGCCACGCTTGCCGCCGGCGTCGCCGGTGGAAACGTTCAGGTCACGAGCGGCGACAGTTTTAGCGTTGGCGCTATCGGAGGAACCACCGGCGTAACCGGCGCCGGCGGGACGATCACGCTGGTAGCGACCGGCGCTACGTCGGACATCACCCTGAGCGATGCCGTCAGCGGCGTCGGCAGCGGCTCGACGGTTGTTATTGCCGCCGGCCGAAATTTCATCAATGACGCCGGATCGTCCGCGATCACGGCCGGCTCCGGCCGATTTCTGGTTTACTCCACCAGCCGCGCCGCGGATAGCATCGGTTCCCTCGTCGGCGGCAATATTTATGGCGAAACCTATGCCGGGAATCCCCCGAGCGGAATCATCGCCTCAGGGAATCAGTTCATTTTCAGCACCGTTCCGGCTCTGACCTTTACGGCAAACGACGCGACCAAAATGTACAACCAGGCCAATCCCGCATTCAGCTACGCGGTGAGCGGGCTGCTCGGAAGCGACACGATCGGCGAGGCCGTTTCAGGCTTGCCGTCGCTGTCGACCACGGCTACGTCCTCCAGCGGCGTCGGCAATTACGCGATCAACGCCGCGACTGGATCGCTCGTCTCCTCAATCGGATATTCCCTGAACTTCGTCGCGGGCAATCTCTCGGTGACGCAAGCGCCACTGACGATTACCGCGCAAAACGCATCAAAAAATTACCGTGCGCCGCTGCCGACATTTACCGCGATGTACACCGGCTTCGTCAACGGCGATACATCCAGCGCGATTTCAAATTTAAGCTTCGCCAGTTCGGGCACAGCCGCGAGCAATGTCGGCGCTTACTCCATTACGCCGCATGGGGCGACTTCACTCAATTACAGTCTCTCGTACGTCGCCGGGACGCTTACGATCAGCAAATCGCCGCTGACGATCACGGCCGACGACAAGCTTCGCCCGCTCGGAGCGCCCAATCCGGCCCTCACCGCCAGCTTCAACGGATTGGCCGCCGGCGATCTCCCCTCGGCGATCACCGGACTTGTTTTGACGACCTCGGCCGACATCAATTCGCCGATCGGGACGTATCCGATCGACATCTCCGGCGGATCAAGCGGGAACTACACGATCACCCTCGCCGACGGCACGCTTCAGGTCAGCAACATCTTCACGCAGGACCTTCGCAGCCAGGCGCAGTCCGCGCAGACGCTCGCCCCCAATTTTCCGCCGGATTCGGTATCGCCGCTGACCCCAGCGCCGACTGCATCACAGACCGCCGAATTCACTCCGCCGCCGGAAACCGGGCTGGCTCTTCTGGGCAGCAGTCAAGGCTATATTTTCTATCGCGACACGGCGCCGATGCGAAACATCGATAGCGCTGATCTCTCAATCGGGCCGGACGCGATTCTCATCGATGCTATCGCGCATGTCAGTTCGTTCGATCTCGGCCGGTCGAAAAAGTCCAGCCCGACGGTTGCCAACGATCTTCCATAGCTTGCCCAAAGTCCGCTCAGGAAAGGTTTGCATGTCAAAACGAATTTTCATTGCGGGCATCGTCGGTTTGCTGCTCGCGCCGATGGCCTGGGGGCAGGACGCCGAGCGTCTCGCACCGAAAGTTCCGCCGAGCAACCCGCCCGCGAAGATTCAACCACCCGCGCCGACGAGTCAGCCGCAGGGCAATCAGGTGATTGTCCCCCAACTGCAGGGGCTGGTCTTCATCGATTCGCCCGACAAAGTTCGTCAGACCTCCACCGCGCACGGTGTCGATGTGAGTCAGATTGCACTCCTGAATTCGCCAAGTTTCACCGCCGCCGCCTCGGCTTATCTCGGCAAGCCGCTCACGCTTTCCAAGCTCAACGAGATTTGCCAGTTCGTGGTGGTCTATTGCCGGGGCATTGATCGCCCGGTGGTGGATGCCATCGTTCCGCAGCAGGACGTGACGACCGGAACGGTGCAGATCCTGGTCCTGCAAGGCCATGTCGGAAAGGTTCGAGCCGAGGGGAATCGTTTTTTTCCGAGCAAGATGCTCACCAGTGAAGTGCGCGCAAAAGCCGGCGATGAAATATCGCAGAGTCATCTGCTCAACGATGTCGATTGGCTCAATCGCAACCCCTTCCGCCGATCTGATCTGGTTCTGGAGCGAGGAGCGGAGTTCGGCCAGACTGATGTTGTCCTCGAAACCGAAGACCATTTTCCGATTCGAGTCTACGGCGGATATGAAAACACCGGCACTGTCGCCACCGGTGAAGACCGATGGCTCACCGGCATCAACTGGGGCGAGGCTTTCGGCCTGGACGATCAACTCAACTATCAATACACGATGGGCGGGAACATGGAGCGCTTCCAGGCGCATAGCGGAAGCTATGTCGCGCCGCTCCCCTGGCACGACGTGCTGACGGTCTTCGGAAATTGGTCCGCCAGTGATGTGCAGACCGACCCGAACATTTTGCAAAACGGCCAGAGCTGGCAACTCAGCGCACGGTATGAAATCCCCCTGGCCAAGGTTTGCAACATCTCGCAATCCGTATTGCTCGGCGGCGATTTCAAGCGATCCAACACGAACGCCGACTTCGGCGGCACCAGCGTCTACTCCTCCTACGTGGATGTTGTGCAGTTCATGGTCGGATACAACGCCAGCAGTGTTGATTCGCGCGGATCGGGCGATCTGTCACTTGAAGGGTACGTCTCTCCTGGCGACATTGGTGCGCAGGACAATCGGGCCGACTATCAGAACGCCCGCGTCGGCGCTGATTCGCAATACATCTACGGCCGCGTCACCGCGGACCGCACTACCAATCTCCCGGCCGATTTTTCGTGGGTCACGCGCGCTCAGGCCCAGCTCGCCTCCAGCGCACTGCTCGGCAGCGAGCAACTCGGCGTCGGCGGCATGGATTCCGTGCGCGGCTATCTCGAACGCGAAGGCAACGGCGACGACGGCATTCTCTTTTCCAACGAGTTGCACACGCCGCCCCTGAGCTTCTTCAAAATCGCCGGCCGGAAGGACCAGCTTTATTTCCTTGGGTTCATCGACTACGGCATCGCCTGGACGCGGGACGCCCAGGCCGGGCAACCGAGCCAGGAGAATTTTCTCGGCGTCGGCCCCGGCATCAGCTACCACCTCGGTCCGTGGCTCAGCGTCGATTACGGCTACGGCTGGCGACTGGCTGCCGGGGACCCCAGCGTGCACGCCAGCGGCCGAAACCATCTCCGCATCCTGGCCAGTTTCACGTTTTAGTCCTCTGAAACACCGGTAGTGGGTTAGTTTAAGCATTGAAACGATTGAAGCACCCCAGGGAGCAAGCTCCCTGGGCTTTGGTTTGGAAACCGACCCACTACCGAAACAGCCGTCAGAAAACGCTTGCCGCATGGCGCAGGCGTCTGTTATCCTTTTGCCCCATGAAACCGCGTTACTCCTTGCATCGCTTTTCCTCTTCCGCTCGACAGATTTTGGGTTTGACGATTCTCGCAGCGGGCAGCTGCGCGCCGAATCAAACCGCTGAGGTTGCCCAGGCTCCTGCCGCGCCGCCGCCGCCTTATGTCTGGAAGAGCGTCCAGATGGTCCGCGGGGGATTCGTCGATGGGATCGTCTTTCATCCGACCGAAAAAGGTTTGCGCTACGCGCGCACCGACATCGGCGGGGCGTATCGCTGGGACGATCAGCGGAAGCAATGGATGCCGATCCTCGATTGGCTTCCGTATAAAGATACCAACCTGATGGGTTGCGAGAGCATCGCCGTCGATCCGGCTGATGCGAATCGCGTTTACCTTGCGTGCGGGATGTACACGAACGCGAGTTCGCCGAACGCGGCGATCCTGCGATCGGATGATCGCGGCAATACGTTTGAGCGGACCAATATGCCATTCAAGATGGGGGGCAACGAAGACGGCCGCGGGAATGGAGAGCGGTTACAGGTTGATCCGAACGATGGCAACGTGATTTATTTCGGCTCGCGCCACGACGGACTCTGGCGGAGCACCGACCGGGCGGTGACCTGGTCCAGGGTGGATAGTTTTCCAGATGTAACGGAAGCCCCCGGCACGCAGCCGGCGCAGCGGCGGCGTCGTTTCGGTTTTAGTTTCGCTCCGCGAACGTCGGGCGTGGTTTTTGAAATCTTCGATCCGCACAGCGGAACGACCGGGACGCCGAGTTCAACGATTTACGCCGGCGTTTCGCTGATGGGCCGGAGCAATTTTTACCGCAGCACGGATGCCGGCGCGACCTGGGCCGCCGT
>Ga0182024_10021887_pt1 | contig 11567 bp, 9 predicted proteins | sample P32metaG_FD_120480 | JGI IMG/M metagenome (GOLD analysis project Ga0182024, IMG submission 120480) | Permafrost microbial communities from Stordalen Mire, Sweden - P3-2 metaG (Illumina Assembly) | ecosystem: Environmental > Terrestrial > Soil > Wetlands > Permafrost | place: Sweden: Stordalen... | reverse complement strand
TGCCGCGGCATGAAAAACATCGCCAAGCTTGAACCGGATCAGAAGAAACAGGTTGAAGCATTGATTCCGTTGCTGAAGGAAGGCGCCCAGCGCTCGGCCGACATGGTCGCGAAGATTACCGGCGCCAATCCCGTCGCCGCGAGCGCGAACGCCCCCGCGACCGTTGCCACCGACATCGACTGTGATGAGTGCGGCAAGCCCATGATCATCCGTACTGGCCGTCGGGGAAGATTCCTTGGCTGCAGCGGATATCCCAAGTGCAAGAACACGGGAGAAGTACCGGCGAAACTCGCCGAAGAGCTCGGGCTAAATTCCGAAAACGCAGCACCGAAATCGAAGTCCAAGCCCGAACCGCCACACGAAGAGGACGAGGCAGCTGAGGAAATCGAGACGGATCTGACCGTCGGCTGATTTCGGATATATTCGCGACGGTATTAGTCGACCTGGCAGATCGATTGATGCAAAGAAGCCAGCGAGCTAAAGTTTTCACATGCGAAGCGTTCAAGTGACAGACGCGCAGCGAGATTTGCCTCAGTTACTGGATTCTGTCGCCGCGGGCGAAGAGATCATCATCACGCGCGACAACCGCGCGGTTGCCAAGCTGGTTGGCTCTGCTGAGCCGACATCGCTTCGAGACATTCAAGCGAGCTCTGTCGGCTCGATTATCGCGGATCTTTCCCCGGACGATGATCTTCTGGGTGAAATGCTGGATCGATGATTGGCGTCGACACAACATTTCTCATTCAACTTGAGATTGTTGAACACCCTCTTCATGCCGCCGCGACCGAACCCACAGATATAAAACTTCTCGATGTCCAAAGTTGAACTCCTGTTTTTAGGCTCCGGCACCAGCGCCGGCGTGCCGATGATTGGCTGCAAGTGCGATGTCTGTACGAGCGTCGATCCGCACGACAAGCGCATGCGGCCCTCGGTGGTCATCAGCTACAACGGCACCCGCGTGCTCGTCGACACGACACCGGAGCTTCGACTTCAGGCGATCGCGTATGATGTGCACCGGATTGATGCCGTCGTGATGACGCATGCGCATGCGGATCACATCATGGGATTCGATGATCTGCGACGGTTCAATTACGTCGCGGGCGGACCGATGAACCTGTGGGCAGACGACAAGACCGCCGAGGCGCTGAAACGATCATTTGGGTACGCATTTGAAGAACCGCCGGCCGACCTCAAAGTCTTTCGGCCCTATGTGATTTACCATCGAATTGACGGTCCATTCGACATTGCCGGCGTGCGCTGGACGCCGATTCCGCTCATGCATGGATCGATGCCAATCTTCGGCTATCGCGTTGGAAATCTTGCCTATTGCACCGACGTGAGCTTGATCCCCGAGACGACTTTCCCGTTACTGGAAGGCCTCGACGTGCTCGTGCTTGACGCGCTGCAATACAAGAAGCACATCACGCATTTTTCAGTCGAACAGGCGATCGAAGCCGCCCAGCGCATCGGCGCAAAGCAGACGCTGTTCACGCACATCGGCCATTCGCTGTCGCATGAAGCGACCAATCGCAGCCTGCCGGTGGGCATCCGGCTGGCGTATGACGGAGAAGTGGCAGCCGCTTCACTGTAAACTCCGCGGCGATGTCCAAACGATATCGCCATCTCGCGCATTATTACGACGCCGAGTACGAGCATCTGCGGATGCTGCATGAGGACACACCGTTCATGCTGGAGCACATGCCCAAGCGATCGCAGCGTGTGTTGGAGCTATGTGCGGGCACCGGACGGGCCGCGATACCGCTTGCTCAAGCCGGCCATCGTGTATGCGCTGTCGACTATGCGGCTGACATGCTGGAAATCGCCAGACAAAAACGGGCCGCGTGCGGCCTATCCGACAAACGGCTTCAACTGGTCCAGGCTGATGTCCTCAAGCTGAAAGTTCGCGAGAAATTTGATTGGATTTGCGTCCTTTTCAACACGTTTTTGTCGTTCACGACCCTGGACGAGCAGGACAAATTCTTTCAGACCGTGGTTCGACACTTGAAGCCACATGGCAAATTTTGGATCGACATCTTCAACCCCGATCTGACACTGATCGCCGAGAGCAAGCTGACGAATCTTGAGCCGACCAGTTTCTATGTGCCAGCCCTGGGACGAAGCGTGTCGCGCCTCACCGATATTCATCGCACCGGGCCGCAGACAGAACACGTCATCTTCCGATACACATGGTTTAACGAGATGGGCCGTGAGAAGAACGAGAGCGTGGCGTTTGACCTGACTTTCCTTTTCTCGCGCGAACTTCAGCTTCTTTTGGAACGAAACGGCCTGAAAATCGAATACCTCTGGGGCAACTACGATGGCAGCGAGCCACGCGCCAACTCACCCCGAATCATCGCGCAATGTTGCCGGATGTGAATTGATCTCATACTGTTCAGCATCATGACTCAGCAAGCCAGCCCAGCCCCCGCTACACGTCCAGACGGAGCATCGTCGCCACCGATTCAACGTCAATTCGTCAATTTTTCGTTCTACAAGCTCGATCCGTCGCTGCGACGCTTGAACGATCACGACAAGCTGCAAGCCCGAAGCGAGTTCGTTAACCTCTTTCAGGCGCCGCGCGAAAAGTTGATCGTGCTCACCTACAGCACCGTTGGCCTTCGCGCGGATACCGATTTCGTGCTCTGGAGGATCGCCGATTCGCTCGATCGCTTTCAGTCGCAACAACAGCAGATCAACAAGAGTTGGCTAGGCGCTTACCTGCACACGCCCCACTCATTTGTGTCGATGACCAAGCGCAGCATGTACATCGACAAGCTTGATCCGTTCCACACGGCTGAGAGCCGGACGCACATCATTCCGGGCAAGCGCAAATATCTGTTCATCTACCCGTTCGTAAAGACGCGGGACTGGTACCTGCTCCCGCTGGATGAGCGGCAGAAGATCATGGACGTTCACATTCGCGTCGGAAACAAGTACCCGAGCGTGAAGCTCAACACGACGTACAGTTTCGGTCTGGATGACCAGGACTTCGTGGTGGCTTTCGAATCCGACGAGCCGAAAGATTTCCTGGACCTGGTGATGGAGCTTCGCGAAACCCAGAGCAGCAAATACACGCAGCGCGATACGCCGATCTTTACCTGCGTGCAAATGCCGATTGAGAATGTGCTTGACCAACTGTTCTAGCGGTGACCCAATATTGCCGAGTGGTCATTTTCGATCGGCCCACATAAATGAGTTTCGCACGAGGGAGCGGACACGGCGTATAATTCCGTGAGCCGGCTCGCATGTCCGAGGATTGATGGAATTCAGGCCAATTGAAAAGCAGGTTGCTGCGATTCCGCGCGACGTGATGGAGCGCGTCGAACGCGTTGCTGAATATCATCAGGCGACCAAGCACACGTACGAATCCGTCCGGCAGATTACTCCGCGCGCCGAGCTTTCGGGCCAACCGTCCGGCGTCCGACAATTCCCCGATCTGCCAAAGATTCCCCTTCCCACGAACTTACTCGACCTGTCAGTTCCTTCAATGGCTCTGATGCGCGACGGAATTAACGCGCTTCCTGAAAGCCACGTTCAGCCGCCCCAGGATCTCAAGACGCTCGCCACATGGCTCTATATGGCGTACGGCGTCAGCGGTGAGAAGAAATTCGGCATCTATAATTACCGCCTTCGAACCTGCCCCAGCGCCAGTGCGCTGTATCCCTGCGAGATCTACGTCGTCGCGATGTCGATCAATGATCTGGAGCCGGGACTTTACAGTTTTAACCCGCGCGAATTCTGCCTGACAAAGCTGCGCGATGGCGCCGACGCCCTCACGCAGCTCAAACGCGGCCGGCCCGAACTGGCGTTCCTTAAGTCGGTGCCGGCGGCACTCCTGGTTTCGACGATCTATTGGCGCTCGGGATGGAAGTATCGCTCACGCGGCTTTCGCGTGGCGCTGCAGGATGCCGGGCACCTGATCTCGAATATCGTGACCACCGCCAATGGCCTGGGCATTCAGACCATGTGCCGCCTGCAAATGAACGACAGCACGATGCGCGAACTGATCGGCATCCCGCCCGATGTCGACTTCACAGACTTCGAAGCGACGCAGGCGATGGTCGTTTGGGCCGATGCGGCGGCGTCTTCTCTGGATGGCTCAGAGACGGCAAAGCTACCTCCGCCTCGCAAACTGCCGCCGATCGCACGAACGCCGCTCTCAACGGTGCGCGAATCATACGACCTGATCACCAACGTTCACTTCGACTGCATGAAGCCCGGCGTGCCAATTCGCGAGATCCGGCCGCCATTGACGGAATTGTCCCCACTCGCGGCCGACCATCCGCTGCACGAACTTCACGTGACCGAGACGCTGCCCAGCGGCCCATCGATTCGTCAGGTACTCCTGAAACGACGAAGCTGCCGCGATTTCACGTCGCAAAGCATCCCGCGCAATAAGTTCCTCGAAATCAATCGATCGGCGTTCAGAAGCGGGACGTTTGTGCCGCTTTACCCCGACGGCCCACACATGGCGCTGGTGCGCCCAATCTGGATGATCCATGACGTCTCGGGCCTGACGCCCGGCGTCTGGTATTATCACCCGCCGGCCGACCGATGGTCGCTGCTTCGCGGCGGGGATTTTCGCCAACTCGCGGCTTTCATGTGCATGGAACAAAAACGTGCAGGCAACGCGTCGGCGTTATGCGTGATGATGGCGAACCTCCACACCTTGATGAACAACGCCGGGCCCGATTTGTACCGCTTGGCGCATCTGGAAGCCGGCATCGTCGGCCAGCGCCTCACGCTTGCCGCCGCCGCTTGCGGCATCTCGTCCTGCGGGATCTGCTCGTTCTACGATGACGAGATTCGCATCGTCTTCGGCATGCAGAACACCGGTTGGGAACCCATCTATGCCATGGCGCTCGGCTATCCCGACCCCGAAGCCGAATCGATGATGCATCCAAGTCTCGGGATCGGCTGAGTTTCCGTGACATGGGCTTCTCCGGCCTGAGCTTGCCGAAGGCCAGCCCATGCCGAGCGACGTTCACCGTCGGTTGGCGTTCGTGACTCGATGGACCCAGCCCGAAGCGCAGCGCTCTTTGCCTTCTATGCGAACGTCGCTCCGCAGTCGCGGATCTCTTGATGCCGCCAGCGGCGAGCTTGGATTCTTGGGCTGGAACGTCATCCGAAAACAGAGAATCGCTAGCATGGGCTGGAAGCGCCATGTCACGGAAACCTCGAAAACACCGTTCGTCGTGCAACGCGCCTTATTGATCTCGCACTCAGTAATCACCGCTGGCCACTCCGTTCCGCCGGGGTTAGACTCGGCTGACCCGGAGGACGCCTTTGTCAACCACCGCCGCCCCGCTGGAAAACGCTCTAAATGCCTCGACGCGTTCCAGCGATCGCTTTTTGCGGGTCATTCCGCTCGCGTTCATCACCTATGGACTGGCATATTTTGACCGCGTGAACTTTGGCTACGCCGAGGCCCACGGCCTCGATGCAACGCTGGGCATCACGCCGAAATTCTCTTCGCTGATCACGGCGTCGTTTTTCATCGGATACACGCTTTTCCAGATTCCCGGCGCCGCCTACGCCGCCCGGCGCAGCGCGAAAAAGCTCGTCTTTTACGCGCTGATCCTCTGGGGTCTTCTGTGCATGGCGCAGGGCCTGATCATGAACCCCTGGCTGCTCCTGGCCGCTCGCACGCTGCTCGGCGTGGTCGAGAGCGTCGTGTTCCCCGCCATGCTCGTTTTCATGACCCATTGGTTCACCAAGCGAGAAAAGTCGCGAGCCAACACCCTGCTGATCCTTGGCAATCCGATCACCATGGCCAGCGTCTCGATCATCTCCGGCGTGCTGATCGACTACTTCGACAAGCACAAGGTTTTCCGATTGGCCGGCTGGCAGATGATGTTCGTCGTCGAGGGGCTTCCTTCGATCATCTGGGCGGGGTTCTGGCTCTACCTGGCATCGGATCGACCGCGCGACGCCAAATGGCTTTCCCCCGCCGAAGCCGAAGCGATTCAGCAAACGCTCAACGCCGAACAAGCGGGCATCGCCGCCATCCCGAACTACTGGGCGGCGTTCCTCGACACGCGCGTGATGACGCTGTCGTTCATGTACTTCCTGTGGAGCATCGGAACCTACGGCTTCGTCTTCTGGCTGCCGAAAGCTGTCACTAATTCCCACGGAGGCAGCATGTCCGTCGTCGGACTGCTGTGCGCCATCCCGTATATGCTGGCCGCGGTGCTGATGCTCGTGGTTTCGTACTTCTGCGATCGCTCGCTCAATCGCCGCCTGTTCATTTGGCCGGCGATGATCCTCGGCGGGATCGCATTTGCAATCGCCGCATTTACCGGGTTGCAGGACTTCTGGCCGGCGTTCATCGCGCTCTGCTTCGCGGGCGCTTCCGTCTACACCCCCTGCGGCCCGCTCTGGGCGCTGATCGCCGAAACCGTTCCCCGCAATGTCGTCGGAGAATCCATGGCGCTGGTGAACAGCGCCGGCGCCGTCGGCGGATTCGTGGGCGGGTATATGGTCGGCCGGCTGACAGAACACAGCCCCAATCCAGGTTTCTGGTTCCTCGCCGGATGCCTGATTGCAGCGGGCTTAACCACGCTGCTGGTCCGCAAGCCCGCGCCGCCTCCGCAGGGGTTTGAAGTCGTCACGCGTTAATTACGACCGTCAAGAAGTTTTTTCCGTACATCGGCCGTACAATCGGCCGGCGTCGGGACGTTCGTTTATTGACAGCATTGACGGAAGCTAGACGGCATGAGCGGGAAGAACATCCGCATTCGCGGAGCGCGAGAACACAACCTCAAGAACATCGACATCGAAATCCCGCGCGACCAGCTGGTGGTCGTGACGGGATTGTCCGGGTCAGGGAAATCCACGCTGGCGTTTGACACCGTCTACGCCGAGGGACAGCGTAAATACATGGAGTCCCTGTCGGCTTACGCGCGGCAGTTTCTCGATCAACTGCAGAAGCCGGATATCGATGAGATCGAGGGGTTGCCGCCGACGATCGCGATCGAGCAGCGGTCAGCCAGTCACAACCCGCGATCGACGGTCGCGACGACCACTGAGATTTACGATTACCTGCGCGTCCTCTTCGCGCGCGCCGGCACGCCGCACTGCTGGAAGTGCGGGCGGGTGATCAGCAGCCAGACGGCCAGCCAGATTGTCGACGCGGTTCTCTCGCATCCCGCCGGCAGCAAGGTCATGGTATTGGCTCCGCTGATTCGCGGGCAAAAGGGTGAACATAAAGACGTCTTCGGCGCGATTCACAAGCAGGGCTTTGTGCGCGCTCGCGTGGACGGCACGCTGCATGAGCTTCCCACGCCAGACGCCGCGCCGCAGCTCAAGAAAACATTCGCGCACACGATCGAGGCGGTGGTCGATCGCCTGGTGCTGAAGCCGGAGATTCGGTCACGACTCGCGGATTCAATCGAAATCGCTCTTAAACTCGCCCAGGGCACCGTCGTGATCGCGGTGGCATCCGACGCGCCCGGCGGCTGGACCGACAACGTCTTCAGCGAGAAATTCGCCTGCCCAATTCATCCCGAAGTCTCGCTGACGGAACTTGAGCCGCGACTGTTCAGCTTCAACTCGCCGCACGGGGCGTGCCCCGCCTGTCACGGCTTGGGCACCACCGGGGAGCTCGATCCGGAATTGATCGTTCCCGACGAAAGCATCTCGCTGGAAAACGGCGCGATCGAGGCGTGGCGCAAGGCCGGCAAGCGGATGAACATTTTTTATAGCCGGGTGCTGCGCCAGTTCTGTCGCGACTACAAGATCAGTTACAGCGAGCCATTCAAAGACGTTCCGAAGAAGATCCAGCAGATTCTTCTCTATGGCACCGATGCCCGCGGCGACAACGGAACCGGCAACTGGTTTGAGGGCGTCATTCCGAATCTGCAACGCCGACTGGAAAACACCGAAAGCGAGTTCGTCAAAGCGCGGGTGCACGGATACATGTCTGAACAGCCGTGCGCGACGTGCCATGGGACGCGGCTTCGTACTGAAGCCTTGGCCGTACGCCTTGAGGCCGAAAGCGATCCCGACGTCGAAAGCGCGCCGTTGCCGATCGATGGCGCCCCTTCGAAAAGCGGGAAGTCGAAGAAAGGCGCGGAGCCTGCGACCGACGTAGCGCTGACGCTGCCTGGCCAAAGCATCTTCGATATCACGACCATGACCGTTGCGCGGGCTAAGCAATTCTTCGACCGCCTGCGGCTTGGCGAAGAAGGCGCGAAGATCGCCGAGCCATTGGTTCGAGAGATTATCGCTCGACTCGGATTCATGAATGATGTCGGCCTGGGCTATCTGACACTCAATCGCAAGACCGGCTCGCTAAGCGGCGGTGAAGCACAGCGAATTCGTCTGGCCACGCAAGTCGGCAGCGGCTTGGTCGGGGTGTGTTACGTCCTTGACGAACCGACGATCGGTTTGCATCAGCGAGACAACACACGCCTCATCCGAACGCTCAAACGGCTGCAAGCCATTGGCAATACGGTGCTGATGGTCGAGCACGATGAAGATTGCATTCGGGCCGCTGACTATCTAATCGACATCGGCCCGGGCGCTGGATCGCACGGTGGGCATGTTGTCTGCGCGGGTCCTATTCCCGAGGTCTTCTCGCAAAATCAAAGCATCACGATCAAATATCTGACCGGGGAGCTGGCGATTGCAACGCCGCCGGTGCGACGGCCGCTCGACCTGGACAAAAACTGCATCGAGATCAGGGGCTGCCGCGAGAACAATCTGAAGAACATCGACGTGCGCATCCCGCTCGGCGGATTGGTCTGCATCACCGGTGTTAGCGGATCTGGAAAATCAACGCTCATCAATCAAACACTGCTGCCGAGCCTGAAGCGAAAGCTATATGGCTCGAAAGTGAAATCCGGTGCTCACAAGGCGCTCAATGGATTGAACAAAGTCGACAAGGTGATCGAGATCGACCAAAGCCCCATCGGCCGAACGCCGCGCAGCAATCCCGCGACCTACACGGGTGTGTTCGATGAGATTCGCCGCGTCTTCGCCGCGACGCGCGAAGCCAAAATTCGCGGCTACGAAGTCGGCCGCTTCAGCTTTAACGTCAAAGGCGGCCGCTGCGAGGCGTGTCAGGGTCAGGGAACCAAGTGCATCGAGATGCACTTCCTGCCAGATGTCTACGTCAATTGCGAAGTCTGCCGCGGCTCGCGCTACAACGCCGAAACGCTGGAGATTCACTACCGCGGCAAGACCATCGCCGATGTGCTGGCGATGACCGTCGACGAAGCGATGGTCTTCTTCGAGAACTTCCCGCGCATCCACCAGCTTCTCAAAGCGCTCAATGACGTCGGCTTGTCTTACGTCCGCGTCGGCCAGCCCAGCACCCAGCTATCCGGCGGCGAAGCCCAGCGCGTGAAGCTCGCCACGGAACTTGGCAAAACGTCCACCGGTCATACGCTCTACGTACTCGACGAGCCGACAACGGGCCTACATTTTGCCGACATTCAAAACCTCCTGAACGTCCTCAATCGCCTGGCGGACATGAAAAATACGATCCTGGTGATCGAGCACAATCTCGACGTCATCAAGTGTGCCGACTGGATCATCGACATGGGCCCCGAAGGTGGCGACGGCGGCGGGCAAATCATCGCCGAAGGAACGCCCGTGCAAGTCGCGGAGATTGAAGCCAGCTACACCGGCCAATACCTTCGACGCAAGCTTGGCATGGCCGAGACGGTCGAACAGAAAATCGCCTAAGCGCCTGTGACATGGGCTTCACCGGCCTGAGCGCAGTCGAAGGCCAGCCCATGCAAGCGGGTTTCAAATTGAGCGAGTCGTTCCAACTCAGAAATCCAAGCTCGCCGCTCGCGGTGTTTGGAAGCTCACGAATGCATACGGCGACCAACTAAGCGCAGCGCTTCTTGCTGAAATTCCTGGGATGGTACGATAGCCGCAGGTTCAGCTTCGTTTGCATGGGCTGTCTTCGACCCTGAGGCTCAGACCGAAGGGGAAGCCCATGTCACAGACACTTTTTCGACGGGAGAAGGACATGGAGAACAAGATCAATATCACCGTTTCCGAAATTGGCGGCCGCAAGCGCGCCAGCTCCGGCTCGCAGTGGGAGCCGAAGATGGGCTACTCGCGAGCAGTCCGCGCCGGAAACCAAATCGTGGTGACCGGCACCGTCGGCATCAACGCCGACGGCAAATACCCCGAAAGTTTGGAAGGCCAAACCCGCCGATCGCTGGCGATCATCCGCGCCGCCATCGAATCGCTCGGCGGCAAAATCGAACACGTCATCCGCACCCGCATGTTCGTGACCGACGTCAGCAAGTGGGAAGAAGTCGCCAAAGTCCACGGCGAAGTCTTCCGCGACATCCGCCCCGCCACGTCGATTCTCGAAGTATCAAAGCTGATCGACCCGGATGCTCAGATCGAAATTGAAGCGGATGCGATTGTGCCGTGAGCGGTGCCGACAGCGCGGATTGGAGGCTTTCGATGAAGAAACTCAAAACACTTTGGACGCTGATCGCGTTTCCTTTTGTCATTCCCGTTCTGGCCAATGACGCATCCCAGGAACAAGGGTTGCCTTCGTATGTGCAGACCATTAATGCAAAATGTGATAAACAAACGGACAGCGCAAGTCATCTATATTGGCAGACAGCTCTTTTGGCGCACAGAAGCAAGCTCAAGGAATTGCGGGCAGCTATGGTGCGCGCTGCGAATCAGAATGACGCCGCCGCAATACCACTAATTCAAAAGGAAATTGATGAGACTGAAGAACGGGTCGCAGGCGACTCTACGGCGGCCGGAGTGCCGCCAGCCCCCGCCACGGACATGAAATGGCTCGAAGGAACCCGATGGCTTTTAGACCGAGACTCCAAGCAGGTCTTCATCTTCAATTCCGATCACACACTCGAGGGGGCTGATCACGGGACATGGAACGTTTTGGATGCAAATACGATCGCCTTAAAGCGCGAGCACCTAGCGGACTCGATCTGGACCTTCAGCAAGAGCCGAAGACAGGCGATGGACGAAAGTGCTGTCGGAAAATGGGTCGGAAGCATCTTCTTTTTGGACCGGAAGTAGGGATGCATCAACCGCGACGCGCGTCAACGGGGACGCAACTCCCGACCCCATTGATTTGCCGCGAGATTCCCGCCGGCGACCCGAATCGAAGCATTCCCGCCGAAAAACGCCGCGGATTTTTCGAAAGTGCGAAATGGGGTTAACGCGCTCCCATCATGCCGACTTGAAGAACCGCAGGATCTCGCGCACGTGATCCAGGAACTGGCCATCGGTCGTCAGTTGCGAGATTGCTGAGCGGGCTTCCTGGGCGAGGCGCTCGTGGTCGCTGGCGTTGGAACCGTGGAATGCTTCCAGATCGGCGGCCGCCGCCACGACTTGCTGGCGGGTTGCCTGCGCGAAGGCCCGCTCCGTCGATAGCAGCGAATCAGGCCGCTGGGGGTCCAGGTCATCGCGAACGGATTTCAGGCCGGCTTCGATGTCCGTTACTCGACCGCGGAGCTCCACCACGTCCTCGCGGGGATAGACCCAGCTCTGTCCGATCGCGTGCAGCCGGGCGGCGAGGTAGTCATACGCGCTGATCGACGGCCGAAGCACCGTCAGCATCA
>Ga0182024_10021886_pt1 | contig 11568 bp, 8 predicted proteins | sample P32metaG_FD_120480 | JGI IMG/M metagenome (GOLD analysis project Ga0182024, IMG submission 120480) | Permafrost microbial communities from Stordalen Mire, Sweden - P3-2 metaG (Illumina Assembly) | ecosystem: Environmental > Terrestrial > Soil > Wetlands > Permafrost | place: Sweden: Stordalen... | reverse complement strand
GACCGGTCTGCAGCCCGTACTGCGCCAGGACCGAGTACATGTTCGTCGTGCCGCCGCTGTCGGTGGCCGAGTCCGTGAGGAACTTCTTGAGCAGCGCCTCGTAGCCTGAGTCGAACGTATAGCCCGGGGGTGCCCAGAAGATCGTGTGGAGCGTGACGCCGCCTGACATCACCGGTCCGCCGTGGTAGACGGCGTCGATCGGCGCGCCGGTGGCGATGTCCTGCGCGGCATGGGACGGCACCAGACCCAGAGCCCCGCCGACTCGCGGGTGGAACGTGCCGGCGGCCTGAGCGCTCGCCGTCCACAGACCCAGGGCCGCGAACGTTGCAGCCATAAACCCGACCGTTCTGCGCATGATTCCTCCCTGACCGTTTCGTATGGCGCCAGTCCCCCCACGTCTACCCGCACCGTACCCCGCGCCTCGGCCGGCCAAACCAGGTTCGGCGCATCGTGGAGTCGGCAGGCCTTTCCTCGGCCATCTGCCTAAGCCGATGCGTGGTCACGCCCCCGGCAAGGTGATGACCCCGGCGGGATTGCGCGCTGGGTCTTCGGAACGAGAAGCGGCTGTCGCGCACCCGCAACCAGGCTCCGCGTGCTTCCACACGGGCCCAGGTGGAGCCGAGCTGGTCGCCGAGTTTCGGCACGAGGTATCCGAGCGACCAGCTATTCGCGTCGGTCGATATCAACGGTCACCGAAGCGCCCACCGCGAGCGGGCGCACAGGACGGCACCGTCGAGCCTCCACTGCTGTCGTGTGCTTTCCTGGTGCTGGCGCAGGATCGCGGCCGCCTCGTCGCGCCGCTCCACGTGGCACAGGGTCCGAGAATCGTTTCCGATATCGTTTTCTGAATGCTCGAGTCCACGCCGACTAGGCCGGAGCTGCGTGGCACGTTCGGCATGGTCTCCTCAACTCACTGGATCGCGTCGGCGGTCGGGATGCGAGCGCTTGAGCGCGGCGGCAATGCGTTTGACGCCGCTGTCGCAGCAGCACTGGTGCTGCAGGTCATCGAGCCCCACATGAACGGCCCAGCCGGTGACCTGTCGTTGCTGTTCTGGAGCGAGGAGCTCGGAGAAGCACGTGTCCTGTGCGGGCAGGGTGTAGCGCCTCGCGCTGCAACGATTCGCGCATTTGGTGATCTCGGTCTCAACGCTGTGCCGGGCACCGGCTTGCTCGCTGCGTGCGTGCCCGGTGCGTTCGACGCTTGGATGCTGCTGCTGCGCGACTTCGGTCGCCTCGGCGTGCGCGACGCGTTCGAGCCCGCGATCCACTATGCGGGAGGCGGGTTCCCCGCCGCGCCGCTCATGTGCCAGCGAATCGCGGAGATGGAAGCGACGTTCCGGGAACTCTGGCCGAGTTCGAGGGACCACTATCTCGCGACGGGCGTACCCGCACCTCACAGCCAGTTCCGCAATCGGCCGCTTGCCCAGACGTTCACTCGGATCGTGCGCGATGCCGAGAGTGCCGGTCCCTCCCGAGAGGCTCAAGTGGATGCTGCGCGAGACGCGTTCTATCGGGGCTCCATCGCCGAGATCATCGTCGGCTTCAGCAGCGGAACGAGCGTCGTGGACAGCTCAGGATCCGGCCACTCGGGGCTGCTCAGTCTGGATGACCTCGCGTCCTGGCGAGCCAGCTATGAGCGGCCGGTCACCGGGGACTACCGCGGCATGACCGTCTGCAAGACCGGACCGTGGGGGCAGGGGCCAGTGTTTCTCCAGCAGCTCGCGCTGCTTGACGGCTTTGCCTTGAACGAGTTGCCGCTCGACTCCGCGGACCGCATTCACACCATCGTCGAATGCGCCAAGTTGGCATTTGCGGATCGCGAAGCATGGTACGGCGACCCCGATCATGTCGACGTGCCACTCGAGGCTCTGCTGTCTTCGGACTACAACGCCGCGCGCCGCCCGCTCGTTGGCGACCGTGCGTCACTTGAACTCATCCCTGGATCGCCGGATGGTCGGTCGCCGAGCATTGCCGTCCCGGGACGCGAAACGCCAGCCCCGGGCACTCGCGAGCCCACGCTGACCACCGGCGACACGTGTTACGTCGCTGTCGTCGACCGTGATGGCAACGTAGTCTCTGCCACGCCGAGCGGAGGCTGGCTGCAGAGTTCGCCGGTGATGCCGTCGCTTGGTTTTCCCCTGGGGACGCGGGCCCAGATGTTCTCACTCGTGGAGGGGGCGGCAAACGCGCTAGTTCCCGGTGCTCGCCCCCGGACGACGCTCAGCCCGACGCTCGTATTGCGGGACGGTCGGCCGGTTCTCGCGTTTGGGACGCCCGGAGGGGATCAACAGGATCAGTGGACGGTCGGGTTCTTTCTGGCGCATATCGACTGCGGTCTGGATCTCCAAGCCGCCATCGATCTGCCAGCCTTCCACACGACCCACTTCCCCGACTCGTTCTATCCCCATGAGGCTCGCCCCGGTGAAATCCACGTCGAGGCCAGGGTCGGTGAATCGGTGATCAGCGAGTTGCGCTCTCGCGGACACACCGTGGAGGTCGAGCCGGCGTGGGGACTCGGTCGTCTAGGCGCCGTTGGGCGGGACGAGAGCGGCGTGCTGAGCGCCGGCGCCAACCCGCGCGGAAAGAGCGGCTATGCGGTCGGCCGATAGCGGAGGCGGGGGCGACGCACCCGTCTCGAACAGTCCCTGCGAGGCGCACGCACGAGCCGCGCACTCGCAGTCGCAACCCCGTCAGCCTGGAGGCGGCGCGACGGGGGGCGCCCCCGACTCATCGTCGGGTGGCCGCTTGATCTCGACCGGGGGCAGCTCAGGAAGCTCAGCTAGCGACATCCAATCTGTCCCGCAATAGCGCGGGCGCTCGGGGAACAGCTCCTCGAGCATCCGTACGGCAGTCTCGACGAACATCTGGGCACACGAGGGCGCGACTGTGCTCAAGGTGCCGTAGCTTCGATTGCTAAAGACGGGTTCGTAGCCCCCTTCGGCATATGCCGCCTCCGTCGGGAAATAACCCACCGCACCGTTTGTGTAGCCGGCCACGAGGGTGGGAGCCGCAGGGCTCCGCTGTTTGATGGCCCACCCGAGCTCCGTGAACAGCTCGCCCGGAACGGTGACGACCGCGCCGTCGCCGATGCGAACTGCGTGCATTGGCGCCTCGACGGCGTACCGGGCCGTTCCGGCACGAAGATCGTCCAGCATCACACGGGCCCACTTGGCGTGGAAGGCAAGCCCGTGACGCTCGGCAGGGCCGGCGCCGCGTGCGGCGGCCTCCTCCACCTGCGTCTCGTAGTCCGCGGCGAGTGTCGCGAGCTCGGTCTCGGTTGGGGGGTCCTGAAACGGAATTCGGATCCGGCGCTCAAGCGCGGCGATCGGTGTTTTTCGGTCGGGCGCGCGCTCGCGCCGGAGAAGCTTCATTGGTATTAGGGAAGCGTCCCCCGTGCGAGCGAGTCGCATCGGCCAAGCGCGACGGTCAGCCACCGCGTGGGCGGCCTCGAGGGCGAGGCGCTCCCCGATGAGCACGGCTTCATCCTCGTTCTCGCAGAAGCACACGCGCGGCAAAACGTTGCCCGCGGCGCCCTGGAAGAAGATGGCCTCGCCGCCGAATCGGCGCATAGCGATCCTCATCGCACCCGGATAGTCCGATGAGTATCCGCCCCAGTCCATCCCTACGGCAACTGGATGGCATCCGTATCCGACGAGCGTAGCGATGGGGCTGGCGTCGGACCGCTGAGCCTGCATCACGACCACCTGCTGATCGACCTTACCGTCGACACGCCAGCCGTGAACGATTCGGCCGCCGCGGTCGACTTCCCGGCGATTCACAGATGCGTCGACGCGACCCAAGCCCCAGGTGAGCCGCGCGGGTTCCACTGCGGCAGCGGCATTGCACACAGCCTCGACGACGCGTTGTTCGAGCAGTTCCCCGTACGCTTCCGTGGCGGCGTCGCCGCTGGTTTCCAGCAGGCCGCTGCGTCGCAGGAGTTCGCATCCGGGCGCTGGTGCGTCGTGCGTGTGATTCCAGTTGAGGAGCACCGCATGCGGCTCGGTCGACACGGCGGCGGCGATTCGCGCCCGGAGACGATCACTCTGCTCAACGGTGAGTCCGATCGTGTCGACGCCGCACAGCACCAGCGGCGCCCCACCACCCTCGATCACCAAGGCGGTCGCTTCGAGCGGCAAGCCGTCGCGCTCGGCCGGTCCCTGACGCCGGACGTAGCCGATCATGGGTAGCCTGACGGTGGGCTGAATGCTCACGGCCGCGGCCCCAGCGGCGATCTGCGTCGATTGCTGGACCATGGGACAACGTTATCGCAAACGATCCCAGAAACGGTTTGCGACGCCGGGTCTAGGTCGGTATGATCGTGCCGTGCAGGCGTCCGCACCTCGATCCGCGCTAATCACGGGCGGGGCTTCCGGATTCGGTCTGGCGATCGCGCGGCGGCTCGTGGCGGAAGGAGCGCATGTAGCGATACTCGACATCACGCCTGACAGGCTCAAGTCGGCGGTCGAGCAACTGGGCGACAGCGTCCTCGCTCTCGATGCGGACGTGACATCGCGTGCATCTATCGCCGGGGCAGTTGCGGCAAGCCTCGAGCGGTTCGGAGGCCTTGACACGCTCGTGATCTCCGCTGGGGTGATCCATCTCAAACCGCTCGCGGAGGTGACCGAGGCAGACTGGGATCACGTGCTGGACGTGAACCTTAAAGGCGCGTTTCTGACCGCGCAAGCGGCCGCACCAGCGTTGCGGGCGAGCGGTCGCGGCCGCATCGTCTCGATCGGATCTGATGCTTCGAAGCGAGGAGCCGACTACCTGCAGGCGTATTCGGCGTCGAAATTCGGGCTTGTTGGGCTGACTGAGTCGCTGGCGGCGGAGCTTGCGTCCGACGGGGTCACCGTGAACTGCGTGTGCCCGGTCGGCTGCCCGACGACTGGAATGGGCCAACTCGTGGCGGGCTGGAAAGCTCGGCGCACTGGGCGGCCGGCCGACGAGGTTGTCGCCGCCGCAGGGCGTACCAATCCGGTCGGGCGCAACGCGACCGAAGAGGACGTGGCCGGCGCCGTTCTCTTCTTCATCTCTGACGACGCTTCGTTCCTCACGGGTGTCGCGCTCGACGTGGACGGAGGCGCGCACGTCGGGTTTCTCCCGGGTGTATAGCCAGTATCGAGCGGACCGGTCGCGACGTTCATAGTCGAAACACGCGATTCGCGTTCTCGGAGAAAAGCAAGCGTTGCTCAGCCGACGAGAAGTCCGATACCAGCGCGGCGTACGCATCCACGACGTCAGCATAGGAGCTCCACAGTCGATCCACCGGCCAGTTCGTGCCGAAGAAACTCCGTTCGGCGCCGAACGCCTCGATGCACGCGAGCACCCAGGGCCGCAGCGACTCCATCGTCCAGCCATGATCAATTTGGCCGAGCCCTGAGATCTTGATCACCGTGCTGGGCGCGTCCGCGATCCGCCGCAACTCCGCACGCCACGTGTGGAAGTACTCGCGGTCACGGCGACGAGGAAAGCCAGCGTGGTCGATGCACAACGTCGTCTCTGGATGACGCGCGGCGAGTGCCGCCACCCGGGGATACTGCTCGAGGAGCGGATCGTCGCAACACACGAGCCCGAGTTCGCCAAGGCGGGCGAACCCGGCCTCCCAGCGTTCGTCGCTGAGATAACCGTCGTAGCGCAGATCGCGTATTCCGCGCAGCGCGGGATACGCCAGGTGGCCGGCGAGCACGTGTTCGAGGTCAGGCGCGGCCAGATCCGCGAAAGCGATGATCCCCTGCGGTACTCCGAGACGATCGGTGAATCCTTGGACCCACCGCGTCTCGGCCACCGGATCCGCCGTCCCCACTGCCGCCTGGACATGCACGACTCCCTCGACCCCGGCGAACCGTGTCTCCGCCAGGAAGTCGTCGGGCCAATACCGCTCCGCTCGGATGGCGGCATAGTCGCCCAGCAGTTCGTCATCCGGCTGTCCGGGTTCCAACCATGCGTAGCGCACCTCGGACAGCCGCAGATCGTGGAAATGGACGTGGGTATCTGTGAAGGGTAGACGCGTCAGACCGCGAACCTAGCAGTTAGGAATCGATTCCGGTATCCTTGTCTGCGGAGCCGCTCGCGTGACGACCAAGCCGACACAGCCACCTTCACCCGCGCCTAGCGCGGCCCTTCCAGAGATTCAAACGGCTGGGTGCCTAACGATCCGTCAGATCGACCTGATCCCGATGGTTGTGCCGCTGGACCGCGAGTACCGCGGCAGCTACTACGGCATGTCCAATCGCGCGACGATCATCACGCGTGTCATCACCGAGGAGGGGATTGTCGGCGAGGCATACGGCGCCGACGAGGACAAGACGCTCTCCGACATCCACGCCGTCATCACCAACGAGATCGCCCCACGCTTGATCGGCGAAGATGCGTTCGCCTACGAGCGGTGCTGGGAGCTCGGCGCTCCTGTGACGTACGATCAGTTGCGCGACCGCCGCATCGGGCTCGTCGCTCTGGCGAGTGTGGATCTCGCAATCTGGGACGCGATCGGAAAGGCGCTCGGCATGCCGCTCTGGCGCCTTTGGGGCGGTTCGCGTAGCAGCGTCCCGGTCAACATTATCGGCGGCTACTACGGCCGGGACGATGGTCGCATCAAGGACGAAGTGCAGGAGTGGAAGGACATGGGCTTTCGCGGCTGCAAGTTCAAGATCGGTGGCATGTCGCCAGCCGCCGACGCGGATCGAGTCGCGGCGGCCCGCGAGGCCGCCGGCGCGGACTTTGTCATCACGATCGACGCAAACCAGGGCTACACGTTGGCGAGCGCGCTTGAGCTGTGTCGGCGCGTGGCTGACCTCGACATCCGATGGTTCGAAGAGCCGTGCGTCTGGAGCAACGACCGCCGCGACATGCGGGAAGTTCGCGCGCGCGGCGGCATACCCGTATGCGCTGGTCAGAGTGAGTACTCCCCCGGCGCCTGCCGCGACCTGATGGAGAGCGGCGCGATCGACGTCTGCAACTTCGACGCGTCGTGGTCAGGCGGATACACGAACTGGCGGCGTATGGCGGCCGTCGCACAGATCTACAGCGTGGAGCTCGGCCACCACGAGGAGCCACACGTCGCCGCACATCTGTTGGCCAGCCAGCCGCACGGGACGTATCTCGAGGTATTCCACCCACAGAGGGATCCGATCTGGTGGAACCTTGTTACCAACCGCCCTGATCTCGTCGACGGTCGTCTGTCGCTCCCTCAAGAACCGGGGTTCGGCTGGACGCTCGACGAGAGCTTTATCGAGCGCTACCGCCTCGACCGCGGATAGCGCGGTCGAGGCGGTAGCGACACGCGACTCGTCGCAGCTTCCTACTCGACGCGCGGCGACTGGTCTACCGTCTCTGCGATCCGCGGTTGCCTGAAGGGCTCGACTCCTCGTTGACGCAGCTTGCCTGCGGCCCCCACACAGATCCAGGTAGGCCGAGGTTCGTGGCCAACCCAGACGGCTCCAGCTCGATCAGAGCGATGCCACCGGCGCGAGCCGTCGACTCCCGGTGCCTTTCATTTGATCGTCGCCAGCTCCACGGGCTGGCCGCCGGCTTCGCTCGATCTGTACATGGCCGTGAGGAGTTCGACGACTACTTGGCCGAGGTCTCCGGGACTCAGGTTCTCGGCCCCATCGGCGGCGACGGCGATCAGATTGTGCACCGGTGCCGACTCGGGGTAGCGGTCGGCGAGCGGGAGCTCGGGCAGCGCCTCGACTGCTCCGTTAGCGCCGTGGATAGTCGCGACGCCGCGCATTACGTCGAACGCAATGTGCCCCTTGGACCCAAACAACCGGTACTCCAGTATGTCTGGGTGCCCCGCAAGCACGCCGCCCGTTGAGCCGATCGTGCCGATCGAGCCGTTATCGAAACGGGCGATAAGTGCGTCGGCCAGGTCAACCGGGAGATCGAAGGATTCGCACGTCGCGGCCACCATCAGCGGCCGCAGGCCGGTGAGATGCAGCAGTAGCGCCGCCGCGTGCGTCAGCTGTGCCTGCCCCTGACCACCGCCCGCGATCGCCGGGTCGGAGTACGTGGTGCTGCCGGGTGCCCGGACGTACCCGAGCTCGGGATGAGCGTCGGTGTTCCCTTTGTAATACTCGCGCACGCTTGAGCCAAACAGACACGACAAGAATTCCATCTGGCCGATCCGACCTTCGAGGATGAGCTCTCGCACGGCGGCCACCTGACGGTTGTAGTGCCAGGTATAGCCAACGAGGAGCTCGACCCCGTGGTCGTGAGCGGCGCGCAGTAGCGCGCGACCGTCCGTAGGATCGAGCACCATTGGCTTTTCGATCAGTACGTGAACTCCGGCTTTCAGGAGCGGCAGAGCGGCCGCGGCATGGGCCGCATGCGGCGCGCCAACCACAGCCGCATCGAGTTCGACCGCCGCGAGCATCTCGGCTACCGACGCGAATGCGCGAGGAACAGCGAAACGCTTGCTGGCGTCGTTGCGCGCGTCAGGGTCGGGATCGACAACCGCTACCAAACGAGCCCGGGGCTCGGCGGCCAATGCAGGTAGGTGCGCGTGAGTCGACCAACTCCCGCATCCGACGACGCCGACTTTAACCAATCCGCTCATGGAGAAGACCTGCTCGCTGGAAACCTTCCTGGTATCGTAACCGTAACGTTCACCGACCGATCCGTCAACCATCAGCCGGCGGGGGAACCCTCCCCTGTCCGGCTCGAGAGAGGACTAGGCACTGATGGCAACGCTACGGGCGGGCGCAGCGGCGCTCCTGGTAGACCCCCCGCTGGGATTGCCCATGTGCGGCGTTGTACGCCGGGATTGGAACGCTCGCGGACGCTTGGATCACCTTGAGGTGACAGCCATGGCGCTCGAGCACGACGGCTACCGAGTCGTGCTGTGCGGCGTCGACACGCTCGCTATCCAGTCGCCGGAGATCGACGAGATCCGCCGAAGCGTCGCGACGGCAACAGGGGCGGCGCTGCCAGCAATCCTCATCAACTTCAGCCATACCCATCACGCGCCGCCAGGGGGATGCACGATCTACGGTTCCTTCGGGGAGCAGGATCCCGAGCCCGAGCCAGCGACGCTGGAATACATCGACGAACTGCACCGCCTGATCGTCGACGTCTGCCGACTCGCCTGCGAACGCCTAGAGCCCGCGTGGGTCCGCTGGGGCGTCGGCGCGGCTGATCGGTGCTTCAACCGACGTAGGCGCGACGCCGACGGCAGAGTCCGTGCGCTCGACTGGCACGAGGACGGCATGCTTGATCGCTCGGTTCCCGTATTGCAGGCCGTGCGTTCGAACGACGAGCCGATCGTCACGCTCGTCGCTTTCGGGTGCCATACGGTGACCACGGGGTTGCAGGAGGCCGGCTACTCGCCTGACTACGTCGGTCCGCTCCGTGACGCAGTTCGCCGATGGACCGGCGGTGAGTGCGTGTTCTTCATCGGCGCGGCGGGCAACGTCATGCCTATCGTGGCGTTTGAAGACGCGGGACACGAGCGCCGCGCCATGGGCGAAGACATAGCGCTGCAGGCATTACACGCCCTTGGACCGCGCCCGATTTGGCCGTCGCGGCTCTACTACGAAGGCGGCTTCCGGAGCGGCACCCCAGTGGCGACAATCCGGTGGGAGGCGATCGACACCGCGGCGCCAGTTCTGGCGGCCAGCGAGCGCCGTGTCAGCTTTCCGCTGCAACCGATACCCACGCTCGCGGGGATCGTCGACTTCCGCAAGCGCTCAGAGCGCGAGCTGGACGCCGCCGCACGGGGCGGCGCCGCAGAAGCCGAGCTGCGACTGCTGCGCTTCCATGGCCTGAACTGGGCGCGCCGAGTCGAGGCTGAGATCCGCAGCGGGAATCCTCGCACGGCGGTTGAGGGCACCATCGGGGCAGTGCGCATCGGCGACGGGGTGATCGCGACCGGACCAGGGGAGACCTTCACCGAGATCGGACTAGCGGTCAAGGAGCGCTCTCCCGCCATCGTCACGCTCTACGCGGGATACACAAACGGCTGCATCTCGTACTTCCCGATTGCCAGCGAGTACCCCCGCGGAGGTTACGAGCCGGACTATGGCAACAAGACCTACGGGCTTCCGGCACAGGTGGATCCATGCAGTGATCGGCTACTAGTGGAGACGGCCGTCGATCTTGTGCGGGAGTTGTTCCCCGGACACGACGTGCCCGAGACCGACGCTTGGCGCGCCTCCGGCGCGCTGCCGGTCCCGCTGACGTACCCCTTGCACAATCGACCCAGCGAGCCTTGACCCAGGAGCTGACGCTATGGACCCGATCGCGACTGTTACCGCCCACCCGCTCGCCTACCCCGAGCCTAACGATCGCGATCGAGTACGACGTGTTGTGCTCGCGCGCGTCGAGACGGAGGCCGGTGTAGTCGGTTGGGGCGAGTGCATCTCAGGCTCAGTGGAAACGAATGCCGCGGTCCGAGCCGTGATCGACCTCGGGCTTGCTCCTGTGCTCTGCGGTGGCGACCCGCGTGATGTGCGGGCGCGGTGGCAGGACATGCGGGCGCATACCTGGTGGAACGGTCATGGGGGCATCGCCAGCTCCGCGATCTCAGCAATCGACACTGCGCTCTGGGATGTGGCCGGCAAGCTCGCCGGCCTTCCTGTTCATCGCCTCCTTGGTGGCAAGCTGATCGAGCGGGCGCCTGCCTGTGCGTCGATGATTTGGGATCCGGCCGACCTCGATTGGACCCGAACAGAAGTACAAGCCGCGCTCGATGCCGGCTTTCGGGCGATCAAGTGTGGCTGGGGACGTACGCACGAAGCCTCGTTCGGGCTGGACGCCCGGCGCGATCTTGCCGTGGTGGCTGCGGTCCGAGACCTCGTGGGAGACGAGGTCGCGTTTTCGGCTGACGTTGCCGCAATCGCCAACTGGACACCTGCGCATGCGGCCCGCATGGCGCAAGCGTTTGAGCCGTTTCGTCTCGCATGGCTCGAGGACCCGCTCGACCATCACGACCATAGCGGCTATCGCCGAGTCCGGGCAGCATGCCCCGGCGTCCCCTTGGCCACTGGCGAGCGGGTGTGGACGCACGAGGGTTATCGTTCGCTGTTGGACAGCGGAGCAATTGACATCGTCCTCATCGACCCGGGACGCGTCGAAGGCCTCACCGGGATGCTCATCGCGACGGAGCATGCTGCCGCCTGCGGAGTGCGCTTCGCACCGCACTCATGGTCGAGTGCCCTAAACACAGCCGCTGCGCTCCACGTTTTCGCGAGCCGTCCGAACGGAGCCGTGTTCGAGCTCAAGCTTCGACCGTCTCCACTTCAGCACGAGCTGGTTGACAAGCCGTTTGAGCAACGCGACGGGTGGGTCGACATCCCAGACCGGCCGGGCTTGGGGTGTGAGGTCGACGAAGAGGTCGTGCGACGCTACGCAGATATCTGAGACAGCCGGTCTGGCCGGGCGGGCGGGAGGTCGGCTACCGTGAGCCAACCCGGCTGGGCGTCGACGACTCGTTGCACTGAGTTAGCCACCACTGCCGACGACCCGCTCTGTGGGTCGAAGCCTGGGTCGACAACAAAGTGAATGGGGGTCGTACCCCGCACGAAGATCTCATCGCGTGGCGGTGTCCCGTTATCTTGCGGGTCAACATGGCCG
>Ga0182024_10021885_pt1 | contig 11568 bp, 12 predicted proteins | sample P32metaG_FD_120480 | JGI IMG/M metagenome (GOLD analysis project Ga0182024, IMG submission 120480) | Permafrost microbial communities from Stordalen Mire, Sweden - P3-2 metaG (Illumina Assembly) | ecosystem: Environmental > Terrestrial > Soil > Wetlands > Permafrost | place: Sweden: Stordalen... | reverse complement strand
GAGCAAGGAATCACCTCAAGCTCGGCCCGAATACTATCCTGGCTATTACGCGACATGGGTGTTCGATCCTGACGGCCATGATATCGAGGTCGTTCATAAAAGCTAGATTGAGTTTCATAGTAATAGGCGCGTCAAGAGTTTGAAACTCGGGGAGGTTTGCCAGTCAAGCCCATGAAACAGACCCTCGAGGAAACACCGGTCGGCCTTGGCGAGCCGGCGACGGCCACAGTCGCGGTCGCGATCGGGAATGGATCTTTGCCGCTTGCGGCGCCCGCGTCCGTCACTTGCCAATTCGGCCGGTGCTGCAAGCGCTCGCTCACCGGTCATGAATTGGGCAGTATCGACGCGGTTTCCCTCTCTCGAAATTGACGAAAGGCAGGCAGTTATGGGCAAAACGGTGTATCCCGATCTGACTGAAGCAAGCAGTGGAGTTCGAGCTCCAGTTGAGGAGACTTCAGCCGTAACGCCTTCTGTCCGAAGGTCGCGACATCGCTGGGCCGTGGTGTTGGCGGGGGGCGACGGAACCCGTTTGCAAAGTTTGACCCTAAAGATCGCTGGCGACGCCAGGCCAAAACAGTTTTGTTCCATTCTTGGTGCAGAAAGCCTCCTCGGCCAGACACGGGCCCGTCTCGAATCACTGTTTCACCTTGATCGACAGCTGTTCGTGGTGACGCGTGCACACGAAACTTACTACCGCGATGAATTGCGGAACGTGGATAACTCGCGCATCATTCCCCAACCCCTGAATCGCGGCACTGGTGTGGCGGTTGCCGTGGCGCTCCTTAACATACTTCAGCGGGACGCGGATGCCGTGGTGGTCTTCGTCCCGTGCGATCACTACTACTCGGACGCCGAGGCATTCGGCCGCGCCGTCAGATCGGCTATGTCCGGCGCCGAGCAATATCCGGATTCAATCGTCCTCCTGGGCGCCGAGGCCCGCTATGCGGAAGTCGAATACGGGTGGATAGAACCCGGTTCGGCTATCTCAGATGCGCCGATGCCCTTGCTGCGCGTGAACCGGTTTTGGGAGAAGCCATCCTTGCTCCAGGCACGGGAACTCCTGTGCCGTGGTTGTCTCTGGAATACGTTTGTGACCATAGGACACGCCAGGACCTTCCTCGATTTGCTCTGCTCACAGGTTCCGAACGTCGTCCTGTCGATCGATAAGGCATTGGCAGAAGACGAACTGGAAGCCGCGTACCAGCTGATACCATCTGTAGATCTTTCGGGCCAGGTCTTGGCTCTTCAACCGCGAAGGCTCTTAACAGTTCGCGATACGACTTCGGGGTGGGCCGATCTTGGGAGTCCCACTCGTGTGATGGATATCCTGGCCCGTAACAACATTCAACCAGCGTGGTCACGCGACGAGTTCACCCTGTCCCCGGGTACTTCCGGCCATCGATATCAGGCGCGCCGGGATAACACGCGGCAAGATCTCGCAGCCGCGGCCTCTACGAGCGAGGAGGACCTTCAGGGATGAGAGCCCAATGCGATATGTATAACGCGCTCGACGAAGCCTTCCGCGGGGCCTGGTTTCTCACGGGTAGTACCGAAGCCGCAGAGAATGCGGTGCTGGATGGTATCGCCGCCTTAGACTTCGGCCGCATTGCCGATGACGTTCTCCTTATTGAGACCGTAAAGTCCGCGATGCGACGGCGTACCGATCTTACAAGTCGATCGGAGCAAGCATTTTCCCACCTCCCTTGGGAGCTTCAACGGCTGTTTCTTCTTGCGCCGAGATCTCGCGGCTGTTTTGTATTGCGGGTTCTCCTTGGAATAACTGTCGTGAGTTGCTCACGGATTCTGCGTCTCGGAATCGAAGAGTTCGAAGAGACGCTGTGCGCCGCCCTTCAAGAGCTGCCGCGCTTCGAAGCTCGCAGCTCAATGCGGCGCGACGATCCCCTGACGCGAGGCTCGTCCACTGCGTGCCGCACTACGACGGCTGAAAATTCCACTTAGAGATGAAGCTGATCACGATTGCAGTTTTGCGGACCGCGGACTTCGCTCAAACGGCGGCGTCGTGAATGCCCGTTACCGACGCCGAGAAATCGCGGATGCATTGCGCGCCGGTCCGGCGTTCGTCACCAAAGACGCGACGCAGTTCGACCGGCCGTCGACGCCTGGAAGCGAATACCGCGTTCTTCGGAAGGGCTCGATGCAATGGACGTGTCTCCCGGGCGATCCCGGCTTTCCACACGATGAGCCGGCCTGCTTCGACCCCGCCTTCCTGCGCTGGATTCAAGACAGCCGCGCCGGGCGCACGCCGCGTATCGAGCGCATCGGTATCGCGTATAAGTGCGCTGGCGCCTGGGTGAAGGCGGTGAAGGGAGCTTCCGCTGATCATGAGTTCCATGTCGGCCCGCAGTTTATGGTCGTGAGTCCGCATCAGGACGAGTTCCAGGGGTTCAATCGCGACGCCTCGAATGGGATGCCTTAAGTGACCCATCTGCCGGATCGCATTGAGCTATTCCTGGTCATGCCGATTCGGCAATGGGATGAGCGATAGCTCGTGACAGGCGGAGACATGCTTCTCCTGGAGGATGGAGCCAGACGGCATGGGATCACCGAACTTCCAAATTATTGCCGTCGGCCTGCGGCTTGCCGACCGCGCCGCACCACTCGAATCATCCGTTGCGCTAAGATTCATCTTCCCGGCCTTTCCCCAGCTTTTTAAGGAGCCGCAGCAACATCAGCCGCTCCTCCTTGGAGAGGATGGCCGCGGCCTCTTCGATGGCGGCACGCGTGTTCCCAAGAGTCTTGGTGATGAGCGCGCGGCCTTTCGCCGTGAGATCCACCAGGCGCATGCAAGTCCCTCGGTCCGGGCTCCGGCCTGGTCAAATCCAGCTCCACAAGCGAGTTCGGGGCATTGATCGGAAGCGGGAGGGTAAATGCAAACGCCGTCATGCTGTCTCCAGTATCAATCGGCCGCTCAGTGCAACCTGAAATCAAGTGTAACCGGCCCGAGTTCTACATGGACATCACTCTGCTTTTCTATGGATACAATCGACCGGGCGCGAAAATCTCGGAGGGTATCCGTTTTGCCTATCGCGAAAATGGATTGCGAATGGTAAGCCCGTCTAATCGGCTCGAACCGATCGCGGCTTGACGGAATCCCGCGCCGCGATGGCCGCTCACTCTAATCACTCTCTATTCGGAAGTGAGAGACTGCGCCGTCTCACGGATTACTCGGCGCAGCCATACGTGGGCGGCATCGGTATTCATGCGCGGATGCCAGGCCATCAGATAGTTGAACCTTCCTAGCACTTCCGGTGGTTTGATCAATTTGAGAGCAGGATTTTTCGATTCGAACCCGGCTATGCGGCTTGGAACGGTTGCGAGAAAGGTCGTGCCGGGAACGCAGCGAATGGCTGCGCTGAAATAGGGAACCCAGATGGGGCAGTGGCGTTTCTCGCCAACTCCGGCCAATCGCTTGTCCGGGATGGTCTGCAGGCCGCCCAAGATTCCCACTCCCACGTGGCTCGCCGCCAGATACTGCTTCAGCGTTAGCACTCGTGGATACTTGCTCTCCCTGGCAGCCACACATGTGAAGCCGTCCTCGAAGATGACTTCGCTGGCGAAACGAGATGGAAGGTATCCGTCGTCGGCGTTGAGCATTAAATCGAGGCGGCCTCTTTCGATTGCCTCAAAGGTCTGATCGCCGAAAGAAGCGAAATCAAACGACACTTTGCCGGCTACAGGAAGCACCGTCCGGCAGATCAAGGGGCAGAGCACACGGGATGCGTGGTCGGTCACCGCGACTCGGAAGGTTGTCTCTTCCGTCTGTGGATCGAAATCGGCGCCGCTCAGGAGACGGTCCAGGCGCGGCAGCGTGGTCGCCAACTCTCGCAGGAGGCGTTCTCCCTTGGGCGTGGGCTCATAGCCGGATGAAGTCCGGATCAGCAGATCGTCATGAAACATTTCGCGCAGGCGTTGCAGCGCGCGGCTGACAGCCGGTTGGCTCAAGAGTAGCCGGGATGCGGCACGCGTGACATTCCGTTCCTCCGCCAGCGCCGTAAAGACGACTAGCAGGTTGAGATCGGCCTGACGGAGATGCGCTATACGCATAATAGAGATTTCCATTATGCATTGGATTTATTTCTGTGGGAAGCCCATAGTGAAATCGTGAGCCGGACGATGCCAAGGAACTCCGGCCGCAGAGGAGAGATCGTTTATGCCGAAGACAGCGATTGTGACGGGAGCATCCCGTGGAATTGGCAAAGCCGTGGCGAAGAGGCTGGCGCGGGACGGGTTTGCTGTGGTCGTGAACTACGCAAGCAACGTAAAGGAAGCCGATGCGACGGTCGCCGAGATTCAATCCGCCGGCGGTCAAGCGACAGCCGTCAAGGCCGATGTTGGGAACGCGGCCGATGTGGAGCATCTGTTCGAAGAGGCCGTGAAAGCCTTCGGGGCCGTCGACGTGGTGGTGAACAACTCCGGAATCATGCCGCTTTCGCCAATCGGTAAGGGCGACACCGCAGTCTTCGACAAGGTGATTCAGACCAACTTGCGCGGCACGTTCCTGGTTATGGCCCAGGCAGCGCAACGAATGGCCGGGGGCGGACGGATTATTGCATTTTCCAGCAGCGTGCTGGCAAGGTCATTTCCGGCCTACGGACCCTATATCGCCTCGAAAGCCGGCGTAGAGGGCTTGGTTCATGTGCTGGCGAACGAACTACGCGGCCGGAATATCACGGTCAACGCCGTTGCACCGGGACCCGTCGGCACGGAACTGTTCCTGAGCGGGAAGAGCGAGGAGCAGGTAACGGAGTTGGCGAAACTGGCGCCGCTGGAACGGTTGGGTGAGCCCGACGACATCGCGAACGCGGTGTCCTTCCTGGCGGGCCCGGACGGCGGCTGGATCAATTCGCAGGTGTTGCGGGCCAATGGCGGGTTTGCGTACTGAGGGTTTCGAAATGGAGGCCAAAATGAATACCACGATGAAGCAAGTGATCGTAGTCACCGGCGCGTCGAGCGGCTTTGGCGCTCTCACGGCGCGCGCCCTGGCCAATGCAGGGCACATCGTTTACGCTAGCATGCGTGAAACCGAAGGGCGGAACGCAGCTGAGGTGAAAGCCGTTGAGGAATACGCGGCGGCGCGAAAGGTGGACCTGCGCGCGATCGATCTCGATGTCGCATCGCAAGAATCCGCGGATGCGGCTATTCAGAAGATCGTCGCCCTGAGCGAACGGCTCGATGTGGTCGTTCACAATGCCGGGCACATGGTGTTCGGTCCGGCCGAGGCATTCACGCCCGACCAGTTCGCGCAACTGTACGACATCAATGTGCTGAGCACGCAACGCGTCAATCGTTCCGCGCTGCCGCAACTCCGCAAGCAAGGCCGGGGATTGCTGGTCTGGGTTTCGAGCAGCAGCGTCGCCGGGGGAACGCCGCCTTATCTGGCGCCTTATTTTGCGGCGAAAGCGGGCATGGACGCATTGGCCGTTCAGTATGCCCGCGAGCTGGCGCTCTGGGGAATCGAAACCTCGATCATCGTTCCCGGCGCATTCACCAGTGGCACCAACCACTTCGCGCATTCCGGCGCGCCGGCCGACAAGGAACGCGCCGCGGAGTATGAGGCGGGACCATACAAAGGCTATGGGAAAAGGATTCAGGAAGCCTTTGCCGCCATCGTTCCATCCGATGCCGACGCGGGCAAAGTTGCGGAAGCGATTGTCGATCTCGTCGACACGCCTTTCGGCAAGCGCCCATTCCGCGTTCACATCGATCCGACGCAGGATGGAGCCGAGGTCGCGTTTGCCGTCATCGACCGGGTGCGAACAGAAATGCTGCACCGCGTGCGGCTGGACGAATTGTTGACTGCAGTTAAGAACTGAACCGCGCCGCGTCCCGGTAGCGTTTCGGAGCGATTCCGATGGTTCGCTTGAAGGCATTGCTGAAAGCGCGCGCGGACGTGTAGCCGAGTGAGAGTGCGAGGGCCAATACCGGGACGCTCTCGGTTCGCAATGTGCGCTCGGCGAGGCGCATGCGCCAGTTGAGCAGGTAGGTCAACGGTGGAACGCCCGCAATGTTTTTGAAACGAACCACGAAATCGCTTTGGGGATGGCTCCGCATCAATACCTTGTGAAACTCTGAGTAGAGAAGCGCTGCTGAGCGACGAGATGATCTCCCTATCGGAGGTAGCCTGGCGCGTCGGTTATGCGGATATCGGGCAATTTGCTTTCAGTTCTGCAAGGTTTTCGGCGTCTCACCGAAGCAGTATCGCCGGCACACCGTGGATTCGAAAGAAGGCTCATGCCGGACGGGAACTTTGGCCATCAATGCCTGGAATCACCCCATAAATCGAACCTAAGTGACTGCCGCTTCCGCACGAGCCTTGAGGTACGAAAGCCGGCGGACGAGAGACGCATCTAGCTCTAGCGCCTCTTGAAGTTCTTTTTGCGCCGGAAGTGAAAGTCCTTCCCGTAATTCCTCCGTGCGAACATGCGTACCTTTGCCCGGAAGGTCCACACATGGATTCCGAGAATGCCCCTGGTCCCGCGGCATGGGGGCCCAAGCCGTGCCGATCAGGGCGACAAGGTACCAAGTCCATCTTCACCGCCAACGAGACCTCGGGAACTTCGGTTACCCAACGATAGTCCGAAGGGGACAACTGCCAGCTTGTGACGGAAGGTTAGCTCCCAGATCGCCGGGGAATTGCGGGGACCAGTGCAAGGAGCGCGAATAGACCCGCGAACATCAGGTAGGCAAAAGCTCGCCAAGTCTCGACCCAGATCCGGCCGGTGCTAGCGTTACTCACTACTATGCTGAAGTGAACAAAAAAACCATCGCTCAATGGAGTGATCTTTCTCTACTGCGGGTCTCTCGGCTGGCTGGTTTGCTTCGGTTCGCTGACGGGCGTTTTACAGAATGCTGGTGAGTGGCGATCCTGCCTTTAGGGGCGATCGGGCTTTCCGTCGGAACGAAAAACGATCACGCGTCGTCCAAAAAGCCGCGCATCCAGCCAATACGCGCCCGGCCCGAGTAGCGCAATCGCCGCTGCATTCAGACTGCGCGGTCCGCCGTTAGGATAATCGTGAAGATACCTGGGCGTCCATTCTCACCCGTCTAGAAAACCCCGCTTCGTTGCAATCGTTACGGCGTGAGTCCGGTCGTTGGCGCCCAGCTTCGAAAGAATGTTTTTCATATGACACTTGACGGTGACTTCAGAGAGCGATAGTTGGGAGGCGATCATTTTGTTGGAGGTTCCCATGGCGACTCTCCGCAGGACTTCGATCTCACGCTCGGTAAGTGCGTCGTCGGCAACATGCTCAACAATTCCCGCGGCGATTTCGGACGGAATGCGCCGCCGGCCGGCGTGGATCGTTCGAATCGTATCGATGAGTTCCTCCCGCAGCATGCTCTTCAGGAGGTACCCGGTAGCCCCGGCCTTTAAGGCCCGCAACGCCTGAACGTCGCCATCATAGGTAGTCAGGACCGCGAATCGGGCAGACGGGAACTCAGCGCGGATTGCGAGGATCGCATCGATTCCGTTCATTACGGGCATTTGCAGGTCCATCAAGGTTACGTCCGGATGATGGATTCGAAAGCTTTCGATGGCCTCCCGGCCGTTGCTGGCTTCGCCCACCAGGAGAATGTCCTCCGCGCGTTGAAGCACCGCTGCAATGCCTGAGCGCAACAGGGGATGGTCATCGACCGTGAGAACCCTGATCTTTTGTTCGATCGACATTTCTTTCACCTCACTCCGCTTGCGCCGCGCTTGATCCAGTTCCAGGGCGACCGTTTCGAGCCGCGCGCATATGCGACCTTAGCTGGCACTTTAAGATCGATCTCAGTACCGGCGCCAGGATGGCTCCAGATGCTCAACTGACCGCCAATGTTTTGTGCCCGCTCCCGCATTCCGGACAATCCCCAATGGCCCTTCCGTCCGCCATTCAGAATCTCCCGATCGATGCCGGAGCCGTTGTCCCGAACCCGCAGGTAAAAGCTGGCAGGATTGTAAGCAATCTCCACTTCAATGCTTGATCCTCCAGAATGCTGGAAGGCGTTGGCCAAGGCCTCCCGCGCGATCCGATAGATTTCCTCTCTCACAACAGGGTGTAGAGATTGAGGAGCGCCGACCAGGGTGACTTTGAATGCAATCGCACGGCCCTTCGCCAATTCCTCGCCGTAACAGGCGAGTTCTTGGGAGAGTTCATTTGCCTGGGCGCCGTCCGCGCGGAGGTCGCGAACGCGGCCGCGCCCTTCGATTAGCACCTGGTCAGCGTGGCTGAGCGCCTTCTTCATCGTTTGGTGGGCAGGTTCTTGATAGGGAATCTGATCCAGTGCCGCCTGAAAATGCAAGACCAGACCCTGAAAGCCCTGTAGAAGCGTGTCATGCAATTCGCGCGCGATACGCTCCCGTTCCGCCATCCTTTCTCCCAGCCGCGCGTTCAGCCGGTCAGTGGCCTGGCGAAGCCGCAGGCGGTAGAGGCCGAACAGAAAGAAGCATCCCGCGGTGGCCGAGGCGAGCTGGAACGGGGCCGTTTGGTAAAAGTATGGTTGCTGAGTGATGCTGTAAACCATCCCCGCCCGGTCCCAAATCCCGTCGCGATTGCATGCCCGCACATGAAACGCGTGCGTCCCTGGCGGTATGTTGGAATAGACCGCGTGGGCGGGATCGCGAGTATCGAGCCATTCGGAATCGACGCTGTCCAGCCGGTATTGCAGAAGAATCTTTTCCGGAGATGAGAGCTCGATGGCGTCGAAATGCAGCTCGACGTGATGGGTGCCCGGTGGCAGCACTAGCTCGTGGCCGGGAGGCTGGATGTTCCGGCCGACGGCAACCTCTTCGATGTAAATCGCCGGCTTTCGATTTGTTCTGGGCAGGTGTGGAAGATCCAGCATGGCCAGTCCTTCCGATGTCGCGACCCAGAGCTTGCCGTCACGCGTGAGAGCCGAGTTGGGTTGGCCAATACTGCAAACCCAGTTGGTGTCGGCCATGCCATCGGCGTGGCTGCCGAATGTCGCGTGATCGAGTGGCTCATCGTGACCACGCGATCCCTGAAGGCCACCGGGCGGGAACCGATAGATGCTGCCTCCGCTAAGCCACACGTCTCCTTGCCCTGTCTCGACAATGTTATTGCCCCAGATATCCGGGGTGACGCTAATCGGCCGGTTATTTTCGATCCGGAAAATTCCCCTAACGTTGGCCACGCGGATATAAAGGCGGCCGGATCGATCCTCCCCAATCGGCACGGCCCCAAGATTAGGGAGGGATGAGACATTCACAAACCGGTCCCCGGCCAGGCGATCGATACCCTTGCCGGTTCCTGCCCATATGGCGCCGGATCGATCCTCGTACAGGCTGGTGGCGTGGTTGCTGGACAACCCGTCGGCCGTGGTGTAGTTGCGAACGTGTCCGTCGCGCACGCGGCTCACGGCCTCGGGTGTGGCGATCCACAGGGAACCATCGCGCGCCGGAACGATGCCGGTCACGATGTCGCTCGCGAGGCCCTGAGCCTTCGAATACTGCGTAAAGCGGCCGTCGCGAAAGCGGAAAACACCGCCGCCGTAAGTACCAATCCAGAGGTCGCGGTTGGCGTCTTCAGCCAGAGCCCACACGCAGCTATTGAGGAGGCCGTCCTTCTCGCTATAAGTTTGGAAGCGTCGTCCATCGAACCGGGAAAGGCCGCCGCAGTTAGCGCCGGTCCAGAGGCCGCCTTCGCGGCTCGCCAGGACGGTCATGATCACTTTGTTCGGCAATCCGTCGGCGGTCGTGAACAGTCGGATCGCACGGTCTTTGAATCGAAAGAGCCCATCTCCGTTAGTGCCGATCCACAGGTCGCCATCTCGATCGCCACACATATACCGCACAATCATGCCTGGGACCGCCAGTTCCAGACCGGTCGCGGTCGCTCGAAACAGCCCTTCAGTCTTGGCAATCCATACGTTACCGCGCGGGTCTTCGTACGTCCGGAACGCTCCGTGACCCTTCGGACCATACGGCGGGAGCTTTTCGATTGATCCGCCAATCCGGCGCGCTACTCCCTGGGTTGTGCAGAACCAGGTGACACCGTTACTGTCCTCCAAAACGTGAAAGACCTCGTCGGTTCTTACGCCAAGCTGTTTGGCAACCTCAGGGTGGGGCACAGCGCGCGAGCCATCCCATTCCACGAACCCCTCTGAAGTGATGACCAGCAGGTGGCCATTTGAGGCTTCTTCGATTCGGTAAATACCCAATCGGGGAATGACTGGCAAGAAACCACCGCGCTCGAATCGATAGAGCCCACCAGTAGTTCCCACCCAGAGAACGCCGCTCCGGCTGAAGTGAAGGCAACCGATGCTGCTGCCGGGGCCGGGGCCGGGATGATACGATGTGGCTTGCAGGCGGCCGAACTGATTCAAAGCCGCAGCTGGGATCTCTTCAAGTCCTCCATCGAGCCCAGCAACCCACAGGCCTCCGTCCGGCGCTATTGCCAGGACATGCGCGCGGGGGTAGGGGAAACTGGTGAAATGCCGGCCGTCGAAACGCGCCAGAATGTTGCCTCCCACACTTAGCCACAGGAAGCCATCCTGGGACTGCACAATGTCATTCACGATAACGTGAGGCAGCCCCTCCTCATAGCCAAAATGGGTGTGGATGTAGCTGTTGAACGGCTGGCCAGGATCGAGCGCAAGCCCTCGATCCACGAAACCGGCCAAAAGCAATAAGAACGCAACTCCGGTTCGGCTCAGTTCAGGGACGTTGGCGATGGGCCTTGCTTTTCGGCGAACCATCAGAACCTTTGGCCGCCAATCCTGCCTTGCCAGCCGGACAGCGTTCGATCCTTACCGGGATTATGACTCCAGCATACTCTGCACCAGTGAAGTACGCCTCACCCTAAAGGGTAGTGGCAAACTCATCCTGTTGGAGCGTCCGGTGACGGAGACCGGTCTGCATTTGCGCCGCGATTCGCGGCCGGCCTCGAAGCCTTCAGAGATGCTCAAGTCGCGCCACTTCCGGTCGGCTTGGATCCGCGCAATCTCATTCTGCTCGGCGAGACGGACGGCGTCGCTGCCGACCAGTAGACGCAGCGGCGGTGCATCGAGGCCAACGATGTGGATTATCGCGGGCCGCCTAAATTGGATCGCCAGTTTTCGCGCAGAAGGGGCTCAGAATCGCGCACCAACAGGGCGGTCGAACCGCACTCGGCGCTCAGCCTGCGTCCGTTTCCAATAAGTCCAGGTTCACTCATTCTTTGACCAGATCCGTGTAGCCAATTTCCGCGGGCCGATTCGAGCAGGCACGCGAGATTTGCCTGATGTGCACGGCATCACGGTGCGCTCCCCGATCGGCTCCGTCATCGATTTCTCGGAAGCAGGGTGCGCCATTCGGTGCATCGAAGACAGGCATAAGCCAGGTTGTCAGGATCCGATTGCCCACCGTGCTTGCGGCTGATGATTTGGTCTACCTGATGCGGCAACTCTGCCCGGTTCTCACGTCTTTGTGAGCGGCCATCGGGACTGGTCTAATGGAAGATATGACTTCGCAAAAACCCGGTGGCGTGTGGGCGCCTGCCATCACTCCGTTCCGCCAAGACTTGGCTCCCGATCCCGAGCGCTTCGCCCGGCACGCCAGGTGGCTGCTCG
>Ga0182024_10021884_pt1 | contig 11568 bp, 10 predicted proteins | sample P32metaG_FD_120480 | JGI IMG/M metagenome (GOLD analysis project Ga0182024, IMG submission 120480) | Permafrost microbial communities from Stordalen Mire, Sweden - P3-2 metaG (Illumina Assembly) | ecosystem: Environmental > Terrestrial > Soil > Wetlands > Permafrost | place: Sweden: Stordalen... | reverse complement strand
CAAAAAGTTTCCGCGCTGCCGCCCGTGGATCGCCTCCCACACATGGGATGGAATCAGTTGCGCCGCGCGCGACCCAGTAAATTGCTGGAGGGCGTGCCCGAGGATGCCTATTTTTATTTCGCACATTCTTTCGCGGCGCTCGACGCCGGAGAAGCAGGCGTTGCGTTCTGCGACCAATGCGCCTCCTTTGTCGCGGTGATCGAGCAGGGAAATGTATTTGCCACGCAATTTCACCCGGAAAAATCCGGACCGGTCGGTGCGAAAATTCTTTCCAATTTTGTGCGGCAAGCGAGCGAGAAACGATGAGTCTCGCGCGCCGCATTATTCCGTGCCTCGATACAGACGGCGAACGCGTCGTGAAAGGCGTGAACTTCGTGAATCTGCGCGACGCCGGCGATCCCGCCGCTCTTGCCGCCCGGTACAACATTGAGGGCGCGGATGAGCTTGTGGTTTTGGATATTGCCGCATCGCGCGACCATCGCCCCACGTTTCTCGCAACGATTCGCCGTGTAGCCGCGGAATTGGCGATTCCATTGACCGCCGGTGGCGGCGTAGCGAATGTCGACGAAGGCCGCGCTATCCTTCGTGCGGGCGCGGACAAGCTTACGGTGAACACCGCGGCAATTCGCAATCCCTCATTGCTTACGGATCTCGCCGCGGAATTTGGCTCGCAAGCTGTGGTCCTCGCGATTGACGCCAAACGCGTCGGTGATCATTGGGAGGCATTCGTTCGCGGCGGAAGCGTCCCCACTGGAATGGATGCAGTCGCGTGGGCGCGCAGAGGAGTGGATAGCGGCGCCGGAGAAATTCTGATCACTTCGATGGATAAAGACGGCACGCGTTCCGGATTCGATTGTCCGCTGACTGCCGCGATTTCCCGCGCGGTTACGGTTCCCGTGATTGCCTCGGGCGGCGCGGACACGCCGGAAACATTCCTCGAAGTATTTCGCGAAGGCCTCGCGGATGCCGCATTGGCTGCTTCAATTTTTCACGACAGCATTCAGGGGCTGGGCGAGCTTAAACATTTTCTTGGCGAACAAGGCATACCGGTTCGCCAGACGGGCTAATCACACACATGATGATTCCTTGCATCGATCTGCAGGACGGCCGCGCCGTACAGCTTGTCCATGGCCGCAAACTGAAGCTCGCAGTGGACGACGTCTTTGGATTGCTGGAGCGCTTCGGCGGACATCCGTTGATCCATGTGATTGATCTGGATGCCGCGATGCGCAAGGGAAGTAACGGCAGGCTCGTGCGCGGATTATGCGCCGCCGCGAAAAAACGCAAGATGCGCGTCCGCGTGGGCGGCGGGATTCGCACTGTCGCGCAGGCCGCGAAGATTGCGGGTTGGGGCGCGGAAAAAATCATCGTAGGCAGCGCCGCTTTCAAAGACGGAAACGTAAATGACAAATTTCTGAGCCGCCTCGCCGGCAAAATTGGAAAGCAGCGCGTGATCGTGGCGCTGGACACAGAAGGCGGAAAAATCCTGGTGCGCGGATGGCAGGATAAGTTGCGCCTGCGCCCCGACGAAGTGATTCCTCAACTGGAAAAGTATGCCTCCGGTTTTTTATGCACATATGTGGATGCGGAAGGTACGATGCGCGGCACGAATTTAAAATGGTTTCGCTCGCTGCGACGAGCCACCAAGCGCCCCATCACGGCCGCCGGCGGCATTCGCAGCCGCAAAGAAATTCAAGCCCTGGAACGCATGAAGATGGATGCCGCGGTGGGGATGGCGCTTTATACGGGAAAATTGTCGTAACCGGGAATTGCATAATTCCATAAATTTCAAATCACTCACTTCAACGCTGCTTTGCCATCCTTCGGCGGCAAATGAATCTGCCAGAAATCAGGATTGGTTCGCGGAAACATGATGCCAGTTTCCACTGTGCGGCTATGCCTGGTTCCCAGATAAACAACTCGGCACTCCATTTCCTGTTCCGTATTCTGGTTCGTGAGCAATAATTGTTGCCCTCTTTGCACCGGAACGCTCAGCAACAACAGGGCGCCATTGGCACTCACATTCAAGGTGTGCGCTTCTTCATGAAAAGTTTCTTTTCCCGGGCCGTGACCATATACGTAAACGGAAACATCCAGCGGCCAACGCCTGCTTCTCCGCCGGTCGGAAATTCCGCCCAGTTTCACTTCCACCGTTGTGGATTTAGATTTATCGGAACGATTTAATTGCGCCTGCTTTAAAGCTTCGAATATTCGGCTCATAATTTTTCGAATGGCCCGGCTGGGGTTGGGCAATCGCAAGTAAATTACTCCGAACGCGACACACGGAGGTACGCCAATCAGTATAGCGGTTCGAATGGGTAAACCCATTCGGAGTTCCCTGTATGACGTAAGTTTGTTCATCGTCGTTGTTTAAAGTGGAGCCTGCGTCCCGCCGGTGGGGATTTGTCCTTGCAAGTCCTAAATTCCACAGGCGTGAAGCCCGCGCCACAAAGGCCTGCAAAATAAACTCAACTATGAGAGATTCAAATGAGTACTGAAAGGTTATACAGGCGGCGCAAGTGCCCAAAGTTGTCAAAATCGCGAAGGAAACTGCGAACATGGTTCGCATCGGGCCGGCCGGATGGTCTTACGCCGACTGGGCCGGAATTGTGTATCCTGCCCGCAAGCCGGCTGGATTTCACGAGGCCGCCTATCTCTCCCAGTTTTTCGACACGATTGAGATCAATACTTCGTTCTATCACCCGGTTCGCCCGGAGCATTGCAGGAATTGGATTCAATTGGTTTCCGGCAATCCGAGATTCCTGTTCACCGCAAAGCTGTGGCAGAAATTTACGCACGAAACGGATGCAAGCCGGGAAGACGAGCGCGTGGTTCGTGCGGGATTCGATGTGCTGCGCGATGCCGGGAAATTGGGCGCCGTGCTCTTACAGTTCCCCTTCTCATTCCACAGGACGGAAGAAAACACCGCCTATCTGAGCAAATTGCTGAAAAAGTTTTCCGATTATCCTTTGGTCGTGGAAGTACGCCACGCCACGTGGAATGATAAAGCGTTTTACGCACTGCTGCATGAACGCAACGTGGGCTTCTGCAACATCGACCAGCCGGTAATCGGCCGCTCCATGAAGCCAACAGAGCGGATCACAGCGCGCGTCGGCTACATCCGCCTCCATGGCCGCCGATACGATTCCTGGTTCAGCGACGATCCGGCCATGCCGCCCTCCGAGCGCTACAATTATTTATATAGCGAGCAGGAACTGGAGCCGTGGACCGCGCGGATCAAGCATGTTTCCGAAAGCGGCGAGTCCACTTTCGTCATCACCAATAATCATTTTGAAGGAAAAGGGATCGTCAACGCCCTTCAACTGATCCACCTGCTGAATCACGCCAAAGTGAAAATTCCGGAACAACTCCGCCAGCGTTATCCTGAACTTGATCGCATTGCCACGGAACCCCCGCTCGAACCCCTGTTGTTTCCAAAGTAGCCGGCCAACTTTAAAAAGTTACAATGCGTGTACGCGCCTGGAGCACGGAACAATCCAAAAATAGGGTGGAGGGAGGGTGCCGCTCCGAAAACTAAGCGCGTGCTTGGTTTGCCTTTCCGTGCGCATCCAGATGCGCCTTGGCGGCCTCGTCAGCATGGTGTGTTGCATGCTGGCGATGCGCGCGAGCCATGTGCTCGTGATGTGCCGCAGCTTCACTTTTGTTCGCATCAGTATGCTTTGAAACGTTTCCGTGCTGCCAATAGAAATGGGCGGCTCGAAAAAATCATCCGCAGTCCGCCCATCCTCTCCTACATGATCGCTTCAATATTATTCCTATCGTGTTCCGCCGGGGCCAGCCGGGGCCGTGGGTGCCGGACCGCTGGGAGGATTCGGATTGTTTGGGCCACTCGGGGGATTTGGATTATTGGGCCCGCTCGGTGGAGTTGGATTATTTGGACCATTCGGCGAAGGAGGGTTGTCCGAATTGGCCGGCGGTGTCGGGTTATTCGGTCCACTTGGGGGCGTCGGAATATTCGAGCCGTTTGGGCTATCTGGATTCGGATTTTTGGGAGCCGGACCTTTTCGATCCTTAGGCTTCCTCGGCTTAGCCGGACCGTTGCCCGGAGGATTCGGCCCGTTGGGATTGTTTGGCGGATTGTTCGGGCTATTCGGATCGTTCGGACTAGGATTGCCGGGCTGCTGCGGATTTTGAACGCCAGCCGCGCTTAGTTCTGTCGCACCCATGCCCGGAGCCGCCGCAAACGCTCCCATTGCCATCAAGGCTGCTAACCACCCAATTTTTCTAATATTCAATTTCTTATCCCCCCAATTCAAACTACAGACGAATGCGAGTTCCTCCAATCGGGGGTTATGTGTAGGTGACTCCCATGGAAAGATTTAACCGATAGCATCGGCGGTCCTTCAAAACATTGGAAAGCTGCGTCGAATTGTAGCGCGGCATCTTGCCTGCGGGTTTGGTCTTTAGTTTGGATAAGAAAGAACCGCCTCTTTTGCGCCATGATTGTTTTTTATTTCGCTTACCGCTGCCCATCGGTTATTTTTTCTGCGTGTGCCATCCGAATCGATGCATTATTCCTGCCATTTTTCGCCTCTGTACTTTCGCTTTTTATTCGCCTATACTGCAACTCGTCCGCTGTTTTCGGAGAGGGAATTATGGCTTCCGATTCTATTTCAGTTAGCAGGGCGGCACTGGTTGAGTCAGAGGGCGCAACCCACGTAGAAGCACGGCATGCCGTGCTCCTGCGCAGTGCAACTTTAGCCGCACCTGTGGCGTTTTCGATCCCGTTGCCGTCGTTGCCGGCACCTGGAAAGCCTTGGGCGCTGCCTCCCACGGGACTGGCGGTGTTTTACGGGCGGCCCGAGACGCCGCGGCTATTCCACTATTTTTTGCCGCGCCTGCTGGGCGAAGGGAAGCGGGTGCTGTGCCTGGACGGCGCGAACCGCTTTGACCCATTGCTCATTGCGCGCCTGGCACGGCAGCGAGGAATCGAGACCGCCGAATTCAACCGTGCGATTCGCGTGGCGCGGGCATTCACTTGCTTTCAGCTGACCGAGTTGCTGGTGCGCGTGCCGCGCTTCATTGAAAAATTTGCCGCCGACGCATTGATCGTAACGGCGCTGCCGGACCTGTATCTGGACGAAGACATCCGCGACCGCGACGCCGCTGTGGCGTTTCGCCACGCGTTGGACGCATTGCAGGAGCTTGCGCCGTTGCCGCTGGGCGTCGCCGTGTTTTCGGAAGGCGCGTCGTTTGGCGCGCCACGCTTGTCCCGAGTGAAGACGAGGGAGCAGCCATGTGCCGCAGGGCCGCGGCATGTAGGGGCACGGCATGCCGTGCCCCTACATGTACCCCATCCCAGTGCGCCGGGACCGCGCCACGTGATGTTTACGCAACTGGCAGCGCAGGCCACGGAATTATGGCGATTCGCGCTGGACGGAGAGAACGACAAGCTGCGTCTGATCAGCGAAAAGCACTGTAGCCCGGGTCTCTTGTCTCGAGTGAAAACGAGGGATCAGACTCGGGAATTTTCTGCCGCGACATCGAAAATTTCCCGCCTCTGATCTCTCGTTTTCACTCGGGACAAGCGAGGCGAGCTACAGCAGCAGTCTCCGGTGTTCTCCCGTTTTTCTCTGTGTTCTCTGTGTTAAAGCTTTTTCCGTTTCCGCGAAGGGCAAAACATTTAACACAGAGAACACAGAGAACACGGAGAATAGGTCGCACGATTAACAAATTTAAAATCTCAAATCACAAATCACAAATCTCAAATTAAAAATACAAATCAAGAATCACATCCCCATGGGCCGCACAGTTCCCACATTCCGGCAGCTGATCGACGACGCCATCGCGCGCTGGTCGAAATTCCGTCGCGCCCTGCGCCGCGAAGATCAGGAATATTTCGACCGCTTGTTTCGCCGCGTGCGGACCTACACGCAGGCCGCCACGTATCAGGCGAGCGACAACCCGATGGAAGCCATTCTGCTCTCGATCGCGATCGATCAGGAAAAGCGGCTGGATGCGCTCGAGCACGCCGCGCTGCCGCCGGAAACAAATAAAAATTTTACTTTGAGCCAGCCTGAAGACAGCCCGGCACAACTCGATGCGCACGAAGGCACGGACAAAAATGAGCAACCTGACAGACATCTCCACACAAAGCGTGATACACAGTCCAACACACAGCCCAACACACAGCCCAACACACAGCCTGACATCCAACCCGGCAAACAGCTCCATCCGCACCAGCAACTCAGCTTCGATCAGCGGATGGATTTTCGATCTTTACCCGAGCCCTCACGGGATGACGCTATGGCTGATCGAGCCGAACCAGACGCGCCACCGGCTGATTGACCATTTCACGCCCGCATTTTATGTGTCAGGGCCGCACGCCGTTCTGCACCGTTTGCAGGAAGAAGCCGCGCGGCAGCCGCACGCGCTGATCTGCCGCGTCACGGAACGCATGGATTTGTGGGAGCAGCGCGCGCGCCCCGTGCTGGAAATGGAAGTCGCGCATCCCAACGAATTTAATTCCTGGACGCGCTGGGTGCGCCAGTTCGATACCTCTCTGCGCCTTTACAACAGTGACCTAATGCTCGCGTCGCTCTACTGCTGGCAGCGCGGCGTGTTTCCCCTGGCGCGCGTCGAAGTCGAAGCCGACAGCGATGGACGCGTCCTCGCCATCGAATGCCGCGACACGGAATGGGCCATCGACTACGAGCCGCCGCCGTTCGAAATCCTGCGCGTGCGCCTCGGTGGCCTGAAGGGCATCGATCCCCGGCACGGCTCGCAAACCGCTCTAGAAATCGAAGTGGACGGACGCCAGTTCGAACTGGATGAATCGGGCGAACCCGCCGCCGTCGCCTTCCAGCATCTGCTCGCGCGGCACAATCCGGACCTGATCCTGAGCGATTGGGGCGACGCCACGATCCTGCCTCGCCTGCGCGAACAAGCCGCCAAGCTGCGCCTGCCGCTTACGCTCAACCGCGATGACTCCGCCGAGGTGCAGCAGAGCCGCGCGCGCAGCTACATGAGCTACGGCCGCATCCTGTTCAAGAACAGCGCCACCACGCTCTTCGGACGCCTGCATGTGGACACGCAGAATTCCTTCATCGCCGACAAGTGCGATCTCTCCGGACTTTGGGAACTCGCGCGCGTCACCAAACTGCCCGTGCAATATTGCGCGCGCACATCGACCGGCACAGGCATCTCCTACATGCAGATGGAACTCGCCTGGCGCGACGGCGTGCTCATTCCCGAGCAGAAAGCCGAGCCGGAAGATCCCAAGCCGCCCGACGAATTGCTGGTGGCTGACCGCGGCGGCCTGGTTTTTACTCCCAAAATCGGCTTTCACGCGAACGTCGCCGAGCTAGATTTCGTCAGCGAATATCCCAGCATCATGTCGCGGTTCAACATTTCGCCGGAGACCATTAACTGCCCATGTTGCCCGGACGCGCCGCGCGTGCCGGAGTTGGGCTACCGCGTTTGCCAGAAGCGGCGCGGCATCACCAGCCGCGTGGTCGAGCGCCTGATCGCCAAGCGCACCGAGCTGAAGCTGTGTAGCGCCCGCCTTCAGGCGGGCATTTTGCCAGTATGCAGCACATGCCCGCCTGAAGGCGGGCGCTACATAAAACAGCACGACGAAGCGTTTGTGCAGCAGCAATCAAAACGCTACAAGCTCCAGCGCGACGCGCTGAAGTGGCTCTTGGTCTGCTGCTTCGGCTACACCGGCTACAAAAATGCGCGCTTCGGAAAAATCGAGGCGCACGAAGCGATCAACGCGGTCGCGCGGGAAACGCTGCTGGTGGCCAAGGAAATGGCCGAAGATCGCGGCTACGAAATTCTGCACGCGCTGGTCGATTCGTTGTACGTGCAAAAAGCCGGCGCCACGCGCGCCGATTACGAAGCGCTCAACGATGAAATCGCGGCGCGCACGCAACTTCCTCTGGCGATTGAAGCTATCTATCGTTTCGTTGTGTTTTTGCCGTCGCGGCAATTTGCAGATGTTCCGGTGCCCAACCGTTTTTTTGCCGTTGCGGAAGACGGCACGCTCAAAGTGCGCGGCTTGGAATTGCGCCGGCATGACACGCCGCCGCTCGTGGCGCGCATGCAGCAGGAAGCGCTGGATATTCTTTCCGAGGCGCGCGATTTCGCCAGCTATCTACTAAAGCTGGAAGAGGCCCGCGAAATTCTACGGCGGTGCGTGGAATCCGTGGCCGACGGCAGCGTCGAGATCAAGGATTTAATTATAAGCAAGCGCCTCACGCGCGAGCCGCGCGAATACCGCAAAGCCAATCAGACCGCCATCGCCGCGCAGCAACTCTTCGGCAACGGCGTGCGCCTGCGCCCCGGCCAAACCATCGAATACATCATCACCGATAGTGACAATCGCGTCCCCAATGACCGCGTGCGCGCCTACGCGCTCTGGGACGGCTGGTTCGGTTACGACCGCCGCAAATACACGCAGCTTCTGCAAGACGCATTCGATCCCCTGACCATGGTCTACCGCGAGCTATTTCCCGCAGGTATTCGAAAATTCACTAAAAAGAACAGTTAGGAACAGCCTGTCCCAATTCTGACCTAACGACCGTTATTTTAAAGGCAACCGGGTGCCGCACAATGGCTACGGGGAGCATCTAAGACATATGGGAGTACTAGAAAGGCTTCAAACCTTGCGGCGCATGGAGCGCCCCTGGTGGCTGGCCGTTGTGGCCTGCACGGGAGCGGTTGTCCTTGGCCACCTTTTGCGTCAGCTCAATATTGTTTTCAATCCGTTGGCATGGTCGAGCGCGGAAATCATTTCAGCCTTACTCAGTTTCACGATTGCCGCCAGCGTCTTCGTCCGATACTACGGTACAGGGAATCGTGTATCCCTTCTCTTGGGTTTGACCTTCGGCGTTACTGGCATCATTCACCTGGGCGCAATTTTTGAATTCTATGACCATTTCCTGAAGCACTCCGAGCAAGTTCGCGTTCCCGTATCCTGGATGATCGGGCAGACCTTGCTTGGTCTTCTCTTGCTCGTGGCTTGCGTCATAAATAAATGGCTACCGTGGCCGCGCGACCCTGAGAAAAATTTTATAGCTCTGTCCTCCATCGTAGCCGGAGCCACTTGCATGGTTACCGCAATCTTCTTGATTTTTCCGAGTACTCCGCCCATCCACCCGCACAGCCCCACTCCGCGTGTTTGGGAACTCCTGCCAGCGTTTATTTTTTTGGTTGCCGCCGTTGCCCTGAATAGCGTGAAAGAAAGTAATGGGTTTGCCTTCGATACGGCGCTGGTTTGGGTGGCGGGATTAAACGTCATGAGCCACTTGATCGCGTCTCAATCCGCGCGTTTGCTGGATGCCTCGGCGGGCGTCGCGGAAGTGGTAAACGCGCTCAGCTATATCGTTCTTCTGGGCGCTACCTTGCTGGATAACGCGCGGCTGTTCCGACAGGTGCGCACTTTGGCGATTAGCGATAGTCTGACCGGTCTCGCAAACTACCGCCATCTGGTCGATGTCCTGCAAGGCGAACTCGAGCGTTCCGGGCGAACGAACCGGCCCTTTTCCCTCCTGCTCATGGATCTGGACGGCCTTAAAAAAATTAACGATCGCCACGGTCACGTGATTGGCAGCCGTTCCCTATGCCGTGTCGCCTCGATTCTACGCTTGAATTGCAGGTCCATTGATACCGCAGCCCGCTACGGCGGAGACGAATTCGCGCTCGTACTCCCGGAAACACCCGTGACGGCAGCGGAGCAGGTTGCGGATCGCGTGCGCAGTTGTTTGCTCGCGGATCAGGAAGAACCGCAACTAACCATAAGTATCGGAGTCGCGACGTTCCCAAAATGCGGCCTTACCGTTCAAGCGTTGCTGGAATTTGCGGACCGGGCTCTGTATGCGCGAAAAGAAAAATCCAAGCGCGGGAGGTTGGAAAGACGTAGCAACGTCCCAGATTCAAATTAAGTTTTAAGTAGCGGAGGCTTCAGCCTGCGCGGGTTGGTCCTGGTAGAACTGACCGCACACGCTGAATGTGTGGTCAAAAAATTTAATAAATTTACCGGGCTGCGGCTGTCTTCCAAAAGGCGGCATTCGGTACAGGAAAGCTAACAGAAACTTCGCTCGTTTGAATATCCCGGATGTGCACGCTGATAATATTGCAAATCTGTTCTTCAGAAATGCCATTATTAATCAGCAGCAGGTCCTGTCCTTCCACCACTGGAACCGACAAAAGAAATACCCCGCCATTCGCATTGCCGCTGACAGCCTTGGCCTGCGCATAAAACGTGTCTTCGCCCGCCAACCGACCATAAACGGTCAAATCGATGTCCAGGTCTTTTCGCGGAGTCACGCGGCGGTCTTCCAACTCCATTTGTCCGAGGCTGTCCGAACTATTCAGGCCACTTTGGACTCGCGATTCTCGTGCGATCCTAATAGCGTCGTAGATGCGGCTCATCAGTCGTATCCTTAGTATCGAATTCGATTCGATTCATGCAGACTGCTTCGAGTCATCGTCGCAATTGAAACAGGATCGAACAATAGTAGTAAAGTTCTAATAAGGTCTGGTACGCAAGGACAGGTACAATTATTCCGGGAATTCTTGTTTAGCCTAATAGAGGGAATCGCCACAATAGCGGAGCTTTAGGCGGACTTGGCTTGAACCAATCCTGCCATCGTGAGAGGATTTCGTTTCGGCTCCGCGGCATAAAAATAGTCGCCGCGCTCACGGGACCTGCGGGAGGACACTGTGGACCGAAGGGAATTTTTGAAATTTGGCGGAGTAGCCGCAATGGAACTTGGCGCGGCGCGGATGCTGCTTTCTCAGGCTCAGCCTCCAATGTCCGGCATGTCGCCGTCCGCGGCCGCACAAGAAACCTCCAAAGCTGATTTCACGCTGCGTATTGCCCCTGTCACCGTAGAACTCGCTCCTACGCGTATCATCAGCACGATCGGCTATAACGGCACTTCTCCCGGCCCGGTGCTTCGAATGAAAGAAGGCAAGCCCGTCACGGTGGATGTGATCAACGAGACAGATGTCCCCGAACTTGTTCACTGGCACGGATTATTTTTACCCGGCGAAGTGGATGGCGTTGAGGAAGAGAATACGCCCATGGTCCCGCCGCATGGCCGCATCCGCTATCAATTTACGCCGCGCCCCGCCGGAACTCGCTGGTACCACACGCACGTGATGGCTGGATCCGACTTGCACCGAGGAGCTTATACAGGCCAGTTCGGCTTCCTGATGATCGAATCCGCAAATAATCCGGGAAATTACGATCAGGAAGTTTTTCTCGCGCTCAGAGAATGGGAGCCCTTTTTCAATCCCGAAGAAGAGGATGACGACGAGGACCCGAGCAACGCTGGTCCGCAACCCGAGCGCCCCAAAACGCTCGACACCAATCCATCCGGCCTCGAAGTCGGATACCAGATGTTTTCCATCAATGACAAGGCCTTGGGGGCAGGCGAGCCGATTCGCGTTATGCCGGGTCAACGCGTGCTGATTCACCTATTAAATGCCAGCGCGAGCATGAACCGCCGCGTCGCGTTGCCGGGGCATCGCTTTCAAATTGTCGCGCTCGATGGCAACACCGTTCCGTCGCCGCAATCTGTGGATGTAATTGACATGGGT
>Ga0182024_10021883_pt1 | contig 11569 bp, 7 predicted proteins | sample P32metaG_FD_120480 | JGI IMG/M metagenome (GOLD analysis project Ga0182024, IMG submission 120480) | Permafrost microbial communities from Stordalen Mire, Sweden - P3-2 metaG (Illumina Assembly) | ecosystem: Environmental > Terrestrial > Soil > Wetlands > Permafrost | place: Sweden: Stordalen... | reverse complement strand
CTAAATACGAAACGGGCCGGTCAGTGCGACCGGCCCGTCTTAAGGAGAAGGAAATAACGCTCTTGCGGTTAGGCTAACTTCCTGCGGCGGCGGATTACGAGCAGACCTACTAAAGCGCCACCGAAAAGTACGAACGTGCCGGGCTCGGGAGTTGGTGGAACTATGCCCGTTTCGATGAAGTCGTTCTCAACTGCCGTGACGTCAGCAGTGGCGGTGGGATCTGTGGTCCCCCCATTGAGGGTCCAGCTGTCGTAGACGCCCATGCTGGAGAGGGTGAACGGACTTGAAAAGTCTGGCGTACCGTCCGCTTGCGTACTCGGCGAAGCGATCAACACAAGATCGCTTGTCGCGGTTATCGCGCCAGTGGAGCAAGTGACGGCCGGGAACGCGCCGGCTACGAACGCAGTGCTGGGGCAAATATCCTTGTTCAGGCTGCCCGTGGCAGTGTTGGCGGCCACACCTGTGATGGCGCCGTCGACCTCCATGATTGACGTTCCCGGGATGATGGCGGTGTCGGTTACCGAGTACGTCACTACGCCCGCCAAGGTCTGATTATCGCCGACCGAATTGCCTGCCGTGTAATCGGTGATCACCGAATAGATCGGATTAATGTCAGTCGCCGCCACACCAAACGGGTCCGTCACGCTCGACGATTCGGCAAAGTTCACAGTGATGTCAGCCGTGGGGTCGGGAGTGCCCGCGCCCCCGCCTGGGACGTAACTGGCGGCGAAATTCGAGAACGTCAAGTCGCCGATGGTGCAGCTAAAGGCGCCAGCTGTCACGGCTGTCATCGTATAACTCGCATTACACGTGGCGGCGGATGCATGATTGATGCCGCCGAGCGCCAGGCACGCGATGGGGAGCAAGAGAGCTTTCAAAACCGTCAATTTCATACTTAAATCCCTTTCTAACTCCTCAACGGGCTGCAACACAGCGAACTTGAAATCAGTGCCGCGATCCGTATTCAAACTTAACATGGGCGCCTGACCGATAACAACGGGCAGGGAAGCTGGGGAGGGGGGATTAAGTACTGAATGGGCCGGCGGTCTGTACTACCGGCCCCAACGTGAGGAGATTGGAAATAAAGGCTTGTCGGTTATGCTACCTTCCTGCGGCGGCGGATCAAGCCGAGGCCCACCAGAGCGCTACCGAAAAGTACGATAGTACCGGGTTCGGGAACGGAGGGGTCCGCGTCGACGAAGTCATTTTCAACCGACGTGAGTGTCGCACTGGCGGCAGTCATTGAGGTCGCCCCGTCGAGCGTCCAGCCGTCGTACACGCCCACTGTGGAGAGGTTGAACGGACCTGAAAAGTCTGGCGTACCGTCGGCTTGCGTACCCGAACCGACCAAGGCAAGATCGCTGGTCGCGGTTATTAGATTGTCCCGAGCATCGGTGCAATTGCCGTTGGGGCTGGAGCCGCCGCCGAACTGATTGTTGGCGCAGATATTTTTATTCAGTGTGCCTGTGGCATCGTCGGCGACCGAACCGGTGATGGCGCCGTCGACCTCCGAGATGGTCGCCCCGCTTGAGGCGGTTACCAGGTACTGCACTACGCCCGTCTCGTTCTGGTATTCGTTGACCGTGTTGCCCGCACTATAATCGGTGATCACCGAATAGATCGGCGTGCCGGCCGTAGCCGTTGAGCCAAACGGATCAGTCCCGGTGGTTGTTTCGGCAAAGGTCACGGTGATGTCCGAAGTGGGGTCTGGCGTAGTCACCCCAGTGCAGCCGGTGACGCAGCCGGTGTCGTGTCCGGAATCGTACATATAATCGAAATTCGAGAATGTCAGGTTGCCAATGGTGCAGCTAAACCCTGCCGTCGTGACCGCCGTCATCGTATAACTCGCCGTAGTGCAAGTATCCGCGGATGCCTGGTTGATGCCGCCCAGCGCCAAGAGCGCAATGGGGAGCATGAGAGCTTTCAGAATATTTATTTTCATATGTTTTTAATTCCCTTTTCCTTCTCCTCAGTTTTCACAAGCCGCGAACTGAAAATCCGGGTCCGCGATTCGTAATCAGAAAGTACCATTGCACGCCGGGTCGGTACAATTAACCTCCGGCTACTTCGAGGCTATGTTCGTACTACCGGTTATAGGGATTAGGACAGGACTATCTAAGGGAAATATAATGTCGGATTCGCTCCACCATAAGCTCTGGTGTCCTGGCATTATCTATAGATAAATGAACGACATACGAGGATTCAAAACTGGCTGAATCCGGAGTTGCGGACAGAATTACCACCGCCCCCGAATTGTAGAGTGCTAGTACTTCGGTTTGCCTCATCGATTCGAAGGACCGCTGAACCGAAATCGCGTGGATCCCGAGGTCGAAAAGCCGTCGTTCCAGCATCACGGCAATTTCATTGTTTTCAACCACGATTATGGCCGCGCGGTGGCCGTTTCGGACTTGCCTTTCTCTTTCCGCCACCCGCTCCTCGGTGGCGCTGCCGGCGGCGGCGCCCGTAATCATGCCCGCCGCCACGGTCTCGTTGGTGATGGGGTCGATCAGAATCAGGCTGCCGGTGGCGCGATGAATCCGGTAGGGGTCGAAAAACAGCGGGCGCTCAGCCACCACCACCGCGCGCCCGATCTCGTTCAGCCCCAGCGCCGATACCGGTTCCTCCGCCAGGCTTGCCATGTCGATGCGGCGCAGATCTTCGCGCACCCGCGCCCGGACCGTTTGCGCGGCGTGCTTCAACAGGTAGGGCCGGCCCGCGCGCAAGGGCCTTTCGCTCATCCATACCAGCGTGGCTTCCACGGTCCGGCTCACTGACGGAGCCCCATCCACCGCCACCAGCATATCTCCGCGGCTGATATCGATTTCGTCTTCGAGCCGCACCGTTACCGAAAGCGGCGCGGACGCTTCCTGCAATTCGCCGTCCCACGTCACGATGGATTGGATGCGGCTGGCGCGTCCGGAAGGGAGAGCCATCACCATGTCGCCCGGCCGCATCCCGCCCGATGCGATCTGGCCGGCAAAGCCCCGGAAATCTCCCGCGCGAATCACGTACTGAACGGGAAACCGCAGGTCCTGCGCATCCCGCAGAATGGCCGCGGGAGCCGTTTCCAGGCACTCCAGCAGGCTGGGGCCCCCATACCATGGCATTGCCTGGCTGCGGCGCACCACGTTGTCGCCTTCGAGCGCGCTGATGGGGATAAAGTGCAGCCCTTCGCCCACGCCCAGCCGCCCGGCATATTCGGTGAACTCCTCCCGAATGCGGTTGTAGACCTCTTCCTCGTAGCCTACCTGGTCCATCTTATTGACGGCCACCACCATTTGCGGAATGCCCAACAGCGCCGCGATATAAGCATGGCGCCGCGATTGAGGAAGCACTCCGCGGCGGGCGTCGATGAGCACGATCGCCAGATCGGCGGTGGAGGCCGCCGTCGCCATATTGCGCGTATACTGCTCGTGCCCCGGCGCGTCGGCGATGATGAACTTTCGATTGGGGGTGGAGAAATACCGGTAGGCGACGTCGATGGTGATGCCTTGCTCCCGCTCGGCGCGGAGCCCGTCGGTAAGCAGCGAAAGATCGAGCGTACCCCCCGCGCGGCGGCTGCTGGCCTGGCGAACGGAGACCAGTTGATCTTCGTAAACCGCCTGGGAATCGTAGAGCAGGCGGCCGATTAGGGTGGATTTACCGTCATCCACGCTGCCGGCGGTGGTAAACCGGAGAAGATCGAGGGCCATATACAAGTAGTGGGGGCGGGCCCATGGCCTGCCGTATCCCGAGCCGCTCCGAGCGCTCGGCCCTTCGCACGAAGCTTCTTATGTACGACAGACCTCCTGGTCTGTCGCTTCAACGCTCCGCTTTCGCACGAGAATCCGTGATCGAAGCTTATCGACTTTCACCGAGCGGGCCCATGGCCTGCCGCGTCCCGAGCCACTCCGAGCGATCAGCCCTTCGCGGCGGGAAAACCAGTGCCTCACTACCCCACCCTGCGCGCGGAGCTACCTTTGCACCTTGAGGTCCCGGATGAGCTCGTAGACCCTCGAAGTGGGCCCAACCGGCTCTATCATAATGATTTGCCGCGGATTGAGGTACATGCGGTCGGGACTGTGCAACTCTTTACCGCGCTTGGTGAGGATATTAGTCGGCTGCTTCTGGTCGTTGACTCCGGATTGGATGTAATACACCTCGCGCAGCACAGGGTTCTCAGTGCCATAGCCTTCCAGGCGGCCAAAGTAAACCTGACCGTTGCTCAGCAAAACGGCCTGATAAGTCTGATCGAACGATACGGCGCTCGGGTGGCTGACCATCCAGCCGGCCGCAATCACAGCTAGCGAGACCATGAGCCCCGCGAAAAAGATAATACCGGCAGATCCCTTTGACGATTCGCGCTCGGGCTCCTCGTCTATTTCCTCGGGAGCTCCCACTTCGGGAGCAATTTCTATTCGATCTTTTTCATCCATACGCTTAGCGAAAAAAGCCCGCTAATCGAAAAAAGCCGGCTATCAATCCACTATCAGAAACGATGCTACCAAAAAAATGTAGGGGCCGGGCATTATGCCCAGCCCCTACCGAGTGTTCAGATTGTATTCAGATTCCAGTCCCTCTACCGCTTGACGAGTTTCCGGCGCATCAGGCCAAGGCCAACAATCGCGGCGCCAAGCAGAATATCGGTGGCCGGTTCCGGAGTTGCGGGAGGGGCCGTGAAATCCAGCTCGACATCGCCGCCGCCGGTGGGCTTATTCGCGCCGTTATAAACTATGCTCCAACCAGTCGGTAGGGTGACGTTCTCGGAACTGAAGGTTCCAGAAACCGCATTACCCACATCCGCGATCAGAACGTACGAGGTATCCGTCAGCGAACCGAAAGTGAGCGCCGCTCCGTTTTGGTTGAGCAGATCGAGAGCGCCGGCCAGAGTGGTATTTGCGGAATCGATCAGCTCATCGTTGCTGGTGGCGTCGAAATTGATAGACAACGTTCCACCAGCGCCCTGCGTGTAATTGGTGAAATCGTAGTCGCCCAATGTAGCCGTACCACCGCGGGCGGCAGCGCTGCCGTTGACGTCCAAATCAACGCCGTCGTTAGTGACGTTCCCGCCATCGAAAGCTCCGGTACCGTCGAAAGCGCCGCCCATCAGGTCGGCCGTGGCGACGTCCAATGTGCCACTCAGCGTTACCACGCCCGAATTTTCGCTTAAGATGCCGCCCACGATATCGCCGCCAGACGCGATGTTCAATGCGGCGCCGTTGTCGTTGATCGTCCCGGTGTTGGTGATAGTGCCCGTCACGGTACTCGTCCCGGAGTTAATGGCGAGAGTGCCGCTGTTGGTAATGCTCCCGGCGAAAGTATTCGTGCCCGTGGCCGTGTCGCCGGCCCCGGTGATGCTGCCGTTGGTGAGCGAGGCGCCGGCGAACAGCACGTTGTTGAATGTTCCACCAGATCCGGCGATATTACCGGAAATCGTACCGCCGTTGACTGTACCCGTGACCGTACCGCCATTGATCGTTCCACCGGCGTTCGCCAGCGTTCCGGTAACTGTCAGCGCTCCGCTGCCCGAACCGAGCGTACCGCTGTTCGTACCGCCAATCCAGTTAATGGACCCGCCCGTGCCGGCCAACAAGGTTCCCGTATTGGTCACCGCGGTAGTCGCGCCGAATGAGTTCGCAGTGCCGGTGGTGGTCAAGGTTCCCGCCAGGGCGCCGCCGTTTACGACAGCGCTGCCGAACGTGACTGAGTTGGCGCCGGTTGAGGAGATGGTTCCGCTATTCGTCACCGCACCCAGCAGCGTACCGTTCTGGACTTTCGATGAGGAATCGATGACAAACGAGCCGCCGGCTATGTTCGAAATAGTGCCACCGGTATTAATAAGTGTAGCGCCGCTGCTCAGTGACAGCGTACCGGTGCTACCCATCACGATCGCCGATGCGTTGCTCAAAGTCCCCCCGGTCAGGCCGGTCACCGTGATGGTGCCAAGGTTGGAAATCGCATTGCCCGCACCGGTGCCTATGCTTGAGTTAGACGTGGTGTTACTGATCGTCAAAGTGATCCCGGCAGCGACGCTGAACCCGGTGTATTCGCTACCAATAATCGTCAGCGAATCCAGCGTGACGCCGCTGGTGCTGTTCGCGCCACCGCCGTCGGTGGGTGAAAGCTTCGAGCCTACGCCACTGGCAGGGAAAATGACATCAGCGTTCTGTAGAGCGGTTGCCATTCCCCCGGGGTTGCATGTAACGCCGACGCAAGTCCAATTGGCCGACGTACCCCAGGCGGTGTTGCCGCCCGTACCCTTCCACGTGATGGTCGACGCACTCAACTGCAGGTTCCACACCAGCAACATCATCGCGGCGACGCGCAACGCAATACCCGGACAGCGATTCTTATGAGCCATATTTAATGATTCCCGTCATTTCTCTTGTCTGAATCAGGCATTGGCCCGAAGTCTGTCCGAAGTCGGATAGCGACACGTTTTCCTTTACGTCCTGATTGATTGTATGGGCGGTATGGGCGGATGTAAAGGCCATTGGCACGCTAGGAAGTACTAACCTTTACGGTATAGTCTGCTATGGCGTGCTATTGTTGACGGCCTACCTTAAGATTTAGATTCAAAATGAGTTCCTCTTGGTTTAACCGCTGCCACGGGGCTGATGCGCACTCCTCGGATCGAATGAATCAGCACGCCGCACGCAGGGGATTTTCGAGTGGGGCTTACGCGAGCGCGTTTTTAAGGTCAAACTTGTGATTCCGCAATAGTTCCAGCTCAGATTATCTCCCGGCTCAACCCTCAACGCCCTTCGGGGGCGATGCGTGAAAAGGAGCTCTGCTAGCAGCGATTTTACTGTTGAAAGCCAGTTTGAGGGCGCTCGGGATGTTACTTAGTCGACCTAGCGAGGACTGACAGGGCAGCGGCTTTCCCGGGCTAGCGGAGGCTTTCCCCGGGCTAACGGATCCGAATACGATTCGACTTCGTCATAGTACTAAACCTCGTATCTCGCGGATCTGATAAGGGGCTCTCTCGTCCATATAGTTAGGTTGTGCGCTTTCGCCCAGCGGCGGACTCGATCTCGTCTAAGTGAGCATCGCGGGAAGACGTGGGCGGTCACGCCCTTGATCGATACGGCCGCTGAACACTGGTAGCTCGGGGCTCCATTTACCGCGCGCCCGTGTTTGTCATGCCGCTCGACGTCAACCCATGCAGGACATCTGTGCCGAATGCGACGCTAGAGCCGCTGACAGTATTGGCCGTATTCCCACCGCGAGTGAGGACCGCCCGCTGCCTGGTCATCGGGCCGTTGTTATGTGTAACGCCAAAGCCCGAACCGTTGGTCAGTGAGGCGAACGTGACATCCGCAACATTATCTTTTGATCTGCCCGCGGCATTGGCATGAATTCCGGCGGCATTGGCATCAATTTAAGCTACCCTTTGAGATAACTACTTCGCAGCAGATAACTAACTACCTCCGCGGCGGGTCCGACCCAAGTGTTGGCGCTATTACAAGATGTTGACTCCACCGTGGGCATTGGGTCCTTCAAGATCGGCTGGCGCTGCTCCGTGCCTGGCGCCCGACCCGTAAGCTGGACTCTTAGACCTAGAAATACCCTTCGCGCTTCTTCATCTCCATGGACCCTTCGCGGTCGTGGTCGATCACCCGATTTTCCCGCTCCGAGCGCCGGAAGTGAAGCATTTCCTCGACGATCTTGGCTACCGTGTCGGCCTGAGAGCGGATCGCCCCGGTACACGGCGTGCATCCCAGCGAGCGCATCCGGCACATCACCATCTCGGCCTTTTCTCCCGGCGCCAGCGGAATATCGTGCTCCACGGGGATCAGCGTCTCTCCGCGCACCACCATCAGCCGCGGCTTGGCGAAATATAGCGGCACGATGGGGATGTTTTCCGCCTCGATGTAGAGCCACACATCGAGCTCGGTCCAATTGGATAGCGGGAAGACGCGGATACTCTCGCCCTTGTCGATGCGGCCGTTGAACAGGTTCCACAGCTCGGGACGCTGGTTCTTAGGGTCCCATTGCCCGAACACATCGCGGACCGAATACACCCGCTCCTTGGCGCGCGATTTTTCCTCGTCGCGGCGGGCCCCCCCGAAGGCCGCGTCGAAACCGCCCTCGGCCAGCGCGTCCAGCAGCGAGCGCGTCTTCAGCAGGCCGCAGCACTTCTGGGTCCCGAGGCGAAAGGGATTGGCGCCATCGGCGATGGCCTCGCGGTTGGTATGGACGATCAAACGAACGCCGATTTCCGCGCAGAACCGGTCGCGGAACTCCACCATCTCGCCGAACTTGTAAGTAGTATCGATATGCAGCAGCGGGAACGGAATGGGCGCGGGATAGAAGGCCTTCTGCGCCAGCCGCACCATCACGGAAGAGTCCTTCCCAATGGAATAGAGCATCACCGGCCGCTCAAATTCCGCCGCCACTTCGCGAAGGATGTGAATGCTTTCGGCTTCCAGCAGGCGCAGGTGGGAGAGTGACATAAAGTGTGAGGCAGTGATTTCAACGCGGAGGCGCGGAGTACACAGAGATCACGCGGAGTTCATTGATCTGTAAGCTTCTTTGCGCTTTCTCCGCCTCTCCGCGTCTCCGCGTTGAATAGACACTCAGCATTACTGATAACATTCTCCCATGCGGAGATTCATCCCGGTCATCGCCCTTCTGGCGCTGGCCCAGGGTTCCTTCATCTCCCCCTCCCGCATCCGCGAAGATGTGAAGTATCTCTCCAGCGACCTGCTGGAAGGGCGTGGCGTCGGCCAGAGGGGCGGCGACCTGGCCACGCAATATATCGCCGATCAATTCGCTAAAGCCGGCGCCAAACCCGCGGGCGACAATGGAACCTACTTCCAGAAGGTCCCGCTGGTGGGCATCGATCCGCAGCCCCAGACGCAACTTGGCGCGGCCGCGAAGGGCAAGAGCGTGGATTTCCGCTGGGGCGACGATTTCGTGGGCGTCGATCTTTCGCAGCGGCCCGAACAGCGCTTCGAGGCTCCGGCGGTCTTCGTGGGCCACGGCATCGCCGCGCCGGAGTTTCATTGGGACGATTATAAGGGCGTCGATGTGACGGGCAAGATCCTGATCATGTTTACCAATGAGCCGCCTTCGAACGATCCTAAATTCTTCGATGGCCGCGCGCTCACCTACTATGGCCGCTGGACTTATAAATACGAAGAGGGCCTGCGCCGCGGCGCCCGCGCCGTCATCATCGTGCATACCGACGATACCGCCGGCTATAGCTGGGGCGTGGTTCGCAGCTCGTGGGGCCGCGAAACGCCATACGTGAAACTGGCGCCAGGCGAGGGGGCGCTGGCGTTCGCCGGCTGGATGTCGCGCGAGACTGGAGAGCGGCTGTTCGCCCTGGCGGGCAAGACCGTGGACCAGATGCTGGCCGCGGCCAACCAGCCCGATTTCAAGCCGGTGGATCTGGGCGTGCAGATCCACGCCAGGACTATCTCGAAAATTCGCGATCTGGATACGCGCAACGTGGCGGCAGCGGTTCCCGGCAGCGATCCGAAACTGAAAGACGAGGCCGTGATTTTCTCCGCCCACTGGGACCACCTGGGCATCGGCGAGCCGGTGAATGGCGACAAAATCTACAACGGCGCCATCGATAACGCCACCGGGTGCGGCGTGCTGCTCGAGCTGGCGCGCGCCTTTGCGGCGATGCCGCAGAAGCCCAAACGCTCGGTGCTGTTCCTGGCGGTGACGGCCGAGGAAGGCGGGCTGAAGGGCTCGGAGTATTATGCCAAACACCCCATTTTTCCAACGGCCAGGACTGCCATCGATTTGAATTACGACGCCGTGTTTCCATGGGGACGGGCCAAACAGATCGTAATCGACGGGGCCGAGCGCACCACGGTGCTTCCACTGGCCGAAGCTACGGCCAAGCGGCTGAGCCTCACCATTCAGCCGGATGCGCATCCGGAACAGGGACATTATTTCCGGTCGGACCATTTCTCATTCGCGCATGCGGGCATCCCCGCGTTCACCATCGGCGTGGGCCGCGAGTTCGCGGGCAAGCCCGCGGGATATGGCGACAAACTGGCGGACGAGTACGACGAGAAGCATTACCATCAGCCCTCCGACGAGTTCCAGGAAAGCTGGGACTTTACGGCATTGCAGCAGGCGGCGCAATACGGATTCCTGCTGGCGCGGGACATCGCCAACCAGGAAAAGCTCCCCGGCTGGCGGCCTGGGAATCAGTTTCATCGGTGAGAGTGATTTTCGACGCAGAGACGCGGAGACACAGAGATCGGCGCGGAGAAGCACTTAAGAGTTTTCTCTGCGTCTCTGCGTCTCTGCGCCTCTGCGTCGAAAGAATCTAGATTTTAGCGTTCGACTTACCCGGAAGCCCGTTTCAGATGCACTTTCCCGCCGGCGATGGGCCGCCTACGCGCGTCAGCCGCTGAAGAGGCGCTGCACCGTTTGCAGCCTCATGCCGCAGTGGGATCGGATCTTTGATCATCGGATCTGTATGATCGAAGATGAGGGTAACCAACCGGACCGCGGCTGATCTATGAACTATCTGGCAGTGGATATCGGCGCCGAAAGCGGGCGCGTGATGCATGGCAATTTGGCGGATGGCCGCCTGCGGCTCGAACAGTTGCACCGGTTCGCCAACCAGCCGGTGCAGCTTCCTGCGCAGCGGGGGCGCCATGGGCTCTCCCTGTATTGGGATAGCTTCCGTCTGTTTCACGAGATTGTGGAAGGCCTGACGGTGGCCGGCCGCGAGCGCAAACTGCGCGTGGACGGCATCGGCATCGATACGTGGGGCTTGGATTTCGGCCTCCTGGGCGCCGACGGCGGATTGATCGATTGTCCGCGCCACTACCGCGATGCGCGCACCAACGGCGTGATGGAGCGCCTGTTCAGCGTGGTACCGCGCGAGGAAGTCTTTGAGCAGACTGGCATCCAGTTCATGCAAATCAATTCGCTCTATCACCTATACGCGATGCGGCTTGAAAACCCCTGCGCCCTCGAATGCGCGGAGCGGCTGCTGTTTATGCCAGATCTGCTGAACTTCTGGCTGACCGGGGTGGAGCGCGCGGAGGTAACCATCGCCAGCACCTCGCAGTTTTACAATCCGCGGGCGCGCGCTTTTTGCGGCGCCATGCTGGAGCGGCTCGGAATCCCCACGCGCATTCTGCCGGAGTTGATCGAGCCGGGCCGGCTGCTGGGGCATCTGCTGCCGCACATCGCCGGGCGCACCGGGCTGGGAGCGGCGCCGCTGTACGCATCGGCGGGGCACGATACGGCGTCGGCGGTAGTTGCGGCGCCGGGCGAAGGCGACGATTGGTGCTACGTCAGCTCGGGGACTTGGAGCCTGATGGGCGTCGAGTTGCCGGAACCGGTGATCGACGCGCGCGCGCTGGAGCTGAATTACACCAACGAAGCCGGCGTTGCGGGGCGGACGCGGCTGCTGAAAAATATTGCGGGACTGTGGATCTTGCAGGAGTGCCGCCGGTGCTGGGCGGAAGCAGGCGAGCGGCACACGTACGAAGAGCTGGCGCAGATGGCGGATGAGAACGGCCCGGCCAAGGCGCTGATCGATCCCGACGATTTCCTGCAGCCCGGCGATATGCCGGCGCGCATTGCGGAGTGGCTGCGCGCCCGCGGG